>ERZ856578.3606-NODE-3606-length-22725-cov-43.619437_pt1 | contig 22725 bp, 28 predicted proteins | sample MGYA00514384_ERZ856578 | MGnify/ENA primary metagenome ERZ856578 (study PRJEB29103, sample SAMN06111958) | human gut metagenome | biome: human gut; feature: ankylosing spondylitis patient; material: healthy_person | host: Homo sapiens | place: China:Hangzhou... | reverse complement strand
CTTCTTCCGTTTGGATTTGCTTCTGTCTTTTCCTTGGTCTACGCTTTTTATCTGCCGCTTCCAGTAGGCGCGGGTTGATTGTTTATTCATGGTCTATTCCTCCAGGCTGTACTTGGCTGTGTCTACCCGCTCCACTTTTATCTGCCTGTTCGCGGTCATTTTGATTTTGGCCGTGGTTCGATGGGACAGTCTGACGGTAGCTTCCGCGATCTCTCCCGCAGCCACCACCTCCACGACATCCATCAGGTGGGCAAACGCCTTGTATTTCGCTGGCTGTAAGCTCCTCTCCTCGGCTCCTTCCCCGAAAAGCCGTATCACCATGTCACGGCCCCGCTCCACCTGCTGGCGTATATCAGCGGCGCGGGCGGCCTCCGGGCATGTGCACATCTCTGTGGCCCGCTCGTTACATTCTTCTGCGGGCGCGTCCTCGTACCACTGCACCACATTGACCTGCCCGCAGTAGGTGCAGACGCCATACCGCTCCACAAAAATCCCCGGCCGCCGGTGCCGGCATTTATCCGTTGCCAGCAGATTGCACTCCGCCTGTGTCAACGGCTTGGGCCACCTCAGCGCCTTTTCTGCCCCGCATGTGATGCATGTCCCTGTGTATTCCATCAGTCACCCTCCCGGTATTCTTTGATTTTCCATCCTTTGGCGCCCGAACGTTTCACTTCCCGGTATATTCCCGGACGGTCGCCCATGCGAATTTGCCATGTCAGCATGTTCCGCTTTATGCGGTAGTCAGACGTGATTTTACCCTTTACGTCTTCGTATACCTGGACGCCGCCCTCCACGTATGTAAAATCAATCCGCCATGTGATGCCGGTCGGCAGCAATAGCTTTACCTGCCTCTCCAGCTGCGTTATTGCCCCGGCTCGCTCGGCCAGCCGAAGCTCCGACCATCTGGCGGCTTCCGCCTTGCTGTCAAAGCGGATGCCATCCACTTCCGTTTGTACCGCGTGGTATTTGTTCCCTGTCGCTTGGCCGGTACAGGCAGATACGGCGTCGCGTATCGCGGCGTCCAAGACAGGATCCCGCCGCCGTGCCCGCTCATAAAATGGTTTCCCGTCCAGCTGCCGCAGTACCTGCTCACCCCATCCCACCGGCGGCGCCCTCCTTCCTCCGGTTTCGCGCCCTCTGCCGCCGCAGCCTCTCGGCGTGGATGGCTGCTTGCAGTTCCGGATCATCCCAGTGGGCGGACACATACCCGTAGGACGCCCCCGCCAAATTTCCGATTGCGGTCATCAGCAGTACGCCCGCCTGTCCTTTCGGATACCGCGGTGCGTCCACGTCCACGGCGGCCGCTGCTATGGCCGCATAAATTTCTCTCATTTTTCAACATCTCCTGTCGATTTTTATCATGGTGTAATACTGGTAGGGGTATCCGGTAATATCATGGATGCCTTGCTTTACACTGTCTTTTTCTATGTAATACCCTTTTAGCGGCTTCGGTTCCCTTTTCCACTGCTTGGCCGGTACAACCTCGACTTTGATTTTTGGTTTTCGAAGATTTTTGCTCTGGTTCCACCGCTTTTTGTACGGGCCGGTGGCTTCGGCGAATGTCTTTGACGTCTCTTTTATCAGGTATTCCGCCAATTCTCTGTAGTTCCCGGTGTCGTCCAGCGGGTTGACCTTCGGGCGGCCGTGCGTCCAAAGGGCATATAAATCCTTCGCCGGGATGTTTTCCGTCACCAAGTGGTGGTGGATCCGCTTGTTTCTGTATTCCGTCGTTGCGACATACCGCAGTTCTTTCCCCTGGCGGCGGAAATACTTTCTTGCTTCCCTCAGGAAGCGCTCCAGGTTTCGCTTGGCTTCTTCTTGCGCGGGCGCCGCGCCTTTGCCGTACGTCAAAATCAGGTGGATGTCGCCGATACCGAAGTTTTCGTTCAGCGTCCATGTAAGGGTGTCGACCGCATGGCGTTCGTTCAAAAGCTGCTGTTTTTCCGTGGTCAGGTTCTGCCTGGCGGCCCTTGCCTTTTTTCTGCCGTACATGGGGGCGTTCATTTTCCTGATCTCCGTCGTTTTCCCGGCGACTATCGTCTTTTTTATGTACGGCATCATGCCCCCTCCCTGGTCGGTAAGTTAATACCTTGATCAAGCCGCGGAAGCCCGCCGCCGCTTGGCTTTACGGGCGCCCTTGCGGGCAAAAAGATTGACAAAACCGCCGGGGACATGCTATACTTTTGGTACAGGCATAACCCCGGCGGTTGTGCTCTGGTTTTTGCTCTTGGGACTGTCTACCTTTGCGGGGTTGGGACAGTCTCTTTTTTTGCGTATTTTTCAGCAAGCAATTCAACAATCAGGTCGATTTGTTCGGCCTGTGCGGCGGCCTGTGCAGCGGCCCGTGCGGCGGCCAGTGCGGCGTCCTGTGCGGCGGCCAGTGCGGCGTCCTGTGCGGCGGCCAGTGCGGCGGCCAGTGCGGCGGACCGTGCGGCGGCCAGTTCTGCGACCTGTGCGGCGGCCAGTGCGGCGACCTGTGCGGCGGCCAGTGCGGCGTCCTGTACGGCGTCCCGTTTGGCGGCCTGCGCGGCGGCCAGTGCGGCAGTCCGTGCGGCGTTCCATGCAGCCTCCTGTGCAGCCTCCCATGCGGCGACCTGTGCGGCAGCCAGTGCGTCTCTGGTGATTTCTCCGCGCACCCATTTGCGCTTAGCTTCTATTGCCGCAATACTGCGTGGATCCGGGTTTCCCACAAGCGCCATTGCCTTTTCTGCGCATCTGCACGCAAACTCGTGCAGTATGTCCGCAGGTATAAACTCCTCCCGCAGCACCGCCCACAGCCTGTCTGCTGCCGGTATACGATTTAATCGCAGGATGTCTAGGGCGGTTGCTTTCCCGCCCAGCTTACGGCAATAATACCTAAGCCGACGCCTGCCCTGCTCGCTGACTTTCCAGCACGGGCCAAACCCCAAAAACTGCTCATACGTTACTGTTGGCATATCCATGTTTATCCCTCTCTTTTGCCGGCATATTTTTCTTCCACCGCACAAAATAGATACCTGCACCGCTCCGGCATGGTGCGATCCGCCCCGAATTTTTGCACCATGGCGACGTCAAAGGCCAGCCTTTCGTCGTCTGACATGGGGATGTCCTGGCGGAATCCTCGGGCGCGGCAATACTCGGCGTACTCGGCACGGATAATCGGGTGGTTGATATTGGTGATATACGGGTTTCGCGGGTCGGTGGCCCACATGCACCGCGCCGCCGGCGGCGGCTCGTACGGCTTGTACGACCCCGTGTCATAATGCCTCATCGGCCGGGCGCCTCTCCGCGGCGGATGATCGCACCGCCGGCGGCCGACAGAATCAGACCGCCCCAAGCCTGTAACACCCCGTGGGCGAAACCTACCGTCCCGCAGTCCATCCCGCCAAGGGCGCACAGCACCAGCAGGATACCCGCCACCAGCGCGGTGGCGCCCACTGCTTTATGTATCACAGCACAACCTCCTCGCGCTCCGCGGCTACGCGGCGGGCCATTGTCCTTTGCAGTATCGGCTCCAGCGCCGCGCAAAACTCCGCTACCGCCTCCCGGTGATCCTCGGTGTCCATCAACACCTCATCGACCCGGACAACCCGGAAGGTTGTCCAATCTGTTTGCAGGGCCAGCGCCCCGTAGTGTATCAGCGTTTCCATATCGCCGTTCACCGCCCCATAGCTTCCAAGGCCTTTTTTAATGATGCAGTGTCTATTTCGGTGGTGGTTTTTTGGACTTCCGCGCGTCTGCTCGTCAACGCCGCGGCGATAATGGCAAGTTTCGCATCTTCTATCAGTTCCGCATCGGATGCTCCGGGCTTTCTGCCGCCGCTAAGTGCGCTCCAGAGTGCCATGCTCGTGCCTTTAACCAGGTCAAACGTCGATCCGGTCATTTCGATTTCGGTGGAATCGTCTCCCACTTCGATGATGATTTTTGCCTTCATTTTCTTCTCTCCCCTTTAATTACAAATTCGGTGTCCAGGTCTACGACGATTCCGCCGTTTATGCGGATCCAGCGGTCGAATTCCTCCGTCCAGTGCTTCTCGACATGAAATTTCATTTCCTTCAGCACCGTTTCCCGCTGCTCCGCCGTCAGGCCTTCCAGGCAGGGCGGCCAACCGCCGAAAAAGCCGGTTTCGTTCGGCGTACCGGCAATATACTCCAGTTCAGCCCGCTCCCGGGCCAGCTTCATGCCGTGCATGTAGTCGTTTCCTGTCATATGGTTTCCTCCCAGCTTGTCCACTTTTCAACCGTACGGGGCCGGCTCGCCGGCTCCGCTCCTGCTTTTTATCCCGCCGCCAATGCGGCCTCGCGCGCACAAGCTTTGGTGTACTCCTCGTTTAATACCCGCTGGATTGTGGCTCTCACTTTGGCCTCCTGCTCCGGCGTGTTAATCCGTTTGTACACCTTGACAATGGGGCCTCCCTCGTCCAGGTGGTCGATCACCCGCACCAGCCGGCACCCGTCCGGGACGTGTACCTCCCTCTGCTTCTCGATCGTCATTGGCATGTATCACCTCCGCCAAATGTATATGCGCCGGCTGATTGTCCAAAATCGCCCGGCATGTCCCGTGTTGCCGCCTGCTCTCCCGCGGGCGGCTTTATATGCCCTTGTCCATCTTTCCAAATTGTGGTATTATGTCGAAGAAAGGGGAGGATAACCAATGAGTGATGTTGTCATCGCTTCGATCATTTCTGCCTGTGCTAGCTTAGTAGTTTGCTTGCTAGGGTATTCCTATGCCGATAAAAAACTGCTTCCGTTTGGAGCGAATAAAGCAGTTTTAAAAGAACAGCTATTTAAAGTATACGAGCCTTTAAATAAAGCTTTTAACTCTGAAATGGTTTGCTCAGATATTTGTGACACCTATAAAAATGTCGTTTTATCGAATTATTCATTAATTTCAGTGAAACTTTATGATTTTTATGTTTTACTTAAAAGAAAGAGTAATGATTCTATTTACTTAACTAGAGAATGGTATGATATTCAAGAATACATCTCAACAAATTACAACTGGATAAAAAAGAAATTAGGGTATCCTTATGATGAATATGCAATTGATAAGAGGCTTCTTGATTCATACGAAAAGAAACAAAACATTAAATTGGCTTCTATCTTCTTAACTGATTTATTGCTATGCCTGCTGGCGTTTGTTTCGATTATAAAAGCGCTAACCGATCCCACTTCCAACGAATTCTTGTATATATGCACAGCTGGAATTTCTACCGGTATCATCTTTGCTCAAATATCTCATTATTTACAAACAGCTTTTCAGGCTAAAAAGAAAGAAACTAATAAAAAAAGAAGACAAGAAAACAAAAACAAGATATAAGACGAATTTTAATTTTGAGTTCATTCGCTTCACCTCCTCGGCCGCCCGCTCTCCTGCGGGCGGATTTTATGTTCCGTTGGCTATTCTTGCTCGTGCAAAGAGACTGTTACAGACCTCGGAAGCGCTTCTGATATTTTCCCAAGCAAGTTCTGAGCCTCTTTGACCGTTAACCCTTCCAACTGCTCAAAAATCAAAGACGCTCTTCTTTTTTCTCCGTTCGAAAAGAAATCATGTCCATATGCTTTCCCTGACACGGTTCTGTAAATCGGTTCTTTCAGTTCTGTTATGTCCACTGTTTCACCTCCCTGGCCGCCCGCTCCCCGTGGGCGGCTTTTTTTATGCGCATTATTTCTCCGCCAACAGGTCGTCTAGCTTGCAGCACAAAACGGCCGCTATCTCTCTGCTTACATGCAAAGATGGATCCTTCTTCCCTCGCTCAATCTGACACAACACGGCATGCGGAATGCCCGCCAATCTAGCCACATAACCTTGTGACAGTCCAGCAGCTTCCCGCCGTGTCCGGATGTTTGCTCCTACACTCACTTGTTCCACCTCCTTCACCCGCTCTCTGCGGGCGGCTTTTTTATGCGCCTTTTTGTTCGCTGCCGTAAAGATCGGAGATGGAGCATCCCAGCACCCGCGCCAGTTCCGGCAGTTTGTCTGCGCGGGGGTAATTGTTTCCTGATTCCCAAATCGCAATTGTAGACTGTGCTACGCACACGAGTTCTGCAAGCTCCTTCTGCGTGAGATTGCTCCTAATCCTCATGTTTTTGATTCCAATCATGTTATCACCTCCACAAATATTTATTTCGCCTATATTATAGCCCCTCAAAATATTTGTGTCAATAGTATTTTTATAAAATGCTTATATTTTTTTAATCGGCTTGATTTATATATTGATTTAGCCTATATTGTTTTTGAGGTGATATAAATGTTTCGGCTGCGAGAACTAAGAAAATCAAAAAAAATAAATCAAAGCATCCTCGCTGAGTATATGGGTGTAACTCAAGCAACCCTTTCCGCCTGGGAAACGGAAAGATACGCCATTGACAGCAAAAGTCTCATGAGACTTGCAGATTATTTCGACTGTTCCACTGACTACCTTCTCGGCCGTGTGGATTACCCGGAATTGGTAATAAAAAAGGCGCCACCCGAAAGTGGCGCCGATGTTGGCAACTATGCAGTTAATAAAGGGGCTCCTGAATTCACGGCGGAGGAAATCTTGCGGTTAAAGGAATTTTTGCAGAATCAAGACAATTCTTCCGGGGAATAGTCCGCGTTTATGTATTTCGCGTCCCCTACTTCGATCCAGTCAAAGTCTTGATATTCCGGCGGGAACTTGCAAAAAATCTCTTTTCTGTGAATAACTTCCACATCAGCTATATAGGCGCTCTCATCTGTTCTTTTTTTCACAAAAAACGATCCCCTTTTCTTTTTTAGAGAGCGCCCCCTATATATACAATCCCGGTATTTCCATAATCTTACACATGTAAATATTTCCAGGAGGTACAGCCATGGCCGAGGCTATCAAAGCATTGCTATACCTGCGCAAATCCCGCGCCGATGATCCAGACGAAGACGTAGGTGAAACCCTTTTCCGCCACGATGAAATGCTGCGCGATTTTGCCAAAAAACAGAATATCGTCATCGTGGAAACCTACCGCGAGGTGGTATCTGGCGATAGCCTATATGCCCGCACAGAGATGCTGCGGATGCTGGGTGACATCGAGCAAGGGCAGTATGATGCCGTCCTGTGCATGGACATTGACCGGCTCGGGCGCGGATCTATGTCTGACCAGGGGATTATCCTGGACACCCTTAAGGCCAACGACGTGCGGATCATCACCCCGCGGAAGGTATACGACCTTAACGACGAGATGGATGAGGATTACACCGAGTTTGAGACTTTCATGGCTCGGCGGGAGTTGAAAAGCATCAAGCGCCGCCTCCAGCGTGGCCTACGCAAGACCATCGAGGACGGCGGATATACGGCCAACGCCCCCTACGGGTATACCAAAACCACCGTCAACAAAATGCCCACCCTGGCCATCAATGAGGACGAGGCTAAGTATGTCCGGATTATCTACGATATGTACGTCAACCAGGGCATGGGCTGCCAGTCGATTGCCGACGCGGTAAACGGTATGGGGGCCAAGCCCCACCGGTCGGACGCTTTCGGCCGCACGTCCATCATGCACATCCTTAAAAATCCGGTTTTTTGTGGGAAAGTCACCTGGGACAGGCGCCACCACATCCGCAAAGGCACCCGCGGGAACGAAAAACACATCACGGTGTATAATGACCCGGCGGACTGGGTGGTTGTGGACGGTATCCACCCGCCGATCATATCGGTGGAACTGTGGGAACAGGCCCAGGAGATTATACAAAACCGTTATCATCCGCCGTATAACCGCGGGGAACCCCGTTCCCCGCTCGCCGGCGTCCTCCGCTGCCGGGTGTGCGGCCGTACCATGATCCGGATGCCGTTTGACACCAAGCGGCCCAATGGGGTGGACAACCTTATATGTCCCACCCGCGGGTGCTGCGCAGCCACCCGGCTGGACAGGGTGGAAACCGCCGTGTTGGATGCCCTGCGCGACGAGTTGGAATCCTATCAGGCCCAAATCGTTGACGGCGCCGGCGGGAAGGCCAAAGACTACACGGCCGCGGCGGATGCCGTGCGCAAGGAGCTGGCCACCGTCGAAAAACAAATGGACAGGCTGCAAGATCTTCTCGAGCGCGGCGTGTACGATGTGGACACGTACCTTTCCCGCTCCGCCACCCTGAAAAAAAGGACGGCAGAACTGAAAGCCTCCCTTTCCGCCGCGGAGGACATGGCCCACCGCACCAGCGCCGATCATATTGTGGCCCAAGTCCACAAGCTGACCTCCGGCCTGGAGGCTTATGCCGGCATGGACGTGCAGGGGAAAAACCGCCTGTTGCGATCGATCATCCAGTCCGGCACCTACTACAAAGAAAAAGGGTGGTCTCCAACCCACTTTGAACTGGAGATCACCCTAAAATAGTCATTCTATGGGGTGGCGAATCGCCACCCCACCTATGTATATATCTTGTGCAATCTTCTTCCGAGCAGGAATCGTACACGCGGCCGGCGTCCACGCAGACGGCTTCTTTACAGCCGTTGTCATGGATGAACTTGTTGTCTGCCATGAAAAAATCCCCCTGTACTGTTATTAAAGAGATTCCGGCCTGGGCAGGGGCGCCGCTGTATGTATGTCCCCGCGCAGCGCAGAGCCGGTCAACACTTCAATACCATAGTATGTCAGAGGGATTTTTTGGTTACGGTTAAATCATTCGGCCAGGGGCTTCAAACGGGCGAAATTGGCCATAATTTTTTTAGTTCCCGCCTGTTCGAAGGCGATGGCCAGCAGGCAGTCGTTGCCCATGGGCGTCACAGAAAGAATCCGGCCCTTGCCAAAGGTGTTATGCAGCACCGCGTCCCCCGCCTTCCAGCGGGTTTTCATGTCGTCCGGGCCGGCGGGCGCGGCCTTGGCCGTGCCGGCGGCGGAGAAGCCGCCCCCCGACCAGGCGGCGGAACGGCCCGGCGCCGGGGAGGACGCGCCGCGGCCCGCCCCCTGCCAGGAGGACGCCGCCCCGCCCCACGCGCCCTGAGCGGCCGGCTTGGCCCCCCACTGCACGCTCTCATAAGCGGCCCGGCGCTGCCGGTCGCTGCCCGTGGTCAGTTCGGGCGGGATATCGCTCAGGAATTTGGAGGGCCGGTTGCGGCTGGTGGAGCCGTACAGCATCCGGGAACGGGCGTTGGTGATGAACAGCTCTTCTTTGGCGCGGGTGATGGCCACGTAGCATAGGCGGCGATCCTCCTCGAGCTCCTCCGGATCGAACAAGGTCTGATAGCCGGGGAACACGCCGTCCTCAAAGCCGGGCAGAAACACCACCGGGAACTCCAGGCCCTTGGCGGCGTGCATGGTCATCATCACCACCGCGTCGGAGGACGCGTCGTAGTTGTCCACGTCGGTCATCAGAGCCATTTCCTCCAGAAAGCCGGCCAGCTCGGGAACCTCCTCCCCGCTTTCCTTCTCATAATTCAGGATGGAGGACGCCAATTCGTTGAGGTTGTCCACCCGGCCGGCCTCGGCCTCGCCCTGCTGCTCCCACATGGCAAGATAGCCGGTGGTTTCCAGCATGGTGCGGTAGAGCAGATGGATGGAGGTTTCGGGATCCTCGTTCAGTTCTCTGAGGTGATCCATCATGGAAACGAAGCCCTTTAACTTGTTCGCCGCCCGGCCGATATCGGGATAATCCTCGGCGTGGGACAGCACCTCGTACAGGGAAAGCCCCAAATTTTCCGCGATGGCCGCCGCCTTGTCCACGGTGGCGTCCCCGATGCCGCGCTTGGGCTCGTTGATGATCCGCCGGAGGCTGACGCCGTCCTCCGGGTTGTTGATCACCCGCAGGTAAGCGGTGGCGTCCCGCACCTCCTTGGTGTCATTGAAGCGGTGACCGCCGATGATCCGGTAGGGCACGCCGCTTTTGACCAGGGCCTGCTCGATGGCGTTGGACTGGGCGTTGGCCCGGTAGAGCACGGCGAAATCGCCGTATCGCCGGCCGTCCCGGATGCCCTCCAGGATGGTGTCCGCGATGAAGCGGCTCTCCTCCTCCGCGTTTTCCAGGGTGACCAGCTGGATTTTGTCCCCCTCACCGTTGGCCGTCCACAGGGTTTTGCCCTTCCGGTTCTGGTTGCGGGCGATCACCGCGTTGGCGGCGCTCAGTATGTTCTGGGTGGAGCGGTAATTCTGTTCCAGCCGGATGACGGTGCAGGCGGGGAATTCGTCCTCGAAATGCAGGATATTCTCAATGGTGGCGCCCCGGAACTTATAAATGCTCTGATCGTCGTCCCCCACCACGCACAGGTTGCCCGAATGGGCGGCCAGAAGGCTGATTAAGCGGTATTGGGCGTGGTTGGTGTCCTGATACTCGTCCACCATGATGTAGCGGTACCGCTTCTGGTACCGCTCCAGCACGTCGGGGCAGGAGGTGAACAGTTCCACCGTTTTACACAGCAGATCGTCGAAATCCATGGCGTCGGCCTCTTTGAGCCGGCGCTGGTACACGGCGTAGCACTGGGCCACCTTTTTCAGCCGGAAGTCGCTGCTGACCGTGGGCTGCACCGCGTATTCCTCCGGGGCGAGCAGGCTGTCCTTGGCCCGGCCGATTTCCGAGAGGATGACCTTGTGGCCCAGGGTCTTTTCATCGATGTTCAGGGCCTTCATGCAGTCCTTCATCAGGCGGCGGCTGTCGTCGGTGTCGTAGATGGTGAAATGAGAGGAGTAGCCGAGATTCTCCCCCTCCCGGCGCAGAATCCGGGCGCAGAAGGAGTGGAAGGTGCTGGCCATGACTTCGCTGCCCTCGTCGCCCAGCATCCGGTTCAGCCGCTCCTTGAGTTCGCCGGCGGCCTTATTGGTGAAGGTGATGGCCAGGATCCGCCACGAGGGGCAGGGATCCACCTCCAGCAGGCGGCTGAGCCCCGCGTCCAGCCGCCTGTTGCCCGCCGCGCAGGCGCGCAGCTCGTCCATATCCTCATCCCGCAGGGCGACCGGGACCTCACCGCTGCCGTAGGCCTTGCCGAACCGCACCAGATTGGCGATGCGGTTGACCAGCACGGTGGTCTTGCCGCTGCCCGCGCCCGCGAGGATGAGCAGCGGGCCGTCGGCGTGAAACACTGCCTGCCGCTGCCGGTCGTTCATGCGGGAAAACTCCCGGTTGAGAATCTGCCGGCGCAGATTGAGAAATTCCGTCGTATCTATCATAATATACCCTTTCACGTCTTGATGAAAACAACGCCGGCATGCCGCCTTGAGCGGTAGTGCCGGCGTTGTCGCGTATATAACGGAAGAAGCTTAGCCGAAAAGGGACAGCAGAATGCCGGCCGCCACGGCGGAGCCGATGACGCCCGCCACATTGGGGCCCATGGCGTGCATCAGCAGGAAGTTGCTGGGGTTCTCCTGCTGCCCCACCTTCTGCGCCACGCGGGCGGCCATGGGAACAGCGGACACGCCGGCCGAACCGATCAGCGGGTTGACCTTGCCCTTGGTGAGCACGTACATCAGCTTGCCGAACAGGACGCCGCCGGCGGTGCCGAAGCAGAAGGCCAGCAGGCCGAGCACGATAATCAGCAGGGTCTTGGGCTGCAGGAAGGTGGCGGCGTTGGCCGTCGCGCCCACCGTGACGCCCAGCAGGATGGTGATGATGTTCATCAGCTCGTTCTGAGCGGTTTTGCTGATCCGCTCCACCACGCCGCTCTCGCGGAAGAGGTTACCGAGCATCAGCATGCCGATGAGGGGCGCCGCACTGGGCAGCAGCAGCACGCAGATGACCGTGACGAAAATCGGGAACAGGATTTTTTCCAGCTTGGAAACGGGGCGCAGCTGGGTCATGACGACCGAGCGCTCCTTCTTAGTGGTCAGAGCCCGCATAATCGGCGGCTGGATGATGGGCACCAGCGCCATATACGAATAGGCGGCCACCGCGATGGCGCCGAGCAGATGGGGCGCCAGCTTAGAGGTCAGATAGATGGCGGTGGGGCCGTCGGCGCCGCCGATGATGGCGATGGAGGCCGCTTCCTGGTTCGTAAAGGCCAGTTCGGGGAAATTCAGCAGGCCGAGCGCCCGCGCGCCAATAAAGGTGGCGAAGATGCCGAGCTGCGCCGCCGCGCCCAGAAGGAAGCTGCGGGGATTGGCAATCAGGGGGCCGAAGTCCGTCATGGCGCCGATCCCCAGGAAAATCAGGGGCGGATAGATGCCGAATTTCACGCCCTGGTACAGGTACCACATCAGGCCGCCCTGGTCAAAGTGCTGCCAGGAAGCGGAGGTAACGGTCATGACGCCGTTGATTTCCTCTTGTGTGTGGATCATGACCTGATACATCTGATCGTATATGCCCTGATTGAAATGCTTGAGCTCCTCCGCCGTGAGCGGAACCAAGGAATTCTGCTGCGGATCCATGACACCCGACAGGGGCAGGTTCACCAACAGCATGCCGAAGGCGATCGGCAGCAGCAGCAGCGGTTCGAACTGCTTTTTGATCGCCAGATAAATCAGCACGCAGGCGATGCCGATCATGATCAGGTTTTTCCAGCCGCCGTTCTCAAAGTTGAACAGGCGGGCAAACCCGGATTCCTCCCATAGCTTTTGGATTGCCGTCCAAAGTTCTCCCATGTATTTCCGTCCCTTCTCCATCGCGGCTGAACGCCGCGGCCTCATTCGCTGTGCAATCCACGGAGGCGCCCGTCAGAACGGGCGGGTGCTCTCCGCCAGGCCGGCCGCCGCCCAAACCGGGCGGCCCTCCCGGACGCGGGAAACCTTGCGTACGGCGTACCGTTTCCCCTCGGGCGCCATGGAAGCCACCGCCGCCGCGATGACCGCCACCACCTCTTCCGGAATACCGTCCTGCACGGCGGGCGTGGGGGCGATCTTCGGTGCAGCCGCCGGTTTCGGCTTGGGCGCGGGAACGGCCGGGGCCTCCTTCTTCGGCCGGTGCATCACCTTGCCGAACAAAATGAAAATCAGAGTCAGCACCACCAGGGTGGCAAACACAACGACGACGCCGATGAGCGCAGTCATCAGGGAATCCCCCATGACTTTACCCGCCGATTCGGCCGCCGTCAGACTATAAAGCGCAGCCTGCATATTCCGTTCCTCCATCTTCCCGGCGGAAACGCGACGCGTCCCGCGCATTCTTGGCGAAAAGGAAGAAAACCCCATTCCCGCCCATTATAAAACTATGGGATATTATACCGCAAAGTCCGGCGATTTGCAATCGCCGGCGGACATTTTCCCCCACAGAATATTTGTGAATTCTTTCACACCTTTTGTCCAAAACGCAGAACCTGCGGTTTTTCACCGCCGGGGGACGGCAAGCCTTTTGTTTTTGTCGATTTTCTGCTATACTGAGCGGGGAGAAAACCCGGCGGGAGACGCCGGTTCATAAAGGAGACAGCTGTATGAAATCAGTAGTTTTGCTGTGCGACGGCATGGCGGACACCCCCTGCCCGGAGCTGGGGGGACGCACGCCTATGGAGGCGGCGCGCAAGCCGGCCATGGACGCGCTGGCCGCGGTCAGCGAGATAGGGCTGGTCCGCACCGTTCCCGATGGAATGGCGCCGGGCAGCGACGTGGCGAACCTGACGATGATGGGATACGACACCCGGGCCTGCTATACCGGGCGTTCTCCGCTGGAAGCGGCCAACATCGGCATCGATTTGGCCGACGACGACGTGGCCTTCCGCTGCAATCTGGTGACCCTGTCGGATGATCCGGTCTTTGCGGACAAGACCATCCTGGACTACTGCGCGGGCGATATTCACACGCGGGAAGCCGACGAACTGGTGCGGGCGGTGCAGGAGGCATTCGGCGGCGGGGATTTTGATTTCTACACCGGCACCGCTTACCGTCACTGCATGGTCTGGCACGGGGGCCAAACGGAGTTGGGGGCCGTCACCCCGCCCCACGATATCACCGGCCGGGTCATCGGCGGCTATCTGCCTCGGCATCCCGACGCCGCCCCGCTGCTGGACATGATGGAGCGCAGCTACGCCCTGCTGAGCGATCATCCCATCAACCGGGCGCGGGTGGCCAAGGGGCTTCCGGCGGCCAACGCCATCTGGCTGTGGGGGCAGGGCAAGCGCCCCCGGCTGGAGCGGTTCTCGGATCGGTTCGGGGTGACGGGGGCGGTGATTTCCGCCGTGGATCTTCTCAAGGGGATTGGCCGGCTGGCCGGCATGGAGGTCTGCGAGGTGGAAGGCGCCACCGGCTACATCGACACCAATTACGAGGGCAAACGGCAAGCCGCGCTGCGGGCACTGCAAAACGGCGCCGATTTCGCGTACATTCATGTGGAGGCCCCGGACGAATGCGGGCACCGGGGAGAAGCCGCCAACAAGGTAGGGGCTATTGAGGATATCGACAGCCGGATTCTGGCCCCGCTGCTGGAGGAACTGCCCAAGCTGGGCGCGTTCTCCTTGCTGGTGGCCCCTGACCATCCCACTCCGCTGGCCATCCGCACCCACGCGTCGGATCCGGTGCCTTATCTGCTGTATCGCTCCGAGGCGCCGGCGACGGGCGGGCCGGCTCGGTTCACCGAAGCCGCGGCCCGGGAGACGGGACGTTTCATCGAGCCCGGATACGCGCTGCTGTCCCGGTTGCTGGGGCGCTGAACTGACGAAACAAGGAGGGGCGAAGCACCGCATGGTGCTTCGCCCCTCAGCTTGTCAAAGAAGTATCGGAGGGAAGGGGAGGTGTGGGGCACGACGTGCGCGTCGTGCTGGGAACCGTCTGGGAGCTTTAGCTCCCCGGTCCCCACTCCGCGTCGAGCGAAGCGGATCACCCGCCCGCCAGTATTGGCGGGCGGGCTTTTTGTTGTCTCTACTCTATGGATGCGGGGGGCGTTTCTTCGCCTTGGGGCCGGGGGCCTTGCCGCTCCTTATATTGTTTGAACAGGCGAAAAAAACGAATTCCCTGGGACAGCATGAGGAGGAAAAAGGGGAGGAAAAGCAACACAAAGTAGCCGGCCGGGGATTTGAGATAGTCGAACAAAGCCCCGGCCTTGGGCAGCCGGAAGCGGTACTGGCCGATCACCTTCTCCTTGAGTGCCGGATAGCTGTCCGCCGATTCGTTGGCGGTGCCGTAGGTCACGTAGGCGTCCTTTCCCTCGTAGCTCGTCAGCTCCTGCACCTTATGCGTCACCACCTCGCCGTAATTAGCGGGGTCGATGGAGCGGAAGGTGATGATGTCGCCCGGCTTCACCTCCATCCGGCTGTCGGCCTTGGTGACCACCACGTCGCCCGCGGCAAATTCGTTCTTCATGGAATCGGACCGCACGATGGAAAACTTATAGCTGAACAGCCCCTTACCCTCGACCTTGTCGAAGGTGGCGACGGAAACGATCGTAAACAGCGTCGCCAGGATGGCGATCAACGCGATCAACACCGTGAGAACCCGGCCGGCGATGGCCAGGGCTCTGCGCGCGGGAAGCAGCGCTGCGGCCTGTGTTCTTTGGTTGTCGTCCATGTTGCGTACCAAACCTTTCCGGGTGATACGGCGTCAACGATGCTGTCCACGCCCGCTACCCTATCGCACGGGATGAGCCTTTGGTTCATTATAGAAAGGTTTTCGCCGTTTGTCAACGAAGGCGGGACGGGCTTTATTTCAGCGGGAGCCACACGGTGAAGGTGGTTCCCGTTTTTTCCTGGCTGTCCACCGTAATCCGGCCCCGGTGACGGCCCGTGATGCTGTGGGCGATGGCCAGCCCCAGGCCGTAACCGCCCTGATCCCGCGAACGGGAGGGATCGGCCCGGTAAAAGCGTTCAAACAGGCGGGGCAGATGCTCCGGCGGGATGGGCGCGCCGGTGTTATTGACCATAAGCCGGGCCTTGTCCCCTTCCCGCTCCAGGGTCAGGGTGACGACACCCTTCTCCCCCGCGTATTTGCAGGCGTTGTCCAGCAGAATCCGGACCAGCTGCTTGAGCTGCCCTTCATCGCCGGTGACCTGGATATCCGGCGCCACGTCGCTGCACAGGGTGATCCCCTGCTCATACGCCACCGACTCAAAGGGCAGCAGACAGCTCCAGACCGCGTCGCTGAGGCTCAGCGGCAGGGCGGGAAGCGGTTCCCGGGCCGCGTCCGCCTTGGCCAGGAACAGCATGTCGTCCACCAGGCCCTTCATCCGGCGGGCCTCGTCCCCGATGTAGGCCACCCATTTTTCCTGCCGGGCGATGGACTCCTCCTTATGGGCCAGGAGGATGTCGGTATTGGCCAGGATCACGGTCAGGGGTGTTTTCAATTCATGGGACGCGTCGGCCACAAACTGCCGCTGCTGCTCCCAGGCCCGTTTGACCGGCCGCAGCGCCCAGCTTGACAGAAACAGGCTGATGAAGAAAAACGCCGTCAGCCCGCCCAGGCCCACCAGCAGGGAGGTGATCACCAGGCTGAGCATCGACCGGATTTCCCCGCTGCGATCCGCAAAGGCGATTTTGGTCCCCGCGGCGGTTTCCCGCAGCAGATAGCGGAGGTTGAGGGCGTTCAGCACTCCCTCGTCCCTGTCCCCCTCCAGCGCCAAGGACACCGCCTGGGCGAGGGTTTCCTCCGACATATCCACCGCGGTGTCCTCGGTCACCGTGCGCACGGCGCCGTCCGCGCCGACCAACACGCAGAACACCGGTGTCAGAGCGCCGGGAGGCGAAAAGGGCTTACCGCCGATCTCGGATTTTGGCGGGGTCTTCCCCCCCTCCCGGTCCAGGGCGCGGCGCATGGCGTCGTGACTCTCGTTATACAATCGCTGGTAGGTGAACACACACAACGCGGTGAAGGCGATCAGCAGCACCGCCGAAACCAGCAGCATATTGATCAGGACAAATTTCCGGCGCAGCTTCTGCAGCATGGTCCTGCCTCCTTACCCTTCCAGCCGGTATCCCACCTTGCGCACCGTGCCGATGCCGACGCGGGATCCGAGATAAAAAAACTTCTTGCGCAGGAACGAAATATAGACCTCCACATTGTTGTCCTCCGCGTCGGATTCCATCCCCCAGACCTTGGTCAGCAGCTCCTCCTTGGGCACCACCGTATGGGGGCTGACCATCAAAATGCGGAGCACCTCGTACTCCTTAAAGCCCAGGTGAATGGATTTGGCGCCGCACTGGAGCGTATAGGTGGACAGATGCAGCGTGAGATCCCCATAGCGCATCTCCTCCAGCACCACCTCACCCTGCCGGCGGGAGAGAGCCCGCACCCTGGCCAGCAGCTCATCCGGCACAAAGGGCTTGGTCATATAGTCATCCGCCCCGCAGTCCAGGCCGGTCACCTTATCGGCGGTTTCGTCCCGGGCGGTGAGCATGAGCACCGGGGTGCTCAGCTTATGGGCCCGCAGCTCCCGCACGATGTCGAAGCCGCTGCGCCCGGGCAGCATCACGTCCAGCACAATCACGTCGTACAGGCCGGACAGGGCGTAATCCAGGCCGTCCGTTCCGGTATACACTACGTCCACGGCGTATTTCTGCTCACTCATAATCTGGCCCAGCGCCTCGGCCAGACGCACCTCGTCCTCTACAATCAGCACACGCATCGTTCCGCCTCCCTTACATGACACCAGTTTCATTATACCACAAAGCGGCACGTGCAGCGTGCTGCCTACCTTAGTCCGGAACGGCTCCGACCGTTCCGGAGTGGTTCCATGTTCTCTCAGGCGTCCAAAGGCTTTGGAGAACGCCGTGAGGTTATTATACCACAAAAGCAAGCAAACGACGTTTGCGGGGGCACGACAGTGCCCCGCCCTGCCGCAGCAGGGCCTTTTGATGGTTCAATGTTCTCCGTACCGGAAAGCTACGCTTTCCGGTAACCGCGCAGCCGCGCGGTTCGGCGCGTACCACCGCGCCGGTCACGGAGGTTATTATACCACACCCCTATGATACGAACACAGCCTTAAATTAGTCTGAAACGGTTTTTTCAGACTAATTTAAGGCGGGAGTGCTACCATGGGGGCTGCGAAACCAGAAAGGAGCGCGTCACGATGAACCAGCCGATTGTCCAAACCTTCAAGCGGTATGAAAAAAAATACCGGCTGACCACTGCCCAGCGAGCCGAATTCATCCGGCGGGTCCAGCCGTTTATGCGGCCCGACGACTACGGGACCTACACCATCGGCAGCCTGTATCTGGATACGCCGGATTTCCGGCTCATCCGCGCCTCGCTGGAAAAACCGGTCTATAAGGAAAAGCTGCGGCTACGCAGCTACGGCGTGCCTCAGGCGGAGGACACGGTGTTCTTGGAGCTGAAGAAAAAGTTCAAAGGCGTGGTGTACAAGCGCCGGACGGAGATGCCGCTGGCACAGGCCGCCGCCTATCTGCGGGACGGGACGCCCCCGGCAAAAACGGATCAGATTTTCCGGGAAATCGACTTTACCATGCGGCGGCTAGAGCCGGCGCCCCGGGTGTATCTGGCCTACGACCGCACAGCCTACGCCGGGCGGCGGGACGACCGGCTGCGCATCACGTTCGACACCTGTATTCGCTGGCGGACGGATCCGCTCGACCTGTCCGCGGGGGACGGGGGGCGGCTGCTGCTCGGCCCGGACGACGTTTTAATGGAAATCAAAATTCCCGACGCCATGCCGTTGTGGCTGGTCCGCGCGCTGACGGACATGGGGCTGTTCCCTGCGTCGTTCTCCAAATACGGCACCTGCTACGCCCGGTATCTCAGCGTCGGACAGAAAGCCGGCCTTCCCGCCGGGGAACAACAAGGAGGAATTCTCAGTGCTTGACAGTATTTTATCGTCCGTTTCCACCACCGTATCCCTGTCCCTGCCGCAGCTGCTGCTGTGCACCGCCGCCTCCCTCGCCATGGGGCTGGGGATTGCGCTGGTCTACATGTACAAAAACACCTATAGCAAAAACTTCGTCGTCACGCTGGCGCTGCTGCCCGCCATGGTGCAGATCGTCATCCTGCTGGTCAACGGGAATCTGGGCACCGGCGTGGCCGTGGTGGGCGCGTTCAGCCTGGTGCGGTTCCGCTCGGTGCCGGGCAGCGCCCGGGAAATCAGCGCCATCTTCTTCGCCATGGCCATCGGCCTGGCCACCGGCATGGGCTATGTGGGCGTGGCCCTCTTGTTTCTGATCCTCGTCGGGCTGATGACCCTGCTGCTCACCCGGCTGCGGTTCGGCGAAAGCCGGGCCCAGGAAAAGGAGCTGCGCATCACCATCCCCGAATCGCTGGATTACAGCGGCATTTTCGACGATTTGTTCGCCAAGTACACCAAACGAGCCGAGCTGGTGCGGGTCAAGACCAGCGGCATGGGAAGCCTATACGAGCTTCACTACCGCGTCGCGCTGCGGGAGCCGGTGATTGAAAAGGCGTTCCTGGACGACCTGCGCTGCCGCAACGGCAATCTGACCATTTCCTGCGGGCCGGTGTCCACCGTGCGCGACGAGCTCTGAGAAAGGAGTGTGTTTATGAACACCCGAACCATTCGTTTTCTCAGCGGACTGGGGGCCGCGCTTATCTTCAGCGTATCTCTGGCCGGCTGCCGTCTGCTTGGGAACGCCGAGGGTTCGTCCGCCATGACAGGCGGCACGAGCGCCGGAGACACAAACGGCGGAGAAAGCGCCGCCGGCTCCGGCGACGGGAGCGGCACAACCGCGTCCGCCGCGCCGGTGGAGGTCACCTATGGGACCGAGGACACCTCCGCCGCCTACGACGCTGCGTCCGCCACGGCCATCGTGTTCAGCGGCAGCACCATGTCCATCCAGGGCTCCGGCGCTTCCGCCAAAGGGAGCGTCCTGACCATTTCGGCGGCCGGCACCTATATACTCAGCGGCACCCTGACCGCCGGCCAGGTGGTGGTAGACGCCGGGAAGGAGGACACGGTGCGGCTGATACTGAACGGCGTGTCCATCACCTGCGCGAACAGCGCCCCGCTTTACGCGAAAAAGGCGGCCAAAACCATCCTGACCCTGGCCGACGGCACCCAAAACGCACTGACGGACGGCGCATCCTACACCTTCCCCGACGCCGAAACCGACGAACCCAGCGCGGCGGTCTTCTCGAAAAACGACCTGACCATCAACGGCGGCGGCACACTGACCGTTACCGGCCAGTACAACAACGGCATCGCGTCCAAGGACGTGCTGACCATCACCGGCGGCACCATCCGGGTAACGGCCGCGGGCGACGGCCTGCGGGGCAAGGACGGGGTCGCCATCCAGAACGGCACGTTCACCATCGACGCCGGGACCGACGGCATCAAATCCACCAACGACACCGACGCCGACAAGGGATGGATTTCTCTGGACGGCGGCACCTATTCCATCACGGCGGCCAACGACGGCGTACAGGCGGAAACCGTCCTGCAGATAGCGGCTGGCACCTATACCCTGAAGACCGGCGGTGGCAGCGCCAACAGCAGCACCGACAGCAAGGGGGACGCCCGGCCTGGCTGGGGCCAGTGGAGCGCCGGCGGCAGCGAAACGACGGCCGACGCCCCCAGCGCCAAGGGCCTGAAGGCGGGCGCAGGCATCCTGCTGACCGGCGGGGTCTTCACCGTCGATTCCTCCGACGATGCCATTCACTCCAACGGCAGCGTCGCCATATCCGGCGGGGAATATACCCTGACCTCCGGCGACGATGGAATTCACGCGGACGCGGCCCTGACCATCAGTAAGGGCACCATCCGCATCACCAAGTCCTACGAAGGGCTGGAGGGGGGCACCATCGACATCAGCGGCGGCGACATCCAGCTCAAGGCCAGTGATGACGGGCTGAACGCGGCGGGCGGCAGCGACTCCTCCGCCATGAACGGCCGTCCGGGGCAGAATGGGTTCAGCATGGGAGGCAACAGTTCCTATTATGTCCGCATATCCGGCGGCAATTTGCTGGTGGACGCGGACGGCGACGGTCTCGACTCCAACGGCAATCTGTATATCGACGGCGGCACCATCCTGGTCTGCGGCCCCACCGGCAATGGAAACGGCGCGCTGGATTACGACGGCAGCTGTGAAATCACCGGCGGCATTCTGGTGGCGGCGGGCAGCGCAGGTATGGCGGAGGCCCCCGGCAGCTCCTCCAGCCAATGCTCGCTGATGGTCACCTATTCCTCGACCCAGCCGGTGGGGACGCCGCTGGCCCTGACGGCCGCTGACGGCGCCCTGGTCGCCGCCTTCGCCCCCTCCAAGGCTTATCAAAACGTGGTTATCAGCGCTCCCGCGCTCAAACAGGGCAGCGCTTACGCCCTGTATACCGGCGGTACCGGCACTGGGGACGCGGCCGGGCTGTACACCGCCTACTCCGGCGGCGCAAAGCTGTGCACGATCACGCTGTCGGCCATCACCACCAGCGTGTCGGACAGCGGCCAGGCCGTGTCCGGTGGCATGGGCGGCGGCATGGGCGGCGGAGGCGGCCCCGGCGGTATGGGCGGCCGGCGATAGTCTTATAAAAACCGCAAAGGCCAGCGTGGGTTTGCCACGCTGGCCTTTCCTTATGCCCGTCCGTGGGCTGGTATCGATTCCTCGTATGCCATCACGCGGTTGCGCCCGTTGCTTTTGGCGGCATACAAGGCCACGTCCGCTCGGCGAATGAGCAATTCCATATCGGTCTGCCAATTTTCCAGCACGGACACGCCGATGCTCACCGTGACGCAGCCGAGAGGCACGTCGTCCCGGCGGAAGCCGCTGTCCTGGATGCTCTGCCGCAGTTTCTCGGCCTCGGCCCATGCCTCCCGCGCCTCGCATTGGAACAGGCAGATGAAGAACTCCTCCCCGCCGTACCGGACGGCGCAGGCGTTTTTATCCCGGATAAACACTTGAATATCGTCGGCGATGCTTTTCAAGCAGCTGTCCCCGGCCACGTGACCATAGGTATCGTTATACTGCTTGAAAAAGTCGATATCAACCATCAGGCCCGCCGCAAGCGTCTGTCCTCTCCAGGCGGTTTCCTCGGGCAGACGCTCCAGATAGCGGCGGTTGTACATCTGTGTCAGCTGATCGGTCACGGCCATCCAGTTGAGCTGCTCGTTATACAGGCGGATTTCCGCCACCTGCTTTTCAATAATCTGCTTATCGCGGAAGCTGAACACCTTGCTGCGATACACAATGACGGAGATGACAAACGCCATCACGGCAATAAAAAGACTGTTGATTAGATTGCTGTAGACATTGTGGGTGCCCCCTTGCGTGATGGGAAGCAGTAGATTCAGAAAAACGAAATCGCCGCCGAAAATCAGCACGCCCTGCCAGGGCTTCAGCAGAGAAAAGGCCGCCGCCGACAGGGTGACGTAGCTATAAACGTTCAAGCCGCCGTCACCCCGCTGATCCAGCAGGGTGATGCAGCAGGCCCACAGGCAAATCAAGCCGATATATGTGGTTTCCACACGCAGGTAGGCCGCGCTTTTCGGCGGTTTTCCCTTGTGCAGACGCCGGGCCATCAGCAACAGCACCAGGGTGACGGTAAACAGCAGGATATACAAAACCCAGTACAGGGTGCGCCTTTGTGAGTAAAACGGCCCCCCTGACCGGAAGGTGGTCAGCAGAAACATGAGGGCCTGAAAGGCCAGAATCAATATGCCGATGGTCATGGTCGTTCGATGCGTCGACTGCACCAAAGCCTGTTCAATGGAAGCCCGGCATGACTCCTCCAAAGGGAACCCCAGCCACCTGCGTATTTGCTCGCGCTTCATGTACCTACCCACTCCCCAGCCACGATTCGACCGGTTTTCCTCCGGTTCGACGACCTTTATACTCAGTATATGCTGATCAGTATACCATTTCCACACAGAAATGTCGACATAAAATACGTCAATCTGCACGGTTTTTGATGGATCGATATTGATGAGTCATGACCACCCGTAAAACGGGTGGCATGAAGGAGCCCTAGAAGGGCATAGGAAGGCCAGCGCCTAAAAGACGCT
>ERZ856578.3597-NODE-3597-length-22762-cov-3.695261_pt1 | contig 22762 bp, 21 predicted proteins | sample MGYA00514384_ERZ856578 | MGnify/ENA primary metagenome ERZ856578 (study PRJEB29103, sample SAMN06111958) | human gut metagenome | biome: human gut; feature: ankylosing spondylitis patient; material: healthy_person | host: Homo sapiens | place: China:Hangzhou... | reverse complement strand
TGGAACTTGCGGTTGGCCTTCTTGTAGGGCTCCTGCACCCGCATGACCCGCTCCACATGGGGGTTGATGGAGATCTTGTCCATATCCACCGCAGTGGTATCCCCTACCAGGCCCAGAATCGTACAGCCCACGCCATTGGTGACCCCGACGTCCACGTCCATCTCCTTGAATTTGGCCACCAGCGCCTCGATATCCCGCTGCTGGGTGCCCGGCTTCATAACGACTCCCATACTGCAACATCCTTTCCAAAATAAAAAGCAGCCCATTGATGAAATCAATGAGCTCCCCCAAAAAATACGGAGATCCTATGGGCCCGCCTTGGCCCACCCATTCATTCCATCCTTCTCTTTTCCCCCATGCCAAAAAAGCCGGCGCCCGTAAATCGAGCCCAGCCAAAGAAGAAGCAGAAGGATGCAGTTGTGAGGGCGCAGCGCTTCATATATGAGACCTCACAAATTTGAGTTAGTGGCATTATACGCCTCTCCCACACAAAATGCAAGGAGAATTTTTCGCTTTACCTCCCTTTTACGCACTCTTTACCCCCCTCTGGTGGCGGCGCAGGCGGCGGGCGGGCTATTCTCTTTTTATCCGAATGAACGAGGAGGAGCATTACCCTGAAACATATCTCCAACCGCGTTCTAACCATAAAGCAAAACGCCACACTACTGATCCCCCGCGGGGCCCTGGCCGCCGCCTGCGGCCACACGCAGTCCCTGCACACGAACTCCCTGGACGAAGCGATCGCCCTGCCGACGGACTTCTCCGCCCGCATCGCCCGCAACACCCAGCTCCATCTTCAGGATGAAACCACCATCTGCAAGGTGATCGACCCGTGGGGCGGCTCCTACTACGTGGAAGCCCTCACCGACGAGCTGATCCGCCGCGCCTGGGCGCATATCCAGGAAGTCGAAAGCCTCGGCGGCATGGCCAAGGCCATCGACACCGGCCTGCCCAAGATGCGCATCGAGGAGGCCGCGGCGCGCCGTCAGGCCCACATCGACTCCGGCAACGAAAAGATCGTCGGCATCAACTACTTCCCGCTCGAGAAGGAAGACCCGCTCGACATCCTCGACGTCGACAACACCGCCGTGCGCCAGGCGCAGATCGCGCGCCTCGAAAAGCTGCGCGCCGGCCGCGATCCCGAAAAGGTGCAGCAGTGTCTCGACGCCATCACCCACGCCATGGAAAGCGGCGAGGGCAACCTGCTCGAGCTGTCCGTCGAGGCGGCCCGCGCGCGCGCGTCGCTGGGCGAAATTTCCTTCGCCATCGAAAAAGTGTGCGGGAGGCACAAAGCCGTGATCCGTTCGATTTCAGGAGTGTACAGCAGCGAATTCGCCGACGACGAAGTGATCAAGGAAGTCCGCCAGATGACCGACGACTTCGAGAAGCGCGAAGGCCGCCGTCCGCGCATCATGGTCGCCAAGATGGGGCAGGACGGCCACGACCGCGGCGCCAAAGTCGTCGCCACCGCCTACGCCGACATGGGTTTCGACGTCGACGTCGGGCCGCTGTTCCAGACGCCGGCCGAGACCGCTCAGGACGCCGTAGACAACGACGTCCACATCGTCGGCATGAGCTCGCTGGCCGCCGGTCACAAGACGCTGCTGCCCCAGCTCGTCGAAGAGCTGAAAAAGCGCGGCCGCGGCGACATCATGGTCGTCGCCGGCGGCGTCATCCCGGCGCAGGACTACCAGTTCCTGTACGACCACGGCGCCGCCTGCATCTTCGGCCCCGGCACGGTCATTCCCGCCGCCGCCCGCGAGATGCTGCAGGTGCTGAACAAGCGTCTTGCCGCCCAGGAAGGAGCCGCGAAGTAGAAAACCCCTCCCCCGAAAAGGAGAGAAACCCGATGAGCATCGAAAACAACACGTATCAGCCCGACTGGCAGCCGCAAAACGCCGGCAGCGAATTCGCCTGTTTCGTGACGAAGGGCGTGGACGGCACCGGCGGCCCCACGGCCGCCAACGTCCAGCCCGTGAGGCGCAACCTCTCCGTCGACGAATACGCGCGGGGCATCCTTAACGGCGAACGCGCGATCCTGTCGCGGGCCATCACGCTGATCGAAAGCAACGCTCCGAAACACTTGGCCACGGCGCAGGAACTGATCCAAACGCTGCTGCCCCACACGGGCAGATCCATGCGCGTCGGCATCACCGGCGTGCCCGGCGCCGGCAAGAGCACCTTCATCGAAGCGCTCGGCTCGTGGCTGTGCGACCGCGGGCACCGCGTCGCCGTGCTCGCCGTCGATCCCAGCAGCACCGTCACCAAGGGCAGCGTCCTCGGCGACAAGACGCGCATGGAAAAGCTGTCGCGCCACCCCAACGCCTTCGTGCGCCCGTCCCCTTCGGGCGGCACGCTCGGCGGCGTCACGCGCAAAAGCCGCGAGACGCTGCTCCTCGTGGAAGCGGCGGGCTACGACGTGGTCCTCGTCGAGACCGTCGGCGTCGGCCAGAGCGAGACGACCGTGCGCAACATGGTGGATTACTTCCTCATGGTGGCGCTCACCGGCGCGGGCGACGACCTGCAGGGCATCAAAAAAGGCATCATGGAGATCGCCGACTCGATCCTCGTCAACAAGGCCGACGGCGACAACAAAGCCAAAGCGTTGTCGGCGCGCGCCGACTTCGACATGATGCTCCACTACCTGCGTCCCGCCACGGAGGGCTGGGCCAGCCACGCCTACACCTGTTCGTCGCTGACGGGCGAGGGCATTCCCGAGATGTGGGGCGTTGTCGAAGAGTTCTTCAAGACCGTGCGCGGCAACGGCGTTTTCGAAAAACGCCGCAAAGAACAGGTGCTCAAATGGGTCAACGACATGGCGCGGGAACATCTGGAAAACCTCATCGGCGCCAACCAGGCCATCGCCGCCGCCAAGGCGCGCATCGAAGCGGAGGTCACCGCGGGCAAAGTCTCGCCCACGCAGGCCGCCCAAGAGATCATCGACGTAATGGAGCGCGAGCTGTTCCAGGGCAGGAAGTAGCATAACCGAACACAGACAAAAAAAGCGGACTTTTCGCGTTCATTCCAGAGCGCGAAAGCCCGCTTTTTTGTCTCTCGCAGAGTTACGGCGTACTTGTTCATTACGATAAAATTACCTTATCGAAGCATTGATTTTATACATTTGTTTGCGGTGCTTCTTTGATGTAGGATTATGTTATGGCACGAAATACAATTCTCCAAAAAGGCAGGTTAAAAACGATGCACGCTATTGAAAAGCTACTGGCTGCCAAAGCCGGCAAAGCTTCAGTCCACGCGGGGGAGATCGTCAACTGCGTTGTCGATCAGGCGGGAATCAACGATGTGTATTATCAGACAGTCAAATCGTTTTACGAAATGGGAGGCAAGAAAGTCGCAGCTCCCGAGAAAGTGATCATTTTCCTCGACCATTACGCTCCCTGCGCGACGGAAAAGCAGGCGGACAATCACCGCAAGTTCCGTGAGTTCGCGTCTGAGCAGAGGATCGAACGCCTCATGGACATCAACCAGGGCGTCTGCCATCAGGTCATGGCCGATCACGGTTATTCGTATCCTGGAGAGATTGTCGTCATCACCGACTCGCATACGCCGACGCACGGCGCGTTTGGCGCGTTCGGCACAGGCGTCGGCGCGACGGACCTGGCGACGATCATGGCAACGGGCAAACTTTGGTTCCGCGTGCCCGAGGCGATCCGCATCAACTTTGTCGGAAAACTGCAAAAAGGCGTTTACGCGAAAGACTTGATCCTGCACGTGATCGGCAAGCTCAAGGCCGATTACGCCGTATACAAAGCAGTCGAATTCGCGGGGCCTGTGATGAAGGAACTGAGCGTCTCGCAGCGCATGGCGATGTGTAACATGACGACCGAGATGGGGGCGAAAACGAGCTACATCCAGCCCGATGAGGTCACACTGGATTTTCTGCAAAAGCGCGGCGTAAAAGACTTCACCGTGTACGATACCGACGCGGATTATAAGTACGCCGACGACCTCACGTTCGACGTGACCGAGATCGAACCGCAGCTGGCTGCGCCGTTCAGCGTGGATAACGTGTACCCAATTTTGTCGCTGATCGGAAAACATGTCGATCAGACGTATCTTGGTTCGTGCACCGGCGGGCGCGTGGAGGACATTGCCGTGGCCGCGCAAATCTTGAAAGGCAAAAAAATCCACGCAGGCACGCGCATGGTGCTTGTTCCAGCTTCGCGCGCCGTTCTGAAAGAATGTATCGAAAAAGGCTATATCCAGACGCTCATCGATGCCGGCGCCACGCTCACAGCGCCCGGCTGCGGTGCGTGCTGCGGCATCCATCAGGGACTGCTGGCGGCGGGCGAAGTCTGCGTCTCGTCAACCAACCGCAATTTTCCAAGCCGCATGGGCAATGTGAAAGGCGAGATCTACCTCGGTTCGCCCGCTTCGGTCGCCGCAGCGGCGCTTGAAGGCACGATCGCCGATCCCCGTAAATATTTTGAAAGGAGCGAGGCTTAATGAACGAAAAAGCTTGCGGAAAAGTATTCGTCTTTGGTAAAAACGTCGATACCGATCAGATCTATCCTGGCATTTATGTCGAAGCGACCGAGATGGAAGAGATCAAGAAGCACGCCCTGGCCGGAAGCTCGATCCCCGATCTGGTCGACCGGTTCACTTCGGGCGACATCATCGTGGCGGAAACGAATTTCGGTTGCGGCAGTTCGCGCGAACACGCCGTGATGACACTGAAAGGCATTGGCGCAGGAGCTGTGCTCGCCGAATCGTTCGGACGGATCTTCTACCGCAACGCAATCAACCTGGGTGTGCCGGCAATCACCTGCAAAGGCATCGCGGCGCTGTTCAAGACCGGCGACGAGGCTGAGATCAACTTTGCCAACGGCACGATCGTCAATTTGACGACCGGCGCGACGGCGAAGGCCGAACCGATCAGCGACTACATGAAAAACATCCTTGAAAGCGACGGGATCAAGCCGATGATCCGTGCCCAGCTTGGCAAAGCGTAAAAAGAAGGCTAAAACAGGCCCGCGAAGACGGCGAAGAAAAACGCCTCTTCCCGGGCCTGTTTGCGTTCAAAAAATCTTATTTGTTTTTTATGAACGGATAAAAACGGCTCATGATCCGCGAAAACGCACCTTCCTTGCCATTCAGCAGAAAAGCGGGCGTGAAGCGCTTTTGAACGGGCGCGAAAGCGAACAGAGCAAAGGGGCATCACGCAAGATTCGATCATTATTTTTTATCATATGATTAAAATAATTAATTTTATTTATTTCGAGTTTCGCTGTACAATCCCCTCATGACGCGATGGAAACGATCCTTCGCCATCTCACACGTGGTCAATACGACTCAGTACGGAGGAAGTTCAGATGTTTTCATTCGGTTTGAAGAAAAATCAGGATACTTCGCCCGTTTCTGGCGATTATCCCGGCGCGCCGGCGGCAACGGCACAAGCTCCGAAGCGGCCTGTGAAAATTTGCAGCGTCGACCTTCGCGACGGCCAGCAGTCGCTCCTCGCGACACGGATGACGACGGCGCAGATCCTGCCCGTCATCGCAAAAATGGACAACGTCGGCTTTGAGAGCATTGAAATGTGGGGCGGCGCCACATTCGACTCGTGCATGAGATTTTTGAACGAGGACCCATTCGAGCGCCTGCGGCTGTGCAAGCAGGCCGCTCCGAAAACGCCGTTTCGGATGCTGCTGCGCGGTCAGAATCTGCTGGGCTACAAGCAGTACGCCGACGACGTGGTCGAAAGGTTCGTCAAGGCTTCGGCGCGTAACGGCATGAACATTTTCCTGATCTTTGACGGACTGAACGACACGCGCAACTGCCGCAAGGCTTTCGAGGCCGCGATTGCGGCTGGCGCACGGGCTGACGGCAACATCATGTACACCTCCAGCCCCGTTCATAACGACAAGCTTTATACCAAAGTTGCCAAAGAATACGTCGCTATGGGCGCGACGGCTATTCGCCTGGAAGACATGGCCGGCATGATCGATCCCGTTTCGACGGCGCGCACCATTCACGCGTTGAAAGAGGCCGTGGACGTGCCCATCGGCTATCAGACGCACTGCACCGGCGGCATGGGCGACATCGCCGTGTGGGAGGCGATCCAGGCGGGTGCAGACATCGTGGATGCCGATTTTTCGGCGTTCAGCCTGGGAACAGCGCATCCGCCGCTTGAAAGCCTGGTCGTCGCGCTTGAAAAAACGCCATGGGCGACTGGAATCAAACTCGACCAGCTGGCTGAGATCAACGAAATGCTCGCGCAGGTCCGCTGCGACCTGAAACAGTACGAGAGCGCGTTTACGGGCGTCGACATCGGCGTTCTGCGTCACCAGATCCCCGGCGGGATGCTCTCGAACATGGAAAGCCAGCTCAAACAGATGCAGATGAGTGACCGCATCGGTGAAGTGCTGCACGAAGTCGCGCGCGTCCACAAAGATTTCGGCTACCCGCCTCTGTGCACGCCCTTCTCGCAGATTGTCGGCGTGCAGGCGACGATGAACGTGATGTGCGGCGTGTCGTACAAGATGATGCCGAACGAGTCAAAGGACTATCTCTGCGGCCGTTACGGCGCGTTCCCCGCTCCGGTCGATCCCGAGCTGCAGAAGAAAGCAATGAGCAGCGGACGCTCGCTCGTGACCTGCCGTCCCGCCGACCTGATCCCGCCGGAGTTCGACAAGCGCGCCGCCGAGTGCGCGTCGTTCGCCCGCAGTGAAGAAGAAATCCTGGAGTACTGCCTCTATCCCGAAGTGGCAAAAACGTTCCTGATGGAAAAGCACGGGATCGCGTAGTTCACACAGAACGAAAGGGGAAGGGAATCATGAAGCAAACAGACGAAAAACTGCTGCAAAAAGGGCGCGAACTGCTTGAACAGCTCGCGCAGAGCCGCGGCGGCCGTACCGCAGAGTTCCACCGCCGCATCGCCAACGATCCGCAGCTGATTGGCGCGTTCATTCAGCAGGATAAAAACTGCTACGGCGGCGACAACGTGATCCCGCGCAAGTACCGCGACTTGATCGTCATGGCACTTGGCTGTGCAGAAGGAGTGCCAACGACGATCCAGAATCACGCGCGCATGGCTGTGGAAAACGGCGCGACCGCGGAAGAAGTCGCCGAAGTCGTCAGACTGGTGTTTTTCATTTGCGGCGTCAAGTCGCTGATCCCCGCATCACAGATCTTCGACGCGATCGACGAGCAATAAGCTCCCCTGTTTGTGAAAAGGAGAAAGTCCAAATGGACAACTCGAAATTCAACATTGGTTATTTTCAGCCCAAGGATTACGTTCTTCTTTTGGCCGTCACGGTCGTAGGCCTGTACTTTGACGTTTATCCGCCCGGCTTCCTTGGCGCGTTCACGCTGTGCGTGCTGTTCGGCCTGCTAGCCGTCAAGATCGGCGACACACTGCCAATCGTCACTAAATACCTTGGCGGCGGTTCGATCGTCGCGCTCTTCGGCGCAGCTGTCGTGATGTATTACGGCTGGCTGCCGGAGAAGTCGAGCAAGCTGATCGTCGATTTCGTCAAGAGCATGGACTTCCTCGGCCTGATCGTGGCCGCTCTGGTGTGCGGGAGCATCCTCAGCATGGACCGCAAGCTGTTGATTCGTGCCGGCGCGCTCTATGCCTTTCCTCTCCTGGCGGGGATCGCCTGCGCGTTCGCTCTTGCCGGTGCCGCCGGGCTCCTGACCGGCTACGGCTGGAAGCAGGCAATCATGTTCGTCGCATTGCCGATCATGGGCGGCGGCACGGCAGCCGGAGCTGTTCCCACCGCGGCCGCGTATTCCTCGGTGATGGCTCAGGACAACACGTATTATCTGTCGCTGATGATGCCCGCCGTCGTGCTGGGCAACGCTCTGGCCGTGATCTTCGCCGGACTGCTGCACGGTCTTGGGACCAAGTTTCCCAGCGTGACCGGCAACGGCGTGATGATGAAAAGCGATGCTTCGTTCGGTGCTCCTTCGGAGAAACGCGACCGCGCGCCCCTCACCTGCGAATCCATTGTACGCGGCTTCGTCGTCTCAGGCGTGTTCTTCATCGTCGGACGCCTGTTGGCGAAGTTCATTCCTGGAAATATCCACTACTACGCCTGGACGATCATCGCCTGCGCGGCCTGCAAGATTTCCGGCCTGTTCCCCAAGAGCCTTGTCGATGACGTTGAAAGCGCCTACATGCTGATCTCTAAAGCGGTCATTCCGGGCGTGCTGTTCAGCATCGGCTTTGTTTACACCGACTTGAAAGTGGTGCTTGCCAACATGAACGCGACGTTCCTCGTGCTCGTTTCGCTGACGGTTCTCGGCGCCGTTATCGGCACGTGGATCGTGGGCGGCTGGCTGGGCTTCAACAAGGTTGAAGCGGCGATGACGGCCGGCCTGTGCATGGCGAACATGGGCGGTTCCGGCGACGTGGCGACGCTCGGCGCCGGACACCGCATGATGCTGATGCCCTTCGCGCAGATCTCTTCACGTATCGGCGGCGCGATCATCGTGCTGATCGCAAGCATCCTTGCCCGCACGCTGGGACAGGGACTGTAAAAAAAAAGCGTGGAAGCGGCTTTGCACCAAAAACGCTTCCACGCTTATCAAAAGTTCGGCTGCTGCTTCCGGATTATTCAAGCGCGCTGATCGTCGTTTTCACAAAACGGATGAAATCCTGCGCCTCGCGCGTCAAAAAACTGCCCTTGCGCCAGACGACAGCGACGTTCAGAAAGAGCGGTTCGATGAACGGGATGGCGGCGAGGCCGTCGCCGGGAAGGACAACTTCGGGCATCATGAAGCAGCTCGCGATGCCCTGACGGGCGAAGCTCTTCATCGTCAAAAGCTGTGTCGAGGTCATGACAACTTTCGGCGTCATCGAATGGCGCTGGAACTCGCGGTTCAGCAATTCGCGGTGATAGAAGCCCGACTTGAAGAGAATCAGCGGGTCTCCGTCGATCTCGGCAAACGCGATCTCCTTCCGGCGGGCAAGGCGATGCGAAGGCCCAACGCAGTACGTGAGCTGCGAACGCTGGACAGTCTGCGCATCCAGTCCCGATGGGGGCGTTTCGTCCATCGTGATGATGGCCAAGTCGGTTTTGCCTTCTTTGACGGCCCGCGTCGCGTCGAGCGAGCCAAGTTCCTCGACGCTGAGGCGGATCTCGGGGAATTTTTCGTGATAACTCTGAAAGATGAGCGGGAAAAGAAACGTTCCGATCATCGGCGGGATACCGATCCGAATGTAATTCGCGCTTTCGCGCATTTGGACGAACGCGGCTTTGAGGTCTTCTATGTTTTCCAAGATCTCGCCACCGCGGCGAAGCAGCATCTCGCCCGCTTCGGTGACGGCAATCCGGCGGCCGCTGCGATGAAGCAAGAGAACGCCCAGTTCCTCTTCAAGCTCGCGAATGGCGACGGTCATCGCCGGCTGAGTGACGCGCATAGCTTCGGCGGCTTTCGTCATATTCATGTGACGACACACGGCCGTGAAGTACTGTAATTGAGCGATTTTCATAAAGCGCCCCCCACTGTGGAGTGATGTTTTAATTTTAGCATAAAAAGGGCGTTTTGCCCGTTCACGACCGATCAAGGGTGAACGGGCAGTTTGCAGCAACAGCATTGTTTTTTAAAGGGGGATTTTCACACATGGCAAAGATCGTAGAGATCCGCTGGCATGGCCGCGGCGGCCAGGGCGCGAAGACGGCCTCGCTCCTGCTTGCTGACGCCGCGTTCAACACGGGCAAGTACGTTCAGGGCTTTCCCGAGTACGGGCCTGAGCGAATGGGCGCGCCGATCACAGCGTACAACCGTATCAGCGAAGAGCGCAGCACCGTACATTCCAACATCTATTTTCCTGATTTTGTCGTCGTCGTCGACGAGACGCTCCTGCACGCCGTCGATGTAACCGCAGGGCTGAAAAAAGATGGCGCGATCGTCATCAATTCGGGCAAGTCGCCCGAGGAGCTCCGTCCGCTGCTGAAGGGCTACGAAGGACGCGTCTGCACGATCGACGCGTCGAAGATCAGTGTCGAAGAACTGGGGCGCAATTTCCCCAACACGCCCATGCTCGGCGCGATCGTCAAGGTGTCGGGCGTGGTCGGCGAAGAGGAATTCGTCAAGGACATGGAGGCGTCATTCCACCACAAATTCGCTTCCAAGCCGCAGGTCATCGAGGGCAACATGCGCGCCCTGAAAAGATCGATGGAGGAGGTGCGAGAAGGATGAGCCACTTTGCAAAAGATATGACACCCAGCATCACCTGGAAAGAGATCACGCCCGGCTGCAACATTTATGAAGGCGGCACTTCCGTTTCTGTCGAGACCGGCGACTGGCGCACCGAACGCCCGGTGATCGACTTTGCCAAATGCAAGCAGTGCCTGCTGTGCGTCCCCGTCTGTCCCGATATGTCCATCCCGATCACGGACGGCAAGCGCGGCGATTTCAACTACTTTTTCTGCAAGGGCTGCGGCGTCTGTTCCAACGTTTGCCCCTTTGGCGCGATCACCATGGTTCCTGAACAAAAGTAAAGGGAGAACGGCTATGTCGATCAGAGAAAGACTTTCTGGCAATGAAGCCATTGCCTACGCGATGAAACAGATCAATCCCGATGTCATGGGCGCGTTCCCGATCACCCCCTCCACCGAGATCCCGCAGTACTTCGCCACCTACGTCGATAACGGCGAAGTGGACACCGAGTTCATCCCTGTCGAGTCGGAGCATTCCGCCATGTCCACGTGCATCGGCGCGCAGGCGGCCGGATGCCGTGCCATCAGCGCCACGTCGTCGTGCGGTCTGTGCTACATGACCGAAATGCTCTACGTTGCCGCGAGCGACCGCGTGCCGGTCACCTTGGCCGTCAGCTGCGGCGCGCTTTCCGGCGCAGTCAACGTCAACAACGACCATTCCGACGCGATGGGCGTGCGCGACACCGGCTGGATCATGCTGTTTGCCGAGACCAATCAGGAAGCGTATGACAACTACCTTCAGGCCATGCGTATCGGCGAGACCGTGTCGCTGCCCGTGATGATTTGCCAGGACGGTTTTATCACCAGCCACGCGATCGAGAACATCGAACTGGTCGAAGACGATAAGGTCAAGTCGTTCGTCGGCGAATACAAGCCCGCGCATTACCTGCTCAAGGCGGGCGAACCGATGGCCGTCGGCGCTTACGCCACGCCCGTGTATTACATGGAGGTCAAGCGCCAGCAGGCTCAGGCGATGATCGACGCCAAGGACGTGATCCGTAAAGTCGGCACGGAGTTTGGCGAGATGACGGGCCGCTCGTATGGCCTGATCGAAAAATTCATGATGGACGACGCCGAAGAAGCGATCGTGATCATGGGCTCGTCGGCCGGCACCGCCAGAGAAACCACCAGAGGACTGCGCGCCCAGGGCAAAAAAGTCGGCCTAGTGAAAGTGAGGTCCTTCCGTCCCTTCCCCTGCGAAGACATCTGCGAGGCCCTGAAAAACGTGAAAACCTTCGCCGTCATGGACAAAGACGACAGCTTCAACGGGCACTGCGGCCCGATGTACGCCGAAGTCGTCTCGTCACTGTTCGCCCAGGGCGTCTGCGGCCCCAAGGGCATTAGCTACATCTACGGCCTCGGCGGGCGCGATGTGCGCGTTGAAAGCATCGAAAAAGTCTTTGCCGAACTGGAGAAGATCGCCGCCACAGGCGACCGCGGCGAGACGTACCGTTATCTTGAAGTCCGCGAATAGAGAGGCGAACGAAAAATGGCATACAACCTGAAAGAAAATCTCAGCAGGGACGAGCGCCTCTGCGGCGGTCACAGAATGTGCGCCGGCTGCGGTTCGCCCGTCGCCGTCCGCAGCGTGCTGCGCGCGCTGGAGCCAGGCGATCACGCCGTCGTCTGTTCGGCCACCAGCTGCCTGGAAGTATCGACATTCATGTATCCGTACACGGCCTGGAAAGAGAGCTTTATCCACAACGCTTTTGAAAACGCCGGCGCGACGATCTCCGGCGTTGAGACAGCGTACCGCGCCATGAAAAAACGCGGACGTCTCGACGACATGTGGAAGTTCATCGCCTTCGGCGGCGACGGCGGCACTTACGACATCGGGTTCCAGTCGCTCTCCGGCGCGATGGAGCGTGGTCACGACATGGTGTACGTCTGCTACGACAACGAGGCATACATGAACACCGGCATCCAGCGTTCTTCGTCCACGCCGCACTTTGCCGACACCACGACGACGCCCGCGGGGACGGTGATTCCCGGCAAGCTCCAGCAGAAAAAGAACCTGACGCGCATCATGGTGGCGCACAACATCCCATACGTCGCGCAGACCACGTTCATCGGCAACTTCAAGGATATCGAGGAAAAAGCGCACAAGGCTATTTACACGCCCGGCGCCGCCTTCCTCAACGTCATGGCCCCCTGCCCGCGTGGCTGGCGCTATCCCAGCGAAAAGTTGATGGAAGTCACTAAAGCCGCCGTCGAGACCTGCCTGTGGCCGCTTTACGAAGTCGTTGACGGTCGTTACAGCCTGACCTATACGCCGAAGAAAAAACTGCCCATCGAAGAATATCTTCGCCTGCAGGGGCGCTTCGGCCACATGCTCAAAAAGGGCAACGAGTGGATGGTCGAGCAGGTGCAGAAGGAAGTGGACCGCAACTGGAACGAGCTGCTCGAACTGTGCCGCCTTGGCGCGGTCGAAGCACGTTAAAGCCGTTCCACCATAAAGAGCACACACCCTCTCCCCTGAGTGAGACGCGTTTCACGACGTTCAGCCGTGGAGCGCGGCTTTTTAATGGGATATAAATTACTCAACAGCGGGAAGCAAACGCTCTTTTTGCAAAAAGTAAGCCGCTTGGCAGGGAAAAATCCCTTCATGCCGGACGGCTTGTTTTTTGCCAAAAAGTTTTCCTGCTCAGACGGCCTGATTTTTGTGGCGAGTAAAATTGTTCCCCGCTTAGATCTACAATCTAAGTGCACCAAGAGAAGACAATAAGCAAGGGCTCATAGTTTCCGGTAAAATGATGTTTACGCCAACAATCATATTACGAGGAGAACTATGAGACCCTATGCGCATCTTACACCATTCGAGCGCGAAAAGCTCATGTCGCTTCACAATAACGGCAAAGGAATCTCCGAGACCGCACGCTGCCTTGGACGTCATAAGTCGACGATCTCCAGAGAGCTCAAACGGAACTCTTTTTCCGGATGTTGCTCTTCGTTTGTGGCACAGGGAACATATCGTTCCCGCAGAAAGGTCTGCCATCCCCGCCGAAAGCTCGACGACAAGGAGACTTTGAAGCGGGTACGGGAACTTTTCTATTTCAGGCAGTGGTCTCCCCAGCAGATCGCCGCCCGCTTGAAAGAAGAGAAAAGCCCGATCTCCATCAGCTATGCGACGATCTACCGCGGCATCTCCGGCGGCGCTTTTGTCTGTACGTATCTCAAGAGCGTCGCCAGCTCCGTCAAGAGACTGCGCCGGCGCGGCAAAAGGCGGCGCCGGAAAACGGCCGGGGATCATCGCGGCTGGCATCCGTTCATGTTCAAGCTCGCACAACGGCCTAAAATCGCCAATGAAAGACGGCGGTTGGGCGACTGGGAAGCCGATACCGTCTGCGGCACAATAGGGAAAGCCTGTCGTGTCACTCTGGTCGACCGCAAGAGCCGCATGCTCCTGTGCCGCAAGGCGGCAGCCAAGACGGCCGACTGCGTCGCCGGAACCATCATCGATATGCTGAAAGATCTGCCCCATGAGAGCATCACTCCGGATCGTGGCTGCGAGTTCTACAATTTCAAACAGATCAGCGCCGGTCTGGGCGGAACGAAACTCTATTATCCGAAACCGCACCAGCCATGGCAGCGGGGTACGAACGAGAACACCAACGGGCTTTTAAGGGAATATTTTCCCAAAAGGAGAGATGTCACGGATATCCCCGACAAAGTTATCCAAATGTATGTCAACCGCTTAAACACTCGTCCTCGTAAATGTCTTCAATGGAAATCTCCTTACGAAGTTTTCTACTCTGACTCGTTGCGCTTGGTTTGAATATTCGCACCCCAAGAATACCAAAGCCATGGGCATGCGTACGCACTCGCAGACTTCGGGATGGAGCCTGACCGCCCAGGGCCTCTTCAACAACGTCACGCGTACCTGCGTCGAGGCCATGGCCACCGCACTTGGGCGTACCTCCAGGAAGTCGAAAGTCTCGGCGGCATGGCCATCGCCGCCGCCAGGGCGCGCATCGAGGAGGAGGTCACCGCGGGCAAATTGCCGCCCACGCAGGCCGCACAAGAGATCATCGACGTGATGGAGCGCGATCTGTTCCACGCGGGACGGTAGATCGTTTTCCGCCGCCGCGCCGGCGACGGGTCTGGAAAACAAGCAAGCTTTTTCGCAGAATAACGAAAGTCTCCGGGAGCAAGTGCCCCGGAGACTTTCGTTTTATGACCGGTTCGCCCGCGCTGTGCAGCGCAGATAACCGCAGAGCAGCGCAAAGAGAACGTTGAGAGAAAGCATGCTGCTGCCCGGCAGAAAAAGCTCCGGCTCCAGCAGATTGACGCACCAGATGGAAAAGGGAACGACGGCAAGCAGCTGATCGGTCGCGGAGATTCCGCTTTCCGGTTTGGCCCGGACCAGGGTAAAAAAATCGCGAAAGAAGAGAACGGTGTACGCCGAGGCAAGCGCGCCTCCCGGAACGCCCATGCCGCACAGCGTATGCACATAGCCGCTGTGCATGTGGGCAATATCACCTTCAAGCGGGATATATCCATTGAGAACAGACATCAATTTGACGTAGGGAAGTCCCCAAAGAAGCGCCTCCGGGCGGTCGCGCAGCATTTTCGGCACGGCTCCCCAGATTTCGATCCGACTTGTCAGCGTGGTAAGACCGTACCAGATTGTGCGAATGGAATGCGTCACGTTTCGATAGATAAAGTTCATCGAAAAAGCGCCAAAAAACAACAGCAATACGCAGACGGCGGCGAAGACAAATCTTTTCGTCCACGGAGGCAGCGAAGAACGCCTGATCCCAATCGCCGCGATGCAGGCGAAACCCGCCATCAGCGCCAACATCGCGTTGCGGGAGGCTCCCAGCGCCACCGCGGCCAAAAAGATCAGTTCGAGAACGGCGGCGGGAACATAGAAGCACCGTCGGGGACGGCTCGCGAGCAGGTAGGGAACCAACAGGCAGCAGGCCATGGCCAGAAACGCCGTGCAATACTGGTGCCACAGCAAAACCCTGAGTTCCAGGCGGCCGGTCGCGCTGTATGTCGCGCCGAAACGCAGCCTGCCATGCCAGAGCGAAAAGCAAGCGCCCCTGAAAACGCCGTAAAAGGCGATCAGAAGCATGAGAGCGAAGACGATCAGTCCCGCCAGCAGAACGGCGTCCAGTATTTTCCGCCGCCGGCCGTCCCCCGTCAGTTCGGCAAAAGGGAACGCGATCAGAGCGACGGACGTCAGATGCACGAGAGCCGCCTGGGCTTCTCCCGCGACGGTCAGAGATACCCCATGATAAAGACAGCACAGCGCGAACCAGAGGGGAAAGAGAGCGAAAGCGAAAACGCCCGATCCGCGCAAGTCCTTTTTTCCCAGAAAAACGGCCGCCGGAACAAAAAACTCGATCCATAACAGGCAATAACGGGAGAACAGATGGTAGGCATTGCCGTGAAAGCCCCGCATGACCGTCGCCCCCAGGGCGGCAAGCAGGGCGGCAACGAGAAAAGAGTCCGCCGCCGCGGCTCTCAAAGGGGTCAAAGGCCGCTCCATACCAACGCCTTCTAATCGAAGCGGATGAGGGTTGTCAGATGAGACAGCCATGATTCCCCATCCTTTCGGTACGTTTCCGTCAGACTGTTGACGACAACGGTATTGACGGAAAGCACGGTTATTCGGTCTTCGCTGAAAGAGGAGACTGCGCTTATGACGTAAGGTTTTTCTTTGACAGTTCCCAAATACAGCATGGCGTGGCCGGGAAAGAAGAGCAGGGAACCGGCGCGGGTCTTTTTCAGCATGTCGAGCTTGGCGCCGTCGGTCAGACCGGAAAGATCGACGGCTGCCGCTCCGCTCGCTTCGGCCTGCCGGGCGGAAGTTCGCGGCAGAACGACGCCGAAGCAGGAAAAGACGTCCCGCAGAACGCCGGAGCAGTCGTTGGCGTGCCCGTCTCCGCCCCAGCCATAACGGCGCCCCAGCAGTTTGAACATCTGCCGCAGCACGTTTGCCGCCGTGAATTCGAGCCGCCCCACGCAAACGTCCGCAGAAACGGGGACCAGGGCGTATTCGTCCCTGATCCAGCCGTCGCCGTCGCGCAGAGGGATTTTGACCGCGTAACACCCGAATCCGATCCGGCTGCGAACGGATTCCGGAGCTTCGTCAGGGCTTACGAGCGGCAGCGCCGTCCCCATGGGGAATCTGGCGCCGCTGAGCTCTTCGCAGTAAGGATCGTCGTCCAGGCACAGTTCGCTTCCCGTCACGACGAGGCAATGCTCCGGTTCCATGCGCCGAAGCCATTCTTCGCGGCTTTTGCAGAGGGCGACGTGCCTCTTTTCGATCCAGCCGCCGTAACTGTCCGTAAAAACGTAATACCAGCCGCCGTCCGCGCTTTCGTGAACGACTGCCAGAGGTTGGCAGGGGCGGCAGTTGGAACGCACCATTTTGTCAAAGAGAAGATCGTCCTTTTCGCCGACGACGTCGCGCACGGGGTACGCCTGCAGCGTGGTCCAGAAGGCCGCATAGCCGAAACGGACGGAAACGGTCTTCGGGATAGCGTTCAAATGAAGCCGCCGGTCCAGATCGGCCCAGTACTTCTCCGTCACCGGCGCACCGTTCAGATAAACGGTTTCCGACGGTTTAGGTTTATAAACGGCTCCGGCCATCTCTCTTACAAAAGCGCCGCTGATCGCGTCTCCGATGTCGGTCAGCGCCGTCGTGTTCCCTGATTCCGTCGTCAGAGCGTTTTTATTTGCCGCGTTGAATACCCTTATTCTTTCCGGACTCATCAGCACGGAATCCAGCAGCTGGCTGTTGCCGACCCAGTAGCCGGGCAGAAACATTTCCGCGGCGACCCCGCCGGCGGTTTTCATATATTTCGCGTATGCCGGCGATGGCTCAGCCGCCTGGGGCGCGTCGCAAAGCGCCGCTTTCCACGCCCCGCAGACGCCCAAAAGCAGCATGAGCGCCACGATCCCTGCCGGCGTCCGCGAATTCTTGTTCATGATCTTGATCTTCATTTTTCAGCTCCCATTTCACGTCGGAGATTGTGTCACGCAAGAGACGGAATGCTCGAACCATACCACATGGCGGCGCGATTGAAGGACGAGTGCCGCCTGAGTTTACGATAAATTATTATAAACGATTCTTTTGAGCTGCGCTTGTAGACCGATCACGACTGCAGCGGAAAGAGCCGTTTGTTTTTCTTGCCGACCGGTGGGGCGAAGAGAGATTTATGCTATAATCTGTGCCGGAACCCAATTGAATAATCAGCACGGTTCGAGACTTTTCCAGTTTCGATCAAAAAGGAATCGGGTGAGAATCCCGAGCGGTCCCGCCGCTGTAAAAGCCCCCGCTTCTCCACGCGCCACTGTGAGCCCCGCGCTCATGGGAAGGCGGAGAAGGCTCCATGGGCTTGAGCCAGAAGACTTGCCGCGCTGAGCACAAAAAAGTTTTCGCGAGCGACGGAACGTGTGTGCTGCTTTCAGACCTTTCTTTCTGATTGAGGCCCCGGCAGCGGACGTTCTTTCGGCATGGGATGCCGGAAGAATTTTTTTTCGCATGGGACGGCGCCGCGCCGAAAGGAAGGAAAAAACGTGTACAACCGCATCAGCAATCGCGAGGCAGAGGCCAAGACCATGTCGGCGGCGCAGGCCGCCGATCTGATCAGGGACGGCATGACCGTCGGCACCAGCGGCTTCACCATGGCCGGATATCCCAAGGCCGTGCCCATGGCGCTGGCCCGCCGCGCCGAACGCGGCGAGAAGATCCGCATCAAACTGATCACCGGCGCGTCCGTCGGCGACGAACTCGACGGGCGTCTGGCGCGCGCCGGCGTGATCGAACGGCGTTATCCCTACCAGACCAACCAGAGCGTGCGCGACCTGGCCAACGACGACCGCCTCGCCTACGTGGACATGCACCTCAGCCAGGTGCCCTTCTGGATCAAAAACGGCTACTTCGGCAAGATCGACATCGCCATCATCGAAGCGATCGGCATCGACGACGAGGGCAACATCATTCCCAGCACGTCGGTGGGCTGTTCCAACGTACTGGCGGAGTACGCCGAAAAAGTGATCGTCGAGGTCAACACGACCCAGCCCGTCAAGCTGGAGGGCATGCACGACGTGTACAGCCCCCGCCGCATGAAGGAGACCGAGCCGATCCCGATCGTGCGCCCCAACAACCGTGTCGGCATGCCCTACATCCGCTGCCGCCCCGACAAGATCGCCGCCGTGGTCGTCACCGACATCCCCGATTCGACGCGCCATCTGGCGCAGACCGATGCGAGGTCCCAGATCATGGCCGACTATCTGGTCGCTTTCCTCGAGAACGAAGTGGCCTGCGGGCGGCTGCCGCGCAAGCTGCCGCCGATCCAGTCGGGCGTCGGCAACATGGCCAACGCCGTGCTGGGCGGACTGCAGAAGTCCAAATTCCGCAATCTTTCCATCTATTCGGAGGTGCTGCAGGACTCCGTGCTCGACCTGATCGAAACGGAGCGCGTCTCGTTCGCCTCGGGGACGGCCCTGACTATCTCGCCCGAACGCATCGACGCCTTTTACAAGAGTCTGGAGATGTACAAGTACAAGATCATCCTGCGCCCCGTGGAGATCAGCAACTCGCCGGAAGTGATCCGCCGCCTCGGCGTCATCGCCGTGAATACGGCGCTGGAAGTGGACCTCGAGGGCAACGTCAACTCCACGCACATCGGCGGCTGCCAGATCGTCAACGGCCTCGGCGGCTCGGGAGACTTCGCGCGCAACGCCGCGCTCTCGGTGTTCACCACGCCGTCGACGGCGAAGAACGGAACGATCTCCTGCATCGTCCCGCATGTGGCGCACGTCGACCACACGGAACACGACCCTCACGTGATCATCACCGAACAGGGCTGCGCCGATCTGCGCGGGCTCACGGCCTACGAGCGCGCCCGCGCGCTGATCGAGAACTGCGCGCACCCCAAGTTCCGCCCGGCGCTGCAGGCGTTCGTCGAGCGCAGCGCCGCGCGCCCCGGCTTCCGTCACGGCTTCGCGCCGGAGGATCCGCAACGCTGGATGCGGGATTATCGCCCCGAAGAAAACGAATCAGAGAAAGGGAATGACTGAAATCATGTTTTTGAAATCGCTTCTCGAGATCACGATGCTGATCTGCTTCGGCGCCGCCTGGCCCATCTCCATCTACAAATCGTGGACCTCGCGCAGCAGCAGGGGCAAGAGTCTGCTTTTCCTCGTCGTCATCATCGTCGGTTATCTGGCGGGCATCGGCAAATGCCTGCTGGACGGCGCCACGCACTGGAGCGTGGTCGCGCTTTACGTCGTGAACGTGACGATGGTCTCGATCGACATGCTGCTCTATTTCCGCAACGAAGCGCTGGAAAGAAAGGCCGCGGAAGCCCGCTAGGCCGCCGCGGCGAGCGCCGGGATCCCCGGCGGAAGCGTTCCGCGGGCATCGCCCCGCCGCTCCATGACTATATTTAGCGTACAAAAATTAAATCTATTCGTATATTTAGCGTTTATCTCTTTACGAGACGCTTTTTATGGTGTATGATGACGGCAAATTTCATTCCGAGACGGAATCCATCCGTTCGGCTTGGAAGAGCACGCCCGCCGAGGGCGCGGCATTCCGGCCGCAAATGAAGAAAGAGAGGCCTTTCAAGTGATCGAGACGATTAAGAAGAGGGACGGCCGTCTGGCCCCCTTCAACGAAGACCGCATCACCCGCGCCATTTTTCTCGCCGCGTCCGCCGTGGCGGAGAAGGAAGGCACGGCGGCCGACTACCGCATCGCCGAGGGGCTGACGTCGCAGGTCGTGCGCCGCCTCAACGAAAAGTACGCCTCCGGCTCGCCCAGCGTCGAGGACGTGCAGGACATGGTGGTGAAGGTGCTGATCGAAAACGGCCACGCCCGCACCAGCGAGGCCTACATCACCTACCGCAACGAGCGCACGCGCGTGCGCGACTCGCATACCCGCCTGATGAAGGCCATCGAAGAGATCACGTTCGCCGACGCCAAGACCGCCGACGTAAAGCGCGAAAACGCCAACATCAACGGCAACACGGCCATGGGCACGATGCTGGAATACGGCAGCGCCGTGTCGCGCGAATTCTGCAAGACGCACGTGATCCACCCGGCTCACGCCCGGGCGCACGACGAGGGCGACATCCACATCCACGACATGGATTTCCTCAACATGGGCACGCTGACCTGCTGCCAGATCGACATCCGCAAGCTGTTCAAGGGCGGCTTCTCGACGGGGCACGGTTTTTTGCGCGAGCCGCAGGACGTGATGAGCTACGCGGCGCTGGCGGCGATCGCCATCCAGAGCAACCAAAACGACCAGCACGGCGGCCAGAGCATCCCGTATTTCGATTACGGCATCGCCGACGGCGTGCGCAAGACGTTCCGCAAGCTGTACGCGGGCAATCTCGCCAAGGGGCTGGAACTGCTTCGCGACCTCGACGCGAAGTCCGCCGTCAAAGACGCGGAAAACCGCGCCGAAGCCGAAACGGGGCGCGCCATCAGCCTGACGGACGACGCCGAACGGGACGAGGCCGAGCGGAAGATCCTCGCCGCGTCGCTGAAAACCGACGAGACGGAGCTGATCAAACTTCAGGCTTTCGCCCGCAGGGAAGCCCTCGCCGAAACGGACCACCGCACTTATCAAGCCATGGAGGCGTTTATCCACAACCTCAACACGATGCATTCCCGCGCCGGCGCGCAGGTCCCTTTCTCGAGCATCAATTTCGGCACCGACACGTCTCCCGAGGGGCGCATGGTCTCGCGCAATCTGCTGCTGGCGACCGAAAAAGGGCTGGGCGACGGCGAGACGCCGATCTTCCCCATCCTCATCTTCAAGGTCAAGGAAGGCGTCAACTACAATCCCGGCGATCCCAATTACGACCTGCTCCGGCTCTCGTGCCGCGTCACTTCCAAGCGGCTTTTCCCCAACTTCAGCTTCCTCGACGCGCCCTTCAACGCCGAATACTACAAGCCCGGCGACCCCGACACGGAAGCCACCTACATGGGCTGCCGCACGCGCGTGGTCGGCAACCGCTGCGGCGAATCGACCGTCAGCGGGCGCGGCAACCTGTCCTTTACCACGATCAACCTGCCCCGCCTCGGCATCGTCCACGGACGGGCGCTGGGCGGCGCGACCGATCTCGACGCTTTTTTCAGGGACCTCGACGGCAAGATCGACCTGGTCGTCGATCAGCTGCTGGAGCGTCTGGAGATCCAGAGCCGCCGACGCGTCAAAAACTTCCCGTTCCTGATGGGACAGGGCGTGTGGAAAGGCTCCGACGGCATGAACGACGAGGACGAACTGCGCGACGTGATCCGCCAGGGCACGCTGACGCTCGGCTTCATCGGCCTGGCCGAGTGTCTGGTGGCCCTGACGGGCAAGCACCACGGCGAAAGCGACGAGTCGCAGGAGCTGGGGCTGAAGATCGTCCGCCACATGAGGGAACGCATGGATCAGGCTTCGGAACAGTACGACCTGAATTTCTCCCTCATCGCCACGCCCGCGGAAGGGCTGTCGGGGCGCTTCACCCGCCTCGACGCCCAAAAATTCGGCGCGATCCCCGGCGTCACCGACCGCGAATATTACACCAACTCATTCCACGTGCCCGTGTATTACAAGATCGGCGTCTTCGAGAAGATCGCCCGCGAAGCGCCCTACCACGCGCTGACCAACGGCGGGCACATCAGCTACGTGGAGCTGGACGGGCTGGGAGCCAACAACCCCGAAGCCTTCGAAACCATCGTGCGCGCCATGAAGGAGGCGGGGATCGGTTACGGCAGCATCAATCACCCCGTCGACCGCGACCCCGTCTGCGGCTACACGGGCGTCATTTCCGGCGACGTGTGCCCCCACTGCGGGCGCCATGAATCCGACGGCCCCGTCGGCTTCGAGCGCATCCGCCGCATCACCGGCTATCTCGTGGGAACTTTGGACCGCTTCAACAACGCCAAGCGCGCCGAAGTCCGCGACCGCGTCAAGCACAATCAGTGCGGAGCGGAGGAAGAGGCGAACGCCAAATGAAGATCCGCCTCGCCAGTCCGATGACCCGCGACAGCATCGTCGACGGGCCGGGGCTGCGGGCGGTGATCTGGGCTCAGGGATGCTTCCACAACTGCCCGGGCTGCCACAATCCGTGTACGCACAACCCGTTCGGCGGCTTCGAGATGGACGCGGACGACCTGATCGCCCAGCTGGACTCGCTCCATCTGCAGCAGGGGCTGACGCTTTCCGGCGGCGAGCCGTTCCTGCAGGCGCGCGCCCTGGCCGCAGTGGCCCGCGCGGCGCATCTGCGCGGACTGAACGTGTGGGCCTTCACGGGCTTCACCTTCGAGCAGCTGACCGACCGCAAAAATCCGGCCTGGGAGGACCGCATGGCTCTGCTCGAACAGATCGACGTGCTCGTCGACGGACGCTTCGAGCGCGACAAGCGCGATTTGTCGCTGCGCTTTCGCGGCTCGTCCAACCAGCGCATCCTCGACGTGAAAAAAAGTCTCGCCCTGCAGTCCCCCTGCGTCATCGCGGAGTACATGCGTCAGGCCATGTGACCGTCCCCCGCCGCGATGCGGGCACAGCCCGAAAAAGCCGTTCCGGAGAGCGCTGAAGAAATCATCCACGCTCTACGGAACGG
>ERZ856578.3567-NODE-3567-length-22901-cov-4.100026_pt1 | contig 22901 bp, 17 predicted proteins | sample MGYA00514384_ERZ856578 | MGnify/ENA primary metagenome ERZ856578 (study PRJEB29103, sample SAMN06111958) | human gut metagenome | biome: human gut; feature: ankylosing spondylitis patient; material: healthy_person | host: Homo sapiens | place: China:Hangzhou... | reverse complement strand
ACATACTGAAAAGCCGTTTTTCTTTCCGCTTGTGCCGCGAGGCACCCCCTTTCTTTCCGCAAAGAAAGGGGGGAAAGAAGCGTCAGGGGGCTTTGCCCCCTGAACCCCCAGGTAGCTTGCCGGCTTTCTTTTTAGGAAAGCCGGCGGGAGGGTGGATACCCAAACCCACCCATATACAAAAAAGGGGCTGCGGCCCCTTATAAATATTCGGCAGATTCAGGCAACCGTGGTATGAGCACATATAATGTTTGAAAACAAAAAACCTCCATACATCCGCCTGATGCATAACCTGCAGCGTATCCGCACACAATAAGGCGTAAAATCTGTAAAAGGGGTGCCGGTATGGATTGGTGGATGTTGCTCTATGCCTTTGTGGTGGGCGGGCTGATATGCGTGGTGGGTCAGATTCTGATCGATCTGACCAAGCTCACACCCGCGCGGATCCTGGTGCTGTTCGTCACCCTGGGGGTCGTGCTCACAGCAGTGGGGCTGTACGAGCCCTTGGTCAAATTCGCGGGCGGAGGCGCGACGGTCCCGCTGACAGGATTCGGCTATTCGCTGGCCAAAGGTGTCGAAGAGGCAGTGAAGGAAAAGGGCTGGATCGGTGTTTTCACAGGGGGAGTGACGGGTACCTCCGGCGGCATCGCCGCGGCGATCTTCCTGGGCTTCGTCTGCGCCCTCCTCTCAAAATCGAAAGACAAATCGTAAAAAACCGGCCCCGGCACGTATCTGCCGGGGCCGGTTTCTCTCTAGAATGCCGATTACTGGCCGCTCATCAGCGCGCACAGGCGGGTGGAAAACGCCACAGGATCCTCGATGGCCATCCCCTCGATGAGGAGCGCCTGATCGTACAGCAGCTCGGAATAGTCCCTGAGCTTGTCCGGATCCGTATCCAGCAGCCCCGACAAGGTGGCAAAGATCGGGTGATTTTCATTGATTTCCAACACCCGGCGGGCCTTGACCTTGTTGTCCGCCGGCATGGCGTTGAGCACCTTTTCCATCTCCAGGGACACCTCGCCCTCGCTGGCCAGGCAGACGGGGTGGGATTTGAGCCGCTTGGACAGACGCACCGCGTCCACCTTGTCCCCGAGCGCCTCCTTCATGGCATCGAACAGGGATTTGTGCTCTTCGGCCTGCTTTTTCGCCTCTTCCTTTTCCTCCGGGGTCTCCAGATCCAGATCCCCCGCCGATACCGACTGGAAGGGTTTTCCGTCCCATTCCCGCAGCATTTTCAGAGCGAATTCGTCGATGTCGTCGGTCAGATAAAGCAGCTCATATCCCTTGTCCAGCACCATCTCGGCCTGGGGCAGCTTCTTGATTTTGTCCACGTTCTCGCCGCAAGCGTAATACACGGCCTTCTGGTCCTCTTTCATCCGGCCGGCATATTCGGCCAAAGTCACCGGCTTGTCCTCATGGGAGGAGGTAAACAGCAGCAGATCCTGCAGCATCTCCTTGTGCTGCCCGTATTCATTGTATACGCCGTACTTGAGCTGGAGGCCGAAATTTTTGAAAAACGCCTCGTATTTTTCCCGTTCGTTCTCCAGCATGGATTTGAGCTCGGAATGGATCTTTTTCTCCAGCCGCGAGGCGATCACCTTGAGCTGCCGGTCATGCTGCAGCATTTCCCGGGAAATGTTCAGGGACAGGTCCTGCGAATCCACCAGGCCCTTGACGAAGCTGAAATGGTCGGGCAGCAGGTCAGGGCACTTATCCATGATGAGGACGCCGCTGGCATAGAGCTGCAGGCCCTTTTCATAGTCCCGGGTGTAGTAGTTGAAGGGCGCCCGGGCAGGGATGAAGAGCAGGGCGTTGTAGGTCGCAGCCCCTTCGGTGCTGGAATGGATCACCCGGGCCGGATCCTCGAAATCGTAGAATTTTTCCTTATAGAACTGGTTGTACTCCTCGGGTGTGATCTCGCTGCGGTTTTTCCGCCAGAGAGGGACCATGCTGTTGAGGGTGGTGTTCTCGATATAGGACTCATACTCCTTGTCGCTGCCCTCCTTGAGACGGCTGCGCTCCATGTCCATCCGGATGGGATAGCGGATATAATCGGAATATTTTTTGACGATCCCCTGAATGCGGTAGGGCTCGAGGAACTCGTCGGTGTCCTCGTCCTCAGTTTTGGCCTTGATATGCAGGGTGATGGTCGTACCCCGGTCGGGCTTGTCGCAGGGATCGACGGTATAGCCGTCGGCCCCCTCGGATTCCCATCGGAAGGCCTCGTCAGCGCCGTAGGCACGGCTCTCCACCGTCACCTTGTCGCTGACCATGAAGGCGGAGTAGAATCCCACGCCGAACTGGCCGATGATGTCGACGTCGCCGCCGTTTTCGTCCTTGCCCATGTCCTGCCGGAAGGCCCGGGAACCGCTGCGGGCAATGACGCCCAGGTTGTTTTCCAGCTCTTCCTTCGTCATGCCGATCCCGTTGTCCCGGATGATCAGCAGGCGGGCCTCCTTGTCGAGCGCTAGATCGATGCCCAGTTCCTCCCGGGATACATCGGAAAGGTGCTCAGTCAGCGCCTTGTAATACAGCTTGTCCAGCGCGTCGCTGGCATTGGAGATTAGCTCCCGCAGAAAAATTTCCCGATGGGTGTAGATCGAGTTGATCATCAGATCAAGCAGGCGTTTGGACTCCGCTTTGAATTGTTTGCGTCCCATGTCCGAATATCATCCTTTCAATGTCATCATGGCGGCGCAGACTGACCCGTCCGTTGTCCGCAGCCGTCCGAATTATCGGGGGAAGTACCCTGCCGTGTTTTAGCACTCTCGATATTCGAGTGCTAAAGTGAGTATAGTACGATTTAGGGGGAAAGGCAAGGGGCTATTTGTAAAAAAATTGTTACGACGCGGAAAAAGGGGATTTTTCTTGAAAAGCCTCTTTTTTACGAAGGGGAAATGCGGTATAATAAGACTGATTTGAAAGCAAGGGGTCATCCGCGGATAGAGTGCGGATTTTGTCCGAAGCGACATCGGAACAGCCGTTATGGAAAACCGCCCCGGCAGTACCGACGGGGCCGATATAGGAAAGGAGTCCTCCATATGCCGTCTGTCAATAAAGTGCGCCTCAACATCTGTGGTTCGGAATACGCGATCACCTCCGACGAGGCGGAGGAGTATGTCCGGGAGCTGGGGGGCCAGGTGGACCGCGATATGCGGGCCCTCCTCCATGCCGATGACCGCATCTCCACCACTATGGCGGCGGTGCTGGTGGCCATCACCAACGCGGACGCGGCCAAAAAGGCTGAGAACGCCGCCGACAACCTGCGCGCGCAGATGAAGGGCTATCTCGACGATAACGCCCGTGCCCGTCAGGAAACGGAAAATACCCGCCGGGAGATGGAGCGCCTGCGCCGCGAAATCGAGGATCTGCGCCGCGGCGGCTCCCGGTCCAACGGATGACACAGCGGCAAAGCCGGCCCGAAGTGCTGGCCCCGGCCGGTTCTATGGACGCTCTCCGTGCGGCGGTGTTCGGCGGCGCAGATGCGGTATATCTCGGCGCGACACGGTTCAGTGCCAGGCAGAACGCTGCCAATTTTTCGGCCGGGGAAACCTCCGGCGGAGCCACCGCCTCACTGCGGGAGGCGGTGGCTTTTTGTCATGTCCGGGGGGCGCGGGTGTATCTGGCCATGAACACCCTGATTCAGGACGACGAGATGGACGACGCCCTGTGCCTGGCGGAAGAGGCCTGCCGGGCTGGGGTGGATGCGTTGATCGTGCAGGACAGGGGCCTCGCCCGGCGTCTGCGCGCCGCCGCCCTGGAGATGCCCCTGCATGCCTCCACCCAGCTCTCCTGCCACACTCCCGAGGGGGTCGCGCGGCTGCGGGAAGCCGGCTTTGGCCGGGTGGTCCTGGCCAGGGAGATGTCGGCGGAGGAAATCGCCGCCTGCGCGGGCCTCGGCTGTGAGCTGGAGGTATTTGTCCACGGCGCCCTCTGCCGGAGCGTATCCGGCCAGTGTTATCTCTCGGCGCTGCTCGGTGGGCGCAGCGGCAACCGGGGCCTGTGCGCCCAGCCCTGCCGCCTGCCCTTCGCGGCCGGGCACCAGCCGGGACCGGAGGAGCGGGTCCTCTCCCTCAAGGATCTCTGCCTGCGGGAGCATGTGGACACCCTTTCCCGTCTGGGGGTCGCGTCTCTCAAAATCGAGGGCCGGATGAAACGGCCCGAATATGTGGCTGCCGCCACCGCGGTGTTCGCGGCCCTGGCCCGGGGAAAATCCCCCGAGGAGTCCCTTTTAGAGGATTTACAAAATGTATTTTCAAGATCCGGATTTACCGATGGTTATTTCATCGGACGGCGGGACCGGGAGCTGCTGGGATCCCGGCGGAAGGAGGACGTCGCTGCGGCCGATACCGCCACCCTCGCGCGGCTGGCGCGGCTGTATGACCGGGAGAAGCCGCGGGTGGCGGTGGACTGGCGCCTGCAGGTGGAGGACGGCCGCCCGGCCTCCCTGTCCGTCACCGACGGCATCCATACGGCAGTGGCGAAGGGGCCGGCGCCCGAACCCGCGCTGACCCGGCCGCTAGAACCGGAACGCGCCGCGGCGCAGCTTCAAAAGACCGGCGGTACCCCCTTTTTCACCCGGAAAATGGACTGCTGGGTCGGGGAGGGGTTGTCCCTGCCGCTCTCTGCCCTCAATGCCTTGAGGAGGGAGGCGCTGTCCGGCCTGGAAGCGCTGCGGGGCGAACCACAGGCCGTCGGGTTCGACGCGGCCGCCCGCCCGTCTGCGCCCCTTTCCGCACCGCCGCCCTTCCGGCCCGGCTCCCGGCCGTTTTTGCTGGCCCGGGCCGCTCGTCCCGAGCAGCTTGTTCCAGGGGCGGACGGATGGATGCTGCCGCTGGGCGCATGGGAGGCGCCGTCCCCGGACGGGCAGGCCGTCGGGGTGGAGGTTCCCCGGGCCCTGTTCGGCCGGGAGGAATCCGTACTGTCCGCCCTCCAAAAAGCCAGGGCAAATGGCGCCTCGTTCGCCTTGTGCGGCAATGCCGACGCTGTCGGGCTGGCACTGCGGGCCGGGCTGGCCCCCGTCGGCGGTTTCGGGCTCAACCTGTGCAACCGCGACGCGCTTTGCGCCATGGCCGGAGACGGCCTGTCCGCTGTAATGCTGTCAATGGAGCTGACCTTCGGGCAGATGGCCTTTGCGCTGGACCCGCCCCTGCCGACAGGGCTTTTTGCGTATGGGCGGCAGCCGCTCATGCTGCTGCGGGACTGCCCGCGGCAGATGGCCGCCGGCTGCGCCGGAGGACGGGGCTGCTCCCTGACCGACCGAAAAGGCGTCACTTTTCCGCTGGCCTGCGGCAGCGGCGGGACCGAACTGCTCAATGCCGTCCCCCTGTATCTGGCGGACCGCCTTTCTGCCCTGCCGCCGCTGGATTTCCTGTATCTGCATTTTACCGACGAGACACCGGCGGCCGTCTCCCGTATCCTGCGGGATTACCGGACGGGGGCGGACGCCCCGCCCCCGTCCTACACCCGGGGGCTCTACACCCGGGGCGTATTGTAAGAGAAAGGGGACCGGTTATGAGAAGCGAACAGGAGATGATGGACCTCATCCTCGGCGTCGCGAAGGCGGACGGCCGGATCCGGGCAGCCTATCTGAATGGTTCCCGCGCCAATCCCCGTGTGGCAAAGGATCCCTACCGGGATTACGATGTGGTCTACGTGGTGGAGGAAACGGCCTCGTTCCTGGCGGATAAAGGGTGGATATCCGTCTTCGGGGAGCCGGCTATCGTCCAGGAACCGGATTCCAACGATCTGGGCTGGGGAATCGGCCACGATTTCAGCCGCTCCTATACCTGGCTGATGCTTTTCACCGATTTCACCCGCATCGATCTGCACATCGAGACGGCGGAGGCCGCCCTGGAGGGCTATGGGACCGACACCCTGACGCTGCCCCTCCTCGATAAGGATGGCATCCTCCCTGCCCTGCCGCCGTCCGACGACACCGGTTACCGGATTCAAAGGCCGAGCAAGTCCCATTACGACGGCTGCTGCAACGAGTTTTGGTGGTGTCTGAACAACGTGGCCAAAGGGATCGTGCGGGACCAACTCCCTTACGCCATGCGGATGTATACCGGCGTGGTACTGCCGGAGCTGGAAAACATGACGGCCTGGCGCATCGGTATCGAGACGGACTTTAGCGTTTCGGTGGGGATGTGGGGAAAACAGTTCCGGAAATATCTCTCTCCGGAACGGTATGAACGCTACCGCAAAACCTACCCGGATGGGGACTACGCCCACTTCTGGGAGGCGGTTTTCACTGCCTGCGCCCTTTTCCGCGAGCTGGGCGGGGAGGTGGGGGCGCATTTCGGTTATGCGTATCCCGTGAGCGAGGACGGCCATATGATGCGGTATCTACGGTATATGCAGGACGAGTTCAAACGAATCAGGAAAGGCGGGAATCCGACATGAAGTTGAAAATTAAAAAAACCGATCCCCGGGCCGAGCTGCCCGTGCGGGGAACACCGGGCAGCGCCGGACTGGACCTACGCGCGGTGCTGGACGAACCCATGACCCTCCCGCCCGGGGCGCTGGTCAGCGTCCCCACCGGTATCGCCATCGGCCTGCCCTCCCCGGACACGGTGGGGCTGGTCTTCGCCCGCAGTGGGCTGGCGGTCAAACATGGCATCGGCCTCTCGAACGGCGTGGGGGTGATCGACAGCGATTACACCGGGGAGATCCGGGTGGGGCTGATCAACCAGTCGGCGGTGCCCTACGATCTGCATCCCGGGGAACGGATCGCCCAATTGGTGGTCATGCCGATCTGCCGGCCTGAGCTTGTGGAGGCCGATACCTTGGAGGAGACCGAGCGGGGCGCCGGCGGCTTCGGTTCGACGGGGCGGCTGTAAAGTCCCCGGCGGAAGGGACGCATGTCCCCATTTCCGGGAGAAGTGGGGGAGCGAACCGGTTCGACAATTTTGGTATATAAAAAAGGAGGAAACCATATGCAGATCATCCATACCGAGAAAGCGCCCGAGGCGATCGGCCCCTATTCCCAGGCCATGTTGGCGGGAGGGCTCCTCTTCACTTCGGGCCAGATCGCCATCAACCCAGAATCGGGAACGGTGGAGGCGGAGACCATCGAGGGGCAGGCCGAGCAGGTTATGAAAAACCTCGGCGCGCTGCTGGAGGCGGCGGGCAGCGGGTTTGACCGGGTGGTCAAGACCACCTGCTTCCTGGCCGACATGGGGGATTTTGCCGCGTTCAATGCGGTCTATGAGCGATACTTTACCGGCCGCCCGGCCCGATCCTGCGTCGCGGTCAGGCAGCTCCCCAAAAACGTGCTCGTCGAGGTGGAACTGATTGCCGAAACATAAACGGCCAGGGATGCGGCCGGAATGAGGCAGCAGGACGGCAAATAGGACGGACGGTCCCGCTTCAGCGTGCCGGAGAGCTTAATACAGTACGGAGAACGCCGGGTCACGGCACCTTGCAGATTCCTATTGTTCTCTGATTCCGCTCTTGTTTTGCAGGAAGCCGGATGCGCCCTTCAACGGAAAAATGGGATGAATGCCATCATTCATCCCATTTTTCCGTTGAAGGCAGGAGGATTCCATCGGCCGTTTTTTAAAAAAACCGGCAGCAAGGGGTCTGCCGGAACCATCCCGTTCATGGATTATGGATGGTAAGATCCGTTCAACATCCCCTGCGTTTTTCTTGCGTTTCCCTCTGAAAGCCACTTTTGGGCGGTCTGGGCGGGGCCGGCGAAACGGGACGGCCCCACTGTCGAATTCTCAAAAAGCCCGCGGAATGAGAAAATCGTAAAATCTCCTATCCGCGCTGGACGAGAGGGGGGGAAGCTGGTATACTGAACCCAAAACCAACCGAAGGGGGAGTTGTCCCATGGCTATCGCTGTCCGGACGCTCAGTTCACTGGAAAAGGTGTTTCCCGATGAAGAGCTGACCGCTGAGGAGACCGCGTCTCTGGCTGCCTTGCGTGGTGAGCGGGTATCGTTTCAAATCGCCTGCCGTGCGCTGGACGAGGAGCGTGTCGTCCTCCGGGCCCATGCGCAGTGCGCCCTGTCTGTGCCGGTGGAGCTCTATGAGGTGGGGCTGGTGCCCGTCACCCTCCCCTGTTACCGGAACCCCGACGGCAACTATCTGCGCACAACGCCCGGTCTCTATCCGGATCCTCTGTATCCCCACCGGGAAGAGATGCGGGTGGTGGCCGGCCAGTGGCGCTGCCTGTGGGTGTCCCTCACCGTACCGGAAGACGCGCCCGCCGGCGACGTGCCTGTCCGGGTGCGGCTGTTCCGTGCCGATACCCTCTCCGGCCAGTCGGAGGAGGAGCTGGCAGAGGTCGTGTTCCGCCTGCATGTGCTGCCCGCCAGCCTGCCCCCGCAGATCCTGACCAACAGCGGCTGGTTCCACGTGGACTGCTTGGCCACCTGGTATCGGGTGCCCGTGTTCAGCGAGGAGCACTGGGCCATTCTCGGCAGCTACATGCGCAACGCCGCTGCCTTTGGCATCAACTTGCTGCTTACCCCCGTGTTCACTCCTCCTCTGGATACGCAGGTGGGCGGGGAGCGCCCCACGGCACAGTTGGTGGACGTGTATGTACAGGAAACCGGATATCGCTTCGGCTTTGACAAGCTGGACAGGTATATGGCCTTGGCGGAGGATTGCGGTATCTCCCAATTTGAAATCTCTCACCTGTTTACCCAGTGGGGGGCGGGCCACGCGCCCAAAATCATGGGCCTGCGCGACGGCCGGGAGGAACGGCTGTTCGGCTGGGAGACGGATGCGGCCTCTCCTGCTTATGAGGCGTTTCTCCGGGCGTTTCTGCGGGCGCTGCGCGCCCATCTGGATGAAACCGGCCGCTTGGCCCGCTGCTATTTCCATCTGTCCGATGAGCCAAGCCTGTCCGCGTTGGACAGCTATGCCCGCGCCGCCGCGCTGCTGCGGGAAGAGCTGGAGGGCTGTTCCATCATCGACGCCCTTTCCGACTATGCCTTTTATGAAAAGGGCCTGCTGCAACGGCCCGTACCCTCCATCGACCATCTTGCCCCCTTTCTGGACCATGGGGTGCGGCCACTGTGGACGTATACCTGCTGCGCCCAGTCGCGGGATGTGAGCAACCGCTTTATGGCCATGCCCTCCTGCCGTACCCGTATCTTGGGTACCCAGCTTTATCTGTACCGCATCGAAGGCTTCCTGCAATGGGGATACAATTTCTGGTACAGCCAGTATTCCCGCCATGCCGTCGACCCCTACCGGGAGACGGGGGCGGAGGACGCCTTCCCCGCGGGCGACGCCTATCTGGTTTATCCCGGCCCGTATGCCCAGCCGGTCCCCTCCATCCGGCAGTTTGTCTTTTTCGAGGGCTTGCAGGATCTGCGGGCTCTCTCCCTGCTTGAGACGGCGCTGTCCCGCGAGGAGACGGCGGCACTGGTGGAGGCGGAAGAACCGGTGACCCTGACCGCCTATCCCTGTACGGCAGAGAAGATGCTGGACCTGCGCCGGCGGATAAACGATAAAATTGAAGAGCTTTTTGGGGCTTAGTGGCGATTGACCGCCCCTGGGAGGGACTATGGGCCGTGTAGGAAATGAAAAACAATCACAGCTCGGTATAAAACCACTCCCATCTCAGGGCTTGCACTTTATATTTTACAATGATATAATAGAGACGGGAATACGATGGTCTTCTAAATTTTAAAGGAATGGATGCAGGCGAATGGGTACTTCAATCAACGGACCTCAGATGCGCAAAAGCAATATTTGCGTACTGCTTTCCGAAATTAAAAATAACGATCCGCTTTCCAAACGCGACCTGCAGGACAGGACGGGGCTCAGCTGGGGCGCCATTTCGTCTATTACGGCCATGCTGTGCGACAAAGGCTTCATCGTCCCCACGGGAAAGCAGCGGACCAATGTTGGGCGCAAGCCCTTCCAGCTCGACATCAACCCCAACGATTATTTTATTATCGGGGTGGATCTGAACATCTCGGGGCTGTGCGGCGTGCTCGTCGATGTCAAGGGGCGGGTCATCCGGGAATGGATGCGCTATCTCACCCATAATACATACGATTGTGTCATGGATACCCTGACAGGCCTTCTCGATGAGATCGTAGGCGCCTATTCCGACAAGCATATCTGCGGGATCGGCCTGGCGGTGCAGGGCATTGTGGATTCCGACAACGGGATTTCCGAGCTGCTGCCGCAGGTGCAGAACTGGAAGGATGTCCCCATTCGGAAAATTGTGGAGGAACGGTACGGCTTTCCCACCCTGATTCTGCATGACCCAAACTGCATTATGGAGGCAGAGCGCGCGTTCGGCACCACTATGCTGGGTTCGGCGGACAATGCAATCCTCCTGCGTATCGACAATGGTATCGGTATGTCGGTCCTGGTCGACCGCGCCATCTATATCGGCTCCAACGGAAAAGCGGGCGAACTCGGCCATATCTCCGTTGACCGGAACGGGGCGCTCTGCGTCTGCGGAAAACGGGGCTGCCTCGAGGAATACGCTTCGGGAGAGGGGCTGGTGCGCCGTTTCATCGAGCAGGTCAACCGCGGCCGGAAGTCCGCGGTTCCGGCCTATGAGGTCGGGCTGAACTACCACATGCTGGTGGACGCCGCCAGACAGGGCGATCCGCTGTGCCTGGAGCTCTTCAGGCAGATGGGGGAATACCTCGGCTTTTCCATCAGCCTGCTGCTGAATCTTTTCAATCCGGATCTTGTAGTGATGTACGGCAGCCTGGCCGACCAGCACGATTTGTATGAAGAGGCCATGCGGGAGGAAATTGCCCGGTATGTGTATAAGAGCATACCGGTAAAAATCCAGTATTCCGGCATGGGGAAAAACGCGGCGGCTCAGGGCGTGGCGCTCGCCATGTCGGAGCGGGTCATCATGGCCTTTGCCGACGAGGTCATCGGCGGGATGGATGAACAGGATGTGGCGATTTAAGTGGGACAGAGCGGGTTTTATTGCCTCTAATTATATCATAAAATGATATAATTAGAGGCCTGAACAAGAACAGGGGGGCATCCAAAAGATATGTTGTGAATTCATCACATGGGGGTTCCGACGGCCGTGCGCTCCGGATTTCAGCTTAAAGGAAGCGGAAACGGCAGCATGTTACCGGAAAGGAGGGAGTGTGAAGATGGCATACTTTTTGGGGATGGATATCGGGGGCACCAAGACGGCGGTGGCGCTTTATGACCGCGAGTTCCGGCCGGTAGGAAAACAGACGATGCCGACCCGGCCGGAAAGCGGCTGCCGGGAGCTGGTCGGCCGGATCGCGGAAGCGGTCCAGGCCCTTCTGGACGGCCAGCACGCCGGGGTATCCGACGTGCTCGCGGCCGGAGTGGCCTGTCCCGGGCCTTTGGATCTGAAGCAGGGGCGGATCGTGTACATCCCCACCATGGGATTTGCCGATGAACCGCTCACCGCCATGCTGGAGGAAGCGCTCGGCCTGCCGGTGGCGCTGGAAAACGACACCAACGCGGCCGCCCTGTGTGAGAGCGTTTTCGGGCAGGGCCGCGGCGGGGAGCTGGTGGCATATATCACCATCAGCACCGGTGTGGGCTGTGGTCTCGTGCATGGCCGCCGGATCGTGGACGGAGGCGCATTCGCCGCGGGGGAGCTGGGCCATTTCAAGGTGATACGGGATGGGCGGCCCTGTTCCTGCGGAGGGCGCGGATGTCTGGAGGCCTATGCCTCCGGGACGGCGGTGGCCCGCATCGCATCGGAGCGGTATGGCCGGTCGATGGACGCCAAGGAGGTCTATGCCTTGGCAAGGCGGGGGGATCCGCCGGCGTCTGTGGTCGTGCGGGAGGCGGCAGAGCTCCTGGGCTATGCGGTCGCGGCGGTATACCAGCTGTTCGATCCCGACATCGTGGTCCTGGGAGGGAGTGTGACCAGGGATTTCGATGTGTTCAGCGACGTTTTGCTGGCATCTGCCGAGGCTTACATACAACCGATACCCGGCCGGAAAGTCCGGTTGGCGGTATCGGAGTTCGATGGGGATCAGGTGGCTCTTGGCGCCGCATGGTATGCGGCGGATACACGCGGCTTGACCAAGTCCGAATAGCATAGAGAAAGGATGATGACGATGGAAAGAATTAAGATTGGGCTGGTGGGGACCAGCCAGCTGAGCTTCCCCGGCGACAAGGAAGGCGCGTTCCGGAGAGGAGCCGAAGGGATGGGGCGTCTGGCGGAAACGCTGGGCTTTGAGCTGACGGTGTATCCGGAGACGGTGATTACCCGCGAGGATGCCCAGAGAGCCGTCGCGGCGATGGAAGGAGAAGGGATCGACTTCCTGTTGGTGCAGCATACCTCGTATACGCCGGGGCACGTCTCACCGGTTTTAGCGAAAATCAAGGCCCGGGTCGGGTATTGGGCTATTCCCGAAGGGGAGCGGGAGGGCGTCGTGCCCTTCAACTCCTTCTGCAGCGTGAACATGCATATGGGGATCGTGGCCCATTATTTACGGGACTACCGGATCAAAATCAAATGGTTTTTCGGCGATGTGGAGGATCCCGTCTTTGTCCGCCGTCTGTCGGTCACGGTCCGGGCCCTCACCGCCATCAAGAATCTGTGCGCCTCCCGCGTGGCCCTGATCGGCGGGATCGCTCCCGGGTTCAATGACCTGTACGACGATGAACGGAATATCAACAAGCGATTCGAAGGGATCTACTTCAACCGCCTGCATGAGTATTCCGAGATCAAGGACCGGGCCCTCGCCTATCCGGAGGCGGAGGCGGCGAAAGTCGCGGAGAGCATGGTCTCCTGCTCCGGCGGGATTCTCAACGACGCGGCCAGAAAAACCTTGCTTGTCAGCGCCCGGATTTATATGGCCTACCGCGATTTCATCCGCGAGAACCGGTACGATGCCCTGGCGGTCAGCTGCTGGCCGAAATTCCAGGAGGATTTTGAGTATTCCGTCTGTTCGGTGGTCGGCCAGCTCAACGACGAGGGCACGGTGGTCGCCTGTGAGGGAGACGTGCTCAGCGCCATCAGCATGCTGGCGCTGCGCTATCTGGCGGGGGAGCAGCCGGTGATGCTGATGGATCTCGGGGCCTTCGATCCGGCCGACGATTCCCTGCTGTTGTGGCACTGCGGCCCGGCAGCCGCGCATTTTTGCCGGCGGAACGGCTATAAGCTGAGCGTGAATTATCATGGTATGGCGCATGAGCCCGGCAAGGGCGTTACCTCCTGCTCGGGCGTGACACGGGACATGGTGTTCGACGAAAACGATGTCACGGTCATGCGTTTCTCCGGGGAATGCGACCGGCTGCTGCAGATGGGCGGGCGGTTCATGGGGGACAAAAAGACGAGTTTTTACGGGTCCCGCGGCTGGATGGACGGCCTGACGCTGAATGGGGAGGCCGTTTCGGCCCGTGATGCGGTCAACACCATACTGGTCAGCGGCTTCCAGCATCATTTTCCGGTGGTGCTCGGCAGTTATGTGCAGGAGATCAAGGAGATGGCCGCCTGGCTGGGGCTGGACGCCATCCAGAAAATACCATATGAGGACAGCTTGCAGATCCTGTAAAATAGAGGGAGGATAAACACCGTGAACAACAATATGACCATACGCGAGATGATGACGGCTGCCCGTGTACTCAAAAAGCAGGGAGAACGGTTCACCCTGCTGGGGGTGGGCCCCATGTCCAAGACTCTGCTGACAGCCGCCCTGTCGCTGGCGAAAGAACGGGACTTCCCGCTCATGCTCATCGCCAGCCGCAACCAGGTGGACAGCGACGAATTCGGGCATGGATATGTGTGCGGATGGGATCAGGACCGGTTTGTGAAGGATGTGGAAGCGGCGGCCGCGGCGGTGGGATTTGACGGCCTGGTCTATCTGTGCCGTGACCACGGGGGGCCGTGGCAGCGGGACGAGGAGCGGGCCGCCGGGCTGCCGGTGGAAGAGGCGATGGAAATCTGCCTGCGTTCCTATAAACACGATATGGACAGCGGCTTCGATCTGCTGCACATTGATCCCACCAAGGACCCGCATATAAAGGGAACCGTTCCCCTAGAACTGGTGCTGGATCGCACGGCGGCGCTTATCGGGGAATTGGAGCGGTACCGCAAGGAAAAGGGCCTACCTGAGATCGGGTACGAGGCGGGTACCGAAGAGACCAACGGCGGTCTGACTTCGGTCGGCGCCTTCAGCGATTTCGTGGACCGCTTGGTCGCGCTCATGGAAAGCAAGGGCCTGCAGCCGCCCGAGTTTGTGGTCGGGCAGACTGGGACTCTGACCAGGCTGACAGAAAATGTCGGCCACTTCAATCGGGAAAACGCCCGGAAGCTTTCCGAAAACGCCGAAAAACACGGCGTGGGAATCAAGGAGCACAACGGGGACTATCTGTCTGACGCCGTGCTGCTCGAGCACCTGCCTCTCGGCGTGACGGCGATGAATGTGGCGCCGGAATTCGGGGTGGTTGAAACCCGGGCCTGGCTGACGCTGGCCCAGGTGGAAGCGCAACATGTCGACGCCGGCCGGCGGTCGGATCTCACGGCCCGGATGACCGAGCAGGCGGTCGGCTGCGAGCGGTGGCGCAAATGGATGGTGGGGGACACCGCCTCCATGCCGGTAGCGGACGCCCTGAAAGATGCTGCGCTGTCGGCGCAGATCACCGACATCTGCGGGCACTACACCTATGAGATCCCGGACGTCCGGGAGGCCATGGATGTCCTGCGCCGCAATCTGGCCAGCCTCGGGATCGCCGCGGATGCCTATGTCGCCAGCAAAATCAAGGCCTCCTTGGACCGGTACGCCTACTGCTTCGGGCTGTATGGCCTGACCGGCAAGCTCCGCAGGATAAACAGTGGAGAAAAATAGCAAAAATATCGATAACAGGCCTTGACGTTTATGGCAACTTGTAGTAATATGTAAATGGATGATATAATTGACAACAAAAGAACGGCGCAAACAGGCGGAAGGGAGCAGGAGGATGGAGCTGAAAGAGGAAAACAGCCCCCTGGAAGACGGCCGTATCCGGCGATCTTTGTCTACCTGGTGGGAGTACCGTGTCAACGGCGGTCCGGCGGAGCAAAAAAAAGTGCCGTTTTCGGCCCTTTGCGTGGGGGAGTCGGAGTGCTGGCTGGACTTTTCGGCTCCGGATGGGCCTCCTGGGCGGGTTTTGCTCTGTCTGGAGGGGATTACATATGCGGCTGAGATTGAACTCAACGGCCGTTTTCTCGGGGAAATGCGTCCCTATTGCACCTACGATTTCGATGTTACAGGGCTTTTGTCCCAGGCCGGCAATACCCTGACGGTCTCCCTGCGGGATATGGGGCTCCCCTTCGGTCCGGCGGAAGGCTGGGAGAACTACAGCGGCATTATCCGGGATGTCTATCTCCAATATATACCAGACGTTTATATAAAGGATTACTGTTGGCGCCCTGTGTTGTCCGGGGATTTCCGGCGGGCGCAGTGCCGTCTGGAGGTTTTCCCGGACGGAAAGGATCTCGCCGGCTATGCCGTGAAAGCCCGGCTGTTTGATGGCGGCGCCTGCGTCGCCGAGACCGGGGCCGCCGAGGACTTCCTGCTGGAATGGACAGTGGAGAACCCCTGCCTCTGGTCTCCGGACTCACCCCATCTCTACACGCTGGAAATCCAGCTGCTGCACGGCGGACAGACGCTGGACGTTCTGCGCGAGCGGGTGGGCTTCAAGGAGCTGCGGAAAGAGGGCAATCGTTTCCTGCTCAATGGGGAACCGTACTTCCTTATCGGTGTCTGCCGCCACGACACCTGGGGCCACGACGGCGGGCACACACTGACCGAGGAGCAGATGCGGCGGGACATGCAGATGATCAAGAACACCGGGGCCAATTACGTGCGCCTGGTGCATTATCCCCATAACCGGCGGATCGTCGAATTGGCTGACGAGCTCGGCCTTTTGGTGAGTGAGGAGCCTGGGCTGTGGGATTCCGATCTGACCGATCCCGCCGTCACCGCCGCCGCCCTGGAGGTGCTCGAACGGACAGTCAGGCGGGACCGTAACCGTGTGTCGGTCGCCTTCTGGCTGGCCTTCAACGAGTGCCGCTTCACGCCGGAGTTCCTGGCCGACGCGGCCGCGGTCTGCCGCCGGCTCGACACCCGGATGGTTTCCGGGGCCAATTTCATGAACCTGAAACGGACCAAGGAGCTGTTCACCGAGCAGCAGATCGATTTTTACACCTTCCATCCCTATGGGGATCAGACGACGTCGGTTACGGCGGGGGTGGATGCCGAGACGGGCCCGGTATCCCTCCGGACGGTCTTCGAGGTACTGGATGACAAGCCGCTGGTCTTCACCGAATGGGGAGGCTGGCCGGTTATGGGCAATCCCACCCTGTTCGGCCGCTTCATGGACGCGATGTTCGAGGCGGGCCGAAACGGGGAGAAGGGAAAAACCCTCGCGGGCATGGCCTACTGGTCATGGGCGGACATGTATGAGACCAACCGGGGGCTGCCCGCCTGCCGCGACGGCATCCTGAACGAAGGGCTGGTGGATGTGGACCGGAACCCGCGGGCCAATCTGGATGTCTTCACGAGAAAGATCGCGGAACGCGGCATGACCTGTGCCCGCCCGTCCGGACGGCTGAAAGTCCTGAACGCTTGTGCGGCCCGGGAAGGGGCAGATTACCGGACGGTGCCGCTGCCCGCCGAGGACGATGATGCGGTGTGGCAGAGCCTGCTGGAGCGTGCGGAGTCCCTGCTCGGCCGTTGTCATAAAAAGGCCCGCCGGCTGACCCATGGTCCGGCACTGCCGGAGGAATGCCGCTCAATCGGGACCCTGCCCGCCGATCTGCGCCAGGGCCGGCCGCTGGTGATACAGGGCGCTGCGGGAGAATGGGAGATCCCGGTGGGATTTGCGGCCAACGCCCTGTATTTTATCGGCCAGGCCAGCATTCTGGAGGGATACCCCCTCTGTGGGGAAAAGGGGGCCGAAGCGGCCCGCTACGACATCGTGTTCGAAGACGGCGGCGTTCAGAGCGTGCCGCTGCGCAACGGCATCGAATTCGCCTCGGCCTTTGGCCTGGCGGGCCCGTCCCGCATCGATCCGCGGGCGAGACGGGCGACACGTACCCTGGCCGTGTCCTATGACCTCAATTGGGAGGTCTACTACCTGAATACCCTCCGGGTGGAGATCCCGGGAAACCGGCCGGTCCGGTGTGTCCGGATCCAGCCTCTTCTTGAGGAGTATGCGCTTCTCCTCTACGGCATCACGGCGGAAACCTTGGGTGAGCGTTGAACCTATCGGCATGTCCGGGTTGGCTCGGCCTTTACCCGGCCTGAACCCTGAAAGTGGGCTCACACACACTGAACTTTGGGAGGTATATCTATGGGAAAGAGCAAACTCCGCATCTTGTCATGTCTGTCGGCCGCCCTTCTGCTGTGCGGCCTGGGCGCCTGTAAACCCGGGGAGAAAACCCCTGCTTCCGGGACGGCTCCGAGCTCCGGCACGGGCGGCAGCTCCGGCTCCAAGGAGGTTATCTTCGGCTCCCACTACATCCCCACATGGGATCCGACCTATGTCGATCCGGTGACCGGGGATATCGCGGTTTCGCCGGAACAGATGGAAGTCATCGAGGCGGCGACCAAAGCCGTCAAGGATCAGCTGGGCGTCACCATCAAGTGGGTGCAATGGGAACACGGCGTGGGCGAGGACCTGCTGCCGAGCGTCCTGTCCGGTAAACCGATCTGCGACGTGGCGATGGTCTCCAACGCCAGCCAGGGCGGCCTGATCGAACAGGGCATCATCCAGAGCCTGGAGCCCTACGCCGACATCTTCACCAGCGACGAGGACGCTGCCTGGATGCTGATGGATCCTGTTTTCGGAAAACGGCTGTTCTTGAACTTTGAGCTGACGTTTCTCCGCACCGGTCCGCTGCTGTTCAACATCAGTTATATCGAACAGGTGGACGCCCTGAAGGAAAACGGCCAGACGGTCTATCCCACTGACCTCTATAAACAAGGCAAATGGACCTGGTCGGTATTCCAGGATTATCTGACCAAGATCAAAGCATATTTCGCCGACAAGCCGGCCCCCATCCGGCCCGACAAGATGATCAACGCTTTCGAGTCGGATTACCGATTCTCCATCCGGGCAGCCATGCTGGCCTCCGGCGTCCCGATTTATGGGGAAAACGGCTTTGAAAAATGCACGTCGCCCGAGGCGATCAAGTCGGTCAATTTCATCAAGGAGCTTGTGGACAAGAAACTGCTGGTCAGCGAGCTGGAAAACAGCATTTATCCTGGCTTTACCTGGGCGGATAATAACTTTGCCAATGGCGAAGCGGTCTTCCTCGATTCGAGACAGTGGACGGCGCAGGGATGCGGCTCGCAGCTGGCCGCGCTCGGCCTGAGCATGGGCCTGGTTCCGTGGCCCCGTCCCGACGACATGGCCGCCGACGACCCCCGCTACCAGCAGGTGTCCACCCCCAACGATTCCTTCATTCTGCTTAAGGGCGTATCGGAGGAGCAGTCCCGGCTGGCGCTGGAAGCGTACAAAATTTATTACCAGACCTATTATGCCGCCAAATCCGGTGGTTCCAAGTCCATGGATTTCTTCTCCGATGAAAATGCCGAAAAGGAAGCCTTAGAAAAGAATCTGGATATCTTCCACGAGAAAATCGGCGCGGATATCCTGGATATCTTCAAAAATTACTGCCCCATGGAGTTCAACGATTATTCCATGATGCTCAGCCAGATGTACGGCTTTACCGAGATCGCGGGCCGTTCCATTTACGAGGGGGGTTCTTCCTTTGAGGTCAGCATCGCGGAAAACATCGGCGCTTTGAACGAGGCCATCGGTAAGATCGAAGCGGCGGCCGATGCGATTTCCTGACGGGATCCGGCTGGTTCAGGCGGGCAGTTTTCGGTCCGCCTGAACCGCGGGGCCCGTGTGCAGAGGGGAGACAATGTATGAAAGCGAGTAAGATGGTGGCCTGCCTGTCGGTGTCGGCGGTGCTTTTGTCCCTGTTCGCCTCCGGGGCTTCGGTGACGGTACCGGATACACAGCCCTCTGCGGCGGCGGTCTTGCAGGCGGAGGAATATGTAGAGGACTCCCTGGCCGCCTATCTGGCCGCGCACGCTTTCGACGGCACCCTCTCCGGCCGGACCATTTCGCTGCCGGTTGCCGAGGAGGGGGTTACCTCCGATCTGGAGCAGCCGGTGTCCTGGACCTTTGAATGCGAAGAGGCGGGTTTCTACAACGTCTATGTGGAATACATCCCGCTGCCGGGGACGGGCGAGGCCATCGAACGCAGCCTGCTGCTGGTCTGCGAATCCTTGTATAAGGGTATTGAGTAGTTGGTATTCCAGCGTTCCTTCGACAACACGTCGGGCGAGGAAATCCCGATGAAGGGCAACGAGGAAATCCGTCCGCGCGCCACCGAGGTTTTTGAGCGCAGCGGGGTGTATCTGAGTGATTCCAAAAAACGCAGCGCCACTCCGTATGTGCTGTATCTGTCCCAAGGCAGCCATACGCTGACGCTGGAGCCGGTCAAGGAATCCATGCAGATATTCGCTGTCGAACTGAAGGCGGCGCCGGAAATCCAGCCCTACGCGGAGACGGGTCTTGACGAGAAACCACGGTATACGGGAGAGCCGCTCACCTATCAGGCTGAGCGGATCGACGGCGGCACGAAGGCCGTACTGAAATCCGCCCAGTCCATCCGCAATGAGGTGGACCAGTCTTCTCCCGACACGGTACCGTTCCACCCGTATTACCGGCGGCTCAACGTCATCGGCGGATCCAGCTGGCGCTACGCCGGGCAGAGCATCACGTGGGAGATCGAGGTACCGGAGGAAGGGCTGTACGCCCTCTCCTTCCGCGCCCGCAACGTCACCCGGGGTGTGACTTCCTACCGGAGGCTGTACATAGGGGGCCAGACCCCCTTCCAGGAAGCGCAGAGCATCGGGTTCGCCTTCTCAGGGGACTACAAACAATACGATTTGTCCGAAAATGGCACCTATATCTACCTGAAAGAAGGCCCTAACCGGATCACCCTGGAAAACGTGCTCGGCGAGTATGCCGCCTGCTACGGTGTCGTGGAAGGCTGCATGAACGTGCTCAATGAGCTGTATCGGGCGATCACGCAGATCACCGGTACCACCCCGTATAAGTATATCGATTACGACATCGCGGAAAAGATTCCGGGCGCGGCAGAGAATTTCGGTGAGCTGTCCGGCCAGCTTTACCAGGTGGTGGAGGAGCTGGTCCGCCTCTCGGGGGAAAAGAACGACCAGACAGCCCTTCTGGAGACCCTGGCGCTGCAATTATCGAAATTTGCGGAAGACCCGGAACGGGTCGTGGTGGAGCTCGATTCCTTCAAAAGCAACATCACCGCCCTGGGCAACTGGCTCATCACGATATCCGAAGGCTCCCTGTACGTCGACAGCCTGACGCTGTATGCCCCCGGGACGGCCTATGATCCCCCCACGTCCAGCTTTTTTGTCAAGCTCTGGAACGGGATCCTGCGCTTCTTCGCCACCTTCTTTGTGGACGAGAATCAGGTGGGGGACGAGGAGGTTCAGAAGGATGCCCTCGAAGTATGGGCACCCATCGGGCTGGACCAGGCGCGGATCGTCAAAAATATGGTGGACGACAGCTTCGCCTCCCAGCACGATACGCCGGTCAATGTCCTGCTCATCCCGGCGGATGTGATCCTGCCGGCCACCCTGGCGGGAACCGGACCCGATGTGGTGCTCAACATGACGGGCAAAAACCTGGTCAACTTCGCCATGCGGAACGCCCTCGTCGACGTCAGCGGATTTCCGGACTATCCGGACATGCTGGAGCGCTACTATCCCTCTGCCATCCAGGCGGGCACCTATCTCGACCGGGTGTACGGCATGCCGGAGCAGCAATGGGTGGACATGATGTTCGTGCGGGATGACATCCTCGCCGAGCTCGGCATCGAAATCCCGCGGACCTGGGAGGAGTTCACCCGGGCCGTGACCGAACTGAATATGCACAATTATGACGCCTATGTCCCGGTGGGCACGTCGGTGTATACGGCGATGCTATACCAGAACGGCGGAGTCCTTTATGAGGGGCAGGGGGCGGATTACGGTATCCGGAGCGGCCTGTATTCCGAGGCGGCCATGAAGACCTTTGTGGATTACACCAAATTTTTCACGGCCTACAAGGTTCCGGTCCAGGCGGATTTCCCCAACCGGTTCCGCACAGGGGAGATGCCGCTGGGCATCTATGCCTCCTCCATGTACAACACGCTGGAACTGCTCGCCCCCGAGATCCGCGGCCTCTGGTCGATGCACGGCATCCCGGGCGTTCCGGATGGGAACGGCGGCGTGGACAACCAAAATATCGCCCAGACCAACTACACCGTCATCATGGCCAACTGTGCCGATAAGGACGCCGCCTGGGATTTTGTCCGTTGGTGGCAGTCCACCGATGTGCAGTACGACTACGCCATGCAGCTTGAGGCGGTCTTCGGCGTCTCCGGCCGGTATGCCCCCGCCAACAAAGAGGTGCTGGCCCGGCTGCCTTATCCGAAGAAAGCGCTGGATGCGCTGCTGGCGCAGTATGAGAATACGTTTGGAATCCCGGAGGTCCCTGGGGCCTATATGACGGAGCGAATGCTGACCTACGCGTTCAACGCGGTGGTAACGGATTCCAGTGCCATGAGCCCCCGGCAGGCCCTGTACACCAATATTTATGCGATCGACCAGGAGCTCACACGGAAGAGAGAGGAATACCACTTATCGACGGCAGAGGAGGCGGCGTCCCAATGACCTTGCGCAGAACATGGCATGAACACAAGGCCAAATACCTGATGCTGACCCCTTTTACCATTATTTTTTTGATTTTTACCGTGTTTCCGGTCCTGGCCAGCGTGGTGCTGAGCCTGACCTCCTTCAATATGGTGGAATGGCCAGAGCTCGTGTTCTTCAAAAACTATGTCGACCTGTTCTTGCATGACGAGGTCTTCCTCATTGCCCTGAAAAACACCCTGTTTTTCGCGGTGGTGACGGGGCCGGTTAGCTATCTGATGTGTTTCGGCTTCGCCTGGATCATCAACAATTTTTCCCCGAAGGTCCGCGCTTTCCTGACCCTGGTCTTCTATGCGCCGTCGATATCCGGCAACGCCTATATGATCTGGAAATTGATCTTCTCCTCCGACTCCCGCGGCTACGCCAACGCGGTCCTGATGAACCTCGGGCTGATCGACGAGCCGGTCCTTTGGTTTGCGACCAAGGAGTATGTCATGCCTATCCTCATCGTCGTGCAGCTCTGGCTGAGTCTCGGGATAAGCTTTCTGACCTTCATCGCCGGTTTCCAGACGGTGGATACCTCGCTCTACGAAGCCGGGGCCATCGATGGGGTCTCCAACCGGTGGCAGGAGCTGTGGCATATCACCCTGCCGGCCATGAAGCCACAGCTCATGTTGGGTTCGGTCATGCAGATCACCAGCTCCTTTTCGGTGGGGGCGATCTCCATGGAATTGGCGGGATTCCCCAGCGTGGAATATGCGGGCCATACCCTGATTACCCACATGCAGGACTACGGCGTGACCCGTATGGAGATGGGCTACGCCTCCGCCATCGCCACGATCCTGTTTGTCCTTATGGTGTTCTGCAACCTCGCTGTACAAAAGCTGCTGAGAAGGGTGGGCGAATGAATTGCCGAGCCTAGCCGCCGCATACCGGCACATCAAATTCCGCCGAAAAAACCGCAGCCTGGGCATGGATATCCTGCTTGCCCTGTTTTTGGGGCTGTTTGCGGTATTCAGCATCTATCCGATGGTGTTCATCGCCAACAACGCTTTCAAGCCCCTCAACGAGGTGTTTCTTTTTCCTCCCCGGCTGTTCGTCCAAAATCCGACGCTCAACAATTTCCGGGATCTGTCCCTGGTCCTGGCGGATTCCTGGGTAAATAATAGTTGCAAAGAGGTGGCGCCTTCTAAAAATGAGCAAACTTGAGAAAGCAAAAGAAAGAATAAGATCAAA
>ERZ856578.3560-NODE-3560-length-22954-cov-3.789089_pt1 | contig 22954 bp, 22 predicted proteins | sample MGYA00514384_ERZ856578 | MGnify/ENA primary metagenome ERZ856578 (study PRJEB29103, sample SAMN06111958) | human gut metagenome | biome: human gut; feature: ankylosing spondylitis patient; material: healthy_person | host: Homo sapiens | place: China:Hangzhou... | reverse complement strand
GAACGTTTGTTGGTACTGCTAACGGTCACGATACCGTCGCCAACAGCCCACTGCATCGCAGCGGAAGCATAGGAAGAAACAGACACCTTGTCGGTAAACGCCGCCAGATCATTGGTCTTGCTGACATCATCTTTCTTGTACTGCGCATAGCGGTACAGCATGGTCGCCATATCCTGGCGGGTAATATTGGCGTTGGGATTAAACTTGCCGTTATAGCCGGTAACGATGCCGTTATCTGCCGCCCAGTCGACCGCAGCAGCATACCACTGGTTGGCTCCCACATCGCTAAAGGTCTTGGCCGCATCTGCAGCAGCGCCGGTGGTTTCACCGGACATGCGGTAGAGGACGGTGGCAACCATAGCACGGGTGGTAGTGCCGTTGGGGCTGAACGTTGTACCGTCGCCGGTGCCGTTCATCAAGCCCTTCTCATTGACATCCATTACGCTGGAGAAATACCAGCTCTCGGGCAGAACGTCGCTGAAACCGCCCTCGCTCTTGACCCAGATCGGGTTGGTGACAGCCCACTTGCCGTTGGAATCCACGGCGGTGAAACTATACCACACATGCTCGCCGGCCGCAGCAGGCGTCTTGAAGGTAACTTCCGTACGATCGGTGGTACCTTTGAGTTCCTGCGTGCCGATGCAGATACCGTTGCGCCACAGATAAACCTTATCCATGCCGTTGACCGACTGAACATCCATGCTCAGCGTCAGCTCATCGCCGGCCTTGGCTTCAAGCGTGGCGCCAAACATATTCTTTTCATCGGGGAACAGGATCGGGCCCATGGTGATGTAATCATTGCCCGCGCGCAGGGCATCCAGATAGGTGTCCAGATCATAGTTGTCCAGGTGCGCATACAAGCGGATATAGCCGGAGTACAGCGTAGTGGAGTGTGCGTCATGGGCATCGGAGCCGGCATTCAGATACTTCGGAATGCCCTCGTTCCAGAATGCCATGGCAGAGATCAGGGTGCGCATATCCTGGTTTGCATATGCCTCCGGAATGGTCTTGTTCAGGTGCTGAAGGTCAATGCTCTTCCACTCCGCAGCACTGAGCTTTTCCATGCCCGTCAGGTCCAGCGTGGACTGGATTTCCAGCAGATCGAAACCATCCCAGCCCTTTTCGGTACCGCCGTTCACGCTCTCCTGGTTTCTCAGGAAACCGTAGTCACTGTATGGATGGTTCAGGTTGACAATGGTGTTATCAAAGCTGTGACCCATGGCAATGATATCCTGAGGCGTTGCCACAGAAGGATTGATGGGGCTCAGCTTCATTTCATCCGTGGAGCCGAAGGGGATGTTCAGAATGTTCCAGTGGCCCCAGCCCGGAGAGATTTCGTCGCCGGAAATAAACACCCGCTTGTCGGCTTTGGCCATATCATACATCTCCTGGTTATGCACACGGGAGTCATGGTCGGTGACCACATTGAAGTCCAGCTGTTCAGCAATTTGGATACTATACAGATCCTCAATGCTGGTGGAGCCGTCGCCGAAGTCAGAATGGTTGTGGTTATCCATGGCGTACCAGCCCTCTGCCTTGGGATCGATCTCCTGATCGATTACAAAAGTATGGTTAACGCCCTTAGAGGTTACATCTGTAGTATAGGTCACGGGTTTGGAGGTATAGCCGCCGCCATACGTGGCGGTGAAAGTGATGTCCTCCGCCTGAGACATATTGAAGTTCAGGCCATAGCGGTCCTTTGCCTGGGAATCAGAGAAATACACCGCGCCGCCCAATGTCTTCATTTCAGACGTCATGCCGGAAATGACGACCTTGAAGGGAATGGGATTGCCCTTGGAATCCACAGCTTTCAGGGTGACCTGTGCGCCCTGCTCGATCTTCAGATCCTGCGTGGTGTCAGCCTTCAGCTCGATCAGGTCGGTTTCCACAGAGGTGTAGCCTGCCGCTTCGATCTTCAGCTTATAAGTATAATCGCCATTTCCGTCGATGTTTTCCGTGCCATCATTCCATCCGGTTTTCGGCAAGGTGAAGGAATACTTGCCCTCGGCATCGGTGATATCCCATGCCAGAGGCTGCATATTGGAAACAAGCGTGTTGGCCGGAGCATTCTTATTGCCGGTATAGGCCGCAGACTCCGCCGTTTCATAATAGTTGCCCTGCTTCTTCACGATCACATAAGCGCCTTCCACGGGCTTGCCGCTGGCATCGGTCACAACGCCGCTGAGGGTAGCCGAGTCAGCGATCTTCTCGCGCTCAATGTAGCGGTTGATAATGGATGCCGTTTCGCTCTCGCCGGAAACCAGCAGCTCGCCTACATAGGTTTCGGTCTTGCCGGGAGCGATGTCGCGCAGCTTGTAAACGTCCTTATAACCGGAAGAACCCTTGTAAGCGTCCGCGTCATCCAACTGCATGGAAACCGCGTAATCCTTACTGTAAGTTACCACGAACTCACCGAAGGGGTTCTGTACGCGAGAATCCATACCAATTGCAGCGTAGGTTGTTTTGATATCGGGATAAAAACCGAAGGGACCAAACATACTCTGCGCCAATGTGCTAATGGAATAGCCGCTGTACATGTTTTTATAGGTGACCTTGTTGCCGGAGGGGTTCTCCACCTTAGTCACCATAGTGACATAATTATTGCCGTCTTTCAGCGTGTAGGTTGTCGTCACATTCAAAGGCTTCTGCAACGCACCGAACTGTTTATCATCATTGGTGCCGTTCTTATCGGCATCTGCCACCCAATAACGGGTTTTCATCGTCACCGTAACAGTATCTTTTGCATCGTTAAGCTTCACGTCGCAGTCTACATCGGTCAGCAGGTTTTCACCGTTGTAGCTGCCGGTAGCCGTCCAAAGATCAACCAAAAACTCAACATCGTTGGTCATATCATAGCCGTACTCATTGCCGCCGGCTCCCATAATACCGATATCCATAATGGAACCGCCGGTCATGTTCCAGTAGTTGGGCGTATCGACCGCAAAGGAAACTGCAATCTTGTCGTTGTAGATGGTCACATCGTTCGCGCCGACAGCGGCGCCTTCGAAAATAGGTGTTTCGCCCTTGATGTAGTCGGCAGCCATTGCCGGGACAGTCATCGCACAAACGCACAATGCGCCGGTTGCCAATGCCAGGGACAATTTCTTGTTCATAACTTTCCTCCTTAAACATAAGTGGTATGCAAACGGATGCATATCAGAGTGATGGCTCTATGCTCATGCTAAGTGTGTGTCGGGGAAAATGCTACGCGAGGATTGTCTGCTTTTGATTTATTGGCGTTTCTTTCGCTATTCTCAATAGAACGTCTAACGAAAACCTTACTTTAATTTTACATTGCGTGTTCCAAAAAAGGGCGTGCACCAACGCGCACGCCCTTTTTGGTTTTGCTTAAGCAGAAAGCTCAGCCGTCAAATTACTTGACGCCTTCCTTGTCCACGGAGGGCAGGATGCTCTCAACTTCCACATGGGGACGGGGAATGACATGGACGGAAATCAGTTCGCCAACACGCTGTGCAGCAGCTGCACCGGCATCGGTAGCAGCCTTAACAGCACCGACGTCGCCGCGAACCATAACGGTCACGAGACCGCCGCCCACATGGACTTTGCCGATCAGGTAAACATTTGCTGCCTTGACCATGGCATCGGCTGCTTCAATAGAACCAATCAGGCCCTTAGTTTCGATCATACCCAAAGCTTCATTCTTAATCATTATAGTTTCCTCCTAAAATAAATTCGTGTAAAAATTTACTTCTTATACGGTCGCAATGAAGGATCAGTTGCCGCCCTTCATGGCGTTGACCAGCTCGTTCACCAGTTCGAGCAGCTGCTTGCCGTCGATGCCGTCCTGTGCAGGAAGGCCCTGGTTGCCGGTGGTGCAGTTGCAGCTGCCGCTGAACTGCATGGGGGAAGGCTGCGCGCCCGCAGCGTTGCTGCCACGGCAGCAACCGAAGTCGGGACGGAACGTGGGATCACTCTGTGCCAGCGTGGTGACATCTTTCAGGCCGTAAACAACCTTCTTGATGTTGACCAGGTTCATGGGTGTCACGTTCTCAGAGGTGGCACTGCCGCCCCAAGTGCCGCAGCCCAGCGTGAACGCGGGAGCCAGAGCTGTGCTGGCGCCGGTGCCGCCCTGCGTACCGCCGGTGTTGACCAGGATACGGGAAGCGGGCTTGCGGGAGAACTCACGAACGATCTGAGGATCGTTGGTGTGGATGTTCATGGTGTGGCCGATACCGTTCTGCAGCAGCTTGATGCTCAGCTCGCAAGCCTCGTGCCAATCGCGGACGGTATAGAATGCCAGAACGGTGGTCAGCTTCTCATAGGACAGAGGATAACCATCGCCAACACCCTGCTGCTCACCGATCAGCACGCGGGTGCCGTCGGGAATGCTGATGCCAGCTGCGGTTGCAATAACCTGCGCGCTACGGCCCACGAACTTAGCGCTCATGCTGTGGCCGCCGTTCTTGAACAGCAGGTTGCAGACCTTAGCGGTCTCTTCAGCGGTCATGAAGTAACCGCCCTGCTTCTTGAACTCAGCGATAACCTGATCGCGGTTGCACTCTTCGCAGATCACGGACTGCTCGGAAGCGCAGACAGTACCGTTATCAAAGGTCTTGGAAGCCAGGATCTCCTTGACGGACTGTGCCACATCAGCGGTACGCTCAATGTAGGAAGGAGAGTTACCGGCGCCGACACCCAGAGCAGGCTTACCAGCGCTGTATGCAGCCTTCACCATGCCGGGGCCGCCGGTAGCGATGATCATGGAAGTCTCCTTGCACTTCATCAGCTCATCGGTAGCGCCCATGGAAGGCATGGACAGGCAGCCGATCACGTTCTCAGGTGCGCCTGCAGCCACAGCGGCATCACGCATCAGCGTAGCAGCCTTCAGGGTGCACTGCAGTGCAGAGGGATGGGGGGAGAATACAATTGCGTTACGAGCCTTGATCGCGATCATGGACTTGTAAATCGCAGTAGAAGTGGGGTTGGTGGAAGGAACGATACCCATGATCAGACCCACGGGATCAGCAACTTCCATCATCTTGTTCACGGGATCCTCATGGATGATGCCGGAGCACTTCATATCCTTGATGTAATTATATACGATCGTGGATGCCATGTGGTTCTTGTAGGTCTTATCCTCAACCTTACCAAAACCGGTCTCCTCAACTGCCATCTTTGCCAGCATCACAGCGTTTTCCTCTGCGACACGAACCATGTTCTGCAGAATTTTGTCAATCTGCTCCTCCGTATAATCCGCCAGCTTATCGGTTGCGATCTTGCCCAGACGAGCCAGATTACGCGCCTCCTGAACGGATTGCAGATCATAATCAAAGTTCTCCATTCTGGTTCCTCCTTTCAAAAAATCATTATGCATTCAGATTTGGATATTGTCAATTGTTTTCATAATACGCGCGAAACTCCGCCAACAGCATGCCTTTGTCGGCCTTGGAAATCGCGCGCCCAGCAATGCCGAAAGCCTTGTATTCGCGGGCCAGGCGGCGCAGCTTGACAACGGCCAGCGTATCCAGCTTTGCCAGGGCCTGTTCAGTCCCCAGATCTTTGACCCACGTATCCACCGCAGTTTTCTTCAGCTCGGTCGTTTCACCTTTATCCTTGGCGGTTTTTTCCGCGTTAGACGCTGCCTTTTCTGCGGATTTTTCAGAAACCTTCGTCACCGCTTTTTCGATCTCGCGTTTTTCTTCGATCTTCTCAACGCCGGAATCGGCTTTCTTTGCTTCCTCCGCAGGCTTCACAGGAGCCTCCGCCTCAGCGGGTTCGCTCTCCTCCTCCACGGCAGGCTCCGCATCGGGGCCGGGTGCAGGAGGCTCAGTATCGTCCTCCGGATCCGGGTCCGGATCCTCCGGATCGGGATCTTCCGGCTCCAGATCCTGCGTCAGCGGATGGACATTGACGATCAAGCCATCCAGCGAGGAGTGAGGGCGCGGAATCACATGCACCGAGATCAGTTCGCCGACACGCTGTGCAGCAGCGGCGCCTGCATCCACAGCAGCTTTCACCGCCCCCACGTCACCGACGACACAAACAGTAACCAGTCCGCCGCCGATATGCGTTTTTTCCAGAAGCGCCACTTCAGCAGCCTTGAGCATGGTATCTGCGCTTTCAATCGCTCCGATCAATCCTTTGGTCTCGATCATCCCAAGTGCCTGCATTGTTTATTCCTCCTTAGTTCTCTTCCATCAGATCCGCCCAATTGGAGGGATACGTGTTGTAAAACACCTTGCAGCAATGGTCTTTGGAACCCATCACGACGGAAGCGCCATTGGGGATGAAGATGCAGTCGCCAGCATTAGCCGTATAGCTCTTGCCATTGATCGTAACCACGAAAGTACCCTCGATGACGTAATCGTTCTCATCGTAGTTCTGTGTCCACTCATAGGTATCGTGATCGATGACCAGCAGACCGGAACTGATATTGGAATCGTTCTTGTCGATCAATTCCTGATACTTCACTCTGGGGTTGCCCTCGAAGAACTCATCCATACGAACCGTACTGCCACGGACAACCTTCAGCCCGGAAGCATCCTTTTCGCACAGATAAGGCGCGTCGGCCACACCGGCCACGTTGTTGAACATGTCGCCCAGCATTCCCTTATCCGCCATCACCTTGAGCACCTGATAAATCATATCGCTGCTGATCTCGGCAGGCGCGTCGCAAGCAGGAGCAGGAGCCGGGGCAGCCGCCGGAGCGGGCGCTGTAGCAGCAGCGACCGGTGCGGCCGGAGCCTCACAGCAGCATGCTTTTGGTTCCTCACCATAAGAAATCTCAATGCCAGCGGTTCTTGCAGCGTCTTTCGCGGAGGGCGTCACCAAAGTGTCCTCCGAGACATAGCAAACTTTTTTACCTTCATTCACCAGTTTCTGAATGTCTTTTTCGCAAACCAACTTTTTCATTTCAATTTCACCTCCTCAAATATTTTGCTGTTATGCACAACGCCCGCACATGCTGCTAACCTCACAGCACGGAAGGCACGAGTCTATCCGAGGGAGACGGAATGACTTCCGCATCCACCATCAGGCCCTTGGTTTCTGCTACCCCGCGGCCGGCTTCCACACCGGTTTCCACGGCAGCCACGTCACCGGTGAAGGTGAAGAAGGACTTGCCGCCCAGGCCAGTGCCCAAACGAATCTCGATCGCTTCCAGCTCCGCAGCCTTCAGAATCTGGTCGGCTGCCGTGATCATGGTCGCTACAGAGAATGTTTCGAAGATACCCAGCGCGGTTACATGCTCAGGCATTGTCGCGCCAGTGATAGCGGGGAAAATGCCGTGATGCACATTGGGGATCACCAAGGAATCCACAAAGTACTCGCCGGCGAATTTCTCGCCAATGTGGACGGAATCCTGCACAGCGGCCACATCGCCCTCGACCAAGGCAATGTATTTACCGGGGCAGATCGTCTGTGCGGTCACGATCTCGACTTCGGAAATCTTGACCATCTGATCGGCCGCGTAGATACCGCGGGCGATACTGGAAAATTCAACCATTCCAATTGCAATAGCCATATCAACCCATCCTTATCACAATAAAGTCGTTTCCGCATGCACTCACCGTGCCGGAGACACTGGCATGGATCGGGGCGCCCAGCGCGCCGTCAGGAACCTTGCCGATCAGCTGGCCGGCCGTAACACGGTCGCCGGTGGAAACTACCGGGACTGCAGGTGCGCCCACATGCTGGCTGGTAGCGATATGTACCTCGGCGGGAGTAATCGTTTCTTCGGTCCAGGGAGCGGGCTGATCGAACTCACGCAGTCCCAGACGGGCCACCAAGCGTTTGCTGGGTACCAGACGGTACTTGCGTGCATCACGCACATGGAACTCAGTTTCAGTCGGCTGATAGCGAACCTTTGCCTCTGCCATATTCTGCTTGAAGATCGCATTGGTCAAACGCGGATGCAGGTTGGCCGGGCAGGAGAAGTATTCGCACAGGTTGCACTGGCAGCACAGCGATGCGGGCAGCTGCGCCTGAATATCGTCGGGTGCATAGCTCAGAACACGCATCATCTTGTGGGGCTGCATATTGTGCCCCAAAAGGTACCGCGGGCACAGATCCGTACACATACGGCACTGCTCACAGGCGGAACGGTTGATCCGCCGTGCCTGATCAAAGGTATAGGACTTTCTCTTAATCAACGGATGATCCTTTTTCAGAATGATAAAGCCCTTGTCCTTCTTGGTGATATAGCCGCTCAGATCGGTCAGCAGGGGACCCATCATAGGGCCGCCGCCGACAACGCCGTAGTTGCTGAAGTCCTCGATACCGCTCATTTTCAGAACGTCGAGCACAGGCGTACCTACAGGCACCTTCACGGTTTTGCGCTGCGGAATATCGCCGGCCAAAGTGATGTATTTCTCCGTGACAGCTTTTCCGCTTTGTGCATGGTATACGTTCAGGCAGGTCTCGGAGTTGATAACCACGCAACCCACATTGATGGGGATGCCGGCCTCCGGCACCACGCGGCCAGTCAACTGATAAACCAGCACCTGCTCGTCGCCGGCGGGGTAAATATCCGGCAGGATACCGACGGATACATAATCGCCCACCCCCAGCGTTTTGATATGTTCTTCCAAAATCTCAATGACATCATGGTGTTTGCCCTTGATGCCGATGATCGCCTTCTTTGCGCCGACCAGCTCTCCGGCTGCCTTGAACCCCTTAATGATCTCGTCGGGATACATGGCCATCAGCTGCTGATCCACCCGGAGCAGCGGTTCGCACTCCGCGCCGTTCATGAGGATGTATTCGGCCTTGCAGTTCAGCTTGGCATGGGTTGGGAATCCCGCACCGCCAGCGCCGATAACACCGGCTTCTTTCACCTGCTCAAGAAGACTCATAATGAACACCTCCTGTTACTCGCCAAATTCACAGTCTTCATCAATAATGCCAATTACCGCGGCATCCACGGGAATCGTATCGTCACCAACCATTCTTCTCGCACTGGAACCGGTGGTTACGATTACGCGTTCTCCAATGCCGGCGCTGATGATATCCACAACGACCAGACGTTTGCCAGCGTCCGGGCCGCCGCCGATCACTTCGGCCAGCATGAACTTCAATCCATTCAGAGACTCTGCTTTTCTGGTTGCCCAGATCGTATCGATCAATTTCACCGTTAACATGGTTTTTTACCCCTTCTTCTCCATCTTCCGCTGGATCTCCGCCATAGCGTCCTCCACAGCGGCTGTATCGCCGAAAATTGCCAGCAGAATCATGTTCTGTGGGCAACTGCCCTTGATGTCCTCCACCGTAACGCCGGTGGCCTTTTCCGCGATATCCGAGGCAACGACCATTTCGATCATCCGCCCCTGCACCAGGCCGACAGCATCCACGCCATAAGGAGGCAGCTCCTTGGAGTTTGAGCCCTTTCGACGCATCAGGATATCAATCGTACCCCTGGATGGGGATTTGATAATGTAAAAATCCATGGTTGCGGTTCCTTTCTCAATCCATTACTTCCTGCTTGCAATTCAGGGCAATACCCAGAGGTGTCGCAAACATGGGGTTCTTCGGTTTAAACGTCGGGATCCCGGTCTGCTTCTGGATGATACCCTCAATCCCGGTCAGACAGCAGGTACCGCCGACCAGGTAGATCTCATCCACATTATACCCCTGAATATGCTGTTTGACAATAGCCGCTACTTTTTCGACAACGGGTTTGAGCACAGGAAGAATCTCCTTGTGGTGCGCGGGGTCACGTTTTTTCAGCTCTGCTTCCTCGAAGGGGATGTGCAATGCACCAGCCAGCACCAAAGAAAAGTGCGTACCACCGGTGGGCTCGTCGGCCACATACACAACCTCGCCATCCTTGAAGATCGAAATACCGGTGGTGCCGCCGCCGATATCCACGATGGCGCCATTCTTGATACGCAGAACTGCATTCGCAGCCGTAGACTCATCTAAAAGATTCGTTATCTCAAATCCGGCACCCTGTATCACGTTCTTAACCGCTCCGCCGTCCAGCGTATCGGTGCCGGGCGGGATCGCGGCCGCTGCATAGAGCAGCTCTTCCACACCCAGTTCCTCTTCCAACTGCGCCTTCATTTCACGAATGATCTGAACGGCGCCAAAGTAGTCGACCACCATACCGTCGCGGACGACATCCGCATACTGATAGCGGCCGGCCACCGGCCGGCGGTTCTCATCAAGCACTGCAACAACAATACAAGCTGTACCAAGATCCACGCCAGCGTAGTAGACGGACGATTTCTCAACGATCGGATGCTTACACACCTTCTCAAACTGATCAATAATCTCGTCACAATACTGAAACGTTACATCTTTCTTTGACATTCTTTTCCTCCAACGGCTCCGCAAATCATCTGGGAGACTGTATTGATAATTTGATTGATCTTCCCGATCGCATCCATGCAGGGTCCGATCGCCGCATCATTGCCTTCAAAAGCCTGCAGCATCACCGGCTCAATCTCCCGCAGCGCGCAGCGCAATTCGTGCAGCGCCAGGATCTCTCTGCCTTTTTCCAATTGAACATGGAAATCAGTGATTTCAAAGCAATCTTCCAGGTCATCTGAGAAATTCTCGCAGGTAACGCCATGGCATTCCCTACAGGGCAGGTTCTGCGCCATACCCTTTCCCTCCACCATATGGCGGATATCGCTGAACTGCTTGCTCAGGCGCGTCAGGTTCTGCGCCATTAAAATATCGGTTTCCAGGAGCGTCTGTTCACACCGGAGAAAAACCGCTTCTACAGAACAAAGCTTGGTCCGCACCATCTTTGTTCTCCAGTTGCACTTTTTCGGCGTTTTGACTTCCTGCACCGGCTGCACCGGCTGTTGAACCGGCTGCGCTGGTTCGGGCGGTGAAGCAGCCTGCTCCACCTTTTTCCCACCGCCGTTATGGTTCGGGTTTGCAGACGGACAGCAGATTTCCTGTGTCAAAGACTCTCGGATGATCGGGTTGGCCCTGGGTTCATCGTACAAATCGATGCCCCGATCCAGCAGGAACTGACGGGCGCCGGGCGTCAACCGGGTTCCCGGTTCCGGCTCATACGTCGTGAACGGTTCCTTCCGATAGAGATACCGCAGTTCGTCTTCCGTGATGAATTTCATTGATTTCCCCCCTTACTATCGTCATTTTTGGCTGGGCCAAACAAATATTCCTTTAACTCTGCAATGCCGACCCCTGTGGGAACGCTGACCCTGAAAATCGGCTCACCCACGCCGATCAGGCGCAGCTGCCGCAAGCAGGATTCTTCGTTCTCCGGTGCCAAGTCCACCTTGGTGATCACACCGATCACCGGTTTGGTAAAAGCCTGGGCAAACTTAGGCGAATAGATATCGATGGGACGGGACTGATCCACCAGCACCAGAACATGGGAAGCGTCCTGTGACGCCGCGATCAAGTGCTTATACATATCTGCATTTTCCACATAGGACCCGGGACAATCCATAGTCCGCTTGCCGTAAATCATGTCCGGGGTGCGCCGGGGCGGACGGGGGTCGTCCTCCAGCGCCCGGACCAGGGTCGTCTTCCCGCAACGGGAAGGTCCCACGACCATCACGCGCTTTTTTCTCATGAGCGCGTAATATCCACGACCGTAAAGCCCAACGTGTTTTTCAGTGTCGTGCACACAGCTTTCAGCGCGGTTTCTACGCTTTGCACATCGCCGCTGACCACCACCGAACCAGTAAAACGGTCCAGAAAACCAATCTCCACATCGGCGGCCTTGGTCGCTACATCCGCAGCGATGATCGACGCCTCGTAAGGCGAAATCGTCAGAATTCCAATGGCTCCGGCTTCATCAATACCCAACCGGTCGTATATATCCGACATGGGAGAGGCGATAACATGAGCAATGGTGACCTGTTTGCCGGGAACCGACTCCTGTATGATTCTTTCCAGCTCCTGTCCCATAACTCTTCACCTCCTGTCAGCGGATTCAGCACCGCCGGTTTAATGTTTGATAACCTTTACCGGGAAATCGTACTTGGTAATCCATCCTTCGATACGGTCGAGATCCTCGCCGCTCAGACTGGGATCCCCTTCGATCGGATAATCGATTCCAAGTTGTTTGTACTTTGCCACGCCCATCTTATGATAGGGCAGCAGGTCAATACCATGGAAGTTCTTATTGTCCTTATATGGCATCAGGAAGTTGATCACGCCTTCGATCTCCTCCTGTCCATCGTTGACACCCTTCAGCAGCGGCATTCTGATCTTCACATTATACCGCCGGTGAAGCAGCTCCTGCAAGTTGTCAAGGATACGCTCATTGCGCACGCCCGTCCATTTGCTGTGATCCTCTGGATTAAACTGCTTCAGGTCGAACAAAAACAGATCCACAAACTCGGCGATGCGGAGCAGATCTTCCTTCTTTGTGTAGCCGCAGGTCTCAATCGCTGTGTTGATCCCTTCCAGTTTACAGGCCTGAAGCAGGCTTCGCGCCGCTTCGGGCTGCATGGTGACTTCGCCGCCGCCCAAGGTGACGCCGCCGCCCGACTGCTCGTAGAACATCCGATCTTCCTTGACAATTTCCAGCAACTCGGAAATCGTCTTTTCTTCGCCCATAATCTGCAGCGCCCGCGTGGGGCAGACCTCTGTGCATTTCCGGCAGCCAATACACTGGACCGTGCGATCCACAACATGACGGAGTTCTTCCTTCGAAATCTGGTGAATTCCCACAGGACAAACCGACACACACTTACCGCAGTTCACGCAGACATCCTGCTTGAACATGACCTGCACGCGCCGTTCCAGTCCCTCAGGATTTGCGCACCACTTGCATCGCAGGGGACAGCCCTTGAAAAAGATCAGTGTCCGGATGCCAGGACCATCGTAGACGTTGTACTTCTGTACATTGAAGATCAACGCCTTTCTTTCAATAACGCCACTCGTACCATTCATATGATCCAATCTCCATCTGTCTTCTTGCGTATTTCCCTCTGCTTGCCCCCTTTTCCGCACCCCGCCGGAAGCGGAGCGCGGACCGCGGACTCAATCGCGTTTGAAAGAGAATCCGTCAATCAGAACTTGGTCAGCATCGTTCTGCTGATGATCTCATCCTGAACATCCTTGCACAGCTCAGTAAAGAATGCACTGTAGCCGGCGACGCGGACGATCAGATCGCGGTGCTGGTCGGGATGCTTCTGAGCCTCGACCAGGGTCTGGTTGTCGAGGTAGTTAAACTGCATTTCGCCGTTGCCGAACGCGCAAGCAGCACGCAGCAGAGCGATGATGCCCATCTCGCCTTCCGGCGTATCCAGCAGGCCGGCCATGATCTTGAAGTTGTGCACCATGCCGATGTTCATGTTGTCGTTGCTCAGCTTGGAGATCGACTTGATGATGGCCGTGGGACCCTTGAAGTCAGCGCCCTGCGTGGGGGAGATACCGTCGGACAGCGGCGTCCAGGCTCTGCGGCCGCCGGCGGAAGCACCGGTCATCTGACCAAACGGCGTATTGTTGGAGATGGACAGCGTACCATGGCTCATCACGGAGTACAGCGTCTTGTACTTGCGGTGCTCCATCTCGGTGTAGTTAATCAGGTCGGCAGCAATCAGGTCGGCATAGTCATCGTCGTTGCCGTACTTGGGTGCATTCAGGCAGTCGGTGTGAATCTGATCATAGCCCACAAAGTCCGCCTTCAGCGCCTCATTCAGCTGCTCCAGCGTGTACTTCTTGTCATCGAAGACCAGCTTTCTGATCGCGGCCATGGCATCGGCATAAGTAGCCAGACCGGACCACACAACACCAGGACCGAAGTTGTACATAGCACCACCGGCCGTAACATCCTTACCATTCTCCATGGTGCCTTCGAACATGATGGACATCAGGGGCTTGGGGACGATATCGCGATGGACGCGCTGAGAAATCACGGTCATGACATCCGTCCAGTACGTGACATAATCAATCTGGTTCTTAACCGCACGATCAAAGTCTTCAAACGTCTTATACTGCTCCAGGGGGCCTTCGTCGGGCGTGACCTGCTTGCCATACCACAGCGGTACACCGTGGTTCAGCACCAGTTCAATGCAGATAGGCCACTGGGTATAAGAAGTGGAAGTCCACTGATACAGGCGGCCAGCTTTCTGGGGTTCCACGCAGCCCATCAGGCAGTAATCGCGGGAATCCTCGATGGAGCAGCCCTTGGCCAGCATCATCTTGATGTGCGTATCATCGAAGTGGCAGGCGGGGAAGCCCATGCCGGAACGGATGACCTGCACGATCTTCTTCATGAACTTGTCGGGGCTCTTCTTGTGGATACGGCAAGCCAGAGAAGGCTGATAAATCTTCACATGACGGACTGCATCCATCAGCAGATAGGTCAGATCATTTTCTGCAGGCTGGCCCTGACGGTTTACGCCGCCGACGCACATGTTGACGAACGGCTGATAGCCGGCGAAGAACTTGGACTGGCCTTCAGACGTCAGCCACATCATCTCGGACATCTTGATCAGCATGCAGCCGGCCAGTTCGAACGCCTCATAGTCGGTCATGCGGCCGGACTCAATATCCGCCTTGTAGAAAGGATACATGTACTGGTCCACACGGCCGATGGACATACCGGTCTGGTTCTCTTCCACGGGGATGAGGGACTCAATGGTCCACACGGACTGAACCGCTTCCCAGAAAGTACGGGGCTTGTGAGCCGGAACCCATGCGTTGACCTCAGCGATCTTTTCCAGTTCGGCTTTACGCTGAGGATCGGGGCACTTGGCAGCCAGTTCCAGAGCGTAGTTGCTCAGGCGCTTGGCATAGTTCATGATACCCTCGGTGGTGTCGATCACGGACTTGTAGTAGTAGATCTTATCCAGATCTTCAGGATGAGAATAATCCAGCTGTGCCAGATGATCCTTGGCTTCCTGCTGGATGTCCAGCATGCCCTTCTTCATCAGGATCACATCGTAGCCGGGGTTGGAGTCGCCGCCGCCGGAGGTGGCATGGTAAGAGCAGTCGGAAACGAAAGACTCGCCGGACAGCTCCCAACCGCCGCACTCACGATACTGGGTCTCGCAGTATTCATCAACAGACTTGCCTTCCCAGAAGGGGAACAGCACTTCACGGCAGGTCTTTTTATCTTCCTCGGAGATATAGAAAGGATCCTGCGGGCGAGTTGCCACAGTATCCAGCTCCTCACGCAGCCAGCGCCATGCAATGTCGGGAGAGAAGCAGCCGACACGGGGACCGCCAGTGGGGTTACCAACGATCAGCTCGTTGTCCTGAATCACCAGAGGCGCGGTTTCGCAGCATTCACGGAACGCCTTGGCGCGCAGCTCAATTCTGGGCAGACCGGGATTTTCCTTCATGACCTTGGTCTTGGTCAGGGCCGCCTGAATGGAGATCGCAGGACGCTGCTTCATGTAGTTATCCTTCAGCTTGCGCAGACGCTCTGTCATACCGTTGGGGATGCTGCCGTCACTGGTGGGCGGGCACACGCGGCAGGTAGAGGGGGCATCGGACTTGGTGATCTCACTTGAGACACCCTCAAACATTTTCAGCAGGGCAGCACGCTCTGCAGGAGACATGTTCTTCGTTGCTTCAGCAAACTTGTTCGAAAATTCACGAATATCCAAAGTTCTTACCTCTCATTCTTTGTAAATTTTTCGGAACCGCCGGAGATCGCTTCAGCGATTCAATGGATGGGACAACGCAAATCTCAGAAAGATTCGCGATAAAGACGGACAATATCTTCCTTAGTCGGCGGTGTGGGATTGGTGGGGGTGCAACGATCGTGCATCGCTTCTTCCGCCATTCCTTCCACTGCCTTTTCAAACAGTTCCGGGTCTACTTTTCCAGTAGCCTGAATTCCCTGGGGAATACCGATTTCCCGCTTCAGCTTCCGAATGGCGTAAAGCAGACTGACCGTTCCTTCCCGCGGTGTCCGTGCCGGCAGGTTCAACCGCTCCGCCATCATTCGGTATTTCCAAGCGGCATAGTTGTTCGCCGTACCGGCGAGATCGGCATTATACTGGATCACCGATTCCATCACCAGAGCATTGGAACGTCCATGGGGCAGATGGAACTGCGCCCCCAAAGCATGGGCCATGCTGTGCGTAATACCAAGGTTGGCGTTAGTAAATGCGACACCTGCAATGCAGGAAGCATTCTGAACGCGGTCCCGGGCATTATCATTGGCCGGGTCATCATACAGTTTTTTCAAATGTGCAAAGATCAATTCCGCCGTTTTCTCCGCCAGCGCATCGGTGAAATCCGTAGCATCTTTGGAGACATAGGCTTCCAGCGCATGAACCAGCACATCCATACCTGTGTCTGCAATCACCGCCTTGGGCACATTCCGGATACAGGTGGAATCCAGCAGCGCCACATCCGGCGCAATGAATTCGTCGATCAGGACGTTTTTAGCGCCTTTGGCAGAAATCACCGAAAAGTTGGTGACCTCCGACCCCGTTCCACTGGTGGATGGGATAGCCACAAAGCAGGGCTTTTCAAACTTCTCCCCTCTCGCCTTATGCCGTTCCCACACAAAATACAGGATCGCCTTTGCTGTGTCGATCACGCTGCCGCCACCCAAAGCGACCAGCAGGTCGGCGTTGCAGGACTCGTACGCTTCCACGCCTGCCGCCACAACATTCACATCCGGATCGGGCTTAACGCCAGTAAAGACCGCCGAATTGATTCCCGCATCCTTCAGATATCCCTGCGCCATCTTCAGGTAGCCCAGCTCCTGCATGATACCGTCCGATACCACCAGCGCACAGTGCCCCTTCATGCAGCGCAGCATCTGCATGGAACCTTTGTTGAAATAGACCTTCGTCTTAATAATAAAATGATCGTTCTGTATCATATTACCGTTCTCCCAGGGAATATATCAGTGGGTCTCCAAAACCTGATCCAGCAGGTTCTTCAGAAGCTCCAGCTCCTTGGCGCACTCCACATGTTCCGTCTCTGTATTTACTTCGTTTCCGGACGGTTGCGGCGATACGGCAGGAGCCGCTGCCAACGCACCACAGGCGCCGAACAGATCTTCAGCCTTGCGCACACCATAACCGACTTTCCGGATGTACACCAGATTCATCGGAGAAACATTGTCCGATGTGGAACCGCGTCCGGCGCTGCCGCTGCCCAGCGTCATCGCCGGGAAGAGATTCGTCGTAATCCCAAGCGCTCCGAATGTAGCGGGCGTATTGACCAGGACGCGAGCTACAGGCTTTTTCAGCGCAAACTGCTCGATCACTGCTTCATCCCGGGAATGGATTGTCAGCGTGTGTCCACGCCGCTCGCTCACCAGAAGTTCAATGCACTTCTCGCAGGCATGCATCCAGTCGTCTTCCACATAATAAGCCAGCACCGGGCAAAGCTTCTCACGGGAGTAGGGATTCTTTTCCGAAACATATTTCTGCTCAGAAATCAGCAAAAGCGTGTTGTCCGGCACTTCAAAGCGCGCACGGCGCGCCAGGAACTTCGCCGTCTTGCCAGCCATTTCCGCATCGGTTTTGCCGTCTTCGCGGAACAGGACTTTGCCCAAACGCTCCGCTTCTTCTTCTGTCATAAAGTAAGCGCCTGCACGCATCAGTTCCTGCTTGACCTGCTCGGCAATCGGGCCGTCCACCACGATGGACTGTTCGCCGCCGGTGACAACGCCGTTGTCAAAGGTCTTGCTGACTACGATATCATGCACCGCCTGCGGAATATCGGCCGTCCGCTCGATGAACACCGGACCGTTGCCCGTTCCGCCGTAGATCACCGGCTTACCGGCTTTCGAAGCAGCCTCCAGCATCGTGGGCACACCCGCGATCAGGATCAAAGAAACCGCCGGATGGTTTATCAGCTCCAAAGTGCCGGATTTGACGACAGTATGCATGTAAGAAATCGCGTTTTCCGGCAAACCGTACCGCAGCGCAACATCAATCATGATGTCCAGCACACGGCTGATGGTTTTCTGGGCACGCGGATGGGGAGATACGATAATCGAATTACCCGACTTGATGGCAATCAAGACCTTGTATATGGTCGTTGACACCGGACTCGTTGCCGGGCACAGGGACGCGATTACGCCAATCGGCACGCCTACATCAATCGTTTTCTTGGCCTCATCTCTTGCAATGATGCCGACGCAGCGCAGCCCCCGCAACTTTTCGCGCAGATACTCGCACACGAAACGGTTTTTAATGTATTTATCCTGCCAGACGCCATAGTCGGTCTCTTCGCTGGACATCACCGCCAGCTCCCTGGCATACTTTCCGATCTCCTCCGCCATATGGTCCACAATCTCGTCCAGCTTTTCCTGCGGGAACGCGGCGAGCAGCTTCTGCGCCTCCCGTGCGTTTTCCGCCAGGATACGTGCTTCCTGGATTGAAAGCAGATCGTTATCAATAATAGTGTTCACTGACATCACCCCGTTTCGTTCTCATACAGCGCAAGTCACACTCAGCCGATCAGGCCTTCCGTGGAATAGCGCTTGATGATTTTCTCCAGGCCCGGATGAGGACGGGCAATCGTGACATGGCTATACACCTCGTGGCCCATATCCTCAATCGCCTTGACGCCGGCAGCAACCGCAGTCTTACAGGCGCCGACATCGCCGCGCACCAGAGCGGAAACGTAACCATCGTAAATATTTTCATAACCAACCAGTTCAACGTCGGCAGCTTTGCACATAGCGTCCGCCGCTTCCATCAGATACAGCACGCCGAAAGTCTCGACCATGCCCAGGGCCTGAGTGGGACCATGGGGCACTTCATCGGGCTCTTCACCCTGGTCGATATCGTGGGTATTCACGATCGCGCTGATCGCCTTGATCGGGCGGGGCATAACGTTTTTGCCCGTCAGGGTGCCGATTTTTTCGGCGGCCGCTGCACCTGCTTCCACCGCACTGCGGCAGGCAGCCACATCTCCCTTGACAAAAACGGTACACAACGTGGAGCCGCCGGCTTCCAGCGCCACCAGCTCAACGTCGGCAGCCTTCAGCATCTTGTCCGTTGCTTCAATGACGGGCACGATGGCCAAAGTTTCTACCAAACCTAATGCTTCTTCTCCATGATATCTCATTATTTGTACCTCCTTCTTCGTCTTTGACGACTATTTTTAGACCCCCCGCTGCGCCGCTCACTGCAGTGTGCATAGCCTGAGCGCTATTTTGTCTAAATTCTATAAAAAGAATAGCATATCGTGCTCCGTCTATATTGAATATTCAATATTCAAACATAGGATTTTTGTTGTCACTTTCTTGACAACATTGTATTATAGCGACTTAATTGTATTTTGTCAATTTTCAGCTGCAATTTTGACCAGTTTTAGCACATTTCCACAAGAGCATTGCCTTATCTGCGTTTTTTTGCAAGAAACAGTCATAATATTCTGCATTTATTTTTCGAAAACAGTTGTTATTTTGTTACCAATTTGTTATATTAAAGGCAATTACAAAGAAAGTGTTGTATTTTTTTGTCCTATATGTGGCATGCTCCCCGCCGCTCGAGCGTCCCAGGTGCAAAATATGATTTTTGGTGATTTTTATTTATGAATACACGTGAACAACTGGTCCAAAGCACGCTGCGCGAAGTGTTTCACGATCCCACCATCTTGTACGATAAGTCCCACTTCGCCGGCGGTCTGACCAATTACAATTACATCATGCGTATCCGCGGAAAGCTATACATTATCCGCGAACCCGGCGTAATGACAGAGCAGATGCTTAACCGCCCTGCAGAGCAGGCCAACAACGTCATTGCCTCAGAGCTCGGGATCAATTCCGTATGCGTCTATTTCGACGAGCACAGCGGCATCAAGATCAGCGAATATGTGGAGCACAGCCACACCTTCGCCGCGCTGGATCCATCTTCTTCGGAATGCCTGCGCAATGTTGCCGCCCTGCTCAAGACCACCCATGCCAGCCCAAAGCCTTTCTCCAACACGTTTGACTGGACGGCAGAGCTGCGCAAATACGAGCATCTGATACAAGGCCTGGATGGGCAGCTGTTTTCCGACTATCCCTATCTCAAGGAGCACTTGTTCCATTTCATTGAGAGAACCGTCTCTTCGTTTGAATCCATCCCGTGCCACAATGATACCGTGCCGGAAAACTTCCTGATGGACACCGTTACCCGGCAGCCCTATTTGATCGACTGGGAATATTCCGGCATGAACGATCCCACCTGGGACATCGCCATGTACATCGGCGAATCCCGTCTGGCCGGCCCTGCCATCACAGAGTTTTTCTCCTATTACTTTGGTTCCGCCGGCGCCAGCCGCCAGGAAATGGCAAAGATCCGCTGCTTCATCATGGCGCAGGATCTGCTCTGGTCGATCTGGGCCTTGGTCCGGCATTACAGCGGCGAGGATTTTCTCGATTACTGCTACAATCGTTACAACCGCTTCCGCCGCAACCTCAAAGCGCTGACCCAAGATCCCGACAGCAGCGTGGCGTCCATGGTCAAATGGTAAAAAACAAAAAGAGCCAAAAAAGAGAGGCCGATGCTGTCGGCCTCTCTTTTTATGTTCATCCGAAAAAATGCCCGCCCAGCGCTTCGCTGCGCTGCAGGCCGTCGGTCTGCTGAATAGCGCCCACTTCCAACACACCGGGAATGTAGATCTGATCCGCAATGCTCCATCCCGCAACCCGGCAGATCAACTCGAAACTGCGCTGCAGGCCGTCAAACATCATGTAGTTGCCCGTTTCCTCGCCGCAGGAGAGAATGGCCGCCTTTTTGTGCGACAGATCCTTACCCGCTGCATAAAAGCAATACATATTATCAATCAGACATTTCAGCTTACCCGGAAAATCGTACCAGTACAACGGCGTGGCGAATACAATACCGTCCGCGCGCAACAGCACCGGCGCAATTTCATTGAAATCCGCATTCCGGCAGCAAGGCCGATCCTCAGAGGAATAGCATCCGCCGCAGGCAACACAGTCCGCTTTCCGGTCTGCGGCATAAATTTTTACAGCTCGGTGCCCCGCCTTTTCTGCACCGCGGATAAAAGCGTCCGCCATCTGCTCCGTATTGCCGCCTCTGCTGGGGCTGCCCAGCAGAACCGCAATTTCCTTCCCCATCTGCAAACACATCCCTTCTCATTTGTAACCCCAGAATCTTCAAGCGCTCCCGGCAGGCAGATCTGAGCGGCGCTCCCCCTGCCGGAGGGCGCTTTGGCTTACTGATATTGTAACACAGCCCCCTTTTCCCGGCTCGCACAATTTTGACCTGCAAAGTACAAAAAATGCAAAAACGCAAAAGAAAAAGCCGGTTTCTTTTTTCTATTTTTCTATCGCAAACACATGACCGACACTTCATAAGCCGTGCGGTCTTCCTGCCCCCGGGGCGTCATTTTATGATAAAGGCGGCTCTGCCCCCGTCCTTCAAAAGAAAGCGGATCGCCCACACCCAGCAGGCTGGTTTCCTCCGCCAGCCCTCCCCAGGCAATGCAGGGGATATAATCGGCCCGGCCATAGCTGCGGTTGACCGCCAGCATCAAATCGCAGATTTCCCGTCCCAGCGGGGTGCAGCGGAGCACCGGCGGCTTGCACAAAACACCGCTCAGGCGAATCTCATTGCAGTCTTCTTCCCCGCCCCGGCACAGCGTGCGCGCAAATGTCGTGATCACCAGCCGGCTGCCCTGGCCGGATTTATTATTATAAGAGCGCAGCTGCCCCTCCACACTGATACGCCCCCCTGCCTCCACCGTCATCCTCCGGAGCAGCCGCTCCGGGGCCAACACCGCCAACTCATCCGTTTGGCCGGATAAGCGGAGTACCTGCAGCGGGAAGCGAACAAAACGCTCAGCATGATTGCTGTGCGAATACTCCGGCGGCTCCAGGACCGTGCCCGTCAGCAGGACTTCATTTTCGTGGGTATACTCTTCCATCTCTCGCTCACCTTTCCTCTGCCTTCTTCGGCGCTGTGTCTTTTCACTATATGCCCCCTTGTCCGTCAATATGCCGCGCCTCCCAAGCGCAGAAAAGAAAAAAACGCAGCGGAAAACCGTCCTGTTCCAGCCGTTTTCCGCCGCGTAATTTCCCGCGGCATTTTTGAATTTTTCTTGCACAGTACCGTAGTGCCGTAGTACACTATATAGCAAAGGGGGAATCCGTTTGCATCCGATTAAGCACTTCAAAACCGTTACGCACCATAAATGGCTGGTCCTGAAAGGCTGTTTCCGCCTGGGGCTTTACTGGCAGGGCCTGACCCACGACCTGAGCAAATATTCCCCCACCGAATTTCTCGTGGGCGCAAAATACTATTTTGGCACCCACAGCCCCAACGACGGCGAACGCCAGGACAAAGGCTATTCCTCCGCCTGGCTGCATCACAAGGGGCGCAACAGGCATCACCTGGAATACTGGATCGACTATACCCCCCAGGCGGGCCATCGGATGGCCGGTTTGGAAATGCCTGTGCGTTATGTGGCCGAGATGTTCTGTGACCGTGTGGCCGCCAGCAAAACATACCGCGGCAGTGCGTACCGCGACAGCGACCCGTACGACTATTATATGCGTTCCGTTGGGCACTATATGATCCATCCCAACACCGCAGCGCTGCTGCTAGATATGCTTACCGTGCTCAAGGATCAGGGCGAGGACGCAGCGTTCCGCCATATAAAAGAAGACATCCTGAAGCACGGCAAACAGCCTGAATACAAATAGATCATTTGGCACAGATCACAGCACATCTGTGCGCAAAAGAAAAAAACAGCGGCCCGGGGTGTTTGGACCGCTGTTTTTTCTTTTATAATATGATTGTTCCAGACAACAGAACGCTTACTTGATGTAACCGTTGATCATCTGCATGCCATAGTCGTTTACCTTCCAGTAAACGCGCAGCTTGCCCTCTTCATCCAGATCAAAACGGGTTTCATCCAGAAGACCGTTCTGCTGCGCAGTCATCAGACCCTCCTGCACAGCAGGAAACTTGAGCATTTTGAAGCCGTTGTATTCCGGTTTCAGCTCATTGATCACATCGTTGACGCAGCGCTCTTTGCCGTCCTTGAACAGCAGCAGCATGGAATAATACAAAGGTCTCATGATTTAAGCCTCCTTCTTCTTGAACACGCTCAGCGGGTTAATGTC
>ERZ856578.3558-NODE-3558-length-22960-cov-13.997859_pt1 | contig 22960 bp, 32 predicted proteins | sample MGYA00514384_ERZ856578 | MGnify/ENA primary metagenome ERZ856578 (study PRJEB29103, sample SAMN06111958) | human gut metagenome | biome: human gut; feature: ankylosing spondylitis patient; material: healthy_person | host: Homo sapiens | place: China:Hangzhou... | reverse complement strand
CAGCGACTGGGCTTTCCTGGCCGCCGAGGTCATCAACTGGGAATGGCTGGCGCAGGTGCTGGAGGCCGCAGGCTGGGCGGGCACCACCCAGGAGGCCATTGACATCATCCGCGCCGCCGTCATCGTGGAGGAAGGCATGAAGGTCGGCGTGGAAGCCGAACAGCCGGAAGTGTAACAGAAAGGAGGGGCGGGCATGGCAGCCATCAACGCCCAGCAGATCAGGAAGATCTATGCCATCGGGAATGCCCTGGGCATTGTGGAGCGCGGGAGCGAGGACGACGACCTGCACGCGCTGGTGTCCGCCCTGACCGGGAAGGACTCAGTGAAGGTCCTGACCTACCCGGAGGCGCAGGCGGTGATCGCCGCCCTTCAGAAGCGCCAGGGCGCGGCCCCGCTGCCCCGGCACAAGCCCAAGACCCACCCGGAGCGGCCAGGCGGGGCCACAGACGGCCAGCAGCGTAAGGTGTGGGCGCTCATGTATCAGCTGGCCAGGGCGGACAAGGAGCCGAGCACGGCCTCCCTTGGGGATCGGCTGTGCGGGATCATCTGCAAGGAGCTGAAGGTGGACTCCACCCCCCAGCAACCGTTTATATGGCTGGACTTCCGGGCCTGCAACAAGCTGATCGAGGTGCTGAAGGGCTATGTGAACAACGCAAAGCGAGGTGGTCGCGGATGAGCGCACTGGAGAAGCTGCAGTTGGAGGATCTGGATCAGGAGCAGCAGGAGGTGGCCGAGGTCATCGGCCTGGAGAACTACAAGCAACTGATGGCCCGGTATGGAGGCACAAGCATCTACATCCCGAAGGCTGACCGGCGGGAGCGGATGGAGCGCAACGAGCAGATCAGACGCGCCTTCGACGGGTATAATTTCCGGGAGCTGGCGCAAAGATTCGGTTTGACAGAGGTCACAATTCGGAGTATCGTATCAGATAAAATGAAAGAGATCCGCGCAAAGCCGATGGATGGGCAGATGTCCCTGCTGGACGGGGCCTTATTTGAGGGCATCCATTAAAGTAAAATATGAAAGCCCTTTATTTGACGGCTTTTCTAGATAGAAGGTACAATCGGAGCAAACCCGATGTACCTTCTATTTTTTTGCGCGGAGGTTTTCACGATGACATTTGACGCTGGCACCTGGTGGCTGGCCGTGCTGCTGCTTGGATTTGTAACCGCTGGGCTGGTCTACCTGCTGAAGCGATCCCTGTTCGGGCGCATCGACAAGCTGGACGAGGCGATGAAGGAGGTCAGCGAAAACAGCGTGAAGAAGTCCGACTACGAGAGGACAGTTCAATCTCTGCAGGCGGACATCAAGCAGATCCGGGCTGATTACACCCCCCGCGCCGAGCACCGGAAGGATCTGGACGAGTGCCGGGGGGACATCAAGCAGATCAAGGCGGACTACATCACCAAGGAGGACTTCTTCCGGGAGCAGGCCAAGACCGACCGGAAGCTCGACCGCATCATGGATATATTGCTGGAAATGAAAGGGGATAAGAAGGGTGAGTAATCTCGAAAAGCGCGCGCTGCGGGCGGGCAGCTTCGTCCACAACAACGGCAAGGTGCTGCGCACGGTGAACATCCTGCGGCTGAAGTACAACAAGCTGACGGGTGTGCAGAGCGTCCTGGAGGATGACGGCATCGCCGAGGACGAGTTCCTGGACAGTGTGAATTTCCTGGCCGAGGAGGGCTACATCCACCTGCGGCGTATCTCCACAAGGGAATCGGCGGCCCTGGCCGACGCGGATTACACGGCGCTGGAGGCCAAGCTGACCGGCAAGGGCATCCGGCTTCTGGCCGGGGGCATCGAGGACGATATGATCGAGGTGTAAGGGATGGGCAAGAAAGCGGGCAACCGAAAGCACAGCAAAATAGACGCTCTCGACCCCGCTCTGCGGGAAACAGTGGAGCAGATGCTCCTGTCCGGCAGCACCTATTCCGAGATCGTAGACTTCCTGGGGGAAAATGGGGTGGGCATCTCCGTTGCCAGCGTCTGCCGCTATGCCAAAGCGTATCAGGCCGAGGTGCAGATGCTGAACATGGCTCAGGAGAACTTCCGGCGCATGATGGATGAGCTGGACAAATATCCCGACCTGGACACCACGGAGGCCATCATCCGGCTGACCAGCCAGAACCTGCTCAACGCCCTGGCCAATACCTCGGAGGAGGACTGGCAGGGGGTGAGCATCGACAAGATGCTGCGGGAGGCCAACGCGCTGGTACGCGCGGCGGCCTACAAAAAGCGGGTGGAGATCCAGAACCAGGACACCACGGAGGCGGGCCTGGAGGCGGTCAAGTCCCTGGTGTGGCAGGCGATGGCCAAGGAGCGGCCTGACCTTTACCGGCAGGTCAATGAGTTCCTGAACAGCAAGAAGCAGGATGGTCTGGAAGCGAGGTGAGCACATGATAAGGTGGTATGTCTTACAGGTATCGACCGGGCAGGAGACGGCGGTGCGAGAGGCGCTGCAGGGCTTGGGCATCCGGGCGGCGGTGCCCCGTGAGGAACGACTGATCCGCAGCGGCGGGGGCTGGACAACGAAGGTCTACACGCTGCTGCCCGGCTATGTGTTCCTGGCGCTGGAGTACAGCGCGGAGAACTACTACCGGGTGAAGGCGATCCCCCATGTGCTCCATTTCCTCGGCCCCAATGGGCTGGCCCCCTCCTACCTGACCCACCTGGAGGTGGAGTGGCTGCGGCTGCTGGACAATGGCGGCGAGCTGCTGAAGCCCTCCAGGGTGGAGGAGCTGCCGGAGGGCGGCGTGCAGATCGTGGAGGGCGTGCTGCGGCACTTCCCTGTCAGCCGCATCGACTTTGACAAGCGCGCCCGACGCGCCAAGGTCGAGATCAGTTTGTGCGGGGAGCTGAAAACGCTCACCCTCTCCACGGAGAGCGGTGAGGAGGAGAGTTCTTAAACGGCGTTTACAGGAAGCCGGGCAAAGCAGGCGGTTGATTCGTCCCGCCTGGGGAGGCTGGTGGAAATACAGAGCAAAAGAACCGGGCTGAACAACAGGCTGGGTGGCGAAGCGCACCCCTCCGTCCCCTGTTTTTCACCCCCGGTTCTTTCTATTGCCCGGAATACCGTTTAAGCCGCGCACAGACCCCTTTAAATTCGCCGCACCGGGCAGGCGGGGGTAATTCCCCCAACGGCCCGGAAAGGCCTCTGTGGGGCGTTTACGGCCCCCTGTTGAAAGCGGGAGGAGGATAGGCCATTTTGAATGAGCGAAAAAAGCAGAGCATCCACGCCCTAGCGGGAGCCATCGCCGAGGCGGAGAGCAAATTATACAGCGAGGAGGGCACAGATTTAAACGGTCTGCGCGCCCTCCTAAAAGGTTTCTTAAACAAGGATGACTCCCCGGAGCGCGTCCAGCTTCGGCGGGAGTTTGAAGCGGGGCACCCCATGACAGGGCCGGAGGGCCTGCGCCGGAAGCTGGGCGCGGTAGATATGGAGTTTTTCGGGCGGGCCTACTTCCCCCACTACTTCAGCAAGCCGTCCCCGGAGTTTCACCGGGAGCTGGACGCGATCTGGCAGCAGGGCATGCTGAAGGGGCGCTATCCCCTGACGGCGGCGGACACCAAGACGATCAGCCGCCTGCCCGGAGTGCGCCGGGCGGTGGCGGCTCCCCGTGGCCACGCCAAGTCCACCAACCTGACCTTTAAGGGTACGATGCACTCCACTCTGTACGGGTATAAGCATTACCCCATCATTATCTCGGACAGCTCCGAGCAGGCCGAGGGCTTCCTGGACAATATCCGGGTGGAGTTTGAGGAGAACACGGCAATCCTGGAGGATTTCGGGGCGCTGGCGGGCAGCGTGTGGCGCAGCAATGTGCTGCTGACCCGCAGCAACATCAAGATCGAGGCCATCGGCAGCGGCAAGAAGATCCGTGGCCGGAAGCACCGGAACTGGCGGCCCGACCTGATCATTCTGGATGATGTGGAGAACGATGAGAATGTGCGCACACCGGAGCAGCGCAAGAAGCTGAAGGACTGGTTTGACAAAGCGGTGAGCAAGTGCGGCGACGACTATACCGATATCGTTTATATCGGCACACTACTGCACTATGACAGCCTGCTGGCCAAAACGCTGACCAACCCGGCCTACCGCTCCATCAAATACAAGGCGGTGATCCGCTTCTCCCAGGCAGACGACCTGTGGCAGCAGTGGGAAACCATCTTCACCGACCTGTCCAATGATGATCGGGAGTCTGACGCGCTGGCCTTCTTCCAAGAGCACAAGGCGGCCATGCTGGAGGGCACCCAGGTGCTGTGGGAGGAGAAACTGTCCTACTACGACCTGATGGTGATGCGGGTGTCCGAGGGCGAGGCTTCGTTCAATTCTGAGGAGCAGAATGAGCCGATCAACCCGGACGACTGCCTGTTCATGGAGGAGTGGTTCGACTACTACAACGAGGCTGAGGTCAACTTCGGAGACCCGGCCTTTGACTTCTTCGGGTTCATCGACCCCTCGCTGGGCAAGACCAAACGCAGCGACTTCTCCGCCATCGTGACCCTGGCCAAGCACAGGGGCAGCGGATATATGTATGTGGTGGACGCGGACATTGAGCGGCGGCACCCCGACCGGATCATCGCCGATGTTCTGGCCAAGGAGCGGTGGCTCCGGGCCAGCTTCGGGCACGGCTACCGGAAGCTGGGCGCGGAAACGAACCAGTTCCAGTGGTTCCTGAAGGAGGAGCTGGCCAAAGCCAGCGCCAAGGCCGGGCTGTACCTCCCTATTGAGGAGGTGCAGCAGACCAGCGATAAGGTCATGCGCGTCCAGACGCTGCAGCCGGATGTCAAAAACAAGTACATCAAGTTCAACCGCCGCCACAAGCGGCTGCTGGAGCAGCTGACGCAGTTCCCGATGGGCGCGCACGACGACGGCCCGGACGCCCTGGAGGGGGCGCGCTCCATTGCAAAGAGAGTGAAGCGGTTCCGCATCCTGGATCGGGCCGAGTTTGGAATTTAGAGGAGGTGGTCAGCTTTGCCGGTCATCTTTATGGAACGCTCCCTGCTGGACAGCCTGACGGAGACGGACATCAAGGAGATCATCGACGAAAATGAGGGGCACACCAAATATGCCCGGCTGGAGGGGTACTACGAGGGCGACCACGACATCCTCCGGCACAGGAAGAAGGACAGCACCGCCCCTAACAACCGCCTGGTCAACAACATGGCCAGGTATATCACGGACACGGCCACGGGCTACTTCATCGGCAAGCCCGTGGTCTACAGCTCGCAGAACGACGCATACCTGGCGGCGCTGCAGGACATCTTCGACTATAACGACGAGCAGGACGAGAACATGGAGCTGGCCAAGGGGGCCAGCATCAACGGGGACTGCTTCGAGATGCTGTACCTGGATGAGGACGCGCAGATCCGCTTCACCAAGGTGCCGCCGGACGGCTGTATCTATATCTGCGAGACGGGATACAACACGCCCATGGCGGCCATCCGCATCGTGTACTCCAGGGACAGGAAAAAGAACCTCATCAAGAAGGTGGAGTTCTGGACCGCCCAGGACTGCTGGTACTTCCGCAGCGTCAACGGCGGGGCGCTGGAACTGCTGGACATCCGGGAGCACTACTGGGGGGACGTGCCCTTTGTGGAGTACATCAACAACGAAGAGCGCCTGGGGGACTTTGAGGGCGTGATCACCCTGATCGACGCCTACAACCGGGCGGAGAGCAACACGGCAAACTTCTTCCAGTACAACGACGAGGCGCTGCTGAAGGTGCTGAAGATGGGGGCCGTGACCTCCCAGGACATCGCGGAGATGAAAGAGAAAGGGGCCATCATCCTGGAGGACGGCGGCGACATCCAGTGGCTCATCAAAGAGGTGAGCGACACAGCCCTGGAAAACCACAAGAAGCGGCTGCGGGAGGATATGCACATCTTCTCGGCGGTGCCGAACCTGACGGACGAAAACTTTGGCGGGAACCTGTCCGGCGTGGCGGTATCCTATAAACTGTGGGGTCTGGAGCAGGTCTGCGCCATCAAGGAGCGGAAATTCAAGCGCGGCCTGCAGCGGCGCATCGAGCTGATCACCCACATCCTGAACATCCAAGGCGGCCAGTACGACTATCGGGACATCGACATCCAGTTTCGGCGCAACAAGCCGCAGAATGTGCTGGAAATCGCGCAGATCGTCACCATGCTGTCCGGGGAACTGTCCCGCGAGACCCGCCTGCAGATGCTGCCAACCATCGATAATGTACAGGATGAGCTGCAAAAGCTGGAGGAGGAAAAGCAGCAGGAGGTCAATGGGTTCGGCCAGTATGATGCGCTGGCCAGGGCGCTGGAGGATGCCAAGACTCAGCCGGAGGACACAGAAGATCTCCCAGAGGAAGCGCCAGAGGAAAAGGACGGTGAGGGCGTATGAGCTACTGGACGCGCAACGAGTGGATCGAGGATGCCAAGGAGCGTGTGCTGCGGAACACCCAGCGGGCAGACGACTACGCCAAGGAGCTGATTTTTCTCTATGACGAGGCGGCCTTCAACATCGAGAAGGAGATCGAGGCGCTGTTCGCCCGCTTTGCCAAGGACAACGGGCTGACCGAGGAGGCGGCCCGGCAGCTGCTGGAGGACAAGGAGTCCCGTGTGTGGCGCAAGTCCATCGAGGAGTACATTGCCGAGGCGTCCAGTGCGGCGAAGAACAGCAAGGCCCTGCTGGAGCTGAACACCCTGGCCATGAAGAGCCGGATCACCCGGAAGGAGCAGCTGCTGGCCAATGTGTACCAGAACATGATCGACCTGGCCGAGGACAGCACCACCAGGCTGGACACCCTGCTGGGGGATCTGCTGAAGGTCAATTACTACGAGAGCTGCTTCTCCCTCCAGCGGGGGATCGGAATCGGGTTCCATGTGGCGAAGATCGACGAGCAGATGGTCAGGCGGGTGTTGGCTTTCCCGTGGAGCGAGAAGCATTATTCCGAGGCTGTGTGGGGGGCCTGCGACCACCTCTCGGCGCTGGCGAAGCGTGAGATCACACTGGGCATCATCCAGGGGAGCAGCGTGCAGAAGATGGCCCGCGCCATGGACGATGTGATGGACAGGGGGCGCTACAACGCCGAGCGCCTGGTGCGGACGGAGTGCAAATACTTCGCCAACCAGGGTGAGGTGATGGGCTACAAGGAGAACGGCATCGAGGAGTACCAGTTCCTGGGCGGCACCGAGCACTCCGGCAGCTGCACCTGCAGCGAGCTGAACGGGCGGGTGTTCCGGGTCGATGAAGCGGAGGCAGGGGTAAACCTGCCGCCCATCCATCCCAACTGCCTGTGCATTATCCGGGCGCATTTTAGGACCAGCGTCTTTGCCAAACGGGAGGGCAATCCCCTGGAGAGCAGCATCAAGTTTCAGGAGTGGAAGAAGAAATACGTTGACACACCCGCCAAGCCTGATAAAATTGATCTGAAGGAACCGGAAAAGGCCGCGCTGATGAAATACATCAGCAGTGACTCGTACAAGATCAACGACAAGCTGCGCCGGGGCGCGGAGCTGGAGCGTGCGGACCGGCAGTTTGTGGAGGAACTGGACCAGGCGCTGGCGCGTCTGCCGGAGCGCCGGGGGACGGTGTACCGCTCCCTGGCCAGGGGGCTGGAGATCGAGGATGTGGACGCTTTCATCCAAAGCCATGTGATTGGCGTGCCGAAACGCTTTGAAGCATATACCTCCGCCTCCACGGAGATCTATGACCCGGATATGGAGGTCCAGTATGTGATTGTTTCCAAACACGGGAAGGACCTGACAGGGCTGAATCACGGCGAGCAGGAGATCCTATTCCGGCGCGACACATGGTTCGTGCCTGTACGCATCGAGGGAAATACAATCTATATGGAGGAGGTCTCTGATGACTAAAAAGCCATACAGCGATGCCAGATGGCGGGACAACCCCATGCCCCGCACGCCGTTTTGCGGGTACTGCAAGCACTTCATCGGCATCGTTGACGGTCACGTGAGCTGTAAAGCCTTTGATAAAATCCCGCGAGACATTATGAATGATTATATTGTCCACGACCATCCCATGGAAGGAGATCATGGATACCAGTTTGAGCCAAAGGACCCGGACAATGCGCCAAAGTTGACCCCGCGCAAAAAAGTCATGCCCTACGATTGACAAAGGGCAATGAAAGACCGTTGAAAGCACCCCGAAAGGGGTGTTTTTATTATGCCAAAAATGCAAAAGGAGGAATTATTTTATGGCAGACACCACCACTACCACCAGCACAGCGGCCCCTGCCGCTGGCGGCGAACCGCAGAACCAGAACCCCCAGCAGCAGACCACGCAGCAGCCTACCGCCGAGCAGCGCACGGCGTTCCAGAAGTTCTGGGACTCCCTGTTCGGGGGCAAGGAGGAACCGGCTCCCGGCTCCGGCGAAGGCGAGGGTACCAAGCAGGACGGCGGCCCGGCCCTCAAGGAGGGCGAGGGCGCCAAGCAGGAGCCCCAGGACGGCAAAAGCTATTCCGAGGCCGAGCTTAACGCCAAGCTCGCGGAAGCCAAGACTGCGTGGGAGGCGGAGCAGGCGGAGAAGCAGCGGCTGGCCAAGCTGTCCCCGGAGGAGCGGGCCAAGGCGGAGGGCGAGGCCCAGGCGCAGGAGCTGACCAAGCTGCGCACGGAGCTGCTGCAGCGCGACCTGAAGGACGCGGCAGTGAAGAAGCTGACCGACGAGGGCTTCCCCGTGGGGCTGGCCGACCTGCTGACCTACACCGACAAGGAGAGCATGGAAAAGAGCCTGCAGCAGACCCAGGAGGTATTCAAGAGCGCACTGGAGGCCGCCGTGAAGGAGCGCCTGCGGGGTAAGACCCCGGAGGGACTTGGCGGCGGGGCCAAGGTGGAGAACACCATGAAAGACCAGATTGCGCAGAGCATCAGAGGAGGCATGATGTAATATGGCCAATGTATTTGAATATGCGAGCGTATTCCAGAGCGAGCTGGATAAGGCTGCCGTTGAGCAGGCCACATCCGGCTGGATGGAGCTGAATGACAAGCTGGTGCGCTACAACGGTGGCGCAGAGGTGAAGATCCCCAGCATGGACATGGACGGCCTGGCCGACTATGACCGGGACAAGGGCTTTGTGGAGGGTTCGGTCAACCTGAAGTGGGAAACCAAGGAGATGACCCAGGACAGAGGCCGCCAGTTCACCTTCGATGAGAACGAGGTCAACGAGACCAACTTCGTGGTGACCGCCGCCCAGGTCATGGGCGAGTTCCAGCGCACCAAGGTGATCCCGGAGATCGACGCATACCGCTACAGCAAGATCGCCAGCCTGTGCATCGGCAAGGAGCGGGCGGGCTACGAGTACACCCCTACGGAGAGCGACATCCTGAAGAAGCTCTATTATGACATCGCGGCGGTGCAGGATGTGGTGGGCGACGAGACCCCGCTGGTCATCACGATGGCCCGCCCCGTGGCCGCCATCCTGGATATGTCCAGCACCCTGTCCAAGAGCCTGAGCGTGATGGACTTCAAGCAGGGCGATGTCACGGTAAAGGTGAAGAGCCTGAACGGTGAGTTCCCCATCATCCGCGTGGGCAGCGGGCGGATGAAAACCAGCTATCAGTTCTATGACGGCACCACTTCGTCCCAGGAGAAGGGCGGCTTCGTCGCTGCGGAGGATGCCAAGGACATCAACTGGATCATCTGCCCCCGCACCTCCCCCATTGCCGTGTCCCGCACGGATAAGGTGCGGATCTTCGACCCGGAGACCTATCAGAAGAAGCGGGCCTGGGCGACGGACTACCGCAAGTACCACGACCTGTGGGTGCCGGACAACAAGCTGACGGCCATGTGGGTGAACATCAAGCAGGCCAAGGCCGGTGGCTAAGATCAGGAGGATATTACACAATGATCGTTTTGAAAAGACTGAATGAAGTCCGCGAGGTGGCCAGCGAGGAGCGGGCCGCCAAGCTGGAAAAGAAGGGCTTCACCCGGATCGGCGGCTCCGCCGAGGCGGAGAGCCGCCCGGTGACGGCGGCCGACCTGGAGAAGCTGGGCGACGCGCTGCTTGACCGGCTGAAGGCGGAGAACAAGGGCAGCGCGAAGAAGGGCGGCAAAGCCAAGGAGGAGCCGGATGGACCAGGAACTAGTGAGCTGGATCGCAGCGACGGCGAAAAGTGACCTTAAGCTGCCGGATGAGCAGCTGCCCACCATCGAGCGGTATGTGAAGCGGGCCATCAACCGCATCCTGGTATTCTGCGGGCGGGAGGACTTCCCTCCCCCGCTGGAGGATGTGGCGGCGCAGATCGTGGAGGATATGCTCCGGGCCGACCAGGTGGCCCCATCGCAGAACGATGTGGCCAGCGTCACGCGGGGCGACACCAGCATCAGCTACCGGGACAAGGCCAACAGCCTGAAGGAAACGGTGGCGTTTGTGAAGAACTATGAGAGCCAGCTCATCCCCTTCAGGCGGATGAAGCTGCCGAAGGACTGCCCCACATGACGGAAGCCGACATTCTGGCGCTGACCTACGGGGACAAGTGCTGGGTGTACCGTCCCCAAAAGACAACGCTACCCTCCGGGGAAAGCGTGTTCCAGAAGGGGCTGGAGGGCAAGGCGGTATATGAGGATATACCCTGCGCACTCTCCAGCCCCTCCGGGGGCAAGCTGGGGAAAAAGGAGCCAACAGCCAGCATCGACACCGATTACCTGCTCTTTGTCCGCCCGGAGGTGGAGATCGAGCCGGGGGACACGGTGAAGGTGATCCGGCTGGGCCGGGAGTACCTGACGGAGGCGGGGCTTGCGGACCGGCAACCCTCCCACAACAATGTGCCGCTGAAGCTGGCGAAGGCGGACGCATGAGCCGGACGGAATACCGCTTTGATGGCCTCGATGCGCTGGAGCAGCAGCTCTCCCACATGATTGAGGAGGAATACCCCGCTGAGTTCCGGGCGATGGTCATCCAGATCGCCTCCGAGCTGCAAGGCAAAGTTAAGGAAAAGACCCCGCACAGGACGGGCTGGCTGCAGGAAAACTGGGAGGTTGGCCCCATCGTCAAGAAGGGGGACACCTATTATATTGAGGTTTACAACAATGTGGAATATGTGGAGCCGGTGGAATATGGGCATCGAATGCGGGGCGGACGTGGGTTCGTGCCGGGCAGGCACATGATGGAACTCTCTCTGGAGGAGCTGAACCAGGCGCTGCCGGGTTTCCTGCAGGAATGGCTCAGCGACTTCATCAGCACCCATGACCTGTGAGGAGGGAAACCATGGCCACCACCATTTACGAATCCATCCGGGGCGGCCTGATCGCCTTGCTGAAAGGGCGCTGGCCCGGCTTTGATGTGTTCGGCGAGGAGATCGACAAAACCCAGGAGGCGGGGCGGGCGAAGTTGGAGGACTATATCTATCTGGACATCATTCCCACCGGCAACCGGCCCGTTGGCCGGGGTTACACAGACCGCAGCATCCTGGTAGACGCCGCGATCCACACCAGAGGCGAGAGCAGCCGGGCGTATCTGCAGATCAGCCAGACGCTGGATGAGCTGCTGCTCCCGGTGTTCCGTTTCACAGACAAAGGAGACGCCAGGGCGGTGACGATCACCGACCTGGCCTTCAACATCGTGGACAAGGTGCTCCACGCAACCTTCACGCTGTCCTTCCGGGACAGCATCACGGAGCCGGAGGCCCAGCCGCTCATAGAGGGGCTGGAGGCCAACATCCGAACCAACCAAAAGGAGTGATTTTATGGGTTTGCCTGAAATCGTCATTGAATTCAGGACCAAAGGCGTGACCGCCGTCAAGCGCAGCGCACGGGGCATCGTGGCCGTTATCCTGAAGGATGACACCGAGGAAGGCCAGGCGCTGAATGTTTACAAGAGCGTGCTGGATGTGGATCCCACCCACTTCACGGCGCGCAACTATGAATATCTGAAGCTGGTCTATGAAGGGTCCCCCTCCAAGACCATCGTGGTAAAGGCGGGCAGCTCGGCGGAGAGTCTGAGTCCGCAGCTGAAGCTGCTGAACAACCTGAAGTGGAACTACCTGGTGATTCCTGGAATGACGGATGAGGAAAAGGCCACGGTGTCCGCCTGGATCAAGGAGGCGCGGGACGATCACCACAAGACCTTCAAGGCGGTGCTGCCCAACTGCAAGGGTGACCATGAGGGCATCATCAACCTGACCACGGGCAATATTACCAGCACCCTGGGCACCACCGCCTTCAGCGCAGCAGAGTACTGCTGTCGGATCGCGGGTGTGCTGGCCGGGCTGTCCCTGGCCCGGAGCTGTACCTACTATGAGCTGACGGACATCACTGCCGCCGATGTGCCGGAGGACGCGGATGCACGCATCGACAACGGCGAGCTGGTCATCGTCTTTGATGGGGAAAAGTACAAGATCGGTCGGGGTGTAAACAGCCTGACCACCTTCACCCCGGAGCATGGGAAGGACTTTTCGAAGATCAAGATTATGGAGGGCGTTGACCTGTACCAGGATGACGTCCGGGAAACCTTTGAATCCGCCTATGTGGGCAAGGTCATCAACGACTACGACAACAAGCAGGCGTTTGTGGCGGCGATCCTGGCCTATCACCGGGAGCTGGGGGGTGATGTGCTGGATAAGACCTTCGACAACACCGCAGCTATTGATGCGGAGGCCCAGGAGGCTTACCTGCAGAGTGAGGGCACCGACACCTCCGGGATGGACGAGACGGCCATTGCCCAGGCGAACACCGGCTCGAAGGTCTTTATCGCCAGCAATGTCAAGTTCGTGGACGCAATGGAAGATCTGAAGCTGCGCTGCAATATGTGAGGAGGAAACGCATGAGCAAATTGAGAGGCAACCGCACGCTGACGGGCACCTGGGGCGAGATCTGGGTGGACGGCGAGTTGATCGCCGAACTGTCCAAGATCGAGGTCAAGGTGAGCGCCAACCGCGAGGATGTGCAGCTGGACATTGATGTGGACAGCAAGATGACGGGCATTAAGGGCGAGTTCACCCTGACCATCAAGAAGGCGTATACCCGGTACAACAAGGTGCTGGAGAGCTGGAAGACGGGCGTCGACCTGCGCAGCCAGATCATCACCAAGCTGGCCGATCCGGACGCCACCAATGGTCAGCAGGAGCGGTACAGCATCAACAACTGCTGGTACAACGACCTGCCGCTGGTCAATTACGAAAAAGGCGGTCTGATTGAGGAGGAGGCCACCGGCGGCTTCACCCCGTCCGATATGGTCAATCTGGACGCCATTTCCGCATAAGAGGAGGAACCGAATATGGACAACGAGAAGAAAAAGTTTCTGGCTGAGTTTTCCCGCCGCGCCCTGCAGCGTCTGAAGGACAAGAAAATCCCCAAGAAACAGACCCTGCGCATTCCCAGCATGGACATGGAGCTTACGATCCGCAGCCTGGACTATGAGGAGATTATGGAGTGCATGACGCTGGAGGACAACGGTGACATCAAGCGCAGCGACAAGTACAGCATCTATCTGGCTGCTGTGGAGCCGAGTCTGCGGGATGTGGCCAGGGAGATCATGGCTCAGGAAGCCGAGCTGCCCACGGAGGAACGGGAGCTGAAGGAGCCGCTGGACATCGTGAATATGTTTGACCTGTCGGAGATCACGCAGATCTCCACAGCCATCATGGAGCTGTCCGGCGCGATGAACGGCAAAGTGACCGTGGTGGAAGATTTAAAAAAGTAATTGCCCAGGACGGCGATGCATATCTGCTCCACTACTACATCCAAAAGGGATGGAAGGCAGAGGAGTTTTTAAGTCTGGATCTTGAGTCCAGGCTTTTTTATCAGGCGTCTATGCTGGTTGCCTTGGATGAACGGGCGAAAATGTTCTCGCTTGAATAGGAGGTGAACCGCCGATGGGCGTGGTAAAGGGCGCAATCTCAATTAAAGACAATATGTCGGCGGTGCTCCGCAGTATCAAGCAGGAGCAGAGCGCCTTCCGGCGTGATGTGCAGCGGACGCGCCGGGAACTGGAGTCCACCTGGGATCGTCGGCGCACAGCCCGGCTTGACGCGACGGCGGCAAACCGGGCCGTGCAGCAGCTGCGGCAGCGGTTGGAGCCGCTGCGAAAGAAGATCGTCACCGCCGTGGCTATCAAGGATATGGTCAGCGATAAAATCAAGGCGGTGGGGAACAAGGTCAAAGCGGTCGGCAAGATGATCGCCACGCCGGTGGTCAAGCTGAAGGACGGCGTGACCGCCGGACTGTCCAAAATCAAGAGCCAGCTGACGAGCCTGGCAAAGACGGTGGTCATCCCAGTGACGCTGGCGGGCACCGTGGTTATGGGCGGGGGAATCAGCCAGGGGGCCGCGCTGGAGCAGAGCATCGGCGGCGTGGAGACCCTGTTCAAAGACAACGCCGGGGTGGTAAAGGCCAACGCAGATGCGGCCTTCCGCACAGCGGGCCTCTCCGCCAACGCCTACATGGAGCAGGTGACCAGCTTCTCCGCTTCGCTGATTAGCAGCCTGAGTGGTGATACCGCAAAGGCGGCCACCGTTGCGGACATGGCCATGGTCGACATGGCGGACAACGCCAACAAGTTCGGCACGGATATGGAGTCCATCCAGAACGCATACCAGGGCTTCGCCAAGCAGAACTATACCATGCTGGACAACCTGAAGCTGGGGTACGGCGGCACCAAGGAAGAGATGCAGAGGCTCCTGTCGGACGCTCAGAAGCTCACCGGCACCAAATACGACATTGACAACCTGGCCGATGTGTATAACGCCATCCATGCCATCCAGGAAAACTTAGGGGTGACAGGGACAACGGCCAAGGAAGCCAGCGAGACCTTCAGCGGCTCCTTCTCGGCGATGAAGGCCGCCGCGCAGAACCTGCTGGGGAACATGGCCATCGGTGGGGATGTGACCGGCTCCATGAAGGAGCTGGTCTCCACTGCCTCCACTTTCCTGCTGGATAACGCCATCCCCATGGTGGGCCGCGTCATCACTTCCCTGCCGGAGGCTATTCAGACCGGGCTTCAGACCGCAGGCCCCAAGCTGAAGAGCCTGGGCGCAGGGATTGTCAAGAGTCTACGGGATGGTATGGTCAGCTTCCTGCCCACCGGCATGGGCGGCGTGGTGGATGACCTGTTCAGCGCCATCGGGGACTTCAAGAGCGGGTTTGCGGCCATGCAGCCACAGCTGGCCAGCTTCGGGGCCTCGGTGAAGGCCACCCTGCAGCAGGTGAGTGTGGCGGTCATGCCCGCCATCACCAGCATCATCCAAACTGTGCAGAGGGTCATTCCCACGGTGCTGCCTGTGATCCAGACGGTGGTGGGCACCATCGGCCAGGTGATCAGCGCGGCGGCCCCGGTCATTGCGGGGCTGGTACAGGGCATCGGGACAGTCATCTCCACCCTGGCTCCCGTGTTCCAGGTCATCTTCGACGGCATCGGCCAGAAGGTCGGCTCCGTGCTGTCCTTTATCGGCAGCAAGATGGGATGGATCCAGGAGATCATCGGCACAGTGATGCCGGTAATAGCGGACATCCTGACCAGCGCATGGTCGGTCATTTCCCCGATTATTGACATTGCCATCAGCGTGTTTAAAGTCCTTTTCAATGTGGTGCAAACGGTCTTTAATGGCATTGCCAGCGTCATAAGCAGTGTGTGGGACAAAGTGAAGCCCATTGTTGAGGGCATCGGCAACGGCCTGAGCTGGATTGCGGATAAGGTCGGCGGTCTGTTCGGGTTCGGCGGCGGTGGCGGCGGAGCAGGCTCTAACGCAGGAGGCACCAACAACTGGCGCGGCGGCCCCACCTGGGTGGGTGAGCAAGGGCCGGAACTGATTGACCTTCCCCGTGGGACGCGGATCCTGCCCAACAAGGAGAGCGTGCAGCTGGCCAGCAGCCTGCAGAAGATGCGGGAAGCCACAGCAGCACAGAGCGCCACCTCCGTCCCAGCTAATGCGCCCATCCGCCAGGGCGGATCGTCCTCCCCTGTCGCTTCGGTCATCCAGGTCACTCTGGCGAAGCTGGCTGACACCATCGTGGTGCGGGAGGAGGCCGACATCGACAAGATCGGCGAGAAGGTCGCCAAGGAAGTGGTGCTGGCCGTGAAGAACATGGTGCCGGTGCCCGCATAAGGAGGTGGCCGCTTGAAGCAGCGCATCATTGAATTGAGCTACAACAACCATGAGGAGATGTTCAATCTCCCCATCAATCCCTCGGAGTTTGAGTTCTCCGAGGCACAGAACAACCAGAAGATCACCCTGCTGAATATCGGTGAGGTGAATCTGATCGGACACCGGGGCCTGGTGACAGGCTCCCTGTCCAGTTTTTTCCCATCCCCGTCATCCCCACTGGCCCGCTATGCTGACCGGGAGCCGATGGAGTATATCCGGCTGCTGGAGAAGTGGAAAACCAGCACACAGCCCATCCGCGTCATCATCAGCGACTGTGACTTCAATCTGGCTATGAGCATTGACAAGCTGACCAAGAAGCACCGGGAAGGTGACCGGGATGTGTACTACACCCTGGAGCTGTCCGAATACCGTTTCTTAAATGTTCCGGCGGTACAGGTGGAAGCCCAGCAGCAGAGCGATACCAGCGGCCTGAACAGCCGTCCCAATACACAGACGGCCCCCAGGAGCTGCACGGTGGTGTCCGGGGACTGCCTATGGAACATCGCCAAGAAATACTACGGCGACGGCTCCCAATACACGAAAATTTATGAGGCCAACAAGGGGACGATAGGGAGCAATCCCAACCTGATCAAGCCTGGCCAGAAACTGGTGATCCCATGAGCTATGAACTGAACGCCGGGGGGAAGCAGCTGGCCGAGGTCATCGAGAAGGTCACCTGGAGCGGTGACAGCAAACAGGTGGCCCGGAAATTGGTATTCACGGTGGCCAACAAGGACAGTGACCGCTTCCTCCCAAAGGTGAATATCAACGAAGGTGATCAGGTGCAGTTCCTGGAGGACGGGAAGCTGCTCTTCAGCGGCCCGGTCTTTGACATTGAGAAGTCCGGCAGCGGGAATGTGGTGACCTATACCGCCTTCGACCTCATGTTCTATGTCACGAAGTCCGACATCAACCGGGTGTTCGACAATGAGACCCCGGAGACCATCACCGCCTGGATCTGCTCCCACCTGGGGATCCCCTTCGGCTCGGCGGCAGCCACGGGGATCCCCGTTTATATGCCCTGGCTGGGAAAGAAGGCGTATGACGGCATTATGGCGGCCTATACGACCGCCAGCCGGAAGAACGGCAAGAAATACATCCCTCTGATCAAAAACGCCACACAGCTCCATGTGATCGAAAAGGGGGCGCTCTGCGGGGCGGTGCTGGACGGCTCCTACAACCTGACGGAGGCCAACTACAAGACCAGCCTGCAGAGCATGGTCGACCGGGTGCTGATCACAGACAAGGACGGCAACCAGATCGGCGTGGTGGAGGACACCGCCGCCCAGCAGAAGTACGGCGTGGTGCAGACGGTTTACAAGCAGGAGGACGGCAAGGACGCACAGGCCGAAGCCAAGGCCCTCCTGCAGACGCTGGAGCAGACCGGCAGCGTCACCGGCTGCCATGGGGACAGCCGGGCGGTCAGCGGCTATGCCCTGATCGTCCGGGAAGCCGCCACCGGACTGTTCGGCAAGTTCTACATCGAGAGCGACACCCACACCTTCACGGACGGAAAGCACGAGATGGCCCTGACCTTGGCCTTTTCCAACATGATGGACGAGAAGGAGATCGAAAACCAATCCAAAGGATAGGAGGCGGGAAATATGTCAAGATGGGCCGTGGAGATGGCCGAGGCCCTGCGCGGCGATGGCTCCAGCGGCACGGACGGCACCTGGCGGTTTGCAACCGTCAACACCGACAATCCGCTGACCATCAGGGCGCACGACCAGGTGATCTCCAAGTACCTTTACAAAAGTGCCTCCCTGTCCCTCCGGGCCGGGGATGAGGTGCTGGTGTACGAGTCCGGCGTCGCCTATTACATCATCACAAAGGTGGTGCCGGTATGAGCATTTTCCCTTTTATCAGCCCGGAGATTTTGGAGCGCGAACAGAGCAGGGAGCTGCCTTTGTTCCGTGAGTACGCATACGACTTTGCAAACAACCGCCTGCTCCTCCGCAATGGGAACACCTATCTGGTGGAGGGCAACGAGGCGCTGCGGCTCTGGATCTTCAAGGCACTGACCACGGAGCGATTCCGCTATACCGCCTACGACAGCGCCTTCGGCAGCGAGACCCACACATTGATCGGAAGCCCTTCACACTCTGAGATCGTGAAATCGGAGCTCAAACGTTTCATCATTGAAGCCCTGATGGTAAATCCATATATCTCCGAGATCAATGATTTTATTTTTACACAGACCGGAAGCGGGCTCCAGGTAGAATTCACCTGTACGACGGTCTATGGACCTACCCGGGTCTCATGGGAGGCAAAGGAAGTTCGTTTATGAGTGAGGAAAACAAGATGGACTTTAGCTTTGAAGGAATTTTGAACCGGCTGAAATCCGCTTTGAAAGATGAGGTCAATAAACTTGAGGGCGGATTTTGTATGGATAATATACAGGCTGTTGCCGAGGAAATGGCCCGAATCTGTGAGATGGAAGTGTCCTCAATCCCGGACCATGTGCTTTTGGATACTGCCGAGGGTGAATATTTGGATCGAAAAGCACTCGATTATAATGAGACCCGGTTAGAGGGTGAGACGGACGATGCCTTTCGGGCCCGGATCTTCCAAAAAATCCAGAATCCGTTGACGAGCGGAAACAAGAACCACTATATTTACTGGGCAAAGAGCGTCCCCAATATCGGGGACGCGAAATGTATCCCGTGCTGGAATGGGCCCGGCACGGTAAAGGTGATCGTGATCTCAGCGCAAAAGGATGTCCCTGGGGAAGAAGATCTCCAAGCGGTCCGGGAATATATCGAGGAAAACCGGCCTGTTGGCGCTGCGGTCACGGTGGCTGCCGCGTCGCCTGTCCTCATCAATATCGACGTGGTGATATCAATGGAATCCGGGTTTGGCTTTGAGGCCGCCAAGACGTCTATTGGCCAATACATCCAAGAATATTTAAATGAGATCGCTTTCCAGGAGGAAGCTCCGCTGAGCTATTTCAGGATCGGGGACCGTATTTTCAACGCACCCGGAGTAAAGGATATCGTTTCCTACAGGATCAACGGCGGAACATCTTCCATACAGGCACAGGTAGGTGAGTTTTTTAAGCTCCAGGAGGTCACTGTACATGAAGCTGAATGATTCTAAGATGCTCCCGCGCTTTCTTCTGAAAATGGAGAACATGAGAGATCTGCTGCAAGCCGAGGAAAGCGTTATGCAGGAGCTGCGCGACAATGTGAGCAGCCAGGAACAGCAGCTTGTCATTTCAAACGCTACCTGGGGGCTGGGACGGCACGAAAAGATCTTAGGGCTTCCCACCGACTCAGAGTCTGCTGTGGCGGACAGGCGCTCCAGGATTATTGCAAAGCTGGCTGGGCAGGGAACCGTTACAAAGAAACTCATCCAGCATGTGGCATCCAGCTTCACCAATGGCGAAGTCGAAGTGATCGAGCATCCCGAGCGGTACAGCTTTGATGTGAAATTCATAAGCACCCTGGGGACACCGCCTAACATGGCAGACCTCAGCGCAGCTTTGGAGGAGATCAAGCCCGCGCACCTGGCATACGACTACATCATCCTCTACCGGACTTGGGGAGAGCTGGAGGAGAAGACCTGGGGAGAGCTGGAGAGCCGGACCTGGGATGAGATTTTAGGAGGTGAGCTCTGAGATGGAGCAGACAACGAATTATGGCCTCAATAAGCCGGGCGGCAGCGACTATGCCAGGATCGACGTGCTCAACGCCAATATGGACGCCGTCGACGCGGCGCTGAAGGACCTGGAGGAGAGCAAGGCGGAGGGGGCGGCGCTGGAGACGCACGAAGCGGACGGGGTGAAGCACGTCAGCGCGGCGGAGCGGACGGCGTGGAACGCCAAGGCGGACGGAACGGCAACCAGCGCGCACATCGCCAACACCAACAACCCCCATGGGGTGACGGCGGCCCAGGTGGGGGCGCTCCCCCTGTCGGGCGGAACGCTGACGGGAAACCTTGATATTGCCAAAACCATAGCAAGCGTGGTCTTAAGGACTGGAGACTCGTCAAACCGCCTGTCAGGCCGCCTGATGAAAAACGCAAATGTAGAGGGCACTGTAGACGATGGGCTATATCTGACAGACTATGGCGCTGACGGCTCTGAGGCCACGCTAAAGATACAAGGGGGCCAGCAGCGGCTGCGGATCAAGTTGGGCGGCACGGATTATGCCGTGTATCATGAGGGGAGCAAGCCCACCCCGGCGGACATCGGGGCGGCGGTGAAGTACCGGTATACGGCGACGATCCCCACCGGAACATGGACGGCGGTATCTGGGGGCGGGTACTACAAGGACATCACAGTATCTGGTATTACGGCGGCCATGACCCCCTGCGTAGGCGTGGTGCAGACCTCCGACGTTGCTGCCTCGGAGCTTATGGTGGAGGAGTTCGGCAACAACATCCGCCGGATCGAGACCATGGCCGGCAAAATCCGGGTCTACACCAGGAGCGACGGCGCAGCTCCGTCCGTCAATATACCGATCCAGCTCGTGGGCACGGTGTAAGGAGGGGATGAGATGAGCGATTGTATTTTGCCGGTGGTAAATGTGGGAAAGCAGGTCGTGCGTTCTGTGGCGGCAGGTTCCGCGACAGGACAACAGGTTTCCACTCAGGACGGTAACGCGGTAGAGCTTGTCATGAAAAACGGCATGCGCTCGGTTATTTTGTTGTCTAAGCTATCCACATTGGGCTCGTACCATCTCGCCTGTGCATATACCGGATCAACCTATCATTTTGTGCATGCTAGCACAACGACATACGAAGGTGAAGTCTATGTAACAGCGGAAACGTGGTCCGGCAGCACTGTGGCCGTGAACGGTGTCGTACAGACGATCAATATCCTCAAGGTGAAGGAGGCGGATTACACATGATCTTGCAAACCAACAGTCAGGAGGCGGAACTGCTGTCCTTTGTCCCTGGCGCACAGATGGTATGTCTGGAGACGGCGGAGCCGGTGGAGCTGGGAGAGACCCTAGAGGTGTGGACCGAGCTGGAGGACGGGCCTTTCCTGCTGGCCTCCTATACCGTGGCCGACTGGCTGCGGGTGGGACAGACGGGCGGATCGATCTGCCTGACACAGCTCCCCGTCCCGGAGCCCACCCCTGAGCCCGAGCCGGAGCCGGACGCGCTCACCCAGACCCAGCTTGCCGTGGCGGAGCTGGCACAGGTGGTCGAGGACAACAACACTGCAGCGCAGCTCGCCATCGCGGAGCTTGCCGAGGCGCTGCTGGGAGGTGAGACAAGTGTCTAAGCTGTACGTTGACCTGATCCGCAAGGGCTTAAAGACCATCGACGACGTGCCCCTGCGCTGGCGCGCAGAGGTCCGGGCGCTGCTGGAGGAGGTGCAGGCATGATTAGGCTTGATAACTGGCGTGTGCTGATGGAAGTAAGGGACCGGGAACTCGGGTATGAGTCGGACCACCTGCACCGGCGGCTGGAGATCGCCGCGGACCTGGACGCGGGGTGGGGGGTGAAGCTGGATATGGCCCTGGGGAAGGCAAAGAACGTGGTGGACCTGGAGCGGACCGGGGACGTGCTGTGGGTGGACCTCACGCGGGATATCCTGGCCGCCGACGGGCTGTACCGCTGTCAGCTCCGGGGCCTCAAAGGGGATACGGTGGCCCACAGCAACCAGTTTGAGCTGCTGGTGAGCGGGAGCATCAACGCTGCGGAGGCATTTCCGAGCGTCGAGCCCTCGGAGCTTGCCCAGATGGAGGCCAGGGTCACGCAGGCCAAGGCCGACGCAGTGGCCGCCGCAGACCGGGCGGAAGCGGCGGCGGTCCACCCGCCCAAGCTGTCCGAGGATCAGACGTGGATGGTGTGGGACCTGGAGAGCGGGGCGTATCAGGATACCGGCGTCTACTCCGGCGGGGCGGCCCCCAACATTGGGCCCGACGGGAATTGGGTCGTCGGCGGCGTGGATACCGGCGTATCGGCGACGGGTCCCAGAGGAGAACAGGGACCTATCGGTCCCGCTGGTCCCCAGGGAGAGAAGGGAGATCCAGGAGAACAGGGACCAGCGGGGCCCAAGGGAGACACCGGGGAGCAAGGCCCGCAGGGGTCGAAGGGCGATACCGGCGCCCAGGGATTGCAAGGCCCAAAAGGAGACCAGGGGGAACCGGGCATCCAAGGCCCGCAAGGGCCCAAAGGTGACACCGGAGACACCGGCCCGCAGGGTCCCGCAGGTGCGGATGGCGTCGGCCTCCCCACGGTGACCGCAGAGGACAACGGCATGTATGCGGGCGTGGTGGACGGAGCGTGGGGCAAGGTGAGCGCGCCGGGTGGGGGCGGAGAGTGGATTAAACTAATTGATACCACGCTTAATATGACGGAACCGGCAACCGTATTGTTATTTGATTTGCCAAACGGGACAATTTACGACGAGTATATATTGCGCCTCTATCTGAGCAAGGCCAGCGAGGGTATTACATGCAGCGGTAAGGTGGATTTAAACATCAATGGCGCTTGGGTTGGATATTACACTTTTAACAATAATTTCTCAACCGGAGCAATGCAGTACTTTATTAGAGTCTACTTTCACACGGGGTACAAATATTTCGAGTGGACTCAAGGCGCTAATTCAATCGAGAACAATAAAATGACCATGACTATGATGGGAGCAGTCGGAGATCAAACGGGAACGGGTCAATTCAAAATCACATTTCCGGCAGAATATCAAAATGTTGACGGGGAGTTGATTTCAATCAAGGTTTGGGGGCTGAAAGGATGAGAATCTGCGACAACGGCATCTACCGCGACGCCACAGCAGAAGAGCTCGCAGAGCTGGAGGCCATGGAACAGGCCCAGCCCCCCATCTCGCCCACAGTGACGGAACGGCTCTCCGCGCTGGAGGCGGCCATGCTGGAGCTGATGATGGGAGGGACAGGCGATGGTTGAGTTTATCCG
>ERZ856578.3556-NODE-3556-length-22969-cov-35.224882_pt1 | contig 22969 bp, 31 predicted proteins | sample MGYA00514384_ERZ856578 | MGnify/ENA primary metagenome ERZ856578 (study PRJEB29103, sample SAMN06111958) | human gut metagenome | biome: human gut; feature: ankylosing spondylitis patient; material: healthy_person | host: Homo sapiens | place: China:Hangzhou... | reverse complement strand
GAATCCTTTGGCAGATTAAGATACTCTTGGAATATTGTTATGAATGTAAATTTCTAAACCTATGTTTATTTTTTGTTGTCAAGACTTTGCTTGCGTCTGATTCGGCTCATGTGTACGGGTGTAATTTTAAGGTAGGATGCTATTTCTTTTAGTGATACCATTTGAAGGATTGCAGGGCATTTTTTTAAAAGTTGGAGGTAACGCTCTTCCGGTGTGAATCTGAATAAATCCAAATAACGTGAATATGATTGGAAAAACATCTGTTCGGCTGCGATACGGGCTATCCGTTGGCTTTCTTTGTTCTCCTCGAATTTTTGCTGTAAGAATGCAGAAGAACAGATGTAAATCTCGCACGGGATTATCGCCTGTATATTCAATTCTGATTTCATGCCATATAAGCAAGTGGGATAATCGCCTATAAATTCATTTGGAAAGGAAAAACCGACATTATACGGTTTGTTTTCTGTCCGGTTGGTGCAACTGTATTTGACTACGCCTGACAAGATAAACCCGAAGAAAGAACATACATCATCTTCATGGAGAATAAACTCATTCTTTTTATAATGTCGTAACTCTCCATGTTTTAGACACAATTCTTTAAAAAAATCTATGTCTATATTGCTCATATATGAATTAAATTCAGTCATCATTTACTTGTCATTGGTGCAAATGTATAAAAAATGCCTGAAATATGCTTGATAGTACTTAACTACATTGTTTAAATATTCAAAAAAGTATGTAACATAACATGTTTGTTATATTTTTAAGTTCAAAGGTTTAGTACGTTTCTTTGTCTGTATATCCAAAACGAACTAAACTTATTTAGACAGCAAATTATATATGCTGGCGAAAAAAGAAAAACAGAGTTTCTTTCTCTTTTTGCCAGTATCATGTCTATTTTTCACTGAAAAACGAGAGAAAACAGATATAAAAACATCTCCTACCACATTTACCCCTTAACAACAAATATCCTTTTCTGTTTTCTTATAATCACTCTATTTGTATGCAAATTGTATGCTTTAAAAATATTAATATTGATGTGCTTTATACCATAATTAACTGATATTCAGTATTAAATAAATAAATGTTGGTACGGATTAATCACCACGAACCGTAACAAGTTCATCCTCGGACCGAGTGGAAGCGGAAAGAGCTTCTTTACGAACCATCTGGTCCGCCAGTATTACGAACAGAATACTCATGTATTGCTCGTAGATACGGGTAACAGTTATCAGGGCTTGTGCCGGATGATTCACGACAAGACGCATGGTGAAGACGGTATCTACATAACGTATGAGGAAGATAACCCGATTGCTTTCAATCCTTTCTATGTCGATAACGGAGAGTTTGACGTGGAAAAGCGAGAGAGCATCAAGACGCTTATCCTGACTCTATGGAAACGGGAGGACGAAGCCCCGAAACGTTCGGAAGAAGTGGCTCTGTCCGGTGCGGTAAACGCCTATATCCGGCGGATTACGGAAGATAAAAGCATCAAGCCCGATTTCAACAGTTTCTATGAATTTGTCCGTGACGACTACCGCCGGATGATTGAAGAGAAGAAAGTGCGGGAAAAGGATTTTGATATTGACGGCTTTCTGAACGTATTGGAACCCTTCTACCGGGGTGGTGATTACGACTTCCTGTTGAACTCCGACAAAGAGCTGGATTTGACCAACAAACGGTTCATCGTCTTCGAGTTGGATAATATCAGCAGCAACAAGGTACTGCTTCCGGTGGTGACGCTGATTATTATGGAAACCTTCATTTCCAAGCTAAGGAAACTCAAAGGCATCCGCAAGATGATACTTATTGAGGAGTGTTGGAAAGCCTTGATGTCCGCCAATATGAGTGAATACATTAAGTATCTTTTTAAGACCGTCAGAAAGTATTTTGGTGAAGCTGTGGTAGTTACGCAAGAGGTGGATGACATCATTTCCTCCGAAATCGTAAAGGAAGCCATCATCAACAACAGCGATTGTAAAATCCTGCTCGACCAACGGAAATACATCAACAAGTTCGAGCATATCCAAAAGCTGTTGGGACTGACCGATAAGGAGAAAGGACAGATTCTTTCCATCAACCAGGCCAACCATCCCGGACGGTTCTACCGTGAAGTATGGATTGGATTGGGTGGAACTCAATCAGCAGTCTATGCTACGGAAGTAAGCGCAGAAGAGTATCTCGTGTTCACAACGGAAGAATCCGAGAAACTGGAACTCTATGAACTGGCAAAAGAGCTGGGCGGCAATCTGGAACTTGCCATCCGAAGGCTGGCAGACAAGAAACGGGAAGGACAAAAATGAGTATCAACCTCCAAAAAGGAAAGAATATGAGAAACAGACAATTAGTAAAGCTCGCCGCCTGTCTGATAGGCATGGCCTCTCTGATGCTTCAAAGCTGTACACCCCTGAAGGAAAATGACTGCAACAAACTATGCGGGTCATGGACCAGTGTAGAAGGAAAACCGGACGTGCTGATTTACAAGGACGGGAAATCCTACAAAGTGACGGTTTTCGGTCGTAGCGGAAAGGCGCGCCGCCTCAAACCTGCGACTTATCTGCTGATAGAAGAAAATGGCAACCTCTTCATCAATACCGGATACCGTATTGACATTTCATACAACGAGGCTACGGATGTACTGACATTCTCTCCTCACGGAGACTACACCCGTACTTCTGAAACAACAACCGCTAAAAACAAGAAATGATGAGAATAAAGACACTGATTATTTGTGCCACCCTTGCGCTGTCCTCTATGCAGGCAAAGGCGCAATGGGTGGTTGCCGACCCCGGCAACTTGGCGCAAGGCATCATCAATATGTCGGAGAATATCGCGCATACCTCCAAGACGGCTGCCAGCACTGCCCAGAGCTTTGCCGAAACGGTGAAGATTTATGAGCAGGCAAAGGAGTATTATGACAAATTGAAAGCCGTGAACAACTTAGTGCAGGATGCCCGGAAGGTACGTGAGATTATTCTGATGGTCAGCGACGTGTCGGGCATCTATGTGAACAACTTCCGGAAGATGATGAATGACGAGAACTTTTCACCCAAGGAGCTTGACGCTATCGCCTTCGGTTATACTAAACTGTTGGAAGAGAGCAACGGCGTATTGCAGGACTTGAAACAAGTCATCAATGTCAGTACGCTCTCCATGACGGACAAAGACCGTATGGAGGTGGTGGACGAGTGCTATCGGAACATGCAGCGCTACCGGAACCTGGTAAGCTACTATACAAACAGGAACATCGCCGTAAGCTACTTGCGTGCCAAGAAGAAAAACGACATGGACCGCGTGATGAAGCTCTACGGAAATGATAACGCCAAATACTGGTAGCCTATGATGCTGATGTCAATCGATTTTGAGAACCTCCATACGATTCTGGGGACTCTGTATGACCAGATGATGCCGCTTTGCGAAGACCTGCTGGACGTAGCCAAAGGATTGGCAGGGCTGGGTGCCTTGTTCTTCGTCTCCGTCCGTGTCTGGCAATCGCTGGCACGTGCCGAGCCGATAGATGTCTATCCGTTGCTGCGCCCCTTCGCGTTGGGCATCTGCATCCTGCTATTCCCAACTTTGGTATTGGGCACCATGAACAGCATATTGAGTCCGATTGTGCAGGGGACCCACAAGATGCGGGAAGGGCAGACATTCGATATGGAGAAGTACAGGGAGCAGAAGGAAAAAATAGAGAAGGAAACCATGTTGCGCAATCCCGAAACCGCCTATCTGGTCAGTGACGAGGAATTCGACCGTCAGATAGACGCACTCGGCTGGTCGATGGAAGACACCGGTACCCGTATGGGAATGTATGTGGAAGTGGGCATGTACAATCTGGAAAAGACCATCCGTGACGCTTTCCGCAGCCTGTTGGAACTGCTCTTCGCGGCGGCCTCACTGCTGATCGATACGGTAAGGACTTTCTTCCTGATTGTTCTCTCGGTGCTCGGACCGATCGCTTTTGCCATCTCGGTCTGGGACGGGTTCCAATCCACGCTCAGCCAGTGGTTCACCCGGTATATCTCCGTTTACCTGTGGCTTCCGGTGAGCGACCTGTTCAGCAGTATGCTTGCCAAGATACAGGTTTTGATGATCCAGGCCGATATCAAGGAGTTGCAGAACAACCCCGGTTATTTGCCGGACAATTCAAATAGTGTATATCTGATTTTCATGCTCATCGGCATCATCGGTTACTTCACTGTCCCGACAGTTGCCGGATGGATTGTACAGGCAGGCGGTGCCGGAAACTATGGCCGAAACCTGAACCGGACGGCTACGAAAGCCGGAAGTTTGGCGGCAGGCGGTGTCGGTGCGGTACTGGGAAATATCGGAGGACGTTTACGTGGGAAATAGGGTGGTTTCTCTTGTCAGCGACAAGAGGATATCGAGTCAGCGACAAGAGAAATACGTATCAGACCGAATGTTTACCGACCGTTTCTCTTTCTCTTTCCCCTTCTCTCGAATAAAGTATAAATCTACTAAACCCCATTCATTTATGGAATTTAAGTCATTGACCAATATTGAAAGCAGCTTCAAACGCATCCGCCTGATGTTGATTGCCTTTGTCTGCTGCTGTACGCTGATTACCGGTTATGCGCTGTGGAACTCCTATCGTTTTGCTGAGAAACAGCGGGAGAAAATCTACGTGCTGGACGGCGGTAAATCACTGATGCTCGCCCTCTCGCAGGACCTTTCACAGAACCGCCCGGCAGAAGCGAGGGAACACGTAAGGAGGTTCCATGAACTCTTCTTCAACCTCTCGCCGCAGAAAGACGCCATTCAGCACAACATCAACCGTGCCTTGTTGCTGGCCGATAAAAGTGCCTACCACTATTATGTGGACCTTGCCGAGAAAGGCTATTACAATCGTCTGATATCGGGCAATATCAATCAGGTATTGCAGGTGGACAGCGTAGTCTGCGACTTTGCTACCTACCCGTACCGCACAAAGACGTATGCCCGGCAGATGATTATCCGCGAGAGCAACGTGACGGAACGAAGCCTGATAACCGGTTGTGAACTTCAGAATACGGGCCGTTCGGACGATAACCCGAACGGGTTTATCATCGAACGCTTCACCATCGTTGAAAACAAAGACATAAGGAGTATCGAGCGATGAAGAAAAGGAAACGTAATTTATGGAGATGGGCGGACGGTTGGATACGTTGGTATTGCCGCAAGTTGACAGAGAAACAACGTGTGCTTGTGGTTGCTATGGCATTTATCCTGTTTCTGACAAGCTGCCTGTATGTAATCGCCGCTTCACTGTCCGGGTTTGGCATCCCGGATGACCACTATGAGATAGAGCATATCCGTTCTCCGGAACAGGTACTCAATAAGAATACCAATGACAAGAACAATCACTTAAAGGATTATCACGATGATAGACATCCAGAAAATCAAGAAATCCCTGGGGCTTTCCCCCGACAAACCGTTGACACCGGAAGAGAAGCGTAAACGCTCCAAGTTTATTATTTATCCCGCCTTTTGCCTGCTCTTTGCCGGTGCGCTGTGGCTGATCTATTCCCCTTCGGGAGAGGAGAAGTCGGAAGAGGAAAAAGGAAAAGGGTTCAATACGGAAATCCCTTCCCCCGAGCAGCAACAGATGGAAGGTAACAAGATGAACGCCTACGAACAGGCAGAGCTGGCGAAAAAAGAAAAGCAGCGTAAAGGCACGTTCCAGGAAATGGCCGCATTGTTCAACGATGCGAAGAGTGAACCGGAAAGACGGCCCGATGCAGCCATTGAGTTGCCGGAGCGACAGCCAGCGGCAACTACCACATCCGGCAATACGGTTCGCTCTTCGGCTGATGCTTATCGGAATATGAATCAAACGCTGGGCAACTTCTACACCCATACGGATGATTCCGAAAAGGAGAAGTTGTTAAAGCGTATTGAAGAACTGGAACAGGCGGGGCAACAACCGGCACAATCACGGGAAAATACGATGGAGGAGAAAATGGCTTTGATGGAGAAGTCCTATGAGCTTGCCGCCAAGTACAATGGTAATGGAAAGCAGACAGTCTCACAAGCATCTCCTATCCCTAAAGAGAAAAACCGTACCGCTGTAAAGCCTGTAAAGAACGTGCAGCGGCAGGTCGTATCATCCCTATCCCAGCCGATGAGCGATGAAGAGTTCATTGTCGGATTCACCGAAGAGAGGAACCGGAATTTCAACACCCCGGTAGGCAAGACGCTCAGTTCCGACAGGAATACCATTCCGGCTTGCGTACATGGTACGCAGACTGTTTCGGACGGACAAGCCTTGCGCCTCCGCCTGTTGGAACCGATGGTTGTAGACAACCGCTTCATCCCCAAAGGAACGGTACTGGTGGGCGGCACGCGCATACAGGGCGAACGGCTGGACATTGTCATCCATGCCGTAGAGTACCAAGGTTCTGTCATCCCCGTGGAACTGGAGGTGTATGATGCCGACGGGCAGCAGGGAATCCTTATTCCTAACTCGATGGAGTACGACGCTGCCCGTGAGATAGCTGCCAATATGGGAACATCCATGGGTAGCAGCATCAACATCTCGACGGATGCCGGAGCGCAAATCGCCTCGGATGTGGGCAAAGGCGTTATCCAGGGAGTATCGCAATACATCTCCAAGAAGATGCGAACGGTAAAGATTACGCTGAAAGCCGGGCACAGACTGTTGCTGTATTCGCCCGAACAATGATTCCTTTTTATAAAGAAATCAAGCCGACAGCACAACTTTTTGCAAAGCTGCCCTATCGGGAACTCCGAAAGCACAAAATCACTGAAAGTTGTATCGTCGGACGTTCCGACACCATAAAAAGCAAATTCAACAACCTATTTAATTACCAACCAACATTAATTTATCGGATATGAAGAAGATTCTGATGATGTTTTTTGCCCTGATCACGGGTGTAGTAGCTGCCCATGCGCAGCAGAGTAGCGGAGATTGTTTTGAAGGTCTGAGCCGTAAGATAGGCTTCAGCCAAATGATTCCCCCGCATGGACTGGAAATCACCTACGGCAAGACGGTGCATGTTATTTTCCCTGCCCCCATCAAGTACGTGGACCTCGGCTCCACCAACCTGATTGCCGGCAAAGCGGACGGTGCCGACAATGTCATCCGCGTGAAAGCTACCCAAAAGCATTTCCGTGACGAAACGAATATGAGCGTTATCACGGAAGATGGAAATTTCTATACGTTTAACGTCAAATATGCAGACGAACCGCTGCTATTGAATGTGGAAATGTGCGACTTCATCCACGATGGAGAAACCGTCAACCGCCCCAATAACGCCATGGAAATCTACTTGCAGGAGTTGGGCAACGAGTCGCCCCGTCTGGTAAGCCTGATTATGAAATCCATCCATAAGCAAGACAAGCGACGCGTCAAACACATCGGCTGCAAACGCTTCGGCGTCCAGTTCTTGCTCAAAGGACTTTATGCCCACAACGATCTGCTCTATTTCCACACGCAGGTGAAGAACTCCGGCAACGTACCTTTTGATGTGGACTTTGTGACCTACAAAATCGTAGACAAGAAAGTGGTAAAGCGTACCGCCATGCAGGAACAGGTCATCTACCCACTGCGAGCCTACAACTATGTAACCCGTGTAAACGGAACTGCCAATGAGTGTACCGTCTTCGCTCTTCCCAAATTCACCATTCCCGAAGACAAAAAACTGGTCGTGGAGATGTATGAGAAACAAGGCGGGCGCCATCAAGTATTCGAGGTAGACAATGAAGACCTGGTACGTGCCGAAACCATCAATGAACTGAAAGTACGATGAAAAGAATCCACCAAACTTTATTACTGCTTGTAGCCATGCTTGCCCTCTTCGCGGGGCAAGCAAAGGCACAGCGATGTCTGCCGGGCATGAAAGGTGTGCAGTTTACAGCGGATATGATAGACGGATTCTACAGCCAATCCAACCGCAATGACGCGGGCTTTGCTTTCGGGCTTGCCGTTTCCACCTATGTCAAGGGAGGAGACAAATGGCTGTTTGGAGCTGAAATCATGCAACGTAACTACCCCTATCGCAACACACGCATCCCACTGGCCCAATATACAGCGGAAGGAGGCTATTATTACAATTTCTTCTCCTGTCCCCGGAAGATTGTATTCCTGAATATAGGTGCCTCCGGTATGCTGGGCTACGAATCTGTAAACAGCGGAACGAAACTGCTCTCCGACGGTGCCACTTTGCGAAAACAAGAATCATTTATTTACGGTGGTGCGGTGACGCTGGAAGTGGAAACCTACCTTTCGGACAAAGTGGTTCTGCTGCTGCATCTTCGGGAACGTATCCTCTGGGGCACTGCCGCCAACAAATTTCATACCCAGTACGGCCTGGGCGTTAAGATTATTCTGTAACCTACTAAACTCGATACACTAATGAGAAAGATATTTGATTGTACACTGGTTTTGTGCTGCCTATCAGTCGCCTTTTTTTGTCTTACTTCTTGTAGCGGTGACCTGGACATTCAACAGGAATATCCCTTCACGGTAGAAGCGATGCCAGTAGCGGATAAGATAACCCATGGTGAAACGGTGGAAATCCGTTTGGAAATCAAAGAGGAAGGCTCCTTTGCCGGAACGCTCTACACCTTGCGTTACTTCCAGCCATCCGGTTCCGGCTCGTTGAAAACAGAAGACGGCACAATGCTCAAGCCCAACGACCGTTACCTCCTTGGCGAAAAGAAGTTCCGCCTATATTATACCTCCGAAAGCACAAGCGAATCGCAAACCATCGACTTGTACTTTGAAAACAATTGGGGTGCGCTACAGCAACTCAGCTACGATTTCAGCAACAAAGATAAATCGGATGAGGAGACCGGAAGTGACAAAGATGCAGCCGATAAACCGGAAGGATGAGAAGGATTCTATTTCTCATGGCCGTCCTCCTTGTGTCAGGCTCTCTTATCCGGGCAGAAAACCCTGTCCGGACAGCTTCTCCGAGAATCCAAGATCCATTGTTTGAAAAAGCTATTGCCTGCATCAAGGTATTTGAGGGATGGCATTCAGCCCGACATCACCCTTATATCGGCTATGGACACCAATTATTACCGGGAGAAAAACTCACAGCCAATCTTACCAAGGCACAGGCAGATTCACTGTTGAGGGCTGATTTACGAAAAAGGTATGCCACATTTCGCAGGTTTGGAAAAGATGCCCTGTTACTTACGGTGTTGAGTTATAATGTCGGTGAGTACCGTTTGCTCGGTTATGGCAAAATCCCTAAAAGTAATCTGATTCGGAAACTGGAGCAAGGGAACCGGGATATTTATAAGGAATATGTATCGTTCCGAAGATACAAAGGAAAGGTTGTCCGTAGTATAGAGAGAAGAAGAGAGATAGAGTTTGAACTGTTCTATATTCCTTAAAGAATAACTAACCGTAAGCAAATTCATCAGCAGTTTGCTTACGGTTGTTTTTCATTCTCTATTCACATCTACAGAAATCGTTAGCACCACATGGACACGACTGTTCCGGTTTGAGATTGATTTTGTAAAACTGATAAAACTTACGTCCTATCTCATCCCTGACACGCCGGAACTCATTGATGATAAATTCGGATGTTCCTTCCGCATGCGACGGGTCATCGAATCCGATGTGCAAACGGTTCTTTACCTTACCTATAAATGCCGGACAAACCTCGTTTGCTCCACTGCAGACTGTGATGACATAATCCCACTCCTCCGAAAGATACATTTCCACCGGATCGGAAGTGTGACCTGAAATATCGATTCCCACTTCTGCCATTGCTTTGATTGCTCCAGCATTTAATTTACCTGCCGCTCGTGTACCGGCAGAACGTACAAATAAATTTGTGTCAAATGATTGTAAAAAGCCATGCGCCATCTGACTGCGGCAACTGTTACCGGTGCAAAGAATTAATATCTTCATAGCATCCATTCCTTTTGACCGGTTACTGTAATCGAGTAAATGCCCACATTCCCAGACTTATATTTTAGAATCGTACTTTTATCCAAATGTTCATTGAGTACTTCATCGGGAATGACAACCGTTTTGGTTCTTTCAATACGAATCTTCGTAAAGTTAGCTTTTTCTATCTCCGTCAAATAGTCCTCTTTTTGAATGGCACTCGCAATACATCCGGCATACATAGCAGCATTGTCCGTAAACTCTTTGGGAAATATCCCATTGAGGACAACATCCGACACACAAAAATGTCCGCCCGGCTTCAGTACCCGATGGATTTCCTTAAAGATACGATCCTTTTGCGGTAGCAGATTCAACACACAGTTGCTAACAACCACATCGACCGTATTGTCTTCCAAAGGCATATTCTCAATATCCCCTTCTATGAATTCTACGTTTGTATAGCCACGCTTTAGCGCATTGGCACGCGCTTTCGCTATCATTTGAGGTGAGAAATCAATTCCGATAATATGGCCGCTATCACCGACTTCTGCGCGGGCAATGAAACAATCGTTTCCGGCTCCCGAACCTAAATCGACGACTGTATCTCCGGGGTTAATACCTGCATATTGGGTAGGCAGTCCACACCCTACACCCAAATCGGCATCGGGTTCATAGCCTTTCAGATTTTTATAATCTTCGCTCATAATAGTAAATACCTTCTTTGAAGGAGTTGCGGTTCCACCGCAGCAACAGCCTTTCAGCCCATCGGCATTTAATGCAAGTTCGCTATAACGTTGCTTCACCAACTCTTTTAATTCTTCATTCTTTTTTATTTCTTCTCTTTTCATATTTTCTCTTGTTTTAATTATTTACAAATAAAAAAACGACTGCATAATAGATATCTAATGCAATAGCTGTTATTCGTAGAACTACGAACGTATTTTTCAAAAAAAAGTGCTATTACTCACAACACGATGTTCCCGTACATTTATAATTGTCAAAAAATGCAGCAAACAATTTGCGGGCAAGCTCCCAATTCTCCCGGTTGATACAATATCGAACTTTGGGTGTCTCTATTTCTCCTTGGATTAATCCTGCATCTTTCAATTCTTTTAAATGCTGAGAAACGGTTGCTTTAGCAATAGGAAGCTCCTCATTAATGTCTCCAAAGAAACAGCTTTCTTGTTTGGCTAAGAAAATAAGGATAGCCATCCGGGCCGGATGCCCCATCGCTTTAGCGAAACGAGCAATCTGTTCTTGCTCTGCTGTGTACTGTTTATTCTTCAATTTATATCTCCTTTCTTGTTTTTCGTTCGTAAAACTACGAACATTATTTCTGCCAGCAAAATATATTAGCTATTTTTAGCGGATTTCGAGGCTTGGTAACAAAGCTTTCTTTTTGCAGTTTCATTTTAGTAAGTTCCGTTTCCTGCCAGATACCCTTTCACTGATTTATAGCGGTTAGAAATATGAACATTCTCATTGAAATGGTTCAAACAATGCAGCAATGCATCCTCCAGCGTTACATATCTCCGACCAAAGCTCTGTGCATTATCCAGACAGCGGGCATTCAGCCTATATCTGAAAGGTTTGTAGAGAACATCATCCTCTTTTTTGATTTCCACATACCATGCGAAAGTGAGTTGCAGTTTGAAACTCTCCGTTTCTCCTTTCTTCATTAGTTTTTCTTCATCCAGCAACCTTTTCACAAGAGATTTGTCAAGTATTTGAGTGCAGTATTCCCTGTAATATTTGATATTGCAGGCATAGTGGGCGGCATGTACTTCCAAAGTAGCCTGCTTTATTCCGTAATGCTCCCCGTAAAAATCCAGCACTTCTTTTCCTGTTACAGAAATCGTTTTGCCTTCCACGTCATATTCAAAGGTGTGCCGTCTCACTACTTCCGCTTCTGTCAGCATCTTATAGCCGTAGCACTCCGTTATGATAAAATCAGCATTACCATATTCAGCCAATGACAGAAGATCATTCAGACTATCGCAATAGAAAAAGATATCTTCATCATCCAAACCGGTATTAGACGATAACATGATTCTTACATCGCTACAATCCCGGTTATCTTTCCATACGATGCGACAATTCGCATACTGCGGTTCTATTCTGTTTTTCTCATAGAATTCCCGGTATTTTTCTTTGATGTTATTTTTAACTTCATCCACATCCGTAAGAAGTGTTCCGGTATTGCATTCATCACATTGTCCATACAGGAAAGATTCATCTGTATAGTGATCAAACTTTTTTGTATTGGGATCAATTATGGCTTCACACGTCACATGGTTTCCACCGCATTTACTGCATATTATACTCATCGTTCTTTATGTTAGATACCTGCCGGGCATCATTTCACCCGGCAAGTACCATTGTTAAACATTCTTTTTAGAATAGCATCCGTAAAAGATCAGTTTGCTTTTACCCGGTTCAATAGCTGCCCCGATATTTCATGCAGTTCACGACTGCGTTCCGGCTCTTGTTCACGGGCAAAAGCGGTGATTCCCTGTGCCAGTTTCCAAAGTGTAGCTCCACCGGTTACCCCATCTTCCGGATTATTATTCATCAGCAGTTTTTCAACTTCACGTCCCTCATTTTTCAGCAGAGCTCCCCGTTGAACCAATCCTTTGAGCTCTTTATCGAAATCCACATCAATCTCCGATGCTCCCTGTATTTCGATGGCTTTTCCCATGATGGTGTCCCGGCTGTAAAGTCCTTTGGTCAAGTCTTTGATGGCCGAAACCGTTGTCTTTGTGTCCAGTTCATACGTTTTTTGTGAGAGAGCGATGGAATCGGGTAACCGGGAACCTAAATGCACCTGCCGCATGACTGATTCGCGTACCATACCGTTCAGACAAGCACCGTTCAGCAGGAATGAACGCATATCCACCGAACCGTTTCCATAGTCAGAGGTCGAGAAACGTGCTCCTGCGAAGATGGTAACGACTCCATTCTTACGGGTAGGTATCTCAATCGGATTGGGAAGAATCGTTTCGCACCATACTTTCGTGTCATTCATATAGGCATCCGACAGTACCGCACCTTGTACTCCCGCTTCCTGGATAAAAGCGGTAAGTATCTCTACGGAATTCAAACGGCGGTATGAGTCGGACAACACACCCCGTACCTCTGTTCCTACTGCGCGGATCAATACACGTGTACGCCCGGTCCAGCCGGAATGTTCGTTCAGGATGGTGGCACAAAGCTGTTTCTGCCATTCGTCTCCTCCGGAAAGTTCCCTGAGGTATTTTGCAGGAACACCCATCTTTTCCGAAATCTGGCTGATGGCATTTCCGTGCAGATTGAAATTTCCTTCCGGTATAACCATTTGTACCTCACCTTCCGATTTGAATGAAATGACCGGATGCCGGTCGTTGTTCCGCAAATTCACTCCGATAGGCGCAATGAAATCCTGCGCGATTTTTCCCTCTTCCAGCAGACGGGTGATGGTTCCCATGACACCCTGTTGCTTTCCTTCGATCATTTTTTGCACCTTGTTGATGACTACCTGATTTAACCCTTGCTGTCTTTGTACCGATGCTGTGTTCGGCATTACTGTTACTTCCATGATTCTTGTATTTTAAAAGTTGATAAATAATTTAGCATGCAGACAGTATATTGATGAAATACTGTACATAGTCTTGTTCCAGTCCGAGATTGGTACAGGACTGTTCCATATCGCTATATCTGAAATCATTCAGTTCTCTCAGTTCCTGAAGGCTGCGGACTTCATCATCCAGATATTCTTTCGCTTCCTGTTCGTTGCAACTGCATGAGTTGCAGATACTCTTGATTATTGGATTCTCCATGATGGTATATTTAAAATTGATACGTATGAGACTTACATATTGAGTGTTGCTTGCACCGGGAAAGAGTTGTGCGTATGGCGGTTCCTGTTATTGACGGACGCTGCTTTTTGTATCGTATAAGGAGATGAAGGCAGGTTACGGGTTGCCTGATATTCCTCCAGACTCATTTTCTTTATAGTAGGAATACCTGTATATGCAAGGCTCGGATTGATTTTCCATCCGTCCACGAAATTCTTGGGATTCAAACTGTCATGGCAAATAACTTCTCCCACACATCCGTGTATCAGCATATTGCATACGGTCATCAGACAACACGTCCGGTTAATGTCTTCTCCAACCAGATAATTCCCTAAATTCCGTACATGGTATGCCAATAACAGCCTTCCGCTTCCACAGGTAGGATCACTCATCCGTTGCCCGGTCTTTCTCTCCTCTACACATGTACACATCACCATGAGGTCACAGATATGCTCGGGTGTGAAGAACTGCCCTTGGCACTGCTGGGTGCTACCGGATACCAATGCCATATACAAATCGCCGAACGGGTCATACCAATCCGTGTCCTCCCTAATCCGGCTGTTCATGATTTGTGTCCATTGGATGACCATCTCCATGAATACCCTGTTATGCTGTCGTTTGTATTTCCAACTGTGCAAGGGTGGAGCTCCCGGAGAAAAGCCGTGAATGATATAGGTCAGAAAATCGTTGAATACATTCATTGCGTCAAATCCATTTTGATAAGAAAAATCCACTATTAGCTTTTCAAGTGGCCGGATTTGGGTAGGGGTATCATATTTTGCCATAAGACTTGCGATTTTGACGGTATAATTCAACTTGTTTGCTTATCATATCGCAGAACTTCTGCCCGTTTTCTCCCTCTCCCCGGAAATAGGCGACCATATCCCACAGATTCCCATTGAAATAGTGTATCCATTTATCGTAATAGTGGCTTCCGTACACATTCCCGAATGTTTCCTGAAAGAGTTTTAAGGTCAGTCCTTCGTATTCGTAATGGTTGTATTGCCACATGGAGATATGCAGCAGTTGATTATAGTTGAGTTCCATAAAATATGTTTTTTGATATTCCTTTGGGAGTTACTTTTGCACATTCCATTTTGTCAGGACCCAGGGTGTGGACGTATTCTTCCAGATACCCCTTGTCTATAAGTTCCTGATAGGCGGACAGTGTATATTTGTATGCGGGTGAATTACAGTCGAATCTCTCCGGACGGGTCCTGGTGGGTATATTTATTTCTGACACTATCGTCATAAGATTATCAGTTATGGCATACGGTTTTCTCCTGAAGAGGTCGAATATTTGATAATAGATGCTTGAATTGCACTGTTGCTGATAGTATTGGAACTCCTCTTCTTCCGTGAAACTGAATACTGTATCTAATAAAGAGCATCTGATAAATCTGAATTTTGTGTCCCTTCTTAGTAGCGACAGTATTAGTTGTAACAAGTGTGCGGTTTCGCAATATCCGGTTATCCACCCGTAATGCGCATGGAGTTCCGTATTCCCTTGAGCAATCCGGCATCCTTTTGCCCTCTTTTTAAGTTCGGTTGTATATCCTTCGATGGCAAAAATCTGTGCTATTTCTGTATAGAGTTTCTTCTTTTTCCGGTATTCATCCTTTTGTCCCGATACATAGTCAAAGTCGAGTTTGATTTCTATCCGGTAAAGCAAGTGCTTCTCAAATTCGGCATTTCCATACCCGAATCCGTATGTCCTGCCGATTACCGGACCGAAGATGAATCTTTCAGGGGTGTAGATTTCAAGTACATGTAGCAGGTCTGCCAGCAGGTAATCCGCTTCTTGAGTTTGCCACCAGCTTGCTTTCGGTTCATCTTGTGCATGGACGGGCAGATAATTCATTAACTGAAGGTATTCGGGAGTATCTCGGATTATCTCCATTACCTTGCGGACAGCTTCCGGTTTATTTTCGAGTGTGAATAGCACCGTTTCTGTATCCGCGTACAGCTTGTTCAAGGTTTTCTCGTCTGTAATCATCACTTCATTTTTTTAGTTAGACATCCGCCTACATGGGTAGGCATTTTTATTTCTTGTTGGATGTGTTGTCTGTTTGTCCGTGATTGCGGCAAGGCTTGGCGAAAAGAAAATACCGGAGCGCAGCGAGGATGATTTTCTCGTCGTCAACCAGCCCGTAGGGCCGCCTTGCGCATTCATCGGGCAAACGGCTATCTTTGCAGCAAGAAATGAGAATGCGGAATTCGGTCTGTTAATTCCGAATTCCGCATAGCTGTTCCCAATCTTATTATTTGGACGTTTCATTAAGTATGTATCTGCCATCCTTTGGTAGGTGTCATTGTCACGGCAAATGATTCGTCCGGTGAACCGTGGTAAAGAAGTCCGCCGACAATTCCTTCCCTGCCTGTTTCTGTATACCGCTGCACGAACCCGAATGAATACGGTGCACGGTCATAGTAAAGTTCGATTTCACAGGGACGGTTTTTATTTTCTTCCCATCCTTTGAGCCGTTCCATACAATTCTGAAGAGAAGTGTCGTTGATGGATTTTGCATACTGCACTACTTTGTCGTAATGCTCCTGATTACACATGATTCTCATATCGTTTCTTTTTTTAATAGGTGAATATTTCGTTTTGTTTCAGTCAATCCAGAAAGTTCCGCAATGGGGACATTTGTTTCCGCAGGGGAAATTGTTGATATACGTTATGTCCCGGTGGCGGTTGTAATTCACATCCCCGAAAGTGCATTTACCTTCCCGGAAGGTCTTTTCATAAAGTTTCTCTTTCTCCTTATGTGCGTTCATGGTGCTTGACGGGATAGTGCCGTTATAAGGATTCATGCTGATGCTCCACCCGGTACAATCGCACCATGAATTTTCCATTCCACAGATTTCATCCGCATACGAGTAGTGTACCTGGGAATCTACAAAGAGGTTATCCCGCTTGAAAGGAAATGTCAGGTCCAGAGGCATCTCGACATGATAGCCCGAACCGTTCCTGCTGTCCGCTATGGCTACAACGACATCTCCATGGAACCGGATGGATTTGAAATCGTTCTCCGGGTCATCGGATAACAGCTTATTGAACACGGCATTGAAATAGATACGCAGTTCCCCGCCATACGAAGCGTTCTGTACCAGTTCCAGTATCTCATCATCAAATTGTCCCTTTTTAAGTTTGAGCGCACGTCTGATTTTGTCGCAGGACATAGCTTCCGATTTTTCACGTGTATGACTGCTGTAAGTGTCGTAATCCTCTATTTCTATTCCAAGTGAATAAAATAAGCAGGTTGCTGCGGTATTTCTGATAAGTCCTTTGGTGGGGTCGGTATCATTACGCTCATAGATCAGGTCGCTGATTTCCTCTGCATATTCTTTAAACTCCTCATACCGTCCGTCTTCCGACATTTTCTTCTCGACCTTATCAAGTTCCTCTGTCAGATTTGTCCTTTCTTGTCCGGCATACCAATTATGCGCTGCCTCACGAATGGCTTCCAGATTATTCTTTCGGATACATTGCTCCTGCAAATCTTCGTGCTCGTCCAGGTCTTCCCGATAGTCTACATAGAATAGGCTGGTGGTAGCAGGGACATAACTTTTCCACGATTGCGTAATGGTTGTATTCATGACAAGACGTTTTTTAATGGATTATTTTTGTTGTTACGGTATCTCCATGCCTCTCTCAAGTATTCCTTTGTATTCCGGATGCTTCCGTGTATCATCTCGAAAGAATCATTATAGAGATAGCAGGACTCCAGAACCTTGGGTACGCCATCTTTCCTTTCAACCATTTGCAGTTCAATGTCATGCTTGATGGATTCCACTTTCTCTTTTTCCACTCTCCGGGTGATTTCTTTCCGCACCTCCGAGATATGCGGCGCGGTGAATCCGATTATTCCCGAAAAGAATACGAATTGATATTTTTCCATAAGACTGTATGTATTGGTTAGTCGTAGATTATTTGAATCAGTTCTTCATCACTCAGTGTCCGTATCTGCTCTTCCATGCAATAGTAGCAGATACTTTCGTCGATCTCGAAAGCGAACGGGTCGGAACTTCTTATACCGTCCAGCAATTCATTTTGCAACGCTTCTACAGATTACTCGCACTGCCCGTCACTGATTTTTCGTGTCGGATAGCTCTTCTCACGATAAGTCAGCGTGTCCAGGTTGAGGGTAAAGTCTGTTACTTGTCCTTCACATACTTTGTTTTCTTTCATTTGAGTCATACTCTCAATTATTAGGATTAAACAGGTCCGGCTCCGTGGAGCCAGCATTTCATTTTCTTGCCTGCCCGGTTGCCTCGTGTCGGGATTGTGCAAGGCTTGGTGAAAGAAAATACCGGAGCAAAGCGAGGATGATTTTCTTTCACCCAACCAGCCCGAAGGGCCGCCTTGCTCAATCCATAAGACACGGGGCTATATTTGCGGGGAAGAAATTGAAAGTATGGCATGATTGTTTCTCGTTCCACGGGTAATGTCTTCTATCATTTCTTCATCAGTCAGTTGGTTTATCTCTTCTTCCGTACAGAAATAGCAGATGCTTTCATGGATTTCAACCGCTTCTTCATCGCCCTGTTCTTCTCCTTCGCGAAGGACTTTTTCAAATTCCGGGGTCGATATGATATAGAATCCGTAGGTATCCTTTATTTGTCTGACGGGATAGGAACCACCCTTGTATTCTACTGTTTCGGAAACGTTCTTGGCAGGCGGCAACTTACGGGCTATCACAGGATAGTATTCCGGTGCCAGTTCTTTCAACCTGTCCGCATTGAATTTGAACAGCCGGAATCCGTTCTGTTCCGGGAAAGATACCGGCTCTGCTATTCCATGGCGGATAAGGAACTCATGCGCTCCCCGGTTATAATCACGGTTGTCAACATAGGCATGAAAGGGAGGAAGCGAATGCTGATTGATGGTCAGGTCGGTGAACGGTTCCCACTCCTCCGGGTAGTCTTCACACGGGCAGATCAGCCCTACATAAAGATTGTCGTTGTCGGCATAGTTAGCCAGCGTTACTTGTACTTCGATTTTCCCTTCCGGGTAGAGATCGGATGGCCAATATAGCTTATTGGTTATATCTATTGTATTCATCATACTTTATCATTTAAAAGTTCATTTACTAAATCCACCCACTTTCGGGCACGTTCGCCAAATACGCATATCGTATTTTCAAGTTCGGCAAGGTGTTGTCTTTGATCGTTAGAAAGCATTCCGGTATCACGATGCAGCCAGGCATAAAAATCAATTTGCTCCGTAAGGCCGTAATATCTTTGTTCTACTATATTATCCATATCACATTCTATTTGAGATTTTCCAATTCTGCTTTGACACCCTGAATTCTCACTTTTAGTTCATCCTCTTTACGGAAAGATGGCGTACATTTGGTGCATCGCATTCCGGTACCCCAGCCTATATTGTTCATCACCCGTGTCGTTCTCGCCTGCTCTTTGGATAAAGACTCTTCGAGGCGGGCAAGCCTGCGCTCTAAAACTTCTTTCTGTTTGCTCATATTCTTATTCTGTTATGCGTTATTTATTCTTATCTTCAAATTTTTCGCAGCAATGCACTTCAACAACCAATGCGTCCGTAGCCTCACATCTTTTTCGCCAATATCCGTTAGCCGGTTTCTTACCGCTGCCGGAAAATACACGTTCGTGGTTAATAACACGATATCCGGTCCAGTGTACGCAATCCCGGCAGTGGCAACCACCCATTATGCCTGATTCTAATGTCCAGTCCATAAATATTCTATTTGGTTTTTAGTGATAATAAACAAGAATGGCGGCAACCGTTTCCAGCTACCGCCATTCCTATTTGAATATACAAAAGTATCATCGCCCTTCGTTTGGATTATTCGTTCCTGTTATTTCTCTCCTGATGCTCCTCAGCCTATATATCAGATGCAGGAACAACTCCCGGTCGTAAATCCTATAAAAGAATTTCGTTCCTGTTTCCTTGATACTTCCGGTGAATGAAACCGATTCGCGGTTGGTAGGGTATTGGAAAAATCTGCCGTTTGCCAGTAAGGTATATCCTTCCTTTCCCGCTTCGTCCAAAAATGACTCAATGTCATCCCGCTTGTCATGGTCGGAGAAATACAGGAAATGGTGCTTACGCAAATTTAGCAGTGTATTGGCCATTTCCCTTCTTGCCTTATGTCGTGACTCTGTGTCATCCGGGGTGATTACCAGATTACAGATGAAACACTCCCGATTTTCTGCATCAATGAAAGAGTAAGGAATAATGCCGGTTTCTTCTCCGCTCTTATCAGCGATGGTTTGCGGCATTCCCTTGGTTGTTTTACCCTTGAAGGTAACCTGGCGATAATGTTTGGTAATAACCCTTTCCAGTTCATCTTTAGATGCTCTGACGGAATACAATCCCTTGAAATAACGTCCGCCAACGGTAAAACAGAACGGATACAAGCTGCCGGAATGAGGTTCGCCGACAAAAAAGAAACGTCCGGTGTAGCGAATAGGAGGCAAGACATTCAGATAGTCGTTATAATCCTCTTCGGTTATTTCCCGGAAGGGAGCACATAGGGATTGTTCATAAATCCGGTTCCGTTTGTATATCTGATCGGGTGATATAGCTATCAGGTAAGGATTTTCTTCATTGATTCTCAGTTCTTCCAGAGTCTCACCTCCATAGTCGCTATGTGTCCCGTCGGAAAGGGAAGTGAGGCAATACCCACGGAAGAATCGGGAGTCAACAACAAATTTCAAGCGTTCGTTCTTCATGGCTCAGGTGTTTTGGAGGTTTAATACTCTTTTGGCTGCATACACGGCATTGCTTGTTAGTTGTCTTTGCCATGCCTTGTTTCGTGGTGACCAGCGGAAACCGGACGATTTAAGTTCCTTGCGCTTGCTCTCTTCCGGAATGTCATTGAAAAGGATTTGCAGCCGGTCTTCTTCGTAATTCCAAACGAGCGTTCCGTCTTCAAATGTCATTTCCTTATTCTCTTGTTCCCGGACTGCCTGCAATTTTTCTTTCATCCGCTGTGCCACATTGGACAGGTCGAAGAAATTATTCCGTGCGGTGATGACCGGCTTCTTTATCTTTGAATTATAGTCATTGATGAAATCAACCGCTTTCTCTACGATTTCCACATTGCCATGATTGGCGAATGTTCCCACTTTATTCAATATGCTGCTTACGAACAGTGCCCGGTTATAACCTTTACTTTTGCCGGTATCAATCTCATGGATGATATCCGCACTGCGTCCGATCTCTCTTTTGAGCACCTGCCATGCCTCGTCCTGTTTCTCCTCCTCCGGCCGGGCTGTCTCTTTCATTCGTTTCATGGCATTTATGAACCTGTTCCGCCATTCATGGAACTCTTTGTACCTGTTGTCATAGCTGATATGGGCCTTCTCATTCCGCTTGTGGTTAAAATTAGCCGGACCGGTAATCATCGTGCTGGCACAATTGGACAGGCTACTGAGTAGGGAAGAGAACTTTTGCTTGTAGGCAGATATGTATTCATCTTGTTTCTCTTCCGGGATTTGCTGCATATCTTCTTGTAATACTCTCTCATAATGCATTATATCCGTTTCACCTCGTACATCCGGGTCAAAAGAACTCCAACGATACGCATTTTCAGCCTTTTCCAAAAACTCTTCCAGATGTCCCGGATATCTGAAAGTTACCGCTTCCCAATTATTGAAGTCACCGGGATGCAATTCCTCCAGTTCACCTTCATCGCCATACATATGGGTATAGTTGTTTAACCCTATGCGCTTCTTTCTGAAATGAAAAAGAACAGGCTCTTCGTCTGTTCCAGCTCTTTTGATACATTTTACCCGATAGGCATTTTTCTTGGTTAATGGAATCGCGGATTCGTTTCCTGCATTTCCAGCCGGGTTCATTACTTGGACTTCGTGAACCGTTACTTCTTTTTTAAGCTCAGTCATACTTTCAACTTTTTAAGTTATACATGACCGGCTCCGTGGAGCCAGTATTTTAATTTCTTACCTGCCTGGCTGCCTCGTGCCGGGATTGTGCAAGGCTTGGTGAAAGAAAATACCGGAGCAGAGCGAGGATGATTTTCTTTCATCCAACCAGCCCGAAGGGCCGCCTTGCTCAATCCGTAAGGCACGAGGCTATCTTTGCGGGGAAGAAGTTGAAATATTGAATGAGTTTTAAATGCTTTTTTATTGGTCGTTCAGAGATAGAAGTCTTGGCCGAAAATTGCTGATAAACAATAGATATTCAGTATATTGTCAAAAATAATAAGTGATTGATTTGATTAATTCCGGTTTATCATGTATCTTTGCAGGATAAGGATTTTGAAGAAGAAATCTGGAGCGAAACGGTGAAGTTGGGTGGTTTCTAAACCATTACCTATTCTTATTTTATAGCTATTTAATTAGCTGATATTCAGAAAACTACTTATTAGGAACAATACCCTGAACGTACTTTTTCTCTTGTTTATATTTGAATAATTTTTAAATATCATTCAAATATATTTCTCCTGACTCATTTTATAGCATAAGTTCATATATTCGTTTGGCAACTATTATTCCCAAAGACTTTAAAAAGACGTTCTATGTTTCTTGTCTTTCCTCTCATACCAATAATATTCTATGATTATATTTTATCAGTTACTCGATTTTAAACTTTATATAGTACTATAGCCTATATCAAGCAAATACCACATCTTGTATCACAACTATAGTAAAATAAAAATGTCATTACTATGGTGGTCATTTACACTGCAATCAAACTGTTAAAAAAAACAAATTCAACAGTTTCACGGAACAGGTCAACTATATTCGTAAAAATAAACGATAGTCAAAAACTTAAAGTATGAAAGGATAGCCAGGATATATGCCTGAGATTAAAAATTCCACCACACATATCTTTAATTTCAATAAACAGTAACAATATTTACGCAAAAATTTCTACAAATCAGAAGATGTAGAAGAATTATAACTTTTGCCAGCCTATATTTATTATTGAATATAGGCTCTTGGTTAAATCTAGCTATTTCTTCATCACCTCATGAAAGAACTTTGCCATTTCGCTATAAGTATGGTCACGTCCTTCTTTTGATTTAGATAATATCGATTTTTCAGAATTTCCAATTGCTTTATCAAGATCCCCTCCATTTGCAAGCAAAAAATTATGTAATCCTTTGCATTTTCTGCTCAAAAAGTCCTCGGTCTTTTCATAACTACAAATTCGCTCCAATTCTTTCGCCAATTCATTTGAGTTATTAAATTGTTGAGTCGTATATTTGAAATGATATAAGAACCATATTTCCAAACAGCGCTCGTTCTCAAAAAAACGTATTAG
>ERZ856578.3553-NODE-3553-length-22974-cov-3.200594_pt1 | contig 22974 bp, 17 predicted proteins | sample MGYA00514384_ERZ856578 | MGnify/ENA primary metagenome ERZ856578 (study PRJEB29103, sample SAMN06111958) | human gut metagenome | biome: human gut; feature: ankylosing spondylitis patient; material: healthy_person | host: Homo sapiens | place: China:Hangzhou... | reverse complement strand
TCCTCTTCGACTGCCCCGCCGGCATCGAGTCGGGATTCAAAAATGCCTCCGCCGGCGCCTCCGAAGCCCTCGTGGTGACCACGCCCGACGTAGCCCCCGTGCGCGACGCCGACCGCATCATCGGCATGCTCGAGGCCCAGGGCAAAGAGCAGATCCATCTGATCATCAACCGTCTGGTGCCGAAGATGATGCGCAAAGGCGACATGCTCGGCGTCGGCGATGTGCTCGACATTCTTTCCGTGCCCCTGATCGGCGTGGTGCCCGAGGACGATCTGGTGTTGCGTTCGTCCAACAACGGCGAACCTCTGACGCTTTCGCCCAACTCTCCGGCGGCGACGGCTTTTACCAACATCGCGCGCCGGCTGCTGGGCGAGGAAGTCCCCTTCCTCGACGTGGAGAGCATGGACAAAGGCTTCCTTGCCAGTCTTCGCCATTTTTTTGGCCGTAAGTAGGTGATCGTGATGGCATCTATGACTGATTTTCTGAACCGGATCTTCAAAAGGACGAAGTCCAAGGACAACGCCAAAAAACGTCTGCAGATCGTGCTCATGCACGACCGCAAGGATATTTCTCCCGAGGTTATGGCGGCGATCCGCGAGGACATTCTTAAAGTCATCAGCAAGTACATGGACGTTGATAACACAGGAATCGATATCGACCTGAACGACGACGAGAACATGGTGGCGCTCGAAGTTTCCGTGCCTGTGAAAGGCATGAAGCGGGCCTCTACGGCCATAGGCAGGGTGGCCAAGAAAAACAACGCTTGATGAACAACCATGGTTCCTTGCGGAACACGTTGCATGCGCTGGATTATCCGCTGCTGATCGCCGTCTTGTTGATGTACCTGACGGGCGTGGCGACGATCTACAGCGCCGGCGGCGGCCCCGCGGGGCTGGGAAAATTTTATGCCGGGCGTCAGCTGATCTGGGGCCTCGCGGCGATCGTGATGCTGGCCGTCGTGCTGCGGTTGGATTACGAGTTTTTCCTCGACGCTTCCTATTGGCTCTACGGCGGCTGCTGTTTGCTGTTGTTGCTGTTGTTTGCGATGGGGCATCGGGCCAAGGGCGCCCAGTCATGGATCAACTTGGGATTCTTCAAGATTCAGCCGGCGGAATTTGTCAAATTGGGATTGGCCTTTGTGATGGCGCATCATCTGACTCTGTTTCCGCCGTACAATCTGAAAAATTTTGCCGGAGCGCTGGCGCTTGGCGGCGTCTCTGCGCTGCTGGTGCTCGTGCAGCCCGATCTCGGCAGCACGCTGGTCTATGGCGTCATGATCTTTGTGGCGCTGCTGGTGGCGGGCGCTCCGAAACGCTATCTGCTCTCGCTGATGGGCGGCGCGGCGGCGCTGCTGCCGCTGGGCTGGATGTTTCTGAAGGAGTATCAGAAGAAGCGCATTCTCGTGTTCATCAACCCGGAGCTGGATCCTCTCGGCGCCGGATATAACGTGATCCAGTCGCGCATCGCCGTGGGCTCGGGGCGTTTTTTCGGGAAGGGATTCATGCAGGGGGCGCAGAGCAAGCTGCGCTTTTTGCCGGAGCCGCATACCGATTTCATCTTCAGCGTTTTCGCCGAGGAGTTTGGCCTGGTGGGCGGGCTTTTTGTGCTGGCGCTGCTGTCGTTCATTCTCTGGCGCATGATCCGCGTCGCCCTGAGGGCGCGCAGCGTGACGGTCAAGATTCTTGTGGCGTCGCTGTCGGCGTCGCTGTGGTTTCACAGCTTTGAATCCGTCGGCATGAGCATGGGGCTGCTGCCCGTGACGGGGCTGCCCCTGCCGCTGATGAGCTACGGCGGCAGTTCGCTGCTGGCGACGGTGCTGGCGATCGGCGTAACGGTAAAGCTTGGCGCCCAGAACGAGATCAGCCGCCGCGAAAATTCGGTGCCGGATTCGCGGACGCCGTATTCCGTCCGCCGTTCCTGATGCGCTTCTGAACCTGCGAATTCAGGCGCGGCGATTTCTTCGCCGCGCCGCGAGCTTCTTTACTCGATTGAGGATGATTGATTTTGCGATTTGAAGAATTTGACGATCCGCGCTGGCCTTTGATCGCCGGAGCGAAATGGCCGTCGCGGTACGCCTGCTCCGAATGGGGGAACACCAAGCCGAAGGAAAACGCCGATTTTCGCGTGTGCTTCTGTTTTCCCGACGTGTACGAGGTGGGCATGAGCTATCTTGGCTTTCAGCTGCTCTATCCCCGTACGAAAAACATGGACGGCGTCGACGCGGGGCGCGCCTACTGTCCGTGGATCGACATGGAACAGTCGCTGCGGAAAGCGCGGCTGCCTCTGGGGTCGATCGAATCGGGGCGGGCGCTGAAAGATTTCGACGGGTTGGGCTTTACGCTTCAGCACGAGATGAGCTTTACGAACATCCTCACCATGCTTGATCTGGGCGGCGTGCCGCTGCTGGCCGCACGCCGGGCGGACGGCGACCCGATCGTCATGGCCGGCGGGCCGGCAGCGCTGGTGCCGGAGCCTGTAGCGGATTTTATCGACGTTTTCTGCCTCGGCGACGGCGAAGTCGTCAATCCGCCGCTGTTCGATCTGCTGAAAAAGACGAAAGGACGGCCGCGCGCCGAACGGCTGCGCGCCGCGGCCGAACTCGACGGCACATACGTTCCGGCGCTGACGTCGTGTACTTACGACGAGGCGGGGACACATTTTGCCTCGGAATTTCCGCTGCCGCGGCAGCGCCTGATCTGCCGCGACATGGACGCGATCGTTCCCGAGAGCATGATCGTGCCCGCTTCGGGCATCATCCACGACCGCGTGGCGGTGGAGCTGTTCCGCGGCTGTTCGCGCGGCTGCCGTTTCTGTCAGGCGGGCATGATCTACCGGCCCATCCGCGAGCGCAGTCCGGAGGTTATCGACGCGTGCATCCGCGCGCTGATTCGTCAGACGGGCTGGGAAGAGTGCAGTCTGGTTTCGCTGGCCAGCTGCGATTATCCGCAGATCGGCCCCTTGCTCCAGTCGCTGGCGGATCTTCATGACGACGGCATCAAGGTCAGCCTGCCGAGCCTGCGCGTGGATAATTTTTCCGTCGGCTTGGCGGCCGGGCTGGAAGTGATGAGAAAGGGCGGGCTGACGCTGGCGCCCGAGGCCGGGTCGCAGCGTATGCGCGACGTGATCAACAAGGGCGTGACCGAGGCCGATCTCGACGCGGCGCTGAACGCGGCGTTCGAACATGGCTGGCAGAAAGTCAAGCTCTACTTCATGATGGGGCTGCCGACGGAGACCGACGACGATCTGCAGGGCATCGTCGAGCTGGCCGAGCGCGCCGCTTCGATCGGCCGCCGCCACACTAAACGCGCGGCGATCAACGTATCCGTGGCCGGCTTTGTGCCGAAGGGGCACACGCCGTTCCAGTGGGCGGCGCAGAACACGCGCGAAGAACTGGCGCGCAAGGGCGCTTTTATGAAAAAGCAGATCCGTTCGCGCGCGATCAGCTTTAAATATCACGAATCGGAGCAGTCCTTCATCGAAGGCGTGCTGGCCCGCGGCGACCGCCGCGTCGGCCGCGCGATCCTCGAAGCGTGGCGGCTGGGCGAACGCTTCGACAGCTGGAGCGAGACGTTCAGTCTCGAGCGCTGGATGGAAGCGTTCGCCCGCGCCGGCGTCGATCCGGCGTGGTACGCTCAGCGGGAGCGCGCCGAGGACGAGGCGTTCCCGTGGGACCATATCGATACGGGCGTGTCCAAATCGTTTTTGCTGCGCGAATATCGCCGCGCGCGGGCAGCGAAAGTCACGCGCGACTGCCGTTCTTTCGGCTGCAACGCCTGCGGCTGGGAGCGGCGCGGCTGCGAGTGGAGCGCGGCGAACGCATGAGCCGCCTCCGCGTTGTTTTCGAGAAGCGGGGCTTCGCCTGCTTCGTGCGCCACGTGGAACTGCCGCAGCTTTTCGGCCGCATCGCCCGCCGCGCCGGGCTGAAAGTCGCCCTGACGCAGGGCATGTCGCCCCATCCGCACATCGTCATGGGACCGGCGCTGCCCGTGGGCGTGATCTCGCTCTGCGAGGCGGCGGAGATCTGGTTCGAAGAGAACGTCCCGCCCGAGGAAGCTCTGGAAAAGATGAACGCCCAGGCGCCGACGGGGTTCCGATTTCTCCGCGCCGCCCGCATCGCGCCCGACGCCATGTCGCTGAACAAGTGCTTCGACGCGGCGTCTTACTGGCTCTGCCCGCGCGATCCGGACAAGCTAGCGGCGGTGAAGCGGATCCTGTCGGAAGAGTTCGGCGCGGAAATTCTGCTGGCGCTGCGCGAATGCGGCGACGGGCTCGAGCTGGTCATGCACGATCCGTCGCAGACCGGCCCCGGCGCGCTCGTCAAGGCGCTGGTCGCCCGCGAAGCGATCTCCGGCTGGCCGGAAGTCTGTATCGCCCGACTCTGCCTGGGACGCTGGCGCGCCGACGCGGGCGGGATCGCGCCGCTGCTGTGAATCGCTGGGAACGAAAGCCGCCGCTTCCTGGAAGGGAACGTTTCGCGGCGCCTCGCTTTCGTCCGCAATGTTCCACGTGGAACATTGCGGACGAAAAATCCGGCAAGGCGCGCCCGCAAATTTTTCATCCGTTTTCTTCGCGTTCGGGCGGCGGCTTTTTGTTCCAGGCGTTTTGTCGATAAAATCATGTGTTTTCGGAGGCGTGGAAATGAACCAGCCGGATATACTCATCCTGGCGAACACCATCGACCCTGAAGAAGCCCGTGTGGCGATCGTGGAAAACGGCCGTTTGAGCGAGCTCTTCATCGAACGGATGTGGGAATGCCAGAAGAGCGGGGAAATATACAAAGCGCGCGTGGAAAGCGTTCTGCCGGGAATGAACGCCGCGTTCGTCGGACTCGGCGACGGGCGGAACGGTTTCCTCTATCTGAACGACGCGCGCGGCGTGTAAGTGCAGCAGAACGGCGAAGTGCTGGTGCAGGTCGTCAAAACGGCGCGCAAGAACAAAGGGGCGCGCGTGACCGCGCGCATTTCGCTGCCCGGGCGCTATCTCGTGCTCGTGCCCGGCGGCCGCGACGTGGGCGTGTCCAAGCGCATCGTCAAGGAAGAAGAGCGGATGCGTCTCAAGGAAACGATCCGCAGTCTGGATACGGTCGGTTACGGCGTGATTTTGCGCACGGCGTCGGAGGGCGTCGACGCCGACGCGCTGGCCGACGATTTGAAGCGGCTGAAAAAGCTCTGGCGCGACATCGAGGACAGCGCCGCCAAGCAGACGGCGCCCTGCCTGCTCTACAAGGACATGGGGCTGGTCGGCCGCGTGCTGCGCGACGAGCTGAGCTCGGAAGTGTCGCAGATCGTCGTCGACAATCAGGAGGAATACGACCGCGTCGCCGATTATCTGGAACGCTACCGCGCCGCGGAAAAAACGCCGGCGCTGAGCTTTCACCGCAGCAACATCCCGCTGTTCGAATACTACGACGTCGAAAAGGAGATCGACGCGCTGCTGGACAATAAAGTCTGGCTCAAGTCCGGCGCCTATCTCGTCGTCGATCAGACGGAAGCGCTGACGGTGATCGACGTGAACACGGGCAAGTACACCGGCGGGCGCAATCTGCGCGAGACGGTGCTGGCCACCAATCTCGAGGCGGCCGAAGAGATCGCCTGGCAGCTGAAGCTGCGCTCCATCGGCGGCATCGTCGTCGTCGATTTCATCGACATGGAACCTGAAGAGGACAAAAAGGCGCTGCTGGCGAAACTGGACGAGGTCTTCGCGGCGGACCGCTGCCGTGTGAGGGTCTATGGGATCTCGCCGCTCGGCCTGGTGGAAATGACGCGCAAGCGCGCGCGGGCCGACCTGGGGTCGGTGCTGATGCGTCCCTGCCCGCTCTGCGGTTCCGGTTCGCGGGTGCTGAAAGAAGATTCGCTGGCGCTGCTGCTGAAGCGCTTCATCCGCAAGGTCTTCCTTTCCGGACGCGCCGAGGCCGTGCTCGTGGACGTCAACGAATCGGTGGCGGCTTATGCGGCTCAGGTTTATCTGAGTTCGTGGGAAGAGACGTTCGGTCGGAAAATTTTTTTGCGCGGGCGGCTGGACATGCCGCTGGAAAAGTTCCGTCTCGACCTGCAGGGCTCGCTGAGCAGCGTAGAATCGCGCGTCGAACTGACGCGCAGCAGAGGAGATACCAGCGTTGTTTATCGAACGACTGACCCTTAAAAACTTCAAGAGCTTTGGCGGCACGCACGAGCTTCCTTTCGCGCCGGGCTTCACGGCCATCGTGGGGCCGAACGGCAGCGGCAAAAGTAACATCCTTGACGGGCTGCGCTGGGTCCTCGGCGAGAGTGGCGCGGCCCGTCTGCGCATTACCCGCCAGAGCGACCTGATCTTTCAGGGGTCGGCCGGCCTTTCCGAGGCGGCGGAGACCGACGTGGCGCTCGATCTGAACGACGGAGGCGGCCGCGGCAGCCTCCGCCGCCATCTTGACGCCTCGGGCGGCGCGCTTTACGTCAACGGCGTCCGCATGCGCATCCAGGACCTGACGCAGTTCAAACAGCAGTGGCGGCTCGAAGGCGACCGCTCGGCCTTCATCGGTCAGGGCGAAGTGGGCGCGGCCGTTCTGCAGAAGCCGTTTCAGCGCCGCCTGCAGCTGGAAGAACTTTTCGGCATCGACCTGTACCGCAAAAAACGCGACGGCGCCCTCGACGAGCTCAAACAATCCGGCGACGAGCTGTTGCGCCTGCACACGCTGATGGGCGAGCTGCGGGCCCGCCGCGAGGAAATCGCGCCGGATCTCCAGAACGCGCGCAAAGCCAAAGACTATCAGGAACGTCTCGAAGACCTGCGCCGCGTTCTGTATCATTACCGGCGCTGCAACGAAGAGGCGCGGCTGAAAACGCTCGAGCGAAAGCACGAAGAGGCCGGCTCGCAGCTCGATTCGGCGGGGCGCTGGGCGTCGCTGTGGAAGAACGCCCTCGAACGCCTCCGCGCCCGGGGCAGCGAGTACGCGCGGCGCCGCGGCGAACTGAACGACCGGCTGGAAGAGCTGACGCCGCGACTTGACGACGCGCTGCGCCGCGAGATGGCGCTCAACGCGGAAAAAAGCGAGAGCGAATTCGCCGCGCGCCGCGCCAGCGAAGAGCGCGACCGTCTCGACGAACAACTGAAACAGGAAGAAGCGCAGCGCAGCGGGCTGGCCGTTCAGGTCGGACGGCTGACGCAGGAGTCGTCATCGCTCGACGTGCAGATCCACGATCTGGAAGACCGTCTCGCCTCCCGCGACGCGGCGCTCGAAGCGTCGCGTCGCAGACGCCGCGAACTTCTGGAACGCGAAGCCGGACTGCTCGAAGAGGCCCGTCAGATGGAAACCCGCGCCGAGACTCTGGGGCTGCAGAGCCGCGAGCGCTCCGCCGTGCTCGAAGACCTGCGCGCCAAACGCGACAGCCTGGTCTCGAAGATGACCGAATCCGACGAAGCGCTGGAAGCGCTCGAGGACAAACTGGAACAGCTGGAGAAAAAGCGCGGCGAGGCGGCGGCGCAGAGTCAGGAGATGGCGATCCGCGTCCAGAGCGTGCGCCGTTCCGTCGCCAAGGCCGAGGCCGAACTCGATACGCTGCTGCAACGCGCCGAGGCGGGGCTTTATCCGCGCCCCGTGCAGATGGTGCTCTCGGCCGTCAAGCTCGGGCGCCTGAAGATCGAGACGATCCCCGCCGTCGAAGGCTTTTCCTGCGACGGCGCGCTGGCCCCCTGCCTCGAAGCCTATCTGGGGGGCCGCCAGTATTGGCTGCTCGTCGACACGATGGCGCAGGCCCGCGTCGGCATCGACCTGCTGAAAGAACGCAGGGGCGGGCGCGCGACGTTTTTGCCGCTGGAACGCTGCCGCAGTTCCCGCGCCGGCAAAGCTCCCGCGGGAAACGGCGTGCTGGGCTGGGCCATCGATCTGGTCGCGCCCGATCCGCGTTGGCTGCCCGCCATGGAGCATTTGCTCGGCGACCTGCTGGTCGTCAAAGATTACGATACCGGCGCGCGCCTGGCGGCGACGGTCCGTTACCCGATCGTCACGATCGACGGCGAAGTCTTTTCGCCTTCCGGCACCGTCAGCGGCGGCAAAAACGCCCGTTCCGCAGGCGCGATCACGTTGCGCAACATGATCGACGAGACGGAAAAACAGATCGCCGCCGACAAAAAAGCGCAGGCGGAGATCGCCAAATCTCTCGAAGCGGCCGAGCGCGCCGAAGCGAAAGCCGGCGAAGCGCTGGAAAAACAGCGCGCCGCCGCCGCCGAACAGAAGTCGCGGACCGAGGCGCTGCGCCGTGCCCTGCGCGAACAGACCGAAGAACTGAACGCGCTGCTCCAGGAAGACAGCAATTCGGCGGAACGCATCGGCCATTGTCGCGCCGAAGCGAAGAAAATGCGCGAGAGCGCCGCCCAGGCGCGCGCCGAGGTCGACGCCCTGCCGCTGTCCGACGGCGACGACGCCGAAAGCGCCCGCCTCGCCGAGCTGCGCACGCAGGGACTGCTGGTCGGCGAGCGCCTGACGGCCAAAAGGGGCGAACTGGAAAAGAGCGTGCGCGCCGTGAGCGACCTGCGCCGCGCGCTCAGCGACAACAACGAGGAATCGCGCCGCATCGTTCAGAAACTGGCCGAGCTGGCCGAGCGGCAGGAATCGGTGCTGAAGGAAAAGGGGGGGCGCGAGGCCGAGAAACGAGCCGTGCAGGAGCAGATTGCCGAGCTGGACAAGCACAACGCCGACGCGGCGCGGCGTATGGAGCGCCAGCTGCTGCGCAGCCAGCGCGCCCAGACCGCGTTCGATTCGCTCACCCGCGACGAGCTGATGGCCCGCAACGAGATCGAAAAGGTTCGCGAACGCCTCGACAGCCTGATCGCCGACAACGAGGAGAAATATCCCTATCCGGCGGATTTCGTCCCCGGCGACGAGAGCGCCGACAAACTCGAAAGCAGCTGCCGCTATCTCGAGCGCTCGCTCAAGGAACTCGGCGACGTGAACATGGGAGCGCTGTCGGAAGATCAGTCGCTGGCCGAACGCCTCGAATTCCTCGGCGGCCAGCTCAAGGACGTGCAGCAGGGCATGGACGAGCTGCGCGCCCTGATCGCCAATACCGACAGGCAGGCGGGGACGATGTTCAACGGCGCGCTCGTGAAGATCGACCGCCGCTTCGACGAACTGTTCCAGCGCCTTTTCGGCGGCGGCGAAGCCCACCTGAAAGCGCAGGAAGACATGGACCTCTGGGAAGCCGGCGTGGAGATCGTCGCCCGTCCGCCCGGGAAGAAGCCGCTGTTCCTCGCCCAGCTTTCCGGCGGCGAGCAGTCGCTGACGGCGCTGTCGCTGCTGTTCGCCTCCATGGAAGTGGCCAAGGTGCCGCTGGCCGTGCTCGACGAGGTGGACGCGGCGCTCGACGAGGCCAACCTGACGCGCTTCGCGCAGATGGTGGCCGATTATTCGAAGAACCTGCAGGTGATCGCCATGACTCACCGCCGCCAGACCATGGAACACGCCGAAGTGATGTACGGCGTCACCATGTCCGAACCCGGTTTGTCGCAGATCGTTTCCGTCAAGGTGGACCAATGGGATTAGACCGCGAAAAAAAAGAAATCGCCCCGCCCGCGGACGGCGAGGCGATCCTCTACGGATTTCTGCGCCTGCGCCAGCCCGACGTGGGCCCGCGCGTCAACATGGACACGGTGCTGCTGGCCGGCTTCGCCCGGCCGCGTCCGGGCGAGCGCGTGATCGAGCTGGGCTGCGCCCACGGCGGCGTGTCGCTGATCCTGGCCAAGCGCTTCCCGCACAGCCGTTTCGAAGGGCTGGATATTCAGCCGCGGCTGATCGAGCTGGCGCGGGAAAACGCCGCGCGCAACGGCCTGACGGCCAACGCGCGCTTCGAAACGGGCGACCTGCGCGAACACCGACGGCTGTACGAACACCAGAGCTTCGACGCGGTCGTCGTCAACCCGCCCTACGAAGATCCCGGCTTCGGCCGCCGCGCCGAGGCGGAAACGAACCGTCTGGCCCGCCAGGGCGAGATGTGCCCGCTCGCCGATGTGTGCGAGGCGGCGCGCTTCCTGCTGAAAAACGGCGGCCGCCTGTACATGGTCATGCGCGCGCTGCGCTTGGCCGAGACGCTGGCGCTGCTGCGGGCGCGCAGCCTCGAACCGCGCGAACTGCTGATGGTCCATCCCGCGCCGGGCAAAAACGCCTCCGTGTTCCTCGTCGAAGCGCGGCGCAGCGGCGGGACGGCCGTGACCGTGCCGCCGCCGCTGTTCATTTACGACGAAAAGGGCGAGTACACGCCCGAGCTGATGCGCTTTTACGCCCCCGAACCGCCGCTGCCGTAAAACGGAACCCGCCGCGGGGAAGTACGGTCTTTTGTTTTCCCCGCTTCTCCGTGTTTCCGTGGTCGCTTTTGTCTTACGAGAAAGAAAGGACGCTGGAACGATGCCGCTGATCCTGATCCCCACGCCCATCGGCAACATGGGCGACATCACGCTGCGCGCGCTGGAAGAGCTCAAGTCCGCCGACCTGATCGCCTGCGAGGACACGCGCCATAGCGGCCTGCTGCTGAGCCGTTACGGCGTCAAGCGGCCGCTGATGAGCTACCAGAAGTTCAACGAGCAGGCCCGCGTCGATGAACTGCTGGCGCGCCTCGCCAAGGGCGAAAAAATCGCCGTGATCAGCGACGCCGGCACGCCCGGTATGTCCGACCCCGGCTACGTTATTTTGAAAGCCGCCGTCGAAGCCGGGCTGCCCGTCGACGTTCTGCCCGGCGCGACGGCCTTCGTGCCCGCCGTGCTGCTGTCGGGGCTGGAGCCGCATCCGTTCTCGTTCGTCGGCTTTCTCTCCGATCAGAAGGGCGAGCGCGTCGCCGCGCTGGAAAAACTGAAAGGCCATCCCTACACGATGGTTTTTTACCTCTCGCCGCACAAGGCCGCGAAGCAGCTCGAAGACTTCCTCGCCGTGCTCGGCGACCGCCGCGCCGCGCTCGTGCGCGAGATCAGCAAAGTCTATCAGGAAGCGCGCCGCGGCTCGCTGTCAGAGATTATAGCTTCGGTGGCCGAGGGCGTGAAAGGCGAGCTGGTCCTCGTCGTCGAAGGCGGCGTCGCCGAAGCGCCGTCCGACGGCGCCTGGCGGGAAGAGGCGCTGCGCCGGCGCGCCGAAGGGATTCCCGTGAAGCGGATCGCCGAAGAGCTCGCGGAGCGTTTCGGCGCGCCGAAGAACAAAATCAAATCGTGGCTTCTTGAGCCGCATAACTGAAAATCTGTTACAATAACAAAATATTCCGCCGCGTACGGAATCGCGGCGGAATTTTTTTGTCGCGGGACGAAGCGGCCCCGGCGGCCGCATTTTTTACAGGCAATGGAGGCATGAGCAATGGCTGAAAAAAGTTTCTACATCACCACGCCGATTTATTACGTCAACGACGTGCCCCACATCGGGCACGCCTATACGACCATCGCCGCCGACGCCATGGCGCGCTACAAACGCATGGACGGCTGCGACGTGTTCTTTCTGACCGGCACCGACGAACACGGCCAGAAAGTCAGCGAAAGCGCCGCCAAGAAGGGCATGACGCCGCAGCAGCTCACCGACGAGCTGGCGCAGAATTTCCGCGACCTGCTGCCGCTCATCGACGCCAGCAACGACGACTTCATCCGCACCACCGAAGCGCGCCACGTCAAAGTCGTGCAGCAGATCTTCAAAAAACTGCTCGATCAGGGCGACATCTACAAGGGGACGTACAAGGGCTGGTACTGCGTGCCCTGCGAGACCTACGTGCCCGAGGCCAGCCAGGGCGAGAACCACACCTGCCCCGACTGTCATCGCCCGCTCAAGGAGATGGAGGAGGAAAGTTATTTCCTGCGCACTTCTGCCTACGCCGACCGGCTGCTCGAATTCTACGAGGCGCACCCCGACGCCATCAAGCCGAAAGTCCGCTACAACGAGGTGGTCAGCTTCCTGCGCATGGGCATGAAAGACCAGTCCATCTCGCGCACCAGCGTGCCGTGGGGCATCCCCGTGCCCGGCGACGAGAAGCACACCGTCTACGTTTGGTTCGACGCTCTCATCAACTATCTCACCGCCTGCGGCTACGGCAGCGACGAGGCGAAGATGAAAAAGTTCTGGCCCGTCGTCAACCACCTCGTCGGCAAGGACATCATCCGCTTCCACTGCATCGTCTGGCCGATCATGCTGCTCGCTCTCGGCCTGACGCCGCCCGCGTGCGTATACTCGCACGGCTGGTGGACCCGCGACGGCGAAAAGATGTCCAAGTCCAAGGGCAACGTCGTCGATCCGCACGAGATGGTCGGCCTTTACGGTTCCGACGTGTTCCGCTATTTTCTGCTGCGCCAGGTCACCTTCGGCCTCGACGGCGACTTCTCCGAACTCGCCCTCGTGCAGCGCGTCAACTCCGACCTCGCCAACGACCTCGGCAATCTGCTCAGCCGCACCGTCACCATGATCGAAAAGTACCGCGGCGGCGCCGTGCCCGCGCCCGCCGCGCTCGAATCCCTCGATGTGGAGGTGAAGGAACAGGCTTTGAACGCCTTCGCCGAGTACCGCGCCTTCATGGACAACTATCAGTTCGACGACGCCCTCAAGGCCCTGTGGAGCATGATCGGCCGCGCCAATAAGTACATCGACGAGACCATGCCGTGGAAGCTCGGCAAGGACGAGTCGCTGGCCGCCCGTCTCGACACCGTGCTGGCCACGCTGGCCGAGGAGCTCAAGCTGGCCGCCCTGATGCTGGCCCCCGTCATGCCCAAGACCGCCGTCAAAATCTGGGCGCAGCTCGGCCTGCCCGGCGACGTGAAAGACCAGCGCTTCGGCGACTATCGCTGGGGCGGCATGGGCGAAGAGCGCCCGACCGTCCGCCGCGGCGAAGGCGTGCTCTATCCCCGCATCGATCTCGACGAGTGGAAGAAGCAGGCCGAAGCGCGCGCGAACGCCCAAAAAGGCCTCGCCGCCGACCCCGGCGAGCACGAGCCGGAAATCTCCATCGACGACTTCGCCAAGATCGAGCTGCGCGTCGCGCAGATCGTCCACGTGGAGGCCGTCCCCAAGTCGCGCTCGCTCTACAGGCTCGATCTCGACCTCGGCTACTAGAAGCGCGTGATCGTGTCGAGCATCAAGGATTTTTACAAGCCCGAAGAGCTGGAAGGCCGCCGCATCGTCGTCGTCGCCAACCTCAAACCCGCCAAGATGTGCGGCGTCGTGAGCAACGGCATGCTCCTCGCCGCCGGTTCCGGCGCGCCCCACACGCCCGAGGAAAAACTCTCGCTGCTCGCCCCCGCGGAAGACATCCCGCTGGGCAGCCGCGTGCACTGAATCTGAGCGATCTCAATGAAAAATGCGTCCCGAAAATCCCGCGCGGGATTTTCGGGACGCTTTTTTCATTCATTGACGCCGCGCGGCGGAAACAAAAGCGTTCGCCATGCAATTTTATTATTGTGTGGCGATTTTTCATGTTCTATAATAGGAACCGTATCTCGGGATCGTTTCGCGCCGGAAAGCTCCGGGTGCTTTTTTGCGTTCCCGGCGGAAGGAAATAAAATGGAAAAAGGAGAACGGAACATGTCGTACAAAAGGATTTTGACGGTGCAGGACATTTCCTGCGTCGGGCAGTGCTCGCTGACGGTGGCGCTGCCGATTTTGTCCGCCTGCGGGCTGGAGACGGCGATCTTGCCGTCGGCCGTGCTTTCCACGCACACCGGCGGCTTTACGGGCTACACGTTCCACGACCTGACGGCGGAAATGCCGCGCATCATCGAGCACTGGGAACGCGAACAAATCCGTTTCGACGCGGTGTACAGCGGCTATCTGGGCAACGCCTCGCAGACCGAATACCTCAAGGAAATTTACGGCACGCTGCTTCAGCCCGGCGGGCTGCGCATCGCCGACCCGGCCATGGCCGACAACGGGCGGCTCTATCCGGGATTCGACGCGGCGTACGTGGAGGCCATGCGCCGCTTCGTCTTCGCCGCCGATCTGATCCTGCCGAACATCACCGAGGCGGCGCTGCTCACCGGCGTGGAATACCGCGAGCGGTACGACGAAAGCTACGTCGACGCCCTGCTCGCCGCGCTGCGCAAAGCCGGCGCCAAAACCGTGGTGCTGACGGGCGTCAGTTACGACGACGCGACGACGGGCGTCGTGGTGGACGACGGCGCGCAGAAACGCTATTACCGCCACGAAAAGCTGCCGAAGGGCTGCCACGGCACCGGCGACGTTTTCGCCTCCGTGTTCGCCGGCATGCTGACGGGCGGAAAATCCGCCTACGACGCGGCCGTCGCCGCCGCCGACTTCACGCTGCACTGCATTCGGTTCACCGCACAGGATCCTTCGCACTGGTACGGCGTCAAGTTCGAGCCGCTCCTGCGCGAGCTGACCGAACAGTGCAAGTAGCGCCGGAACGTTCCGGCGAAGTTTTGTTGGCCTCGCGACGCAAAAACGCCGCCCGTTCCGAAGCGCGCTTCGGAGCGGGCGGCGTTTTTGCGTCGCGCTTTCTACAGATTCTTTTTGAAGAACGCCTCGATGGCGTCGAAGGGGATCTTGTCGAGGCGGTCGTACAGGTCGGTGTGATTGGCGCCGGGGATGATCATGAGCTCTTTGTTGCTGCCGGTGAGCTTCTTGAAGGCGTCCTCGCTGAAGTAGCGGGAGTGCGCCTTTTCGCCGTGGACGATCAGCACGGCGGAACGGATCTCGGAAGCGTAGGCGAGGAGCGGCATGTTGAGGAAGGAGAGCGCGGACGTGACGTTCCAGCCGCCGTTGCTGTTGAGGGAGCGTTTGTGATAGCCGCGCGGCGTCTTGTAATAATCGTAATAATCGACGAGGAACTGCGGCTCCGCGGGGCGGACGTCGGGCAGGCCGCCGGCCAGGGCGCAGCTTCCGTTCCGGTAATCTTCGGTGCGCTGGGCGTTCAGCTGCCGACGAGACGGCGGCGACTCTGTACGCCCGACGGCGCGTCGTTCATTTGTCGCGCTTTAGTTTTTGCACGAATTACGCTACAATGAGACCTCGAAATAAACTCGGAAAACCACCCTGAAACGGAAGACAACGCCTTGCCGGCGGCGTTTCGAAGAGTTTCGTTCCCTGCGGAACATTTTTTTGAAGAGAGAAATGGATGAAAACATGAACGAAGAACTAATGCAAGAAAACGGCTCGAACTACATCGACAGCCACTGCCATCTCAACTCGCCGGAGCTGCGCGGCGGCATTCCCGCGGTGCTGGAGCGGGCGAGGGCCGCGGGCGTCGTCCGCATGGCGGTGATCGGCAGCACGCTGGCCGACAGCGCCGAGGCACTGGAAATCTGCCGTCGGCACAAGCCGTACGGTTTGTTCCCCGTGGTCGGGATTCATCCGCACGAAGTCAAGGATCTGCCGCTGGGGGAGCTGCCGCGGGAGCTGCTGGACATGGCCGCGCTTTCCGAAGTGAAAGCCTGGGGCGAGATCGGCCTCGACTACTATTACGATCTGTCGCCGCGCGCCGCGCAGATCGAGAAGCTGGCGCAGCAGCTGGAAGCCGCCCGGGCGCTGAACAGGCCCGTGGTGTTCCACGTGCGCGACGCTTACGACGATTTCTGGCCGCTGATGACGGCGGAACGCGCGCCGGAAAAGGCGGAGCTGCACTGCTTCACCGGCTCGCTCGACGACGCGCGCAGGGCGCTCGACCGCGGCTGGAAGATCGGCGTTACGGGCATGGTCACGTTCGCCAAGGCCGAAGACATCCGCGCCGTCGTGCGCGAACTGCCGGCGCAAGCGATCCTGTGCGAGACCGATTCGCCCTGGATGTCTCCCAAGCCGTTCCGCGGCACGGTCAACGAGCCGTCGCGCGTGCCGCTGGTCTACCGCAAGGTGGCCGAAGTGAAAAACATGGCGCTGGACGAACTGGCCGCCCAAGTCTGGCGCAACAATATGGAATTTTTCGGTCTGGAGGAAGACGCACGTGTTTGAATACCGTTTGATCGCTCAGGATCCGGAGACGGGCGCGCGCGCCGGCGAGTTCACGACGCCGCACGGCGTGATCCCCACGCCGGTTTTCATGCCGGTGGGCACGCAGGCCTCGGTCAAGGCCATGAGCCCCGACGAGCTGAAACAGATCGGCGCCAAGATCATTCTGTCGAACACCTACCATCTGTTTCTGCGCCCCGGCCCCGATCTGATCGCCAAGGCCGGCGGGCTGCACGGCTTCATGAACTGGGACCGCCCCATCCTCACCGACAGCGGCGGCTTTCAGGTGTTTTCTCTGGCGGGCATCAGCAAGGTCATGGACGACGGCGTCGAGTTCCAGTCGCATCTGGACGGCACGCGCTATCTGATGACGCCCGAACTGGCCACGCAGATCCAGGAAAAGCTGGGCAGCGACATCGCCATGTGCTTCGACCAGTGCGTCAAGCTGCCCTGCACGCGCGAGCAGGCTCAGGCCGCGGTGGAGCGCACGCTGCGCTGGGCGGCGCGCTGCAAAGCCGCTCATTCCCGCGCCGACCAGGCGCAGTTCGGCATCGTGCAGGGGGCGCTGTTAGACGACCTGCGCGCCGCCTGCGCCGACGAACTGGTGCGGATGGATTTCCCCGGCTACGCGATCGGCGGCCTGTCGGTGGGCGAGTCGCACGCCGAGATGTACCGTTGCCTCGACGCCCTGATGCCGCGCCTGCCGGCGCACAAGCCGCGCTACCTGATGGGCGTCGGGCACCCCGCCAATCTGATCGAGGGCATCGCCCGCGGCGTCGACATGTTCGACTGCGTGCTGCCGACGCGCAACGGCCGCACCGGCACCGCGTTCACCTGCGAAGGCAAGATGAACGTCAAAAACCGGCGCTACGCCGAAGACTTTTCGCCCATCGACCCCGAGTGCGGTTGCTACGCCTGCCGCAACTTCACGCGCGCCTACGTGCGCCACCTCTACAAGGCCGGCGAGATCCTGGCGGTGCGGCTGCTTTCGTGGCACAACATTCATTTCCTCGTCCAGCTCGCGGCCGGCGCGCGGCAGGCCATCGTCGAAGGGCGCTTCGGCGCTTACCGCCGCGAGTTCATGACGCGGTACGAAGGCGGCGCTTACCTTGAAAAAATATGACAATATCGTCCCCGTCGATTTTTGGAACCCCGACCCGGCGGTGATCGCCCGCGCCGCGGCGCTGATCCGCGCCGGCGAGCTGGTGGCCTTTCCCACCGAGACGGTTTACGGCCTCGGCGGCAACGCGCTGGACGGCGAGGCGGTGAAAAAAATTTACGCCGCCAAGGGACGCCCTTCCGACAATCCGCTCATCCTGCATTTTCCCAGCCCCGAAGCGGTAGAGCGGGCGGCGTTCGTCGACGATCGCGCGCGGCGGCTGATGGCGCGCTTCTGGCCGGGACCGCTGACGCTGGTGCTGCCGGCTCGCGACTGCGTGTCGAAAGAGGCGCGCGGCGGGCTGACGACCGTCGGCTGCCGCATGCCCGATTATCCCGCGGCGCTGGCGTTCTTCGCCGCCTGCGGCGTGCCCGTGGCCGGCCCGAGCGCCAACCGCAGCGGCCGCCCCAGCCCCACGAACGCGCAGACCGTGGCCGAGGACATCGGCTCCGCCGCGGCGATGATCCTCGACGCGGGCGAGTGCCGCGTCGGCGTCGAATCGACCGTGCTCGACGTCAGCGCCGCCGTGCCGGTGCTGCTGCGCCCCGGCGGCGTTTCTATGGAAGAGCTGCGGGAATTTCTCGGCGAAGTGGCGCTGCCCGTCGGCGTCAACGAACTGAAACGCTCGCCGGGCACCCGCTACCGCCATTACGCGCCCGCCGTGGAAGTGCGCGTCTGGGAGCCGGGCGCGGCGTTCGCGTGGCCGGAACGGTTCACGTACATGGGCGTGGCGGCGTCGGAAAAACTCCCTGCGCGCCAGATCCATTTCGACGGCTTCGAAGCGTACGCCCACGGCCTCTTCTCGGCGCTGCGCGAGCTGGAAAAGGACGGTCTACCCATCGTCGCCCAGTGGCCGCCGAGCGGCGGCATCGGCCGGGCACTGCGCGACCGCATCTCCCGCGCCGCGGGGCTGGCCTGAGACGAAAAAAAATCCCGGTGAAAAAAGTTTTTGGGGGCTTGTCAAAATCGAAAAGATCTGTATAATAACCACGTGTTCAGGAAACGCCCGGGTGGCGGAATTGGTAGACGCGCTAGATTCAGGTTCTAGTGGGCACTAGCCTGTGGGAGTTCGAGTCTCCCCTCGGGCACCATCTTTTTTTCAAGATGGCAATGTCACCGATACGCGAGGGCTGCATCAAGCATTGCTTGGTGCAGCCTTTTTTTGTATTTTGCGCGGCTTTTTTCTCGGCGCGCCGCCCTTTTTGTAAACGGCGGCGAAGCCCGTGGGCGACGGATTAACCACTTAAATTCACTGAACGCTGAAAGTGGAGAAATCCGTGTCGAAATTTTCTTTCTAGTGAGACTTTTATTCTGGATGTGTGGAGGTTGAACACGCATGGCTGAGTTTGTTCCGGTGAGCAAGGGGCGTCAGCGTCTGATTTTCGGCAGCGGGCACGATGTAATCCCGCTTCCCGACATGGTGGAAGTTCAGCGCGAGTCTTACCGCAGTTTTTTCCAGGAAGGCGCAGCGCCGGAGGATCGCGAGTCCGTGGGCCTTCAGGAGCTTCTCGACGAAATTTCCCCGATCAGCAATTTCGACGGCAGTTTCCGTCTTGAGTTCCTGGGCTACGAGATCGACGAGCCTTCCATGTCGCAGGAGGAAGCGAAGCGCCGTGACTGCACGTGGCACCGTCCGATCAGGGCCAAGGTGCGCCTGCACAACGACCGCGCGCAGGAAGTGCGCGAGGAGGAAATCTACCTCGGCGACTTCCCCGTCATGACTCCGCGCGGCACCTTCATCATCAACGGCACCGAGCGCGTCGTCGTCAATCAGCTGGCCCGCAGCGCCGGCGTTTATTTCAAGTCCGAACCCGGCGCCTCGGGCGCGCAGAATTATTCGGCGAAGATCATCCCCGAGCGCGGTGCCTGGGTGGAGTTCGTCATGGCCGGCGATTCGCTGTCGGTCAATATCGACAGCCGCCGCAAGCTGCCCGCCACGCTGCTGCTCAAGGCCTTCGGCCTGGGCACGAACGAGGAGCTGCTCAAGGCGTTCGGCGGCGTTGTGGAAGATCTGGACATCGTCACGGAAGAAGCGGCCGGCCGCCTTCTGGCCGAGTCGGTCACCGATTCCCGCGGGCAGGTGCTGCTCCACGAGGGGACCCGGCTTGACAAGGACGGGCTCGAGCTGCTATGGGAGCAGGGACGCACGTCGCTCAAAGTGTGGAATGTAGCGCCGATCTTCGTCTCCGCGCTTGAAAAGGAGAACGCCAACAGCACCGACGAAGCGCTGCTGGAGATCCTGCGCCGCATGAGGCCGAACGAGCCCGTGCGCATCGAGGGCGCGCGCGAATACTTCGACGAATTGTTCCTCGACGTGCGCCGTTACACGCTGGGGCGCGTCGGGCGCTACAAGCTGAACCGCCGCCTCGGCCTGAGCCTGAAGAAAGACGAGTACCTGCTTACGCTCGACGATCTGGTCCGTATCGTCAAGGGGCTGGTCGCCCTGCGCGACACGGAGGAGCAGCGCGACGACATGACGTTCCCCGAGATCGGCGAGGAGCGTGTCGACGACATCGACCATCTCGGCAACCGCCGCGTCCGCTCCATCGGCGAACTGCTGCAGAGTCAGCTGCGCATCGGCATGCTGCGTCTCGAGCGCATCGCCAAGGAACGCATGACCACTGTGGCCGACCTCAGCAAGGCCATGGCCCGCGATTTGATCAACGTGCGTCCGCTGGCGGCCGCTCTGCGCGAGTTCTTCGGTTCGGGACAGCTGTCGCAGTTCATGGATCAGAACAATCCTCTTTCGGAGCTGACGCACCGCCGCCGCCTTTCGGCCCTGGGCCCCGGCGGTCTGAGCCGCGAGCGCGCCGGATTCGAAGCCCGCGACGTTCACTACACCCACTATGGCCGCATCTGTCCCATCGAGACGCCCGAAGGTCCGAACATCGGTCTGGTGACTTCGCTGGGTACCTACGCGCGCCTCAACGAGTACGGCTTCCTGATCACGCCGCGCCGCCCCGTCAAAAACGGCGTGGTCTCCACGAAGGCGGAAGACGTCGTCTATCTGTCCGCCGACGAGGAGGACAACTATTACGTCGGCCGCGCCAACACGCCCTTCGATCCGCAAACGGGGCGCCTGACGGAAGACGCCGTGTACGCCCGCTACAAGGGCGATATCGTCAAGATCGCTCCCGAACAGGTGGATTTCCTCGACGTATCTTCGAAGCAGGTCGTGTCGGCTTCCGCCGCGCTGATCCCGTTCCTCGAGCACGACGACGCCAATCGCGCTCTGATGGGTTCGAACATGCAGCGTCAGGCCGTGCCTCTGCTGCTGCCCAAAGCTCCTTTTGTCGGCACCGGCATCGAAGAGCGCGTGGCCCGCGATTCCGGCTGCTGCGTCTATTCTTCCTGCGACGGCTCCGTCACCTATGTCGATTCCGACCGCATCGAAGTGACCGACGACAACGGCGGCCGCCATGAATTCGAACTCGACAAGTTCCTGCGCTCCAATCAGGGGACCATCATTCACCAGCGTCCCACGGTCGACGTGGGTGACAGGGTAAAAACCGACGAATTGCTGGCCGACGGCCAATCCGTCGACGGCGGCGAGCTGGCGCTCGGGCGTAACGTGCTCATTGCCTTCGTGCCATGGGAAGGCTACAACTACGAGGACGCCATCCTGCTCAGCGAAAAGCTCGTCAAGGAAGACTATTTTTCTTCCATCCACATCGAAGAGTACGAGATCGATTCCCGCGACACCAAGCTTGGCCCCGAGGAGATCACCCGCGACATCCCCAATGTCGGCGAAGACGCGCTGCGCAATCTCGACGAGGACGGCGTGGTGCGCATCGGCGCCGAGGTCAACCCCGGCGACATCCTCGTCGGCAAGGTCACGCCCAAAGGCGAGGCCGACCACAGCCCCGAGGAAAAACTGCTGCGCGCCATTTTCGGCGAAAAAGCCGGCGAAGTGCGCGACACGTCGCTGCACCTGCCTCACGGCACGCGCGGCAAAGTCGTTTCCGTCAAGCGCCTCAACCACGTCGACAATCCCGAGTCGCTCAGCCCCGGCGTCAACGAGGTCATCAAGGTCTACGTGGCCCAGTGGCGCAAGATCACCGTCGGCGACAAGATGTCGGGACGCCACGGCAACAAGGGCGTCGTTTCCCGCGTCCTGCCCGTGGAGGACATGCCCTATCTGCCCGACGGCACGCCCGTCGACGTCTGTCTCAACCCTTTGGGCGTTCCCAGCCGCATGAACCTCGGCCAGGTGCTCGAAGTCATCCTCGGCTTCGTCGCCCTCAAGAACGGCTGGAACGTCGGCACCCCCGTGTTCGAGGGCGCCACGGAAGAGGAAATCTACAAGATGCTGCAAGAGATTTCCGACCGCGACCCCGACCTGCGCGGCAAACTGTCGTCGGGCGGCACGATCCGCCTGCGCGACGGGCGCACCGGCGACCTGATGGCCGAGCCCAGCACCGTTGGCGTCATGTACATGCTCAAACTGAACCACCTCGTCGACGACAAGCTGCACGCCCGTTCCGTCGGGCCGTACAGCCTGATCACGCAGCAGCCTCTGGGCGGAAAGGCCCAGTTCGGCGGCCAGCGCTTCGGCGAGATGGAAGTCTGGGCCCTGCAGGGCTACGGCGCCGCGCACGTGCTTCAGGAAATGCTCACCGTCAAGTCCGACGATATCCGCGGCCGACTCAAGACCTACGAAAAGATCATCAAGGGGCAGAACCTCACCAAGCCCGGCGTGCCCGAGAGCTTCAAAGTGCTCGTCAAGGAACTGGAAGGCCTGGGGCTGACCGTTTCCATCGATTACAGCGACGGCACTTCCGGCCCGCTCCCGATCGACGACGATGACGACGGCCCGCGCCGTCCCAGCGACATCGACAACATCACCGCCAGCGATATGATGTTCGCCGCCGCAGCGGACTTGCCCGCTCAGCCGGCGGAACGAAACGCCGCGGGATCCGGCGGTGAGGAGGAGTCCGAAGCGCTGCCGGATGCGGATGAAGCGAACGCCGGCGGCGAGGAAACGGCGGATCCCGAAGCGCGGGAAATGCCCAACCTGAACGAGTAAACGACAAAAAGAAAAGCGGGAGAGCGCTGTCGCTTTCTCTCCCGCTTCCGAACGTTTCCCGGTCTCGTATTCGTCTTTTCGTCATTTATTGGATAGAAATGGAGTGATTCTCCTTATGAATAAAGAAATCGTCGGAATCCGTCTGCGCCTGGCCACCCCCGATCAGATCCGGGAGCTGTCCCACGGCGAAGTCAAAAAGCCCGAAACGATCAACTACCGCACGCTGCGTCCCGAACGCGACGGCCTTTTCTGCGAGCGCATCTTCGGGCCGACCAAAAGCTACGAGTGCGCCTGCGGCAAGTACAAGAAGAGCGGCCCCAAGTTCAAGGGCGTCGTCTGCGACCGCTGCAGCGTCGAAGTCACCGACAACCGCGTGCGCCGCGAGCGCATGGGACATATCGAACTGGCGGCTCCCGTCGTGCACATCTGGTATCTGCGCGGCATTCCCAGCCGTCTCAGCCTGCTGCTGGGCACGCCCACCAAAATGCTGGAGCGCGTGGTCTATTTCGCGCCGCTGCGCAAGCGCGAGGCGGCCTACAAGATCGTCATCGAGGGCAAACGTCCCGACTTGGCCGCCAAAGACGACGTGATCTCCGAATCGGAGATGCGCGTCCACGCTCATTACGACCCCAAATTCAAGGCCGAAGAGGCGTACCGCATCCTCTCCACGGACGACGTGCCGCTTGCCGCCGGCGACGTGATCAGCGCCAACCAGCTGGCCCGTTACCAGTCGGAATGGGGCGAAGACTCTTTCTCGGCGGAGCCGGCCTACACCATCCTCTCCCTCAACGGTGTCACCGCCGGCGATGTATCCGTGCTGACCGCCGCCGGACTGATCGCCGAGACGCCACTCTGTTCCAGTTTTAGATTTGCAGCACGTCCTCCGTCCAGTAACGGATTCAT
>ERZ856578.3550-NODE-3550-length-22998-cov-41.206535_pt1 | contig 22998 bp, 28 predicted proteins | sample MGYA00514384_ERZ856578 | MGnify/ENA primary metagenome ERZ856578 (study PRJEB29103, sample SAMN06111958) | human gut metagenome | biome: human gut; feature: ankylosing spondylitis patient; material: healthy_person | host: Homo sapiens | place: China:Hangzhou... | reverse complement strand
CAAGGATTTAGAAGACTAGAGTAACGCTAAGGTGCGGTTGGCGTTACTCATGACGCGCCTTTAGGCGCTGCTGGTATCATGCCCTTTTAGGGCCATCATTCATGCCACGTCCTTTGGGCGTGGTCTTGACTGGAGGCAGTCAGTTTTGGGCGCGGTTCTTTTCCCCTGTCAGCATATTAGTGAGTTTCGTGCGGTATCGCATAAGCTGGGCTTGACCATGCCGCACATATACAGGTCGCAGATCCATTTGGCGTCTTTATGGTCAGTCTTGTTGCCCTCCTGCGGTTTCGTGTACTTGGGATGTGCCAAGGTAACCAACAGGTCTTTTCGAGGATGTTGAACACGGGAATCCAGTATTTTCCTGTAGATTCCATGCACACATCCGAGCAGGAATATTTTGCGAGCCAGTCAGCCAAAATCCTGCAATCCATTGGAAAACGAGGAAAAGCGAGCTTGTTTGTACTCCGTCCGACCGTTGGCGTCGGTAATCCTGATACAGGCAAAAATCCAGGCTTTGTGGACATCCAGCCCACAGCAGTTTTTGCGGAGAATCTTAAAAGCCATAGAATCCCTCCACACGAATATTGGCGAAGGTTCGGCAGAAAATGGCTGCCCGGCAAAATCGAGCCGATTTGAAAGAGGTAAGTTTAAGGGTTACGGTGATGCGCCATTCGTCGATGTCTTAACTGGCGTCCGAACCATATAGCAATGCGGGGGTGCCGCTATACAGCCCCGCCACTCACCTCCACGGTTTCTATAGTGTACCGAACGCTTCCGTGGATAGTATAATAAACAAATATTTCAAGCGATAGCACCCGGGTTTCATAACCCCCTCGGTGCCTTTCGCAGAAAGGCGGATTATAGCAAGCAATGTAAAACTATTATGCATTGCTTTTGAATTCATGAAGCCCCAAACCCCTTTTGGTCAGGAATCTTCGGATATAGTCAAAATTTACGATGAAGAGAACAAAGAAAATAGTATTCCTCAAAAGCAGGAAAATATTCAACCAGACATTGACAACAAACGAATGTTCTGTTACAATACTTGTGACAATTAAATATAAAAGTGCCAACACCGCTGCTCAAGAGACGAGCAGACATATTGAATGCAAAGACCTTATCTTACATATCGGGCACGGAACATAATGAAAAGCGAACAAAGCTGTCCGCTTTATTTGTGTTACCGCAGTGCGATAGAAGATAATGTCTTTTTTATTTTTCTGTCAGGAGGTATCAGATTGAAAGAATCGGTTTACAAAAGTTATGACGAGCTGCCGCTGTTTCTGAATGCAGAGATTGTCGGCAAGGTACTGGGGGTGTCCACGACAACGGCATACGAGTTGATGCATGAAGAAAACTTTCCAGGTATGAGAATTGGTAGCCGGCTCATTGTATCAAAAGAAAAGTTCCGAGAATGGGTGGATAGGCAGACAGAAAGGAATGGGTGATGTGATTGAAGTATAAACAGTATCCGAAGCGTAACGCCATCAAAAACTATTTTCCTCTGCCGAATGAAATCTTTTGCCTTGAACTCTCTGCTGGAGAGATTGCGGTGTATGCTTACCTGATGTATTGTGAGGACAGGAAAACCTTTCAGTGTCATCCAAGCTATCGCACCATTGGCCGGGCGGTAGGATCAAGCCGGAACACCATCAAAAAATATGTAACGGGACTGGAACAAAGGCATCTGATCGCGACTGTGCCAACGACAGTCTGTACCAAGAACGGAAGAAAACGAAACGGTAGCTTGTTCTATACAATCCGCCCCATCGAAGAAGCGAAAGAGTATTACTTTGAGCAGCAGTTACAGCGTGCAGAGGAAGAAACCGCACGACAAAAGGCAAGGAAGCTGTTTGAACAGCGCAGGCAGGAACAGACAAGAAAGGTCGTGTAAGGGATGAGAACGAAGTTTTATAAGGTCAAAAGACTCCATAATGAATCGAAAAAGCAATGTACCATGTGCGGAAAATATTTTGATTTGTGGGACGAGCAGGAGAACTTTTGCCTGGATCGGCGCATAGGCTATGGTTCTTCCTACGATAGTTGTCAGGTGAAGCTTCGACTGTGCTGCGGATGCTTTGATCGTGTGTTGGACATGGTTGTACCACTGTGCGGGACAAACCCAATCACTGACTTGACTGACTGGGAATGGCCGAATGAGGGAGAAACAACGGATATTACTTGAAGCAGGTTAAAGTGAGGGGTCTATTCGCCCCTCACATACCACAGCGGACGGCAGAGCCGACCGCATTGACGGGAGTATTACGAAAAAATTATAGGGGTCTATCAGAAAAGGAGACAAAATGAGCGAGAATAAGAAGAAATATGCCTTTTGGCTGGAGCCGTCGTTGATGGAGGAAATGGAGAGTATGCTCGGAGAAGCCAACGCCACCTCCAAAGGTGATTTTGTACGGCAGGCCATCAAGCTGTATATGGCCTATCTGCGGCAGAACAAGAGCCTTGACTTTTTGTCGCCACTGCTGGCACAAACGATCAGAGGTGAAATCGAAAGTGTAGAGAAAAATATTTGCGGGATGCTGTTTAAAGTCGCGGTCGAACAGGCGATAAACAGCAATATTGTCGCCGCAGAGAATGATATTGACGCCGAATCACTGGATCAGCTTCGTGATTCCTGCGCCAGAATGGTAGCGGAAAACAATGGGCTCATCACATTTGAAGATGCCTATGATTGGCAGCGGGGTGAATAGCCATGCCGAAGATCATTTTCACCAGCCGATATATCCAAAATCCGTCCAAAGCCAATGCCGGCAAGTTGGTCAAATATATGGGAACGCGGGAAGGCGTTGAAAAACTGCCGAACGGGGTTGATAACAAACCGGCTACGAAAAAACAAAAAGATTTGATTGCCATCTGCATAACTGCTGTTCCGGAAGCGTGGGATTATCCGGAACGACAATACTATTCCGCGCATATGACAAAAGACGCGGCAACGGAATTCCTGGATGCCTTCATCGAGCGGAATGTTGACCGTGTTGACGGCATCAAAAAGCTGGTGTCGTATATGGGGGAGCGACCCGGCGTGGAGAAGCTCGGTAAGCACGGACTGTTCTCGCAGACCGATGACAAAATCAACCTGGACGCTGTGGCGGAGGAAATCTCTCATCACGAAGGTATCCTCTGGACACATGTTGTCAGTCTGCGCCGGGAGGATGCGGAACGGCTTGGATACAACAACGCCAAGGCGTGGAAAGAGCTTGTTCGCCGCAACACTTTGCAGATTGCCGAGGCACACAAAATAGAGCCGTCACAAATGCAATGGTATGCAGCCTTCCATAACACGACGCATCATCCGCACATCCATCTGATGGTATACGCGAACGATACGAAACAGGGCTATCTCACCAACAAAGGAATCGAAGAAATGCGCAGGATGTTCGCCAACGATATCTTCCGCAACGAAATGTATCATGCCTTCACGCTGGAAACACAAATGCGGGATGAGGTGCGGGCGGCGGCGAAAAGGCGGATCAATGAATTGCTGGAAAGCACGGAAACGCCAATCGCCGCATCCAAGGAAATGCAAACTCTATATAGCCAGCTCGTCGAACAGCTTTTCGGTTACAAAGGCAAAAAGGTATACGGCTATCTTCCGAAAAATATTAAGGAAACGATTGACGCCATTGTCGCCGAACTTGCCAAGGATAAGCGAATCGCAGAATTGTATGCGGAGTGGAACAAGGCCAACCGTGAAAAGCTGTCGGTATATTATGACAAGGAAAAGACTAATATCCCGTTAGAGGTCAACAAAGAGTTCCGGGATATCAAAAATACAGTCCTGCGCTCTGCAGCGCGGATGATGCAAACGGAACATTCAGCGCAGCCGACCGCGATCCATTCCTCGGTCGGAAATTTGGTTGCCATGCTTGCCAAGGCGATAGCGGCAAGTTATCAGAAACGACGGACAAAACTGGATACACAGATAGACGCCAAACTGAAATCCAAGATCGAACAGAAAAAGCAGGCGCACGGTTTGAAAACCGATCGCAGTGTACAGCAGGATTACAGCGAAGATGAGAAACAGGGTATGCACCTCAGTATGTGACTTTTTCCTTGCTTTTTGCAAAGTAGCTGGATATTGTAAAAGATATGTGGTATTGTTTTGTACTGCGAAAGGAGATGATCAAATGCAGCGAAAACTATTGACCAACGGCAATGCATTTAAGCGTACCGACAACCGCTGGGGCGGTGTAGTCTGGTACATGGACGAGCATGGAGAGCGGAAACGCAAGAGCTTCTCCGGTACGACCAAGGCCGAGGTCAACAAAAAGATGACGGACTATATTGCGGACTTTGAAAACCAAGCAGTGGAATCGGATGAGTCCAAAAAGGCACTACAGGACAGTATGCAGAACTGGCTGCAGGTATTCAAGTTCCCATCCGTAGAGCAGACCACCTATGACCGGTGCGAGTGCAGTGCCAAAAATCAAATCTATCCTCTGCTGGGGGACAAGCCGGTTGGAGACATTACAGCGGCAGACATCAAAAATCTGCTCAACTACTGGATGAACAAAGGCTACGCTTACACCACCGTTAAGAAAGCGTATGTAGTATTGAACGAATACTTCCGGTATCTCTACCGCGAGGAACTGATTCCGAAGAATCCGATGGCGAATGTGAAAATGATGAAGAAAAGCAATTTCCTGTCGGCGCAGGACAAGGAAGATTTACCGGAGTGCGAAACAGTGACCATTTTCACGCCGGAGGAAATTGAGAAGTTCAAAGCTGAAGCGTTCAGTACATTCAAAGACGGCAAGCGGAAATACCAGCAGGCGGCAGCGTATATCCTGATGCTGAACACAGGACTAAGAACCGGTGAGTTGCTCGGTCTGCTGAATAGCGACATTGATCTTAAGCGCAAGACGTTGACAGTCCGACAAGGAGTGAAAGAGGTTTACAAACGTAGCGGCGCTGAAGCCGAAAGCGGCCGAGAGATCAAAGTCGGCAAGCCCAAAAGCGCGACCAGTAAGCGCACAGTGCCGCTGAACAGGACGGCGGTGGAAATGATCGAGGATCTGCGCAGAGACGCCTATTTCGGAGAAAATACGCCCCTTGTGGCGGACGGAAGCGGAGGCTACACCAAACCGGTCAATCTGCGAAAGAGATTTTACCGAATACTGAAAGCGGCGGGAATTGGGCAGAAAGGACTGCACAGCCTGCGGCATACCTTCGCCACCAATTTGGTGAACGGACAGAAGCAGCCTGACGGAACCATCAAGGCATTATCGCCACGTCAGGTAGCCGACCTGCTGGGACACAGCACCTCACAGATCACTGAACTGTACTATGTGAAAAAGGACACAGCAAGGCTCAGTGGAATCACCGAAGGCTTTGAGATATAACCGAAAAGACCGCCCAGGCGAAAACCCGGGCGGTCAAAATTTGCGATGCAGTAAACAAAGAAAAGGCGAAAATCTACCGGGAGCCCCGCCGATAAATGATGCTTTATTGATGATGTAGCAAACGAAATCGTTGCAAACCGTTGGCAGCAGATGCGAAATTGATGCCCGATTTGAACGTCAAAATGCGGTAAAGCAGACCGTGCGCCGGACAAAAAAGATACAAGAAAAACGGCTCAAACCCGCATGGTTGAGCCGTTTTTCACTGGCAGGGGCAGAAGGACTTGAACCCTCGGCACGCGGTTTTGGAGACCGCTGCTCTACCAACTGAGCTATGCCCCTGTGTATTCTATTATCATAAAGGGAATGCATCCCGAGTTATTGGTGGGCCTTCAGGGACTCGAACCCGGGACCAACCGGTTATGAGCCGGTTGCTCTAACCAACTGAGCTAAAGGCCCATAATGGAGTGCCACAGCACGAAAGCTATTTTATCATATAATTCGGAATTGTCAAGAGATTTCCGCAATCTTTTCCCGCAGTTTCCGACACGGAAGCCGATCCGCGCCGTCAGCAGGGAGGAGCATAGAAAAGGCCCGGAGATAACCCGGGCCTTTTCTCAGCGCATCGTCTTGGCCATCTCCAGCAAATCCTCTTTTCGGTTGGGGCAGCGCCCGTCGATGACCGCTTCCAGCAGTGTTTCCAATGTGTCCCCCAGCAGCTTACCTGGGTAAATACCGATTTGTATCAGATCGTGTCCGTTCACCTGCAAATCCTTGAGAGAAAAGCAAGCCTGAGAAGCCAGTACTTCTCTGGCGGTTTGGCCAATTGTCTCAATGTCCTGTATCCGGTATAGCAAATCTGGATGCTGTCCCCGCACATCTGCCTTTTGTACCTCCAGAAGCTGAAAAAACGCCTCCTCGCCGAGCCGCCGCAGCCATCGTTTTACCTCGGTTTCCTTGGCGGTCAGCCGCACGTCGTGGTACGTAACCAGCATGACCGCCCGTTCTATGGTGGCCGTGTCCAGCTTCATCCGACGCAGAACCTCTCCGGTTATCTGGGCGCTTACCGCCGGATGCCCGTAAAAGTGACCGACCCCTTCCGCGTCGCGTGTAAAGCAAGAAGGCTTGCCGCTGTCGTGCAGCAGCAGGACCCATCGAAGCACCGACAGGGGAGGAGCCGCCTGTACCGCGCGCATTGTGTGCTCGTAAATATCATATTTGTGGTAGGCGTTATATTGGGGATGATCCCGCATGGGAGAGAGCTCGGGCAGAATGACTTCAAACACGTCGGGATATTCCATCAGCACCGGAAACGTCGCCGGGCCGCAAAGTAGCTTATTCATTTCAGCCGCGATTCGTTCCGCCGCTATCTGGCGCAGCAGGAACGCCTGCCTGTGAAGGCTTTCCCCTGTCATCTTCTCCAAGGAGAATTCCAGAACGGAGGCGAAACGCAGCGCCCGCAGAATGCGCAGCGCATCCTCGCCGAACCGCTTGTCCGGATCGCCCACACAGCAAATCCGCCGGGCCTCCAAATCCGCCCGCCCGGAGAAATAGTCCACCAGTCCCACGTCCGGGTGGTAGGCCATGGCGTTGATGGTAAAATCCCGGCGGCTCAAATCCTCCCGCAGACTGCGGGTGAACCGCACCGCGTCGGGATGCCGGGCGTCAGAATAAGCGCCGTCTACGCGATAGGTGGTAATCTCTACCGGGCAGTGCTCCTTGATGATCGTCAGCGTTCCATGCGCCAGCCCGGTCTTCGCCACTGTATAGCCGCCCAGAGCGTCAAAGATACCTGCCGTTTCCTCCGGTAGGGCGGAGGTGGTCACATCCCAATCGGTGGGCGTCCGTCCCAGCAGGGAATCCCGCACGCAGCCGCCGACCACATAGGCCTCGTGTCCGCGTTCATTCAGCGCGCGAAGAATATCCAGCACATTTTGCGGTATGGCAATCATGAAACTCGTTCCTTTCGGTGAACAATGAAGACGCGTATAAAAATCCCGGCTTATCCGGCGCACCTTCGCCGGCAAGCCGGGATAAATCCCTTTATTTTTCCCGGACCTTGAAGCCGTACCCCCAAATGGTCTCGATGGACAAATTGGTGTTCTGCAGCTTCTTGCGCAGCCGTTTGACGGTGTCGTCCGCCACCCGCGTGCCGGAATCGTTTTCAAATCCCCACACCGTGGGCAGTAATTCGCTGCGCGGAACCGCCCGGGCGGCGTTTTTCATTAAATAGGTGAGCATGGCGAACTCCGTGGGAGTGAAGTGGATTTCCTCGTTGTTGCTGTCGTAAGCCGCCATATTATCCAGATCCATCGTCAGGCCGCCCAGCGTGATTTTGGTGCTGGGGCTAACCGGCTTGCAGATGAGGGAGATGTCCGCCGTTATGTTGGTGGAACTCAGTTCATCACTGATATTGGTGTATTCGATGGAATACCCGTTGTTGCGCAGAGAGGTTACCAGTGTGTCCAGCATTTTATTGTCGTCGCCATAGACATAGACCAGCTTCGGCATCTTGCATTCCTCCATCTTTTATTTCCATACAAGGGCGCGGCCCCCGTTCAAAACGCCCACGGCGTTTTAGGCTGTCGTTGTGGGATACCTTATATCAGCATACCAGACTACTTTGTTGGATTTGTGAATAAAGTGAAACGAATGTGAGAATTCCCGGAAAGCCTCAACGGCTGTACTCGGATAGCAGCCGCTGCTTCTCGTCCCAAAGGGGCTGGGAGAGATCCACGTAGTATTTATGCGGATTTTCGAAGCGGAGCACCTCGTCCCACATGGTGCCGATCTGCGCCTGGCAGTAAGAGCGCAGATCCTGTACCGTCGGCAGATCGTAGACGCATTCTCCCGCCCGGAACAGCTGCTCCTGCAAGGGGACGGCGGTGTAATTCTCCACGCGTTTGCGCTTCCAGATATGCTCGGGATCGAAAATTTCATAGGGCTTGGTGTCGTCGATGGTTTCGTCGTTCAGGGTGATGACATCTGCAATGGCCTTGCCGCTGTCCCGGTCATAAAGCCGCCACAGCTTTTTGAAGCAGGGATTGGTGATCTTGGTGACGTTCTCGCTGACCTTGATGCGGGGGATCACCTGCCCGTTTTCCTCCACCGCGGCCAGTTTGTACACCCCGCCAAACACCGGATCGCTCGCGGCGGTGATCAGACGCTCGCCCACCCCAAAGGAATCCACACAGGCCCCTTGCTGAATCATGTCCTGAATGATGTATTCGTCCAGAGAGTTGGAAGCGGTTATCTGGCAGTCCGGGAACCCGGCGTCGTCCAGCATTTTGCGGGCTTTTTTGCTTAGATACGTGATGTCGCCCGAATCGATCCGAATGGCCTTGGGCCGGAACCCGGCCGGAACAATCACCTCGTTGAATACCTGGATGGCATTGGGTACGCCGGATTTCAAGGTGCTGTAGGTGTCCACGAGCAGCGTGCAGGAATCGGGATATTCCTTGGCGTACGCCCGGAAGGCCTCCAGCTCGCTGTCGAAGAGTTGAACCCAGCTGTGAGCCATGGTGCCCAGAGCCGGTATGCCGAACTCTCGATCCACAATGGTGCATGCCGTGCCGACGCACCCGCCGATATACGCGGCCCGCGCGCCGTACATCGCCCCGTCATATCCCTGCGCCCGGCGGGAGCCGAACTCCATCACCGCCCGGCCTTTGGCCGCCCGGACGATCCGATTGGCCTTGGTGGCGATCAGAGACTGGTGGTTGACCGCGAGCAGCACCATGGTTTCGATGAACTGCGCCTGGATGATCGGCCCACGCACCGTCACAATGGGTTCGTGAGGAAATACCGGTGTGCCTTCCGGCACCGCCCAGACGTCGCAGGCAAACCGGAAGGTCCGCAGATACTCGAGAAACGCCTCGTTGAACAGCTTTTTGCTGCGCAGATAAGCGATGTCTCCGTCGGTGAAGCGCAGGTTCTTCAGATACTGCACCAGCTGCTCCACCCCCGCCATGATGGCCAGCCCTCCGTTGTCCGGGATGCGGCGGAAAAACATGTCGAAATATGCGATTTTGTCCACGTTGCCGGTCTGAAAGAACCCGTTAGCCATGGTCAGCTCGTAAAAATCGGTCAGCATGGTCAGGTTGTCGGTCTCAAAAATGGGATTGTCCGGTTGGTTCATGTCTGTCAGCTCCCCAATGTAATCGGTTTCCGAGTCCCGAAAGGATGCCCTATTAAACGACATCGCCGTATAGTTCCGCCCCGGCGGCCTCCATCAAATACAACGCTGCCGCCCCCAGCGTGTCGGCCGGGTGTCCCGGCGCGTCGAAGGTGTCCGTCAGCGCCGTCGGCACCAGTATCCGCAGCGGCAGATTGCGGGTGTTGTGCCACGCCTTGGCGGAGAGTACAAACTGCAGCACGCAGATGTCGGTGCAGTCGCCAGTTACCAGATAGGTGGTTGCCGTCGCATGCTCCCGCCGCCATAGTTCGAACACCGGCTCGAGGAACCCGTTGGTCGAGTTCTTTTCGAGTACCGTATGCTTCGGCGCCGCCGCCGCGATCTCCGGGCACAGCCGCGCCTCTTCGGTGCCGCGCAGGCAGTGCGGGGGATAGGCCTGAAGCTCCAGGCTGTCCGGCGCGTGCGTGTCTGCAAAGGCCACGACCGGAATGCCCGCCGCCTCGCACCGCCCCGCCAGGGCGGCGATGGGGGCGATCAGCGCCTCCACCCGGGGGCTGGCCATCGCGCCCTGCCGTGCGAACCCCTCGACCATGTCCACCACAAACAGCGCGGTGGATTCCGAATCCAGAGTGGACAAGGCCAGAGAGGGGAGCGCGGCCAGCTTGTCGTGAAGTTCCCCGGCGAACGCGGCCGCCTCGCCGGTAAACGCGGTCTTATCCGTCCATGTCATGCTGTCGCCTCCTATAGCGTGCGCTGCCCGCAGAAGCAGCGCCGATATTCTTCGATGCAGTGGACGATGATTTTAATGGCTTCCTGCCGTCCCAGAGCTTCCCGCACCACCGTTTCCTTTCCCTCCAGCGACTTATACACCGAGAAAAAGTGCTGGATTTCGTCAAAGGTGTGGCTGGGCAGCTGGGAAATATCCTCGTACCCGGACAGGGAGGGATCCCGAAACGGCACCGCGATGATTTTTTCATCGGTGGACTCGTCATCCACCATCTGGATAACCCCGATGGGATAGCATTGCACCAGCGTCAGCGGCACGATGGACTCCTGGCAGAGCACCAGCACATCCAGCGGATCGCCGTCGTCGGCGTAGGTGCGGGGGATAAAGCCGTAGTTGGCCGGATAGTGGGTGGCTGTGTACAGCACCCGATCCAGCCGCAAAAGGCCGGTCTCCTTGTCCATTTCGTATTTATTCTTGCCGCCCTTGGGGATTTCGATGACGGCGGTGAAATTCTCCGGCTGAATGCGTTCCGGGGAGATGTCGTGCCATATGTTCATGCGTGTCGCTCCTTTGGTGATGATATTTCACATTTCCGGAGACGTATGCCGGAAGAACCCTCTCATTATTATACCGGATATCCGGCCATTTAGCAATAGAAGGTAAGGGAATTGCGGCAAAAACTTTAGGGCCGGGCCGCAAAAAGGGCCGCGCTTTTGTAAGCGCAGCCCTCTGTGTACGGTATGAGATTAAACGGCCCGGGTCACCTTGTTAGAACGCAGGCAACGGGTGCAGGCGTAAATCCTCTTCGGGGAACCGTCCACAACAGCCTTGACACGTTTAATATTCGGCTTCCAGGTGCGGTTAGAACGTCTGTGGGAGTGGGATACCTGGATGCCGAAAGTCACACTCTTTCCGCAGATATCGCATTTTGCCATAATCATCTGCACCTCCTTTTCAAAGCGATACGCTTTTTCCAAGGAATGAACCGGCCGCGGCCGACATCCTTAAAGAAAAACAACGGATATATCTTAGCAGATCCAGCCGGGAAAAGCAAGCTTTTTTTTCATTTCGATAAAAAATACCCGTTTCCCATCCCGGCCGCCGCGTGTGCAGGGGACAAAACCTCTTGCAATCCGGGTCGCCTGCGTTTATAATAAGAAGCACGGCGGACATGCTATTGAAGGAAAGTGGCCCGCCCGGGTAAAATGGAAAGGATGTTTACTGTATGACCGTGACGAAGGATACGCTGATTGGAGATATTCTCGATACTGACCGCACCACCGCCACCTATTTTATGGAGATGGGGATGCACTGCCTGGGCTGTCCCTCCGCTCGCGGGGAGACGCTTGAACAGGCCTGTATGGTGCATGGTGTCGACTGTGCCGCCATGGTGGAGAAAATCAACGCGCACATGGCCGGTCAATAATCCGGCTTGCCGCATCTTCTGTGCAACACGCTTGCGGGCCATGAATTGTGGCCCGCATTTTGCGTCTAGACGGAACTTCCCGTTCCGAACGGAATGGATATAAAGCAGGTGGATATATGCTGGATAAACGGCTGCGTTGCGTGGCCGGTTTGGTGCGCCCGGGGAGCGTTCTGGCGGATATCGGCACCGATCACGCCCATCTGCCGGTGTGGCTGGTGAAGGAGGGGGTCTGCCCCCGCGCGGTGGCGGCGGATATCCGCATCGGCCCGGCTGCCGCCGCCCGTCGTTCCGTCGAGGCGGCGGGACTGGAAGAGCGCATCGACGTGCGGGTGGGGGACGGTTTGGCACCCTTATGCCCCGGCGAGGCGGACGACATCGTGATCGCCGGCATGGGGGGAGAGACCATCGCCTCCATTCTGGGGGCCGCCCCCTGGACGAAAGATGGCCGGTACCGCTTGATTTTACAGCCCATGACCCGCCACGAATGCCTGCGGCGGTTTTTGCTGACCGGCGGCTTCGACATTCTGTCGGAGCAGATCGTGCAGGAGGGCCGGCGGCGGTATCTGGTGCTGGCCTGTGCCTATACCGGCGCCCCGCCGGTGACCGAAGAAGCCGCGTATTATATCGGCCGCCTGCCGCTGCCCGAGGCGTCCGCCTATCTGCTGAGTCAGGCGGCGCGCCTGCGCCGGCAGGCCCAAGGGCTGGCGCGTCGGGCGGATGGCGCGGGGGAGGCCGCCCGCTTGGAAGCCATTGCCCGGGAAATGGAACGCACTGTGAGGGATAACCAATGACAATCGAAGATGTATGCGCCTTTCTGGGACAGATGGCCCCGGAGGATACCGCCGAGGCGTGGGATAATCCCGGCCTGCTGGTAACCGGCCGCTGCCGGGAGCTGTCCGCCGTTTTGGTGACGCTGGATGTCACCCCCGCCGCTCTGGAAGAAGCCGAAAGGGAAGGGGCCGGCCTTATCGTCAGCCACCACCCGGTGATTTTCGATCCTCTGCGCCGCCTGGACGCGGAGGAAATGCCCTATCGGCTGGCCGCCGCGGGGATCGCCGCCTACGCGGCCCATACCAATCTGGACAAAGCACCTGGCGGTGTTAACGATACGCTGGCCGCCCTTCTGGGGCTGGAAGAGGTTGCGGCAGCCGACGACGGATTATGTCGTGTCGGCCGACTGCCCGCCGCCATGGAGGCTCGGGATTTCGCCCGCCTGGTCGCCCGCCGGCTTGGAACGCCGGTAAGGGCCTGCGGTGACGGTCCAGTGCGGTTCGTCGGCCTGTGCGGCGGCGCTGGGGGCGGCGAATGGATGAAGCTGAACCCCGCCGTGGATGCCTTTGTCACCGGCGAGGTGAAGCACCACGAATGGCTGGCCGCCCGGCAGGCGGGGCTGACCCTGGTGGACGCCGGTCATTATGCCACCGAGGTGTGTATTGTCGATGCCTTGGGCGGCTGGCTGCAAGAGGCCTTCCCGGCCCTCCGCGTCCTTGTCCATCGTGGGGAGGCTCCCTACCGCACCATTGAGTAATACTAGAAAAGGAGGCGGGCGACATGGCCTTTGACGGCGCGTTTTTGTCCTGCCTGCGCGCGGAACTGCAAGATACCCTGCGGGATGCCCGCATCGATAAAATCCACCAGCCCTCCCGGGAGGAGCTGGTGCTCTCCCTGCGCCGCCGGAACGGGGCGGAAAAGCTGTATATTTCGGCCCGGGCCAATTCGCCACGGATCCACTTCACCGCCGTCCCGCTGGAGAATCCTGCGCAGCCCCCCATGTTTTGTATGCTGCTGCGCAAACGGATGACCGGCGGTCGTCTGGCGGCTATCCGGCAGCCTGGTCTGGAGCGGGCCCTGTACCTCGATTTCGACTGTGTCAATGAGCTGGGCGACATCGTCCGCCTCACGCTGGCCGTGGAAATCATGGGCCGCCACAGCAATATCATCCTCGTGGAAAACGGCCAGGTGGTGGACGCCATCAAACGGGTGGACTGGGACATGTCCTCCGTGCGGCCAGTGCTGCCCGGCCTGCCCTATTCGCCGCCCCCCGCCGCTCCCGGCCGTCTGGATTTGTCCCAGGAGGAGCCTGCCGCCTTCGTCACGGCGGTGGAGAAGGGGAAGGACGATCCGCTTTCCAAGGCCCTGCTGGCCGTCTCCCACGGCTTGTCGCCCCTCCTCTGCCGGGAAATGGCCCATTTGGCCACCCGTGGGCAAGATACCCGCGCCGCCTCCCTGACGGCGGAGGACAAGCAGCGCCTGGCTTTCCATCTGGCCCGTTTAAAAGCCGCCGTTCTCGGCGGCGAAAACCGCAAGCCCTATCTGCTGCTGCATCCCGACGGCGCGCCCTTGGACTTCAGTTTTATCCCCATCACCCAGTACGGCCTCTCCGCCGTCGGGCGGGAAATGGCGAGTTTTTCCGCCCTGCTGGACGCCTTCTACGCCCAAAAAGACGGTGTCGAACGGATGAAGCAGCGCTCGCATGACCTGCTGCGGGTGCTGACCAACGCCTATGAGCGTACCTCCCGCAAGCTGGCCCACCAGCGGCAGGAGCTAGAGCAGTCGGAGAACCGGGAGGAACGCCGGATTTTCGGGGATCTCATCAACGCCAATCTCTATGCCATCGAAAAGGGCGCCCCTTTCGCCGATCTCGTCAATTACTACGACCCGGACTGCGCCACTCTGCGGGTACCCCTCGACCCCGCCCTGTCGGCGGCGCAGAACGCCCAAAAGTATTATAAGGAGTATCGTAAGGCCCAAACAGCGGAAAGGATTCTCGCCGAACAAATCGCCCGTGGCGAGGAAGAACTGCGGTATATCGACACCGTCTTTGATGCCCTGTCCCGCGCTTCCACCGTCCGGGAAATCGGGGAATTGCGGCAGGAACTGGCGGCGGGCGGCTACCTCCGCCTGCAAAAAAGCCGGCAGAAGCCTCCCGCCCCTCTGGGTCCCATGGAGTTTTGCTCCGACGACGGCTTCACCATCCTGGTGGGCCGCAACAACGTCCAGAACGACCGCCTCACCCTGAAAACCGCCCGCGGCGGCGACATCTGGTTCCATACTAAAAACATTCCCGGATCCCACGTCGTCGTCCTGACCCAGGGGGAGACCCCGCCCGATCGCACGCTGGAGCAAGCCGCCATTCTGGCCGCTTTCCATTCCCGGGCGGCGGGATCCGTCCAGGTGCCGGTGGACTATACTGCTGTCCGCCACGTGCGCAAGCCCGCCGGCGCCAAGCCCGGCATGGTGATTTACGACGCGAATCAGACGGCTTACGTCACCCCGGATGAGTCCCTCGTGGAGCGGCTGCGTAAGCATAAGGAGGATAAATAAATGGCGGCGTTTCTGCATACCAACCTCAACGTGCTGGATCTGGACAAAAGCCTCGCGTTTTATCGGCAGGCCCTGGGGCTCCGGGAAGCGCGCCGCGTTGTTCCCGAGGACGGCTCCTTTGTTATCGTTTTCCTGGAGGACGGCCACACCGGCTACCAGCTGGAGCTGACCTGGCTGCGCGACCGTCGGGAACCGTATAATCTGGGAGACAACGAGTTTCACCTGGCCTTCCGTGTGGAGGATAAAGCCGCGGCCCACGCCCTCCACGAATCCATGGGCTGCATCTGCTACGAGAACCCCGCCATGGATCTCTACTTCATCGAGGATCCCGACGGCTACTGGCTGGAAATCCTGGATCGCTAAAAAAGCCCTCCCGCTCAAGCGGGAGGGCTTTCCATCTGCCCGGAACGGATAATGGTGCGCCGGCCGAAAAACAGGAGAGACCCACCGGCGGCAAACAGCAGCAGTAAGCTGATGATCCCCATGGACGCCCGCCCGGTCAGCATATAAAACAGCGCGTACAGGAACGGCCCGGTCACAGCGGCAAACTTCCCGATGATGTCGAAGAACCCGAAATATTCATTGGAGCGCTCCGGCGGCACCAACTTGCCGAAGAAGGAGCGGGACAGCGCTTGAATCCCGCCCTGCACGGTCCCCACCAGCACCGCCATCAGCCAGAACAGCCGGGAGGACACCGCCAGCGCCCGGCGATAGCCCTCCTGTCTGGCCGCGTCCTGCGCGAAGGCCAGTAGTGCCGGCTTCATCCGCTCCACCATATGCAGCGCCTCTTCCCGGTACGCCGCCTTGGTGAATCCGTATCGGGAAGAGGCCGGGTCCCGCAGCCGGGTCAGCACGTCCCCGAGCACCCCGGTCTCCCGTCCCGCCTCGTCCACCGCGTAGAAGGCGGCGCCCCGATCCGCGGCGGCCAGCGCGTCCTTGCCCTCCTCTCGGATATCGCCCAGCACCTGGCGCAGCGCAGCCGCGTCCTTGCCCACCAAGGTGGGCGGCACAGCGGCCTCGTTGACCGCCGCCGTATACTCCAGCTGATATGGCTCCACCTTCCAGCCCATGAAGAAGCCCACGCCGCAGATGATGAAATACACCGCGATGGCCGCCGTGATGAGATGCACCGCATGTATCCGCCGGGACAGGCGGCTGAACAGAAGGGAGCAGGGGACAGCCACCAACTGGGTCACTAGCAGCGCCAGGATCATGCCGGTGGAGCCCAATCCCAGCGTCGCGCCATAGTTGGTCGCCAAGGAAATTACCGTGTTGACCCCATCGATGTAGAAGAAATACGCCAGTAAAAACAGATGCAGTCCCCGGTTGCGCCGGATGCGTCCCAGTGTGCCCCGCAGGTTTCGCCAGGTGGAAGTCAGCAAGCGGGAGGAAGGCACCTCCGTAAAGTGTGTCTGCTTCACATTGATCAGCAGCGGCAGGGAGAACACCGCCCACCATACGCTGGTCAGCAGAATGGAAAATTTGACCGCCCCCACGCTGAACCCGGTGAACAGCAGCGCCGCGATGGACAGCACGAAGGGCACCGTGCTGCCGCCCAGATACCCCATGGCGTATCCCCAGGCCGATACCTTGTCCATCCGATCCCGGGTGGTCACGTCGGTCAGGAACGCGTCGTAGAACACGTTGGCGCCGGAAAAACCGATGTGGGAGAGCACATACCCGATGAGCATCCACTGCCAGCTGGCCACAAAAGCCGTCACCGCCGTAAAGCCCACCCCCAGCAGCAGAAAGCCCGCCAGCAGCTTTTTCTTCATGCCCCGGGTGTCGCCCGCCGCTCCCAGCACCGGGGCCAGCACCGCCACCAGCAGGGAGGCGGCGGATACCCCCAATCCCCACCACCGGTTTCCCTCGTCGCCGGCTACCGTGGCGTAGTATATCGGGAAGATGGCCGCCGTCATGTTGGTGGCGTAGACGGAATTAGCCCAGTCGTATAGAATCCAGCTTTTTTCTGCCTTTGTAAAGGAGTTGGCTTTACCCCTCACGCGAGCGACCTCCCTTCAAAAAACCGCCCGCCGTACGCGGCGGGCGGTCCGTTATAAATCGTCGGCGTCCTGGACGGGCCGTTCCCCGTCCTCGTCGGTGCCGGTATAGCTGCCCAGCACGTCGGAGAGAATGAATCCCCGCCCCTGCTCTCGCAGCGTGTGGCTGTCGTCCCGCACCAGCGCCTGTCCGGCGGCGTCCAGCTTGCGATTGTCGCGTCTTTTCTTATCCATGGCTCAATAATCCTCGACGTGCATCTGGAAGTAGGCCTGGGCGTGCTTGCAGACCGGGCAGATGGTGGGCGGCGTCTCGCCGGTGTACAAGTGCCCGCAGTTCAGGCAGACCCAGACGGTTTGCGCCTCTCTCTTGAAGACCTTGCCGGTGTTCAGGTTGTCCAGCAGCTTATTGAACCGCTCCTCGTGGCTCTTTTCGATTTTCGCCACTAGATCGAACAGGGCCGCCAGCTCGGTGAACCCCTCTTCCTTGGCGATTTGGGCGAACTCTTTGTACATTTCCGTCCATTCGTACCGCTCGCCCGCGGCCGCGTCGGCCAGGTTGGCGGGGGTGGCGGGCATCGCGTTGCCGTGGAGCCACTTGAACCAGATTTCCGCATGCTCCTTCTCGTTGTCCGCCGTCTCTTGGAAGATCTTTCCTATTTGCACATACCCGTCCTTTTTCGCCTGGGAGGCGTAAAAGGTGTACTTGTTGCGCGCCTGGCTCTCGCCGGCGAACGCAGCCATCAGATTGGCTTCGGTACGGCTTCCCTTGAATTCCATCAACAGTTCCTGCCTTTCCTTCCGGCTGTGCGCCGGGGTGATTTCCGCAATAGTATGCCCGGAAAACTGTGCCCATACGCCCGAACCGGAAAAATTCGGGCGGCTATTTGCCAAAAAGGTGTTGCGCCGGGGGACGAGCTGTGTCATACTATAGGCGTTATACGTCAATTTAAATGCGGTTTTCCCCTTATGTTTTTTCGAAAGGCTGATGGTCCTTGAGCGATTTATGCAATATGTGCCGGCCGCCGGACGAACGGTCGGCTCCCGCCGGTATGTCACCGCTCGCGCCCTCCCGCGCCATTTTGGATAAGAACGGCCGCCAGCTGATTTCCATCGACAGCCATGTGCTCGTCGGCCCTATGGCGGCTGAAAGACACGCCCACCACGAGCTGGAAATTTCCTGCGTGCCCTCGGGCTACGGCACGTATCATATCAACGAGAAGTTCTACGATATCCGCCCGGGCGACGTGTTTATCCTGCCCAATACCGATTATCATGGACTGGAGTTGGCCGACGGCCAGAAAATGAACAATCTGGTCATCCATTTCGACACCGCCTTTATCTGGAACTCCCTGGCCAGCGATCTCGATTATAATTTCCTGCTGGTCTTTTTTGAAAACGGCAAGAATTTTTCCCACCGGCTGGATAGGGACAATCCCGCCACCCGCCGCATTTTTTCCCTTATGATGGAGATTATGCAGGAATTCCGGGAGCAGCGCCCCTGCTACGAGCTGCTCGTGAAAATCAAGCTGCAAACCATTTTTACCGAGATTATCCGCAACTACGATTATATCGATCGGGAAAAGGCCCGTAAGCCCATCCAGCAGGAGGACGTGGCGCAGCTGAACGAGGTCATCCGCTACATCGACGAGCATCTGGACGGCGAGATCCGCCTGGCCCAGCTGGCCTCCATCGCCCATGTCAGCCCCGCCTATTTTTCCACGCTGTTCAAACGGTATAACGGCCTGTCCCCAGTGGAATACGTGGTGCACCGGCGGATCCAGCGGGCCATTGAGCTCATCCGTACCACCAGCATGAGCCTGACCGACGTCGCCATGTCCTGCGGCTTCAACAACAGCACCAATTTTTATAAAGCCTTCCGCAAGGTGACTGGCCGCACACCGGTGTCCTATCGGAAAAACGGCGGCGATATCTAAGGACGGATAAAAATAGTTGAAAAAAATGGGCGCAATAGTTGCTGAAAAACTGAGAATTTGCGTTATAATAAAGTCAAACCGCTATTCTCTAATTGATAGTAAGGAGCTGACAAAATGAAACTGGGCGTACTGACCGTCCCGCTGCAGGGGATGCCCGCTGAGGAGGCGTTTGCCTACCTGCATGGCCTGGGAGTGGAAACCGTGGAACTGGGTACCGGCGGGTATACCAACAACAACCACCTGAAGCCCGAGGTCTATTTAAACGACGACGGGAAAATCGAGGAATTTAAGCAGCTGCTCAAAAAGAACGAGCTGGAAATCAGCGTGCTGTCCTGCCACGGCAATCCGGTGCACCCGGATAAAGCCACGGCCGAGATGTATCACAACGTGTTTGTGGACACCTGCAAGCTGGCACAGAAGTTGGGGGTGGACACCATCGTGACCTTCTCCGGCTGTCCCGGCGACTGCCCGGAATCCAAGCGCCCCAACTGGGTCACCTGCGCCTGGCCGCCCGAGTATGGCGAAACCCTGGAGTACCAGTGGAATGATGTGCTGATCCCGTACTGGAAAAAAGCGGCGGATATCGCTAAATCCTACGGCGTGAAAAAAATAGCCTTTGAGATGCATCCCGGCTTCTGCGTGTACAACCCGGCCACCCTGCTGCGCCTGCGGGCCGCGGTGGGGGATATTCTGGGCGCCAACTTCGACCCCAGCCACCTGATTTGGCAGGGGATGGATCCGGTGGCTGCCCTGCGGGAGCTCAAGGGCGCGGTGTACCATTTCCATGCCAAGGACACCAAGGTGGATCCCTATAACAAAGCGAAAAACGGCGTGCTGGACACCGGCAGCTACGGCGATCTGTTGGATCGCAGCTGGGTGTTCCGCACGGTGGGCTACGGCTCCGATACCGCCCTGTGGAAGGACATGATGTCCACCCTGCGGATGATCGGGTACGAGGGCTCGGTCAGCATTGAGCATGAAGACGGTCTGATGTCCGTCAAACAGGGGCTGGAGAAAGCGATCCGCTTCCTGCAGGACGTGATGATCACCGAACAGCCCGCCCAGATGTGGTGGGCGTGAGCGCTCCCTCTTCGGGACAATAGAATTCCTGCGATCGGAAAGGACATCGTGACATGAAACAGTATAAAGCGGCTCTCGTCGGCTACGGCGGGATGGGCCATTGGCACTTCGAAGGGATCTGCAAAACCGACCGGGTGAAATTCGTCGGCGTGTACGACATCGATCCCAAGCGGATGGAGCTGGCGAAGTCGGAAGGCTTTGAAAAGCTCTATGATTCCTACGAGGCGATGCTGGCCGACGCGAGCCTGGACATCATCGTGGTGGCCACCCCCAACAACTTCCATAAAACCCTGGTATGCCAGGCGCTGGAGGCCGGGAAAGCCGTCGTGTGCGAGAAGCCGGTGGCCATGTCCAGCGGAGAGCTGCAGGACATGATGGATACCGCGAAACGCACCGGCAGCCTGTTCACCATCCATCAGAACCGCCGCGCCGACGCCGATTATCTGGCCATGCGGGAGCAGGCGGAATCCGGTCTTCTCGGCAAGGTGTTTGAGATCGAGTCCCGCGTGACCGGATCCCGCGGCATCCCGGAGGGCTGGCGGCAGTACGCCGTGGCCGGCGGCGGCATGATGCTGGACTGGGGCGTCCATCTCATCGATCAGCTGATGATGATGAACCCCACCCCCGTCACGTCGGTGTTCTGTGATATGTACCATGTGGCGTATCAGGAATGCGACGACGGCTTTAAGCTTCAGCTCAAATTCGAGGACGGCGTCATGGCCACCATCGAGGTGGGCACCAGCCATTATATCGAGGCGCCCCGCTGGTATGTCTGCGGCGATCGCGGCGCGCTGACCATTCCGGATTGGAGCTGCAACGGCAAGGTGGTGCGCGCCAGCCAGCATGAGGTCACCTGGGAAGAGGAGATCATCTACACCAAGGCCGGCCCCACCAAGACTATGGCCCCCCGCGCCAAGGATACCATCGAGGAAATCGCCCTCGACCCGGATAAGTATTTCTCCGATTACGATGTCTTTTACCGCAACCTGGCCGACGTTCTGGACGGCACGGCGGAGCTCCGCGTCAAGCCGGAGGAGGCCATGCGCGTCATGAAGGTAATGGAAGCGGCGTTCGAATCCGACCGCACCGGCCAAGCGATTCTTGGCCGCTTCTGATTGAGAGAAAGGTGGGAGTAGTATGATTCGCGTCACCGTATGGAATGAAAATATCCATGACCGAGAGGTGCAGGAGGTCAAGGATCTGTATCCCCTGGGCATCCATGGCACCCTGGCCGCTTATCTGAATACCCTGGAGGGCGTGGAAGCCCGCACCGCCACCTTGGAGCAGCCGGAATGCGGCCTGCCCGACGAGGTGCTGAACAACACGGACGTCATGATTTGGTGGGGGCACTGCGGCCACCATCTCGTGCCCGACGAGTTGGCCCGTAAGGTGGCCGACCGCGTCCTAGGGGGCATGGGTCTCATCGTGCTCCACTCCGGCCATTATTCCAAGCCTTTCCGCCTCCTGATGGGCACCACCTGCTCCCTGCGCTGGCGGGACGGCGATTTTGAACGGATGTGGTGCATGAATCCCGGCCATCCCATCGCCGAAGGTGTCCCCGCTTGGTTTGAGCTGGAAAAGGAAGAGATGTACGGCGAGCATTTCGATATTCCCAATCCGGATGAAATCGTCTTCGGCGGCTGGTTCCGCGGCGGCGAGCTGTTCCGCTCCGGCTGCTGCTGGCACCGCGGGGCGGGGAAGGTCTTCTACTTCCAGCCCGGCCACGAGACAAACCCCTCCTACCACAACCCCCATGTCCTGAAAATTATCGGTAACGCCGTGAAATGGGCCGCCCCCGCCAACTGGCGGACCACTTTGGAATGCTTCCACACCGAACTGACCACCGAGGAGCTCTCCGCCGCCGGCCGCGGCGACGAGGTCGGACAGTACTAAATAAAATCTGTGCCCGGGAGATGACGCATACGGTTTCCTATGCGTCATCTCCCGGCAGACCGCTTGCGGGCCATGAAATATGGCCCGCATTTCGCGTTTGTACGCAACAACGAAATCGGCACCAGCCTTGTAGGGGCGAGCATGGCTCGCCCGCGAGACAGCGCTCAATCCCGCCCGCTTCCAGCAGCCTGCGGCGAGCCCCAGCCTTCCCACGCTACCCATCGGATAATTCCGCTATTTTCCCGCAAATTTGAAAGGCGATTCTGGCTCCCAGCAGCAGGCCGATTTCCAAATACACATCTTCGAACACCGAGACTTGCTCGTTGAAGTACCCGGCGATTTCGTCGAATTCATCGATGTTCGTAAACCGGGCCTCGAAGAACGCCGTGGCGTTTTTCCTGGCTTCCTGGAGCCTTTGAGCATAGGACTTGTCGGACGGCCTTTCAAAGCTTTCCCCGCCATGCATCAGGAAGGCCTCGATCGAGTTTAAATCGGCCCTGCGATAAGAATGGTTGAAGTCCATACCGTTTTCCTCCTTGTTCATAAAAAATTTACTTTTTCGATTCTTAACTGAATATTTTAGAATATCAAACCACATGAATAATTCTAAACTAAAAAATTGAAATTGTCAATATCGTTTTCAAATGTTGAGTTAACATATTGCTTTTATTTTTGCAATTATCAATTATTTGGTATACAATTTTAGCACGGAGAGGATGTGGCCTTGTATGGGAATGGCGAAAATAGTCAAGACCTTGCTGTTGGAACGCGATATGACCCTGACGGATTTGGCCGGGAAACTGGGGAAAACGGTTCAGAATATGAGCGCGAAGTTGCGTCGAGATAATCTGTCTGAAAAAGAATTGCAGGATATTGCCAAGGCGTGCAACGCCACATTTGTCGGTGGCTTTATATTGAACGATACGAAAAAGGAAATAAAATAGTTTTTCGTAAGCAGGGGATAGGGCGCCGCTTACAGCGTCCAAACCACATCAGCGGGCCATAAAAATGGCTCGCTTTTTTAAATCCTATCGGGGGTTATGTAGGTATGCGGGGCATGACCCCGCGACCCTATTGAACCTGTGCCGCTCCCGCACCCCATCTTTCTTTTTCGTGCGTGAA
>ERZ856578.3543-NODE-3543-length-23031-cov-4.012068_pt1 | contig 23031 bp, 21 predicted proteins | sample MGYA00514384_ERZ856578 | MGnify/ENA primary metagenome ERZ856578 (study PRJEB29103, sample SAMN06111958) | human gut metagenome | biome: human gut; feature: ankylosing spondylitis patient; material: healthy_person | host: Homo sapiens | place: China:Hangzhou... | reverse complement strand
ACAAAAAGGGGAAACGAGTGTAAGCTATACATATAACGCGGAAGGGACGCGGATCGGGAAAACGGTAAACGGGCGGAGTATGAGCCAGGGCTCAGTTTGTTTGGAGCTTATATCACTAAAGAGACGATTATCCGGTTTCTATTTACGGAAACAGGCTGAAAGAACCAAATCGCGTCGGGATGTCAACCGCGACATACCATAAAGCCGGCCCCCTGCTCACAGGCAGGGGGCCGGCTGGTCTATTTGATTTCTTGCGGTAGAGAAGCGATGAAATAACCCCCATTTTCATCTTGCCGCATTTGGATGGAGAAGCGCCGGTTTTTGGCGTAGCGGAAGTCGGGCGCCGCATAGATGACATCCAGAACCCCATCGGTATCGGTGCGGGCTACGGACAATACGTGGCCGCGGCACCAATCGCTCTGATATACGTCGAGCAGGGGGCGGGTGACGGTGTTGCCGTCCACGCTTGTCAGATAGCCTCCGGCTTCCAGTTCTCCGATGACCTCCGCGGTCATGCTCGCCATGAGATCCTGATACCGTACAGCCATCCCGTCGTCATTTCCTTCCGGTGTACAGAATCCGGCCATCCCATAGATCGCCTTGTCTATAGCCAGTAAGACTCGAGGATCCCCCTCTTCAAGGGTTCCGACTGAGTCGGAAGGCTGCACGTCAACAAATTCCCTTGCTTTTTCCAGCAGAGACGGGAGTTTGGATCCCGCCAGCCCGATATGTTCATGGCCCAGAAACCGAGGCTGCCCCGTTTCCATATCCACAGACAGGCGGGAAATGGAGGTATGTTCGCTGGAGAAGGGGAAGGTTTCGAGCAGGTACCGCTGGACGGCGGCGAATCCATATGGTTTATAATACTGGGAATAGGCATCTTCCCATCCGTCAGCGCTGAGAAGGGTGTAGTGGACGACGTGGCCTTCGGTTTCCACTCCGGCGATCAGATAGACGGTCGGCTCGATCCCGGTCGGCGCGGTGACGAGATAGGCCCGGTCGGTTTCCGCATCGTATAGGATCTGTGTCTCATTTGGCCCTTCTGTGAAGACGGTGGGCAGCTCCTCCCGGGCATAGCGCAGTCCCACGAAATAGTGGGATGCCATCCGGTTGAGGGAGTCGAAGGGGAGGGAGGCGACGGATATATCCCAATAGACAGGGATTTGTAAGCGTTCAAAAATCGCGGGATTCATATCCGCGCTTTCCCACTCGAAACCCCATTCCGGTCCGACAAGAGGTACCCGGCTGTTGAAGGCGCCGGACAGAATGCTCCAAAAACTGCCGACGGCCTGCTTATCCTGCGGATCGTCGAACTGCAGATCCAGTTTGCCGTTCAGGGCGTTCGCAGATAAGATCAGCATAACAGGTTCCGGATCGTAGGAGCCTTTCCAGGTGACCTTGTCGAGAAGGGAGGGAGGGTCGGACGTGGGATTGGTCCAGACCGGCTCGGTGGTGGGTGCCGTGGTGGTGCCGGGCTGGCTCTGGACGGACGGGGAGGATGCCGTGACGGAGTCGGCCTCCCGGCAGGAGAGCAGATAGAGGGTTCCATTCTCGGAACCGAAGGTATAGGTGGCCTGTTTGACGGGTTTCTCCGTCCGGCTCCGGCTCTTGAGCTGGGCCTGGAGCCGGTTATACCCGGAGAGATCGGTGGGATAGGACAGGGAGCCATTCTCCTCCGTAAAAGCTGCTGTCTGGACAACGACATTGGTTCCGACGGTTTCCACTTTTTCCAGATAATAGAAGAGGGGGACGGTCAGAGAGGCGGAAGGAAAAAAGTCGCTACTCCGCTTGGTAGCCCGGTAGTCGGCGGTCAGGCCGTCCGACAAGGGAGAATGGGGCTTCAGGATGAAGATGGACTCCGTGTTCCAAGATAGGAAGGATTCGATGTCGGCCTGCTCAGACAGCCGGATGGCATTCGGCCCAAACAGCCGGTTCAGCAGAGCCTGTGCCTCTTCGAGAGGGATGACGGCGGTGCCGGTTTCCCCCTCGACCACCTCTTCCTGGCCACTTGCCTCTGCCGGCTGAGTCGCAAACAGAGGCTCTCCCCTTTGCCGCAGGTAGACCTGATTGGCATATTGGAGCTGCTGTGCCGCGGTCATGGCGGCGGCGTCGAATGGCTCCACCTTCTTCGTATAGGTCATCTCCGCAAGACAGGAATAGATATAGAGGAGATCGACATCGGGAGGGACAAGCGGGGAGGAAAGAGCGGATCCGCCGTCCGGACCGGCGGGGATGGACGGCGAACGGAACAGGCTGCTCAGCAGGACAGCCGCCACCGCGACAACGAGGACGGCCGCCGTGCCGGCGAGCGCCGCGAAACGGACGAACAAAGGCTGAGGCGGCCGGGAGGGGGCGTCCTGCAAGAAGGCCTCGGGATGATAGGGGACACGCTCGGCATTCCGGCGGCAGAGCTTTTGGAATGAGCGCCAAGTCATGGTGGACACCAGCCTTTCCTGAGAAAACGAAAACAGTGTATACGGGAAGTCAGGAGCGGGCCGGCTTTTTTTCCAAGCGGGCCGCATCGTCTAGCTCCTTTTTGAGGCGTTTACGTGCGTTGGCGTACCGCCAGCGCGCGGTCGAGGATGGGATGCCCATGGTGCGGGCGATCTCGGTCAGACGCAGGCCGCCCAGGACGTGAAGAACGACGATTTCCCGTTCTGGTTCGGGAAGGGGGGCGAGCAGACGGGCGACAAAGAGCTCCTCCTCCGGAAGACGGGAGGTTTCGTCTTCCGGCGAAGGCAGCTCACCGAGGTCCTCCAGAGGGGAGAGGCGGCGCTGGAGGCGGAGCAGGCCCAGGCTGGTATGCCGGGCGACCGTCATCAGCCAAGCCCCGGGATTGGTGATGGTTTCACCCTTGCGGAGGGATTCCCAAAGAGCGGCAAAGGTGTCCTGCATGCAGTCTGCGGCCGCGTCGGGCTGATGCAGCAGCCCTAAGGAAGTATAATATACCGCTTTATAATAGGCGTTGTACAGCCGCAGGAATTCCGCATGATTCCCGGTCTGCTCCATAGGATACCTCCCCCGAAAGACGTACATCGGACGGCCGCCGATCCTCTTTCCGCCGGTCTTTCTGTTACAGAGACGCGGAACGGAACGAAAACGTTGGAAAAAATTCCGGCCCCCGTCAAAAAAGAGGGCCGGGAACAGCAAATTATTCCGTGAAGGTCACATGGATCGACGCATTTGTGGTTCGGACGGTCAGGCGGCCGGGAAGATCCCCCACCCGGTCGGTGAGGTTGTTGGAGCCGTTGGTGGTCAGTGCGGCGATGACGTAGTCGGCTTCCTGTCCGAGGACGCTGCCCCGGATGCCGCCGTTGGAAGAGATGAGGGTGATGTCGCGGGAATCCAGCCGGTCGATTTCCACCGACCCGTTGGAGGTTTCCGCCTGGACCTGCGCGGCCTTGCAGCGGGCCAGATCGACTTTGGCGTTGGTGGTTCCGGCGAAAAACGCCGATGCGCTGCAGTTTGTCGCACGCACACTGCCATTTTTGGATCGGAGGGATAGGTCCCCTGCGGATTGTACGTCAATCGCGGTGAGCGATGCGTTGGTCGTTTCCAATTCAACCCGTCCCACCGCGGCCAGGGCCTCGGCTTCCAGGGAGGCGTTTTTGTTTTTGGCCGTCAGGCTCCGCACCGTCAAATTGTGGAGCAAAACCGATCCGTTGTCGGTCTGGAGGACCGTGTCAAGCAACTGGGTATCGGATACGCGGATGCGGGCGTTGGCGTTAGTGATACGGGCCGTTCCGCCTCGGACCCGGTCGAGGGAGAGAGGGGCGTTGGTGGTCTCGGCCGTCAGCCCGCCCAGGCAGAGGATGTCCGTGAGCTCCAGCGCACCATTTTTGGAGCGGAAGGCGGCGGAGGAGAGCGCCGTCAGGCCTGACGCTTCCAGCGCGGCGTTTTCGTTCGTCACCGAGAGGGATCCCGCAAAGGAGGCCGGGATTTTGATTTCGATGACGTGGCGGTACCGCGCGAAGCTGCTCCAGAACCCATGGATGAAATTGTCCAGCCAGGAGTCCGAAACGGTGTGGCGGAACCGGAGCATACCGCCGTCCACCTCTATCGTGGTGGCGTCCAGTGCCGATTCCCAGTAGGAAAGGTGAACCTGTTCATCCGGGGAGGGGGAGACCACGACTTTGAGATCCTCGGCCGCAATCTCGATTCCGGCCAGCAGGGAGGGTTCGTAGGCCGCCGTCTTGTTTTCATATTTCATCGTCGTCACCACCTTGCTGAATTCGAAGCCGGTCATGGCGAGCGCCGCTCCGCCCAAAAGCACGCCGAAAGCGCACAAGGCCCCGCCGGTGATAAGAGCCAGAGAGAGTTTCTTCATATCATCAAATCCTTTCCGGGGAGGGGTTTCTCAATGGGTGTCAGGCACGGCCGGAGACGGGAGGACGGAATGCCGCCGCCCGGCCAGGGAACGGATCCCGCGGAACATCGCGGCGCTCGCCCTGGCAAACAGGCGGCAGAGGACGAGGCTCGCCACGCCGAAGAGGATCCCCAGGCCGCCCGCAAGCACCGCGGTGCCGAGTTGGAACAGACCGACGGGGATGGAGGATGTCAGAATATAGAAGGAGGACGCGAGGCCCCAGACAGCCGCGAATCCGCATGAGCCGGTGACGACCCAGAGCGAGGCGAGGACGACCCAGGCCGCGAGATAGAGCACGGCAGCCGCGGCGGCCAGGGGGACGCCGACAAGGAGGATAAAGGGGAACAGGCACCAGAACAGGATTTTGCCGGCATGCGATTTTTTGGGAGGGGCGGGATACGCCGGCGGGAACGCCGTCCCCTGCTCCGGCTGAAAAGCCGGGGAGGGGGCATGGGGCTGCCGGCTGTCGGAACCCCCTGCCGCGTCCTCGGACTGGGCAAGCTCCGCGAGGGTTTTATCCCGGATTTCCCCGATATCCCCGAGGGCGGCGACCGCCTCCTCTTCGGATTTGCCGTTTTCCACGGCATCGAAGTAGAGTTCGCTGTAAAACTCCCGAATGCGTGCGGTCTCCTCAGGGGGAAGATCCGCGAGGGCCGCGTCCAGCTCCCTCAAAAACGTTGTGAATTCCATGCCGACTCCTCCTGTACAAAGGTATAGACCTGCTTCATTTCGTCCCATTCCTCCAGGAACGCGTCGATGCGTTCCCGGCCCCGCGGCGTGATATGGTAGTATTTGCGGAGGCGGCCGTTGTGTTCCTGCGGACAGGTAGTTAAACAGCCGGCCGTCTCCAGGCGTTTGAGGATCGGATAAAGGGTCGATTCGGAAATTTCGATGCAGGCGGAAATATCCCCGATAATCTTATACCCATAAGAGGGCTCTTTGCTGAGGACGGCGAGCACACACATTTCGAGTAGCCCCTTTTTGCGCTGCACATCCAAGGCACCTCCCCCCTTTCCAGATACTATGCATTCACGAATACTTTACATTGCATAGTATAACGGCAGATCCTTCTTTTGTCAATAAGAATTTTTAAGAGAGGATTCCGACGGCACAGAAGAATCGTGTAAAGACGTCCAAAAAAGGAGGGGGGAAGCTGCTCATGGGTATCTGAAGCCGGGCCTGCCTCGAATAGGTTGACAGGGTTTCCCTGCCGTGATAGACTGAAAAAACAGGTTTGAGAAAACAATTGAATACAGGAACCACAGAGGGCAAAGGCGGCGGGCGTGACGACAAATGAAAAGCTGGTCCAGTGGGGATATCCCTGCGGACAGACAGCCCTCCGGGATAGCTCCTGCCGCGGCGGTCCGGCCCGACTAAGCGGCATTGGCGGGGCTGTATGAAGAGCTCTGTTCCCCCTTCAACAAAATCTATGTCTGCGCACAAACCGGGGATGCCGTTTTGTCCGTTTTTTCCGCTGTTTGCCTGCAAAAAGAGCTGCCCCCCGCGTCGGCGGAGCAGGGGAGCCAGGCATCCGACATTTTAGGTGCGTATGTTATATCACCCTGCACCTGCTGACCGATACCGTCAGGGCGGTTGAGGACCGGTTCGTCCGTTTGATTGCGGACGGGGGAGGGGAGATCAAGTGCTTTTCCTGCTTTGAGGGGTTTCTGCAGGCCAGGCTGTGACGCGGCGCCTCGGCACAGTCACGTGCTTTTTGGCGGCATGATCCGATGCGGCATGCGCGGCCCCCTCCTTTCTCCATGCGGTGAAAGGAGGGGAAGTGGCACCAAAGGGAACTAGGAAAACCCTGATGTTTAGGGCCATTGTGGAACCTCACAATGGCGGTGGCCGGCCCGGAGTTCTCATTGGAAAAGCCGGCAGGAACCGTATCTCCTCAATCCACCCCATTCCTCAGGGCGGCGGTCCGGAACCGTTCCTCGGTAGAGCGGCTTTTATCCCATCTTTTGATAACCAACCACAAAAGGACGTTCAAGCGGCGGCCCGTTGCTTCTCAATGCCTGCCGCTGAGAAAGGAGAGAGACAGATGCCGGCAGAATCCTTTACGGGCCCGACAGTCGCGGCCCTGTCCACCCCGGCAGCGCCGGCCGGGCTCGGCGTAGTGCGGGTTTCGGGCCGGGATGCCGTTGCCGTCGCCTCCCGTGTTTTCCGTCCTGCAAGCCCGTCGCGTTCTCTTGACAGCCTTTCCGGATATACAGCGGCCTACGGCCACGTGACGGACGAAGAAGGGGATATTGACGAATGCGTGGCCCTGGTTTTCCGAGCGCCCCACAGCTATACCGGTGAGGATGTGGTGGAGGTCTCCTGCCATGGGGGGCCCTATCTGCTCTCCCGCGTTCTGCGGGCTTTGTTTGCCGCGGGCGCCAGGCCAGCCGGGCCGGGGGAGTTTACCCGCCGGGCGTTTCTCAACGGCAAGCTGGACCTGACTGGCGCGGAGGCGGTGATGGGGCTCATCGCCGCGGACGGGCAGTTGGCGGCCCGCACCGCCCTGGCCGCGAGGGAAGGGGCGGTGTTCCATAGGATACAAGAGGTCACACGCTCCCTCGTCGAGGCGCAAGCCGCTTTCTCGGCTTATGTAGATTACCCGGACGACGACATCCCGGAGCTTGAACCTACCGCCCTGGCTGCTGTTCTGGAGCAAGCCGGCCGGGTGCTTTCGCAGCTGCTGTCCACCTTTGACGCCGGCCGGATCCTGCGGGAAGGGGTTGACACGGCCATCGTCGGCAGCCCCAATGTGGGAAAGTCCACCCTGATGAATCTCCTCGCCGGTTGTGAGCGAAGCATCGTCACCCCGGCGGCGGGGACTACCCGCGATATCGTGGAGGAAACTGTCCGTCTGGGGAATGTGACCCTGCGGCTGGCGGATACAGCGGGAATCCGGGACGCGGCGGACGCGGCGGAGGCGGCAGGAGTGGAGCGGGCCCGGAAGCGCCTGCGCTCGGCGGCGCTCGTCCTCGCGGTGTTCGACGGGTCCCGGCCGCTGGAGGAAGGAGACCTCGCCCTGCTGCGGGAGCTTCCCGCTTCCTCCATTGTGCTGCTCAACAAATCTGACCGGCCTTTTGTCCTCGACGCGGGGGAGATACGCCGTATGGTGCCCCGCGTGGTCTGCATATCCGCTTCAACCGGCCAGGGGCTGCAGGATCTCGTCCGGGAGGTGGAGGACATTACCGGTGTTTGCCGTCTGAACGGAGGAGAGCCGGTTCTCGCGACCGAACGCCAACGGGATGCCGTCCGTTTGGCGCTCGACGGGATCGGGCAGGCGTCCGCCGCATTGGCGGAAGGCCTAACGCTGGACGCGGTTTCGGTATGTGTGGACAGCGCCCTCGGCGCACTCATGGAGCTGACCGGTGAACGGGTGACAGAGGCGGTAGTGGAGGATATTTTTTCCCGGTTTTGTGTCGGAAAATGACAAAACCCGGCCGCACGTGCGGCCGTTAAAACGATGGGGCGTTCCATCTGGCCGAATAAGGATGTTAAGAGCAGAAGGGAAACCGGGCATAAGGAAAGAGAAACGAGCAAACGGATTTTTTCGTTTGCTCGTTTTTATGTTCAATATCTGTCATACTAAAAGTGAGGCGGGAAAAGCACCGACAGAGACCGAGGCAGGAAAAGACAGAACAGGAGTACGGAAAAAGAGCGGAAGCAAGCCGAGACATTCGGAAGATTCCCAGCTTTGCCGCCTGACGAAATTTTGTACCTTTCGTCGGGCAAGTGCTGCGGGCGGCGTCCCCTTATAAGAGGACACTGCTTTTTTGCGTTTTTAAGAGTGTTCGTCATCTGTCATATTAAAGATAGAGGTTTGAATGATGAAAGGAGTGGAAAGCAGCGACCTGTCCAGACGATATGGCGGCAAATGGTTCAAAATCAGCACAGCAGGCCCGAAAAGGCTGTTCGTCTCTCCTGCCGGACGCGGGAGAGACGAGCGACACGGGGAGTCGCGGGAGCGGCGTGCCATGGAGCGAATATGGGAAGAGCAATTACCCGGATATTTTGAAAAAATCGCCGGATAAACGGAACTGCCAACGGCAGTGGAGTGTAGATTTTTTAGACAGCTTTCCGGTGCTGTTTTCCCGACTTCATGGGCTTGCCTGAATTTTTAGAAGGCCGTCGAGGCCTTCTAAAAATTTTACAACTTGCACAAATCTATGGTGCGGCAGGTGCAGGAAGCCCTGCAAGACCAACTCCGCATTGGAGAAAGCCGCCATGACGCAAAACTGGCGGAAGCTACCGAAAAAATTTCAGATGGAACCGCATCAAGGAACGGTGTCTTGTGCCTTTCTGTTGTCGATGCAGGAACGATCGGAAATGGGTAGTATTATGATAAAAAGGTGATGTTGTAGCCGGACAATTTTATGATAAAAAATGAACCTTTTTAAGTATAAAAACCGTCTATATAAGTGAAACCGGTTTCAATACTCTAAAATGCAGAAGGGTGGGATGATATGGATGAATTTATATGTCTGCTAACACAACACAGAAATGTACTTGAACGCTTTGTCAGATTTAGGATAAGCAATTCCTTTGATGCAGATGACATTATACAGGAAACTTGCATTAGCGCGTACCGCAGCTTTTCCTCACTAAAAGACACGGCTTTATTCAAGTCGTGGATAATCAGTATCGCCCGTAACAAGTGTAACGATTATTTTCGTCAGTTAGCTAAAAACATGGAACTCCCCATAGACGAGATAACCGGAGGACATCCGCCCTACGGGCGGATGGGCGTTACTGCGGCAAGTCCTGTAAAAGAAACGCTTCAAAAGCTCGGAGATAAAGATAAACAGGTGTTATATCTATACTATTTTCGCGAGTTTCCGCAAAGCGAGATTGCCAGGCGCCTAGGCATCCCCATTGGCACAGTGAAAAGCCGCCTGCATACTGCAAAATCCAATTTTAAAAAACTTTATCCACATCACCCCAAAGTAAGAGGAGGAAATATTATGAAAATCTTTCCCGAATATTTGCCTGAATATAGAATTGAAAAATCGGACAAAGAACCGTTTGCCGTAAGGTTTGAGGAACTTTTGGGATGGTTTATTATTCCGAAGTTGTACGAAAAATGCTCTTGGGCACAGTATGATATGCCAGGCAGAAATATCACGGATATTTATTCGTCCACTGTGGAGAAAAGGGTAGTTCTGCACGGAATCGAGGGGGTGGAAATAAAAAATACGCATCGTAGAATAGGAACTGGCACCGATAAAGAGACGGATTTTTACTTTATTGCCCAGCTTACAGAGGAATACTGCCGTTGGCTTGGAAACCGATACTGTGAAAACGGCGTGGAGCATATCATCACATTCCTTGACGGCGACGAATTCCTCAGTGCCTGGGGCGCAGGTGAGAATAACGTTGGAGAGCCAGTGAATATCAAACCTCGTGGCATAATCACCAGAAACGGCGATGATGTCATTGCCGGTACGGGCAGCGTAACCGACTGTGTCGGAAGATATACCGTTCATTTTGCAGATAAAGTATATGATACAAATCTCTTAATCAGTATTTTCAATGATGGACCCCTTACCGAGCAATATATTGATAAAAATGGACGCACCGTTCTCTGGCGCCGGTTTAACCGTGATGACTGGGCAATCGAACGCTACGGACAAAAATGGAGCGAACGCTTCCCGAAAAATGATCGTATTAATGTAAATGGTATCAATTATGTACATTGGTATGATTGTATCAGCGATTACATTGGCTAATCAAAACGAGGCAGGGAACGTTGACCCTGCCTCGTTTTACTATCAGACGGGCATCTTTGCCGGTGGCGCTTTTCCCTCCCGCACAGATCCATACAATCAGCCGCACCCTGCCGAAAAGCCATAGAATGAAAAAACTTCTTACGGAAACAGAGAAAACTCCCATACAAGTCAACTATACATCCTTATTAAGCCGCGGCATTGCCTCATCGTTTAGTAACAGAGCAATCCCGGATAAGCGGAGCTGCCGGCGTATGCTATAATAAAGGCACCGTACGGGGAAAGGAGCTTTCTCTTGGACTACAGACGAGCATTGCAACAGGCACTCGACTACATCGACGACAACGTCACAAACGAGATGAGCGCGGCTGAGATAGCGGAAAAGGCCGGATATTCCGTCTACCATTTCAGCCGGATATTTACGGAAACCATCGGGATATCCGTGATGTCGTACGTGACCTGGCGTAAACTGCAGTACGCCCTGTACGACTTGTCTCGGGGAAAACGGGTGATTGATGTGGCCATGGAATACGGCTTTGAAACACATGGCGGGTTTACAAAGGCGTTTGTCCATTGGTTTGGGTTCCCACCCTCTCTGTGCCGGTTGCGTTTACAGGTCAATCCGCCAAAGAGGACAAATGTCCATTTACTCATTCATAAATTTTTAGGAGGAGACACAATGATTCCGCATATTTTTGAGTTTACCCCGTTCTCAGTGGTCGGCTATCCCAGCCGCCATACGAAGGCCGGTGTCAAAAGCACGGCCGACGCGCCGACGTTCTGGAACACCATCGATTTGGATTATGCCACAGTCCTGACCGAGCTGTACGATCGATTCCCGAAATCCAAACATTTTGAAATCAGCATGTGTACCGATATCGAGGAAAACACAGGTGAGTTCACCTATCTGCTCGGCCGGGGGATCGATAACCCGGAAGACCTGGAGAACCTTCGGCCCGGCATGACCAGGGTGGATATCCCCGGAGGGCTGTACGCCGTTTTCTCCACGCCGCCTTCCGCCGGTGATTATATCCAGGCCGCGCAGGACACGTGGACTGCGGCGCTCCTCGACTGGCTGCCGCAATCGGAGTTTGAATTCGATGAAGCACGCCAGGAATTCGAGTATCACGATAAACGGGACCACGGCCTGTATTTCGGAGGGAAACTGCAGATCGACATCTGCATCCCGATCCGTCAGCGGGAGGAAGAACTGCGCAAAGCGCAACTGAGAAGTTGCCGTTGATCAGACAGGACGAAAGGGCTGCCGGAAGGCAGCCCTTTCTTGTTATCATCGCATTCCTGCCCAGAGGATCCTCTTCAAATCGATACCATTTCCCCATCCCTGACGTGAAAGGCCACACACAGAACCGCGTAAACGCCGCACTCCACTAAGAAGGAGAGCAGGATTCCCGAGAGATCGGGGGGCGCAGCGCGCAAGCCGACGGCATCCAAGCCGAGGCTGTCGGTTAGGAACGACCAGCCGACCTGCATCAATAGGCAGACCGCCAGCAGGCTTACGGCGGGGAAAAGAAACGCCAGCCTCATGCCGACCGCCATGCGCAGCCATAGGCGGGTCAGGCCGAGCAACAGGAGGGGGACGAGGAGGAGGGTGGTGGCTTCATAAGCGATAACCGGGGCCGGTAGGGCGAACAGCAAGGGAAGGCGAGTCAGCAGGCCCCCGGCCATAACGCAATATCCGCCCGCAAGACTCACCCAAAACGGGGCAGCCTGGGCGAGGAAAACCAGAACGGCCAGAGAGGCGGAACGCAGCAGGGCGAGTGGCAGCGCGTCTGTGCTCCTAAACAGGGAAAGCAGGCAGGGGAGCGCGCCTCCCAGAAACACCGCGAGGAAAAACAAACCGGCTTTGGTTTTCCGGGATGACAGGCCCATGGGGGTCAACCTCTTTTCACATCATATTGGCGCAGGCCGCGCGTCCGCTCCGTTTTCCACAAATCGGGCCCCCTGGGGCAGGGCGGCGGGCGCCGTGGAGGAGGCGCCGGGCGGGACGGCTACCCCCACATTGGGGTGGCACCTGGAGAGCAGCAGAGGATTGAACAGAAAAACCAGCAGCGCCGCGAATAAGCTCCAGTTGATCGTTTTAATAGGTTTGGACGTATCCATCCCTTCTCTCTTATATAGTGTTTCCGGAGGGGGAAATTGTTGTTCTCTTACAGATTTCTTACACATGTGAAAGGGCGCTGGTTCAATGTATGCGGCTCTGGTGCTCCCTATGCCTCCCATTGATACGGCGGGCTTATAGGAAAGGGGATTGCCGAGCGGGATGGAACGCGGTATAATAAGACGTTACAGCGCAGCCCTCCCGCCGGCCGGTGCGGGACGAGGAGCGGAAGGATACGGAAAGGCACGGATGATGGGATGAAGTTTCACGCAGGAGACTATGAGGTGGCGGTCATTGGGGCGGGCCACGCGGGGATTGAGGCGGCCCTGGCTGCCGCCAGGCTGGGCTGCGGGACGGTGGTGTTCACCATCAACCTGGACGCGGTGGGGAACATGCCCTGCAATCCCTCTATCGGCGGCACGGCCAAAGGCCATTTGGTACGGGAGGTGGATGCCCTCGGTGGGGAAATGGGCCGGGCGGCGGACGCCACCTTCCTCCAATCCCGTATGCTCAACCGGGGCAAGGGTCCGGCAGTGCATTCCCTGCGCGCCCAGATCGACCGCCGTGCCTATGCGGGATATATGAAATACGCCCTTGAACGGCAGCCGGGGCTCGATCTGCACCAAGGAGAGGTCGTCTCGCTCGAGCGGCTGGCGGACGGCTGGCGGCTGACCACCCGGCTGGAGGAGCAGTTCACCGCCAAAGCGGTCGTCCTTGCCACGGGAACGTTTTTGAAGGGCCGGGTGTTCGTGGGAGATGTCTCGTACGACAGCGGACCGGACGGCCTGTTTCCCGCCGTGGGGCTGACCGATTCCCTGCAAAGGCTGGGGGTTTCCCTGCGCCGGTTCAAAACCGGCACCCCCGCCCGGGTTTTGCGGTCCAGCATCGATTTTTCCGGCCTGGAGCGCCAGCCGGGCGAGGAGCCGGTGGTGCCCTTCTCCTTTGAAACAACCGGGGAACTGCGAAACCGGGTGGACTGCGCCGTCACCTGGACGACGCCGGAGACGAAACGGGTCATCCTCGACAACCTCCACCGTTCGCCGCTGTATGGCGGCAAGATCCACGGGGTCGGCCCCCGTTATTGCCCGAGCATCGAGGATAAGATCGTCCGCTTTGCGGACAAGGAGCGTCATCAGGTGTTTATCGAACCCTGCGGCCTTTACACGGATGAAATGTATCTCCAGGGTCTTTCCTCTTCCCTGCCGGTGGACGTACAGCTCGCCTTTCTGCGCACGATTCCCGGCCTGGAGCGGGTGCGGGTGATGCGCCCGGCCTATGCCATCGAGTATGACTGCTGTGACCCGCTCCAGCTTTCCCAGACCCTGGAATTCCTCGATCTGCCCGGCCTGTACGGCGCGGGGCAGTTCAACGGAAGCTCGGGCTATGAGGAGGCGGCGGCCCAGGGGCTGGTCGCGGGAGTCAACGCCGCGCTCAAAATCCGGGGGCGGGAGCCTCTGGTGCTGGAGCGTTCCTCCAGCTATATCGGCACATTGATCGACGATCTCGTGACAAAGGGGTGTTCCGACCCTTACCGCATGATGACCTCCCGGTCGGAATACCGGCTGCTGCTGCGGCAGGATAATGCCGATGAGCGCCTGACCCCCTCAGGACGGAGGGCCGGGTTGGTGGACGACGGACGATGGGCGCATTTTACTGCCCGGCAGGAGCAAAAGGCCGCCGAACGGACCCGCCTGAGCCAGACCGTGCTGCCCCCTACCCAAGAGGTCAACCGCGTTCTTGCCGCCTGCGGTACCGCCCCCCTTGTAACCGGCGGCCGGCTTGAGGATCTCCTGCGCCGCCCGCAGCTCAGTTATGCCGCACTGGCCCCGGTGGACACCGGCCGCCCGGTCCTTGACCCATTGGTGGCTGAGCAGGTGGAGGTGGAGCTCAAATATGAAGGCTACCTCCGCCGCCAGCAGGCGGCTGTGGACGAGCAGAGACGCCTGGAAGGCCGCCGCCTCCCCTCCGGAACCGATTACGGCGGAATCCCCGGTTTGCGGCTGGAGGCCAGGGAAAAGCTCGCCCAGATCCGCCCGGGCAGCATCGGCCAGGCCTCCCGTATCAGCGGCGTCAGCCCGGCGGATGTCTCGGTTCTGCTCATCTGGCTGTCCGCTCGGGAAAAAAGCGGGGAAGAGCCGGAGGGCGCCATGAAAGCAGAGGAGGAGGCCCCGTCATGATCGATACCGTCCGCCTGCGGGAGCAGGCTGCCGCCATGGGGGTGTCCGTGACCCCGGATACCGCCGAAAAATTCGACCTCTACGCCGCCAGGCTGGTGGAAACCAATCGGCGGGTCAATTTGACCGCGATCACCGATCCAGAGGGGATCCTCGTCAAGCATTTTCTGGACAGCCTAACCTTGGCGCCGCTTTTGGCAGAACGGTCGGCGGCCGCCCTGTCCCTGATTGATGTGGGGACGGGCGCGGGGTTCCCGGGCGTCCCCCTTGCATTGGTCTGCCCCGGTCTTAAGCTGACGCTGCTCGACGCTCTTCAGAAGCGTCTGACATTTTTGGAGGGCCTCTGCCGGGAACTTGCGGTTCCGGCGGCGCTGATCCACGCGAGGGCAGAGGAGGCGGGACGGCGTCCCGCCCTGCGCGAACAGTTTGACGTGGCCACCGCCCGGGCGGTGGCGGGGCTGCCGGTGCTGTGCGAATACCTCCTTCCTCTGGTCAAGCCGGGTGGGAGGATGGTCGCCATGAAGGGCCCGGACGGGGAGAGCGAGCTCGTGGCCGCCGCAGGAGCGATATCGGTCCTCTCGGGCCGGCCGGAACCTGTCCGGCGTCTGTCCCTGCCGCCGGCCCCCCTTCCGGGGGAGGAGCGGGTCGATCGGCTGCTGCTTATTGTGGACAAAACCGCGCCTACCCCGACGGCCTATCCCCGTCCCCCGGCAAAAATCGCCAAAAAGCCGCTATAAAAACGTTTTTCCTCCGACTTCCTTCGACATCTCCGACGCGAAAAAGGTGATATGCTGGCATTGATGGAAATAAATTCCATTTATTGCCCGCCAGTCATCCTCGTGCAAAAAAGAAAGGACGTGTCGGTATGTGGGGAATCGAAGCAAAACGGCCAAAATATAGACAAGACGAGCGCCGGCTGCTGCTGGTGCCGGTGGGGGATATCCTGCCCAATCCGGACCAGCCCCGGCGGGAGTTTGCGTATGACAAGCTGCTGGAGCTGGCGCAGAGCATCGATGAAAACGGGCTGCTCAATCCCGTGACCGTCACTCTGCGGGGAGACAAACCGGTGCTGGTGGCGGGGGAGAGGCGGCTGAGGGCCGCTAAAATCGCCGGGCTGCGGGAGATCCCCTGTCTGGTGGTGGAAGCGGACGGGGAGCGCAGTGCCCTGATGGCCCTGGTGGAGAACCTCCAGCGGGAGGATATGAACGTTTTTGAACAGGCGGAGGGGATTCAGCGCCTGATCCAGGTTTATGGCCTAACCCAGGAGGAAGCATCGAACAGGCTGGGCTGTGCGCAGTCCACCGTGGCCAACAAGCTGCGCCTGCTCCGTTTGAGCAGCGAGCAACGGGCCAGGATTACCGAAGCGGGACTTTCGGAGCGGCACGCCCGTGCCCTGCTCCGTTTGGAAGATGAGGAGCAGCGGAACTTGGCGCTGACAAACATGATCGCGGCGAAAATGACGGTCGCCCAGGCCGACCGCCTGGTGGAGCAGCTTCTTTCGGGGAAGGTCCGGCGCCGCCGGCCCACCCCGCTGGTGCGGGATGTCCGCCTGTTCCTCAACACGGTCAGCCACGCGGTGGACACCATGCGCCGTTCCGGCATCCCGGCTAAAGCTGAAAAGAGTGAGACAGAGGAGTATATCGAATACGTTGTGCGCATCCCCAAAGGAACGCATATCGTCTCCGCAAGCAGCCGTCCCGCGTGAAGATTCTTCAACATGCAAAACCCGCCCCCGGAACGGCCCGGGGGCGGGTTTTGCATGTTTTTTTCTGTTGAGGCCGTTCACTGTCCCCCCGATTGTAAGAATTTTTACAAAAATGATTTGAGATTAGTCTAATTTTTAATAATTAATGTAAATATATAATAAAAAACATTTGACATAATACGATTTATAAGATATTATAAACAGAGAAATTAAAACTATATAAAAAAAGAAGGCTTATTAATGAGAAAAATATTCACTTTTTTATTAGGGGCTTTGCTCGTCATGTTTTTGGGTTGTCATTCTGTAGAGACATCCTCAACTGTAGTGAGGATCGATTTAAAATCGAATGGGCATAAACAGCTTCTTACAGATTATAGTTCCCCTTACACCTTAGCATATCGGAATAAAGATGACACTTATACTCTATATATTTTCTCCGCTCCTGTCCAGTATCAAAAAAATGGACAATATTTTCTAATTGATACATCCATTGTGAAATCAAAACGGGCGGATTACTCTTTTGAGAATAAAGAGGGAGATATAAAAACCTATTTCCCTGAATCTTTGGACAGGCCGTTCTTAATCGAATCGGAGACCAATCAATTTAGTTTCCAGGTTGAGAAAAACGCAAGCAGTTATCAAAAAGGAAAACAGATCCTGCATACGAATATGTATGGAGATCCGGTCGAAGCCGTCCTCTATGAGGGCTCGTCGTGTGACCTCGCGTTTTATTCGACAAGGGCAGGAATTCAAATGGAAGTTATATTTAAAGAGAATCCCATAGATATAAATTTTATGGTAATTACGGATTACGCACTACTGGATACTCAAAACGGCTATTATGTGTTGGCGGATCAGGGGGAACGGGTTGGGATGCTATGTCAACCGATGACGTCTTACCAAAAAGGAAAGGAGGTGAGTTTCTGTACACCATCTAAAATCCAGGCAAATCGTCAGGAAGGAGGGGTATTAGCAGTTTATTCAGCGGAAACAGATGAAGCCGAGTCAAGCAGAGACGGTTATCCAATCAGGTTAAGTGCGGCTTTTGAACTGTACCGAAACAAATTGCCGGACAGCAGTGTCTATTCAAACAGCGAGGCGAATATGTTTTTAAGTCCTTATGCCGTAATTGGTATGGATCCAATTTATGGAGAGGGGTGGCACTATGTACGTAGCCGGTTTCGGTATTTTTCAGAGTCTATTAAACCAAGCTCGATCCAATCCTGCACATACAACACATATTTATTATCAAAAAACTCTTTGGAAACGGGCAAAATAACAGCATATAAGCTGGAAGAACAGTGGTCAAGTACGAGCATGCTGTGGAATACCCGCAATCAAGTCTATGGAGACTGCTTATCCGAAGGACTAGAAGACGATAAACTTCTTGTTTTCGATATGACGCAGCTTGCAAAAGACAGCATGAAAGATCTGGAGTTATTTACCGAATCTACAGGTTTTCTTCTCAAAAAAGACAGCATGGAACCAGCCGATATCATTGCCACTTCAGACAACGCGGAATACATCCCCTATTTCCGCTTGGATCTAAATGCATTACCACAAGATTTTTCCATTCATGAGAATATTAACCCACAAAACGGAGTATTATGAGGTGAAAGATGAAAAAGATTCAAAAGGTATGTCTGTCTTTGTTTATGTCTTCCGTTCTTCTGGCATCTGGAGTTATTTCAAAAGCCATCAATTGCGATGTGGTTCTGAGCGGCGATGAAATTATGCCCACAGATCTTTATGATGTGGACTTCGATCAGGCCCTCCAGAAAAATCTGAAAAGTGCGGATGTTATTGTTCTGGGGGATTTTGAGTTTCAGGATACCCGGGTATCCGTTCGTACGGATGTCAGCGCGCAAACCCTTTCGGAAACTGTCACAGTCGCGGGTAATAGCCCTGAGTTAACCCTTAAAAACAAGGTAAACGACGGCAAAATCAAGATGATGGTGGTTTCGGAGGAGGAGATCGAACAGCAATGTGGTGAAAGTAGCGCTGACGTTATCCGTCATGCAACGGATAACGGGTACGTCATGTTTTTCAATACATCCAGTTATGAGGATATCCATCGTATTACAGCAGACATTTACGAAGATTACGGGGTAATTTATGGGGCAAAATCTGTAAACAAGTCCACAAAAACCATAGATTTTGCCGAAAACCAAAATCTTTCCTATTTTTTCGTAACCAAAACCAAGGACAATTGCGTGGATTTTCATTTCGTGTTATCAAATGTTAAGGATAACCCGTCAGCTGTCGAGCGTTCGATGCTGGAGCACGCTTATGCCAACCGCAATATGGGGATGTATGTGAAAAACCAGGAGGAATACCTGGCGTCCAAAAGGGCGGAGAGAGTCCGGAACGGAGACGTCTCCTCGGCCAGCGCAAAAGGACTTTTAAATCCAACTGTGAACGGCGTCAATTTTCACGGGGATTGGAAGCGCTCGTTTAATGAATCGGTTTTTATTTACGAGTATTGGCATGTGAATTACCATCCGGATATTAAGCATCGCATAACGGTTACCACCTGTGAACTCATGAGCCATGACCTTGTTAACGGTCAGCGCTTATGGGCCCAGGTCGCCAATATCGACCTCAAGGTCAATAACACGTCTTCGACGGATCGGCTGTTTGCCAACCGCAATGTTTGGTGGTGGTGTGAGGAGGAAACCAGTGCCGCAACTCTCAAAACGTATGCTCCGTCAAACGCCCCGAAATCAACAACGTACACCTATGGAATCAATGGAGAGCTCAGCGGCGGCGTTTCAGGCAGTACGGATGGCGCCGGTGCCACGGCCGGCATCAAGCTCGGCGCCAGTTTCTCAAAATCTATTAGTGTCAACGATGTGGAATATTATACGAACGCGTTTGAAACCGGTATCAACAGCGGGACAACTTTTAATGCCGTTTTTACCCGTGGCAGTCAGTACGCGCAGAATCATAGCGTGCATACCACAGTTACCTTCTTTACACAGGATAAGTCATGCACGGACTTTGCATTTTTTAACAAGCTGAATCATCAGTCAAGCGCTAAAATAGTTGGGATATGGTCAGATTCCAAAACCTATGAATGGGACTATGAGATGGTATATCGATGGTCTACGAACGCTTCGGATTATTATTTTAAATAGCCGCAACACATATTCCAATTCTTTCGAGAGAGGTGTCAGTCTATGTCGCGACGGATGAAATGGATTTTGGGGATCGGTATTCCCGTATGCGGTATCCTGCTGGCGGCCGGGGCCCTCATCGTGATCTATCTGAAACTCCACGTAATAGAGCCTGTACGGTTCAGGTTCGACTACACCGACACAGGCTACGTCGCGGCAAGGGCGTCGGGGCGCTATTCACCGGTCTCAGTCCGGGAGCGGGTCGGCGGTACAGAACTGACGGTCGAGGAAATCTTTGCCGACAATAAGCAAATCGCCATCCGCTACACGGTCACCGGTGTGGATGCCCTTCTCGGCGAAGATTCGTCGGCCTATACCTTGGCCGGCCGGTGCCGCGTAGAGATCGACGGCGCCTTCTACGATTACGCCGAGAACACCCGGACGGGGCCTATCCTCAATAACCGGTTTGAATCGACGCTCCTTCTCGATTCGACCGATTACCCGTCGGATTTTACCTTTGGGGAAACGCCGCGATTGGCCCTGACGGTGAGGGGATATCCCGGGCAGGAGGAGGAAATTCGGCTGGAGACCCCATTTCGGGCCTATGCGGCCGAAATCGAAACCATCGGCGAGAGTCTGAAAGTGAACGGTAAGACCCTGCGGCTTGATTCCATCGGGAAGGGCTCCGCCACGATGACTCTGTATATCGGCGAGGCCGAGGACGACGCGCTCGGCGCGCTGTGTCTGGATGTTGGCGAGGACAGGGCGGTACAGGCGCAGCTCGTCGACTATCGAAAGCGGGAGGTCCGGTTCCCGGCGCTGAAAACGGGGGATATTTATGCCGTCCGCATCCACGGTCAGACCCTGTTTGAGGGCATATATTGACTCTGCCAAGCAGGCGGCCGTAGACGAGCAGGGACGCCTGGAGGGCCGCTTTTTGCCGGGTATTTGCCAAGAACGGCCCGCTGTGGTAGGATAGACCCGAGGGATGTGAAAGGAGAGGTGTATGAATGGCGGGTCTGTCCAGACGATGGAAAACCGGGCTGCTGGCGGCGGGAGCCCTGCTTATAGCGGTGGGAGGCGGCCTGTTTTGGTATCGGCGCCCACAGGCGGTCCGGACGGGGGACATGGACTTTCATTTTATGAGCGGGGTCAGCAACGCCGGGGTGATCGACCGACCGGCCGACGTCGACGCCCGGTTTGCGGACGAGCTGGTTCTTCCGGTAACGCTGCTCAAACGAAACCGGTTGTTTTCCGCACCGGAATTCTCCGTCGTGACGGAGGTAGACGGGGTCCGGCGCCAGTCCGGTTATTTTGGAGGATGCCGGTCGTATTACGGGCAGTTGTATGTGCAGGCACATATACCGCCGGAGCAGAGCGGGGATGCCTATCGATATACCTTTACATTTTATGAAAGCGACGGCTGGCCGGGGGCCTTTTTGTATGTATCGCGGCGGGGCGACACCCTGGAGTATACGTCCGATCCGCCTCCGGAGCTGTTTCTGCCGGACGGCGGGCAGGCCGCAGAGGAGAATCCGGAAGGAACGAACGGGACGGAGGGCGGATGAGATGCGGATGCCGGAAGGCGAGGCCGACAGCCGCTTTTTCGCCCCCTGCGGAATGAACTGCCTGGTATGTTATCGGCATTGCCGCCATCCGAAACCCTGCCCGGGATGCCGCGCTGAAGATAGGGCGAAACCGGCCCACTGCCGGAGCTGCGCCATCCCCATCTGTGCCGGGGAGAAAGGGGCAGAATCCTGCCATGCCTGCGCTGCCTTTCCCTGCGGCCGGATCCGGTCACTCGACAAACACTACCGCCTCCGGCATGGAATAAGCCTGATTGGGAACAGCCAGGTGGTGCGGGCACAGGGGCTGGCCGCCTTTATGGAACAGCAGAAGGCGGCGTTTACCTGCCCGGAATGCGGCGGGATTTGGTCTCTTCAGGACGACGAGTGTAGCGAGTGCGGATGCAAAATCCCATAGAAAAAGTACCCTCGGGAGAAAACACCGGTTTTCTCCTGAGGGTATACTATATGATGGCCGGTCGAAAGGCGGACCTTCGCACGGGGAAAAGGCATATGCGAGGCAATACAGGGCCGTCCAACGCACAACGAGTATAAAAGACAGAATAAACTACCTTTTGTAATATTGCGTTGACGGTTGACAGCTGGGGCAAAAATAGATGCTTCCGCCCAGGTAAGCTTCTTTGACAAGGGAGGCGCCGCAGTGTGGGCAGGGGTACAGGACGGTGTTGCGGCAGAGGAGGGTAAAGTAGCCCCCCGGGCGGCCGTAGAGATCCTTTTCCGTGTTGCGGCCCCCGGCCTCGGCCATCTCCCGCAGGGTGGTCTTCACTGAGCCGAACAGAGCGTCCTGATCAGCCGAGGACAAGGAGGAAACTGCGCGCTTGGGGTGAACGCCCGCTCGGAACAGGATGTCTTGGAGCACGCCGTTGCCGAGCCCAGGGATCCGCTGTTCGGTTGCCAGGAACGCTTTGGCCGAGAGGAAGGGCTTGACGTTTCGCAAAAGCCCGTCGAAATAAACGGGACTGAAATCGTCGGACAGCGGGCAGGGCTTCTGCCGGGCCGCCTCGTCGTACGCGGAGACCGGCAGGGAATCGTAGCCAATCAAGGCACCGTACATCTGAACCGATCCGACCAGGCGGGTACCGTCCTCAAATTCCAGATAGAGCTGATGCTTTTTCGGTATTGTGCCGCCGGCGGGGACAAGGCGCAGGCAGATGCCGTCGGCGAATAGAAAGCCGCCGCTCCCTTTCAGGCGCAGATGCACTTTCCCGCCATAGGAATGGGCGCCCTCGATTTCACGGCCGGTAAACCGGAGGGGATACGCGGCGGGATCCCCGTCGTACCAAGCGAACCGATGGGGGGAGGTGTTGGCCCGGACGTCGGTAATCCGTTTATCCCGCAGCTCCCGGTCCAGCTGTTCCGCCAGAACCAAGCCTTCCGGCAGTTCGATCACGGGGCACGCCTCCTTTTATCTGAAACGGATATGTGGATCTTTAACAATGCCAGTTGATTTTGGCGGGGTGGGGCTCGTTTTCCACCGCGATCCGCCGCAGGTCGTCTTCCATTTTTGCGCATTCTTCGGCCGCGATGCGGTCGTACACGCCGGGGGGTTCGTTTGTGCCGACCCGGTCGTAGGCGATTGCCGCCGAACCGTAAAAGGCCAACCCCAGGGAATGGGTGGGCGTGTGGATACAGGCCGCGGCCTGCCCGCACGTCCGTGCAGCCGCCTGGGCTGCCGGATAGTCCTCCGCCTCTCTTGCGGCGGCGTGGCATTCCTGCAGGATGATCCGTTTGACCTCCGGAAGCTTCACTTTGCCATCCATCCAATCGCGGGCCGCCTGCAGGGCGTGGAAGGGCCGGCGGTCGTGCGGAAACGTTTTGGCGTAGATCGGCAGGATCTGCGCTTCGGCATACCCGATGCACCAGGCGGCGATGGTTGCCTTGCTTTGCGTCTCGATGAGCCGCATCAGGGATACGATATACGGCGAATCCGCCGCCCCGAGCATTTTGCGTGGTTTCGGCATGAATGTGGCTCCTTTCCTGACGGATGGGAGGCGTATGGCCTACGGCGGAGTGAGGCACCGCTTTTTTAAATAATAAAAACCCTGCCATGGCATCAGCCGCAGGGTTTTTGGCACCCCCGACCAGAATCGAACTGATAACTACCCCTTAGGAGTAGACCCGATACGACATCGGGAAGTGGCATCTAATGCTTAAAAATGCTTGGAAATACAAGGCTTAACAGTCGTAAGGAACTATAAGTCTTGCGGTTGGGGCAGAGGACGGTGTGACCGTAAAGGTCACGCCG
>ERZ856578.3541-NODE-3541-length-23036-cov-6.814060_pt1 | contig 23036 bp, 17 predicted proteins | sample MGYA00514384_ERZ856578 | MGnify/ENA primary metagenome ERZ856578 (study PRJEB29103, sample SAMN06111958) | human gut metagenome | biome: human gut; feature: ankylosing spondylitis patient; material: healthy_person | host: Homo sapiens | place: China:Hangzhou... | reverse complement strand
CCGCATCATACATCACCTTAAATCCTTGATTTTACTGGATTATTTAGAACTTGCCAGCATCTGCAGCTTCCTGTACGAAAACAGATGGACCGGTAATGTCAAGGATTTTAAGGTAATAATGTACTATCAATCTATTAGTATTCTAATTCTCTTCACTGCCAGTTGCTGCGTTATACTTCTTAGAACTAATTCCAAGTAAAGCACCAAGGAAAGTATCTACTGCAAGAATAGTTCCAACAACCTGATCACCATACGGTAGTCCCCACATCGGGGCCAGAGCGGCATATAAGGTTCCAAATGCCGGAAGAAGGATCTGTGCAATCCATTTAAGAATATCATAGGTCTTGTTTGAAATCAACATAAGTCATCTCTCCTTTGATTTGTATCCGGTCTTATGAACCGGTAAATTGTCAACATCTTTCATCACTTTTGCAGCTGATCCATTACCACCTGCTTCTGAATAAGGAATGAATAAATAATCATGAAGATTCTCATACTCATCTTGAGAAATCCATCCTCTTTCAATATATTGCATTCCTAGCCAAATGATTCGATCATGAGCTAATCCAATAAGAAGTCTTTTTTCAGCATTACTGGCGTCTCCTCTTTTTTGGATATAAGCCCAGAATCCAGATGAAGCAAGCAATGTACACATAATAGTGATGGTTGTCTGTATCCAGGGTTCCAAACTATTTACCTCCTTATAAAATATTATCAAAACTGAATCATCCGCAGCACACCATACAACACAACATTGGGGATATTATACAGTTCAGTGCACTACGTAATCATCAGCAAATGATCATCTCTATTCCTCTGAGTTTTGTGTTAAACTTAAATATTCGTCTTCGGTAATTTTATTGCGTTCATACGCTCGTTTTACCATTTTCAACTATTCATCGTGCTTATACATTTTTTCATAATCCAAATTAGACACCTCCCTTATACATCTTCTGCCCCTTCAAATTCTGGAAGAGTTTTTAGCCATTCATATGCTTTTTCAATGGTCATGGTACCATCGTAATCGGGGTGAAGATACTGTGCGTCATAATATGGGAATGAAATCAATCCAGAATCGATATCTTTATACTTTCCTTCGGCATAATCTTTCTCAATCTGACGACCATCTTCAGATAAATACGAATATAACAAAATAGTATTCTGCTGATTAACTTCCACTGAAATCATTGCTATTCTATGGTACTCAGTTACAATACCATTTTTCGCTGTAACAGTTTTCTTTAATGCCATTTTGAAACCTCCTAAATTCCGTAGACACGACGTAGCACAAACCATGAAGAAGTATATTTAATATTCGTAGCACCACCCGTGCCCTGTTGATAGTTATGCGAATGTCCTATTATTTGCGTATCATTGACATATATCGTTTTTGTACCACATCTCCACATATCTTGCCAAAATACTGGAACATAATGCCAATAATTAAGACACGTTTTGGGTATAAAATAACTAGCACAAAATTTATTGGTACCAGAGCCATTCTGATCGTCCCATAATGCGAACATAAGCAATACACCGTGAGGCTGTGTCGATATTGGAGCCGATAGAGTTACAGGAGTCGATTCTTTTGGATATTGAAACCCATCCCATAGACATGGAGTCTGACCATTATACGCAGCAAGAAGCGTTGAATTATTGTAGTATTGAATGGCATGCGAATAATTGATTAGGGCTCTATTTCCATTCGAGCCATTGGTATGTATCTCTACTTGCGAAGTACTTTTGTTTGTAATAACATTAACTGAAGAATATCCTGCATCACCATCACTGTATAGACTTGCCGATGAATCACGAACGGTTAATGTTGAATGACCTTGAGTATCAGTTACGCTTGCTAACACTTCACGTTCCCCAGACATCCCGTTCAAACTTATTAATGCATTGATTTTATCACTGCTCGGATCAGTACTGCCGGTTCCAAGAGTCATCATGTTAGTCGATAACAAATGAGTATCATAGAAAGTCGTCCCTTCGATTGTTTGTTTCTGTCCAATAAGTTTCACGATTCCATTAAGGAAACTAATTGTAGCAGTATTTGTATTCTTACCAATCTCAATCAAACTCTCTGCAAAGCTTGCCAAGACATTAGACCCGTTCCGGATATTTACCGAACTACTATCAATATTGACATTTCGTCCAAGGGTATTTTTCGTAAGATCACCAACAGTCAGACCAGAATTATCGAACTTCATATAATTGGTGGCTGTTTTGGCGGCGTTTGACGCTTCTTTACGGGCTGTGTCAGCTGTAGATTTAGCACTAGAGGCTGTAGAATTAGCGTTATTAGCTATAGATTTAGCTTGAGTCGCTGTACCCATAGCTTCTGATGATGCGCTAAGTGCTGACGATGCTGTGCTATTAGCTTTATTCAGAGCATCCGCTAACACAGGAGTCGTCGTGGTAGTGGTATTATCGTTCCACGTCTGATATGTCCTTGTCCAAATATACTTGCCAGATACCCAGCTAGGCTGAGTGTTGCTCCAAGAACCACCCGACTGAGTTGTATTGGATGTAGATAAATAATACTGATCAACGGCTGATTTAAGGCCCTTACCTGTTGATCCTTGAGGACCTGTTGCGCCAGTAGCACCTTTTTCGCCTTGTAGACCTTGAGATCCCTGAGCACCTGTAGCGCCTTTTTCACCCTGCGGTCCTTGTGGTCCAGTTGCACCTGTTTTTCCCTGAACTCCCTGCGGTCCTGTTGGTCCTGTAGCACCTGTTTTTCCCTGAACTCCCTGCGGTCCTTGAGGGCCTGTTGCACCTGTATTACCTTGTGGACCCTGCGGACCAGTAGCGCCAGTAGCACCAGTACTACCAGTGATACACACACCATTCGCTGATGGCTGGTATTCTGTAGTGCCGTTGTTCTTCACTACATACGTACGTTTCCAGATATATTTACCGTTTTCCCACGTAGGCTGTGAATTACTCCATGATCCGCCAGACAAAGAAGTTGGAGAAGTAGATTTGTAGAACTGTTCCGTGGTACTCTTAACCGTGTTTTGGGCTGTTGATACGGCACTTGATGCATTCTTATTCGCATTATCGGCAGCACTTTTTGCACTCGATGCGGTCTGGCTCGCATTATCAGCTGCACTTTTTGCAGCGTTTGCAGTTTCCAGTGTAACACTCCAGCTGCTAGAATCCTGTTCTACTTTGGACATTCTTTTTCCGAGATCATCCGTAGTAGATACCTGTTGAGTGATTTTATCAGACAGGACCTTAATAGAAGCATCTGTTTCCGTTTTGGAATTATTGATAGCTTCAGTTACTTCTGTTTTCTTTGCTCTGAGAGCAATTTCATCTTTATTTTTAGAGATGGAAGTTTCTGCTTCTGCGACGCGTTTGGTTATAGCAGTAATATTTGTATTCGCTGTATCAGCCTCACTCTTCGCCTTATCGGCAGTGGATTTGGCATTAGCTGCTGTCTGATTAGCTGCACTTGCTGTACTAGCAGCATCACTGGCTGTTTTACTTGCTCCTTCTGCTGTTAACTTGGCGGCGTTTGCAGTACTATTGGCTGTCGAAGCTGCCGACGAAGCACTGGATGCAACACTAGCGGCATTATCAGCCGTCTTCTTAACATCCTCAATAGACTCGGCTACACTCTTAGAACCAATAAACAAATCTTCTACAGCAATTGCAAGTTTATACTTACCTTCACTGACTCGGTAGAATTTCACATACTGGCTGGCATCCCCGAACACAAACTGACCGTCGTTATCCATATAAATACCACGAGTCGTATTTCCGACAGATTCCTTAACTCCAGAATAGATAGAATCCTGACCTATTTTGAATCCACCAATTGTGGCACCAAATGCAACAAGATCCTTCACATCGATTTTGGTAGCTGTGATGGATTTCGCTCTGATAACCTGTCCATTCAAGCTATTATAATCAGTCTGCTCTTTTTCAACCGACATTCCATCAGTATTCAACTTGTAATACAGGCCATCAGAACCCTTAATTACAAGCTTCTCCGCAACAATTGTATTTCCTTTGATAAGATCACCAGAGATAGTAACACCAACCAACTCACCAGTGATTGTTGCATCTCCAATGGTCACATCTTTAATCAAACCAGACTGAGCATAGAAATACTCCATTGCAGTCTTTCCAATATTACTGAAATCAATATTGGCATATTTTAAATCAGCATCTTTTGCTGAGAGTTTTCCTGTTTTAAGATCCTCAATACTTGCTTCATTGGCTTTAATTTTTTCAGTGGTTGTTTCCTTAAATGAAGCTACGTCGCCATCAATCTTTTTAATTTTAGCATCCTGTGCTGTTAATTTCTCTGTAGTTGTCTCTTTAAAGTTTGCTACGTCGCCATCAATCTTTTTAATTTTAGCATCTTGAGCTGTTAATTTCTCTGTGGTTGTCTCTTTAAAGTTAGCTACGTTGCCACTAATCTCACCAACTTCTGCTTTAATTGCTTTGAGTTGTGCGGTGTCGACTTTATCCACTACAACTTCTTTTAATCCTTCGACTTCTTTAGTTCTTGCTGCCGGTGAAGATAAATTACCCGTAATCATTGCTTTATGGTTCTCAATGGTCAGTGTAACCCTCTCACCATCTTCAACATTTATAACTGTAGAGACGGGAGTCAAGCTTTCACTTCCGTCAATCTTAACAGAAACGGTACCGCCCTCTCTATGAACGGTACCGGTTAAAATGGTAGGAGTTTTCGTCTCCTCTTTCTTATTTACAGCAGCAACGAAGTCTTTTATAACTTTCTTATCAAGACTCATTATAAATCACCCCATAACTGTTTTGTGAACACACCAGTCTCTTCAACCTGACATGCAGCATCACATGGTATAGACTGACTTGTTATTTTTACTTTCACGTTTTCTAATCCGGCTCTTTCGTAATTCAATCGAACGCAATCACCAACTCGAACCGGATAATAAGCATGTTTAAATGTAACTTTGTATTCCAAAGTCGATTTAGCCTTCAATAGATTCTTTGCATAAGTATCTAAGATAGATTGAGACACCGTTCCAGTGATGTTTGGATTGGTATCTCTATATAAAATCTCTCTCCCTCTATTTACAGTTGAAGTTATGCTTGTCGGATCGTTATTCTCTATTCGAGACTTGAAGAATTGATTGTCACCCGAATAAATAACCTCTACCACATTTGGAACCCCATACAAATCGTATTCCGTGCTAATACTAGGCTGAAGAATCGAATGCTCATCATCTCCAAAAGTAACGACCGGCTGCATTGCCTCTAGCTCTCGTTTTGGAGAGAATGTAACAGTTCCCATCTCATCAGTAGAAAAACTGAAATCAGCCTTAGCAATCAAATCAGAATTGAAACTCAACCATGTATCGTCAGTATTTGATACAAAATTCTCAACCAGAGTCTTCTTGCTCTCTGTTATGATCAATGGTGCTCTCATATGTTCCTGAATATTTTTGCAAGCATTCTCCATAATGTTCGCATTCTTCATTACAGTAAATCCATACGGTGGTAATGTTTCCTTCAACTCCACTAACGGCATATAAGCATCTACAGACATGATCGCAATCTTGCCATCAAAGTCGTTTCCAGGAGTTTGTGCAAGCACTGTCGCTAATGGAAACTTCTCAGTAACTCCATTTTGAATTACTACCATGTATATACGAACATAGCATTCATTAAGCGATTCAGTGACTTCCAAAGTAGCATGACCATTCGTAGCTTCACTGCCATCTCTTTCAATTGTACTTGATTTGACACAGGTTATTCTGGATTTGTCGCACCAAGAAAGAGGATCTACGAGATAATACTCATAGGTCCTCTGCATAGATTTAGTCCAATCTGGCATTAAGCATCCCCCTCTACCCTAGTAAGTGTCAGCGTCACCGGAATGACTAATGTATTATGTGTTTGTTCAAACGATACCGCTACGTTCGCCCAGTATCCACTTCCGGAAGGTTCTCGAACATAGCAATCGCCCATATAAATGCTCAATCTTCTAAGCATACTCAATGTATCCATATCAGTCTTCGGAACATCTGTCTTCCATGTTGACGTAACTCCAAGCTGAGTACCATAATAACTGACCGGATGCTGTCTACCAACATACTTGATGCATTCAACGTCTTTGTCATTGCTATCAGATATGTCGATATTATAAGGAAGCTTTAAGATATTGCCGAGATAAGTAGGATCGTTGTCCATGTCACTTGCACCAGCATATGATTCATTCGGGTAATCAGTATCAGTCCACTGTTCACCCCACTGAATAATGATCGGTACTGGGTCAGGTGCTAATGCTGTTCCGACAGGTTCCACATCCGTATCATTGTATACAGATGCACCGGTAATTGTTGAAGTTGCTACGATTCGATACTGTACCTGGTTTAGTGGTGGATGAGGGTCGTGCAACCAAGTTGTTCTGGTGTTCGCTACTTGCGTTTTGTTGATCTTGGTGAACGTACCATCGTAATTGATACGGTAGACGTCCAATATAACGTTCTCCGCCAATCCATATACCTGAGGATTTTCAAGCTCATCGCTATCTCCATCAGGCTCTTCTGGAATTTCTATCGTCGTATCTTCACAATACGGACAAATCTCGATCGACATGGTTTCAGGATCAATATCACTCATGATTACCTGCGGACTAAGTTTTGTGTCGTCCATGTTAACCCAACGAGTAACTGAATAAGATGCAGATAAACCAGATTCCATATACACTGTGCATTTCAAACTGTAGTGCATGGCGTTCTCAAGATGAACATCTGTAGCCACAATATTAAAAGATCCGGTTTTATCCTTAGTGTCAATAACTTTGGAAAATATTTCGTCATCCTTGAATACCATTACTCGTGTACCGTCATATGTATCATACCAGTAATTCTCCTGAGCAAAGATTTGTATGTGGAACGTTACCGGTATCTGTGAAGTAGGCCCGGTTATATATCCCATTTTGATTGGGAATGATGTGATGTTCTCGTTTGTACCGTTGACGTCCAAACTGATTGTCGGTTTGGGATAGATGTCGATAGTTCTTTCTTCAGACCAGTCACTCCAGTACTGATCAGCGGTCATTGCTCCTTTAGTTCGAACTTTCCAGTAGATTTTGCTTCCCTCAGCATAATCGGACACATCCAATTTATACTCAACGGTAGCATCTCTTTCGTCTCCGACACGAGTATTCTGCCATGTGAGAGTCTTTGATGAGCCATTCACGGTAACCATAATCTGAGCCCAGGTCTGACTTGAGCCGTCAGTTGCATTATGTACCCAGTACAAGATCGGCGTTTCACCGACACCAACTTTAGTCGCCGAAGACCATGTAGTCGGTGCCGATGGTTTCTTACCGATTGTAAGTCCAGTGTAACCGGAATATGGCGACTCTCCTCCACTGTTCTTAGCTCTTACTTGAAAATACCAGGTTTTACCAAGAGCCAGAGTTGAATTGTTTGCGAATGTATAAGATGTTGACTTATCAGACGTTGAAACTGTTGATACACCATCAGATTGTCCAAATAATGACGGATCATTTGTATATGCAATTTCATAGCTTGTCGCGGTTGGTGATGCGTTCCAAGAAACACGTACATCGGTTCCATCTACACCAACAATTACAGCGTTGATTCCGGTGGGTGCTGGCGGATATGTTACAATGTCTGATGAATAACCAGACCACTCACTGTATGCATTGTATGTAGAACTATAACCTCGACATCGTACTTTATAAGTGTTACCGGGATTAACTCTACATGATGCTTTAACTGTCTTAATATTGGTTTTCTGAAGCAAGCCTGATGCAAAATATTCCCAACCATTATTAGCCCATACCTGAAATTGAATATGGGTATTCTTCAGATTATCGTCAGTTATTTCGAAATCCAACTGCAGATTATCAACAGCATTTATTGTTGCTGATGGTGCTGATGGAACTGCAGTTTTATTAGCGTTGATACTGAACCAATTTGATATCTGTGTCCCACCTTTATAAGTGGCATTGGTTGTCTTTTGTTTCTTTTTAGCCGTTTTGTTCTTATAATATTTATAAGTTTTTCCTACAACTGTCACTTTGACTGCTACTTCGACAGCGTCTGATGGCGGACTATAAATAATGTTATATATAGCATCAGTACTATTTGACGCTCCATTTGCACCGGCCTGAACGGTGTCAGTGGAACCTTCGATTCTTCGATTTCCTACTTTATACAGCCATTGAAGCTTATATTCTTTAACAGCTTTTGAACGCCTCTTCAAGTTCATGTTGAACTGGGCGACAACCTGCGTATTACTTCCTGGAGTAAACGATATAACAGGTTTTGATGTGCTGTATACGGTTTTATCAGTTCCTGTTCTATATCCCATTATGCCCTCCCGTTCATCTTAACTGCTCTTACCAATGTCTTAACTGCATTTGCCGTTGTACTTCCGTCATCATACGTAACACCATTTACTGTGTATACGTTCTGCGGTCTGTCAAGGATATCCTTACGAAGACCGTTAATTGCTGAGACAATGTCAGAATTATCTCCATTTTGATTTATTCCAAAGGATGCTCCAGCCATAGCCATGTTCTGTCCAACTGTGAGATTTGTCATCATAGTATTTATACGTTGGATACCTGCTCGAACCTGAGAATCGTCAATTACTGGAGTAATGGTTGGGGATGTGTCAAGTCCGCTGCTCATAAGAGCCGAAATCATGTCAAGTGAATTCTGTAATCCTGCTAATGATGCAGTTGCAACATTGGAACCAGCGGACTGAGCTGATTTCTGACCGTCAGAAAGGGCATTTGTCAAACCTTGTACAGCATAATCACCTACCGCATAAAATTCTCGTGAGGGTGAGTGAATGCCAAGTCTTGCTTTTGCGGCTGCCAAAGCTTGTGCTGCAACATTCGAAGCGGCATTGATTGCACTGGATGCTCCTGCTCCGATACCTCCAGCTAAACCAGCACAAAGATATACACCTGCTGAATAATATCCGCCGTAATGTGCTTTTGCTGCTGGTAAACCTGCTGATGCTACATTCGAAGCAGCACTGACAACTGAACCTCTACCTGCTGTAATAGCTGATGCAAAGGATTTGATCATGCTACTACCAAGTGTCTTAAACGATGCGTTCAAGGACGTACTTCTGGTCTGTACGGTGCTAGACAATCCATCAAACAGTCCACTCATGGCTGATGTCGCTCCAGATGACGCGGAAGTAATAGAACTGCTCACTCCAGACATCGTATCACCCATGGAGTTGCTCATGTTCTGCAGATAGGACTGCATTCCGCTTGTATCAAAGCTTCCCTGACATTTGGACATGGTGTCGTACATCTTCTGGATTGATGCGGATACGGCATCCATTTTACCGGTATCTACTGTATTGACATACTGACCGAATGCATTGAGTTTAATACCGAACTGAACTATGGTGGTGCCGAATGTATCGATTCCAGTAAGCCCTGAAAGTTTAGTATTCAGATCTTGCATCTTACTTCCAAGTGTATCTGCGAACACAACAAGATTTGATGTGTCGATGGTCTGTCCTGCTGTCTTACTACACATGTCATAAAAGACCTGCATTGCTGTTGAAACAGCTGTAATCTTACCGGCATCCACAGAAGCAATCTCTGAATAGAATCCAGTAGTAAATTGTGTGCCGAACTGCATAAGGTTCTGAGCAAACGTTGTGAGATTTGAAGATGCGGCAGCAAAGCCATTATCTGCTCCCATACTGTTTGCAAGTGTGACCAGTTTCTTGGTAACATCCATAACGGTATCCATCTGACCACCATCGATACCTGATGCTGAACCCGAGAAATCAGAAAGACTTGTTCCAAATTTCTTAAGAGATTCACCGAATCCGCCAATATCGTTATTGCCTGTAAACCAACTGATAAGACCACCAGATGTAGGAACATCGTTTGCAAGCTGTGTCATCAGCTCGCCAGCTCTCTTAGCAGCTGCAACAGCATCTTCGTTTATAGCATTATCACCGGATACAGAACTTGAGAAGTCGCTCATGGCTTTACCAAAAGCTTTAATGCCTTCTCCAAAGCCAGACATATTCTTCCAACCTGTGATTTTCTGAATAATACCGTCTGTTTCTGGAAGAGCGTCATTGAGTTTCGCAAGACCTTGAGCTACTTTAACCACACTCTCAAGATTTCCAGTATCAGTGATATTTGCTGTAGATTCGGCAAAGAATTTCATCGCATCGCCAAGATTAGAAGCTCCTGTTGCGAACAGTGATAAGTCTTTCGATCCAAGCCAAGCCTGAAGCTTACCACCGGTTGCTGGAAGTGCATTATTCAGATCAGAAATACTCTGAGCTACAGACACAACGTCTTTCATGTGTCCGGTATCAGTTATACCCTGCGTTGCATTATAGAAAGATGTAAGTGCTGCGCCAAGTGAAGTAAGATTCGTACCAAGACTTGCGAGTGAGCTGTTACCGGTGAATTTCTCGAATATTCCATCAAGTATACCAGAACCAACAAATGAACCTATAGCAGATGCTAAAGTTCCAGCTGCAGTTGCACAACTCGGGTCAAGGTTCGAAATCATGTTGAAGAATTCAGCTCCATTTTGAGCAAATCCAGACAGATTGGAACCTATAGCTGGTAAACCAGAAGTAGCGCCAGCTGCGAATCCTCCGACTAGAGAACCAACTGCGTCTCCTACTTTATAGAGAACTGTCTTGAGATAATCAAGTGCAGAGTCTACTTTTCCTCCGGTAAAATTATTCACTAAAGACAGAACTCCTCCAAGCGCTGTCATTAAAGTTGACAATACGCCGACGAAAGCCACTAATCCAAGAGCTGCGGATGCTGCGGATGCTGGGTTTACGTTGGTTACTGTTAGAACCGCACATGCCGCCGCTACAGCTCCCAATACTGCTGAAAGGCCAAGAGCTACGTTCAACACTTTATCTGAGTTTGGTATGTTTGCCAGCACACCAAGAACCACTGCCATTACGGAAACGACCCCTACCATAACAAGCAGACTCTTTCTGGCTCCGATGATGTTTTTGGATTGTGATTCTACAAGAGTAAACATAGCCATGAGTAATGATATTGCGCTTGTAGCCCATATCAATTTTCCAGTATCAATCATAGACAGCAACGCTACTGAACCGGCTAATACTCCTATAACGACTGCCATACTCATAAGCGGTTTAGCATTTATCGTTTTCATTTCGCCAGAAAACTTCGTCATGAGAGTTGCAATGATCGCTAATGCCGCAATAGCACCAACAGCTTTTACAATATTGCCCTCATCGATACCAGCAATCAGCTTCATCGCTCCTGCTAATATAAGAACACCAGCAGACATTGCAAGTATTCCCTTGCCGAGCTTATCGCTATTACCACCGCCGGGAAGTTTCGAAATTCCCATCAGAACTCCATATAATATGGTAATAAGCCCTAATGTAATAATTCCTTTTGCTATATCACCGTTATCCATTCTCGCAATCTGTTTAATAGCTGTAGCTATAAGAATAAAGCTTGCCGAAATCGCAAGTATTCCTTTACCAGCAACCTGCGCATTTTGTCCTGCCAAACGTGTAGCAAGCATAACACCTGAGAGGACTATCATGACTGCGGTTAAGCCACCCAATCCTTTTCGCATTTCGTCAGGATTCATTTTCGCAAGCTTCTTAATCGATAGAACTGCCAAATATAGAGAGGCTGAGATCGCAATAAGCGACTTAGCTCCAGCACTAGATTTGAATTTTGTGGCTGTATATTCCATGAACGCATTCATACCGGCCAAAGCGCCCATAAGACCACGCATAGTATCTACTGCTTTATCAATATCGCCTTCCGCGTTTGAAAGGCTTTTTAACGCTTGAACCATTATAAGCATGGCTACCGCTATAGAGGTCCATGATTTGCTATCGGTTCCATATGATAAGTTCGAAACTATCGAATCTGCAACCATCATTGCGGCCATTAATTCACCAAGCAATATAGCGTTATTTAATGCAGACTGTGTATCCATGCTTTCCATAACTTTAAGAGCTACGGCCATTATAAGCATGGATTTTGCTATGGATTTCATTTCCTTACCGGAACCTGATAAAACCGTAAATTTATTAACCAAACCAGCGACGATTGATAATCCAGTCAATAATCCTGCTATAATAGCCAAACTTCCCCAAGCTCTTGTCAACCCATCTTTTGGTAGTAAGGATAACACCGTTAAAGATGCGGCCAGTATAGCAATAGATTCTGCTACGTTTTTTATTGCTCGACTTCGTTTCACCCACTTATCGGCTTTAAGACTTGCGCCTAAACCTTCAAGAACTTTGTTTAAGCCAGTACCGGCATCCGATAAATCCGGAAGCCATGAAAACAAGTTTTTAACAGCAGATACTAACTTCATTACCTGCTTTGCCGCCAGAATAATAACCCCGCTTCCAACTATTACCAAAATAGGAGCCCATTCAATATCTGATAGCTTATCTTTCATACTGTCGGCAAAATCACTGATGCCATCACGAAGTTTTGATAAATTGTCGATGACTGTATTCCATGATTTATCTTTAAGCTTTTCCAGACCGTCACCAAACGATTCAAAATCACCGACCACTACGGATAAACCTTTATGAGCAAGTTCTTTGAATTTTTCAATCCCTTTGCCTGCTGTATCAAAGATTTTATCCGTATTAACAAAATAATCGAAGACATTCTCTTTAAAATCTTTGAGAACATCTCCGATATTGTTCAGATCAATCTTATCAAGTTTTTTACATCTGTTTATGAAAGCTGAAAGACGATCAGCTCCACCGTCAAAGTAAACGCCAAGTTTATTAAGACTCTTACCCCATTCTTCCTGAACTTTTTTGATTCCATTTTGAACCTGTTCAGATTCATATAGCTTCGTAGTCCATTCTTTAATAGTCTTAGCACCAGTCTTCAGTCCAGAGGAGACCATTTTAAGACCAGTAGTGTAAAGAGTATTATTGTGGATGGCATCTCTCAGTTTTACGATATTATCACCAAGATTTGCTGTGAACTCCAGAATGTCGATATCAGACATCTTAAGCAAATCGCACAATGTCCTAAAGCCAAAACGTACTACTCCTCCGGTGATAGTTCCGGCAATATCCAATGCTGCAAACAACCCTTTGAAAGATCGCTGTAACTGATCGCTGGTCTTAGAACTATACATGAGATTGAATGATAAATCATGTATCTTTTGTATAATCCCGTATAAATCATCGGACGTAAATTCTTTTGGGAAGATGTCTTTATAAGCTGCTCTAACGTCATGAGCTATACGAATAAGACTTTTCCATGCATACCCAATGGATTCAATGGCTAAATCCCTACCGCCTTTTTTAGTAATATCATTCATCAAATCATCGACATTACTCTTGAGTTTATCAGTAGAACCAACAGCATCTTGCAGCGCTTTTACTGTATTTGGACCCACAATGCCATCTATTGATAAACCTTTGGCTTCCTGAAATGCTTTAATAGCTGCAGTCGTCTCTGAACCAATAAGACCATCAGAACCGTATTTACTCAAATCGTATCCAAGCTGCTTAAGAGCTTCCTGAACGTTCTTTACATCGTCACCTGCGTCTTTAAAGTGAAGCAAACGATCAACGTTAAGACTTTCTTTAGATACTCCGCCAAGACTTTTCTTAAGCAAATCAGATGACACTGCACCTGCGCGAATAGCTTTCTCAAGTGAACCATATTTCTGAACAAGAGCATCCGCATCGCCACCGTTTTCATTGATAGCAGCTTTCACTCTATCCTGAAAAGCTGTCGTTTCAATACCGGCATCATTAATAGTTTTAATAAATTTATCGTAATTCGAAGTAAGTGCATCGTAAAGCAAGTCATTACGCTTATTGGCAGAATTATTGATGATATCGCTTAAAGTATCAGATACAACTGTAAGCGATTCTTTCGCCTGGTCAAAGTCACCGACAATGTACTCCCAACTCTGAGTCCATCCAGATTGCATTGCTTCAGCCAGAGTATCGAATAACTGTGTGAATGTTTTTACTTTGGTTGCAGCATCATTAGCTGTCTGACCCATTTTGATTATCGAAGCAATCTGTTCATCGGTGTACCCCATCGTCTTCAGCTGAGATTCATTGAGGTCACCGGTAAATTTGGATAAGGTTTCGGTAAGGATACTGGATGTAAGCCATCCTTTACTTAAAGTTTCTCGGAATGATCCTTCATCCTTAATCATCTGGTCAATGGCAACACCATGAACACGAGCAGTCTCTTTCAGTGCATCCTGGAAGACCTGACCACCCATACCTGCATTTACTACAGAGTTCCAGTCCTGAAGTTTAACAGTACCAGCTGCTAATGCCTGTGAAAGCTGATACATAGCAGTACTTGCCTGCTGAGAGTTTGAACCGGACACAGCTGCTAAATTGGCAATACCTTTAATTGCCTGAACTGATGTATCCAGATCAACACCAGCCGCCGTAAATGTACCAATATTACGGGTCATTTCCGTAAAATTGTAAATTGTCATATCGGCGTAATGATTCAGCTCATCCAAAGCTGCATTTACCTGATCAAGGGTAGTTCCTTTGCTCTCTGTATTAGCAAGAATTGTCTGGACAGAGTTAATCTGTGTCTCGTACTCCTGGAAACCAGATTTCACAGGATCTATAGTCAATGCAGACATAAGTGTTTTGCCTGTTGCAATAGCAGAATTCGTAATGTTCTGCAGAGCTGTCATTCCGATGATTCCCATAGTAGAGAATCTGTCTGAAATGCTTGCCACATCTGACGCCAGATTTTTCATAGAGAAATTCTTGGCTGTACTTTCAAGATTTGACAGACTTTTAGAAGATTTATCAAGATTCAATCCCTTCTTGAGGTTTTCCAAGGAAATTAAGCTCTTCTTAACACCTTGCTCAAACTGGTCATTTCGGAATTGCATCTCGACGACTCGTTCGTCAATACTACTCACAGTGAAGTTACCTCCTTCCACATTCCATCAGCCATTGCATCGAATATCGGTCGTAAAGCAGGATTAATATAATCCCTACCTTGGACATAGCCGCCGTTTCTCGTACCATGACCGTATTGCAGAATGATGGCAATATTCACACCTTTGTTAATATTTGAATTTGTCCAGTAAATAGAAATGCCCCCTTTGGAACGCTCTATGTTATAGTTCCAAGAGGAGGCGGTCTTTCCCGAATCAACAGGAGTCGCTTCAGCAAGAGCTTGAACGCCCTGCTGACAATATTGCTCAATGACTTTTAAATATTCAGCCCTGGACGCTTTTTTAAGAAACTTTTCTGTATGGTTGAAGTTTCCGCTATGCTTAAACGTAATCATTTTGAAATTTCCTTATCACTGACGGGCAATGTACTTAGCACATACAAAACCATAATACTTATTTGCGATGCGCACATAATACCAGTCTTCATTTTCACTATCTTCGATAGTGTCGCACACATCTACCAAATCGTTACGATTGAGTACTGGGTATTTTTTGATTTTTGGATTATCGGTACCAGCCCAAGATCGAACATTTAAACATCCGTTAGCAATGACTCTACCGACAAACTTACGAACTTTAGAAAGTTTTTTAGCGGTCGCCGTAGATGCTGCATCAGCGGTCGTTTCATAATCAATCCAAACGTATCCATCAATATCTTTGCAATTTCTGGAATATACTTTGTCACAGACCATTCCACCGTTAGCAATAACTACGTTCTTGTCAGTTCTGGATGTATTTCCGCCATTTGTATAGATTTCGGTAATCGTAACTTTGGTGACTCGTTCGATATGGCTGCCGTTACGGAAGATCACGAGAGCTCCAAGTTTAGGTTCTTTATGCCATGTACCATTTGCTTTAGCATGTTTTGTGATTTCTTCACAGTTATAGAATCCACCACCCATATGTGCAAGAGCCTTCTTAAGACCAAATGTAAGAACATCAATCCAGAACTGATACTCTGCACACCATGGCTTTCCCTGACAACCCGGCTGCCCCCAAGAGTTTACATCTCTTGCATATTTGGTATAGTTGGCAGAACCGGCGTTTGCAGTTTTGTCGTCAAGCATGGATGCTGTAGCTTTCTCCATGTAGCCAGTCTGAGCTGCCATAAGTTCGGCACATTTCTCCCACAGAGTTTTGGTTGTAGTCACGGGAATTGCTTCTGATTTATTGTTAGTTTTATCTAACTTATAATCAGTATAAAAGAGGTCCATATCAACTGGTCCAGAGATTCCTTCGACAGTTCCCTTACTTGAGTACTGCCATCCGATTCCTGCCGATGGTTTTAGTCTTTCCTGAACTGTACCATTGTCTTTGTATGGATATGATGCAATCCAATAATCATAATTAAGAGTCTTTGTATCAAGAATATTCTTGTACCAATTTGTATTGCAGTAAATACCGGCTTTGTATCCAGCCTTTGTAATTTTATTTAAAAAAGCCTTTGTGATGTTTGTGATGGCTGTTTTTCCAAGAGTCGCCTGCTTGTCCCACTCCAGATCATAAAATACTGGAAAATCAAGGTGCCTGTTATTGAGAACGGCTAAAACAGCATCCGCTTCTTTTTCAGCTTCAGCTACAGTTTTAGCATAGCTATATTTATAGACTCCGACCATAACCCCGTTATCAATGCATCCTTTGTAATTGTGTTCAAAAGAGGAATCAATTCCTGTTTTCTGGTGAACACGAAGAATTGCTACTTCTACTGTTTTAGAGATCTTTTTCCAATCAGGTTTTCCCTGATAACTGGATACATCAATTCCTAAAAGTTTCATACTATCACCCTTTCGAATTGTATTTGTTTCTGTTTGCCTGATTTATAGCCCTGTTACGAGCATATATATCTTTCTTACTCATCTTCTTTTTAGGAGAATTTTTAATATTGCAGACTTTAATAAGAGTGAGTAATCTATTTAAATGCCATTTTTCGCATTCGAATGGTATGTTCAAAGCAATCATCCAATAATAAATTTCTTCAGAAGTTACTATCTTTTTAGATGATGTTTTTTTATCATTACCGCTTCTGAATGTCGTGGCAGTCATTTCATCGTTTATATAGTGTTCAATATTTGTAATGTCCTTGTCTGAAAGAGCGTCATAATATGCAGGATTTACGTCTCCGTTAAGAGTCATGCACCTGATATAATCTCTCATCTCACTGGGAGTTTTATCTGATGTTGAGAATGGCTTATGCCACTTAGATTCCCATTTTGAAATAGAGATGAGAGAATGCTCCAATTTAAGAACTATAGGTTTTAAATAAATGAACTCATTCGTCCTTTCGTTGAATAATTCAACTTGATTAATATTTATGGAGAGCATTCTCAGACCTCCTATTGTGATTTATACGCCAGCTACAATCTGATCAGCTGCAACGTCAGCAGAAGCTTTTCTCACGCTTTCCGGCATGATTTCATTCGTAAATTTGATCGCAAAATCTGTATCACGCATAATCTTCATATACAGTTTCTCGTATGCTCCTGTTTGTGAAAATGCTTCAGAAATCTCTTTGGATTTCATAAATCTTCTGCCGTCCGGAGATTTCTCGCCATACGACTTAAGAATGAGGTCTTTGAATACAGCAAGAATTTTCTGTTTATCTTTCTCATCGATAATTTTTCTAAGCATTTTCTCCAGACCACCCGGATAGCTTGCTTCCATCTCCATAATCTCCGGTTCGCTTAAACTAAATCGAAGTGTTTCTTTTCTTTCATTGCCATCAAAATCTGTATAATCAATGGTTGTAATAAACATAATGTGTACTCCTTTCCATATAAAAAGGAGCTCTATATTTCAAGAGCTCCAATATCATTCGTAATGTTATTCAGTTGCGCCGGTTTTTGGAAACATACCAATTACCTCTTTAAGGCTCGGAAGAGTAGGTTCATTGGTTTCGTCCCCATACAGTTTCTTTTCAAGCTCAGCGAGCTTAGCTTTGTCAGCTTTAGTAGAATCGATTGTGATTCTTGCAGACGGTTTATAGTCACCGATGTTGACTGGAGTCGTTGTTGCTTCCCATGACATTGTGATAGCATCTGGACTATCATTCACTGTCTCATACGCTGTTTCGCTCGGAGAGACAGTTGCATTGTATACAAGATGCAGTTTATAGCCTTTATCGGAATCCGTATCACTTCCGATTTTTGTACGATATGCAAGACCGAACGGCACTCTTTTCTGCTGTCCGATGTACACACCAGGACCAATTTCAACAGATCCATCGCAAACAGCAAACTCATCTGGATACATATAAGCTTCGATTGTAAGTCCAAATTCTTCAGCAGCACGAAGAGAAGCATACTTAATGTTATCAGCATAGAGTACTGTCTCATCTGCACCAGAAGGACTTTCTGTCACTCCTGATAATCCATTCCACGGAACTCCGTTTTCATATGTTCCGGAATCATCTGTTTTCTGTACATAAAGTACACCATGATCCACGCCAAGTTCATATTTGCGGTCACCTGTTTTATCCCAAACAATTGCAGACATATATTTTCCTCCTAATGTTTAATAATAAATGTGATAAATGTAATGATTCAGATTATCGGCTGTATAAGGCCTGTCAAACCGACATCTCGGTAACATGGCTATTTTGTCGATAACATCTGAATCTGGATCTTTACAAATAAATACAAGTTCGTATTGTCTGAAAAAGCGATATGGAACGTCGTCAGCATATTCTGTATTACCGCCCTCCAAACGATATCTAATACAGGGATAAGACATTTTAAGATTATCAGGAGGCTGGAAATATACATTATCAGAGCCAAGAATTTCTTTAAGCTTTTTACCTAATTCAATTCTTTTAGACATTGTACTTACCTCCCAAACTTAAAATAATTCGGGGTCTCTGGATTTCAATACTTGTTACTTTCCATAAGACCCCCATCCACTGTACATATTTAATGGCAAAAGCATTTTCATAAGCGTAGCTGTCAGCCACAATGCTTATGCTGTTATTAACGATCACGTCATCGTTTAACCCTTCTGAAGCTTGATATCTTTTCTGATTCCGAAGCACATCACCTTTATATAGTCGTTCTGTAAGTACTCCGCTATATACATCCGGGGATGTTTCTTCGGTGCTAAGATAACCTACTTTCCCATAAAACTTTGCCATTTTGAATTTCTCCTTCTAATCAGCCAACATGATCCTGAGTACCTTCGTCAGATCCAGCGACAGAAGCAGCTGTGACATCTTCTTCCAGAGCGATTGCAGAGTATACCCTTGTAAGGGCACCAGACAGTCTTGTCTCAATCAGGTATTTCTCCTGGTTGAAGTCAATATCAAACTGTTTAAATCTTGTGATTTCTCCACCCTTTGTAGAACCCACATGATAGTCATCAAGGTTTACGAACAGACCAAGCAGTTTCTTTGTTTTATTTCCAGTCTTAGTTGTACGTGTAAGACCTTCGAACTGTTCTGCAGTATGAATGGCAGATACATTAAGAGCTGCAGCAAGATCTGTTACAGAGCTGTAAATACGACGACCATTAAGATCTCTTGCCAGAAGCATCTGATTCAGAAGATGCGGTGTACAGTAGAATTCCAGAGAACCGGAACCTTTATACTGTTCTCTTGAAAACAGAGAAGCGTTTACGATTGCTTCAGCGAAGACATAGTTTTCGCCAAAGTTTGCGCTGGTGTTTGTGCCCTGCAGTTCTTTCTTAGCAGCTGCAATATCAATGTCGGTATGAATAGTATACAGGTCATCATCATTCCAGATAGATCTGATATGTGTCTCTTCAATCTTTTCTTCATCACCTTCAGCACGACCGTCACCAACCATGATAGCCATGGCGATTTCTTCATTAAGATTCATTTTCATGATGCCATACTGATACTCAACAACATCGAAATCTGTGATATCGATAATATCATCTCTGTGAAGAGAATCTTTACGATATACAGTCTGCGGATCTGTTGTTCTGGTAAGCAGAGAAATGTTTGGAGCATCTTTCTTCTTTTTACCTTTTACATAACCTGATGCTCTGAGTTTTTTATTACGAACATCTGCCTGACGAGTACGGATTCTGGAGATTGGAGATTTGTGAACTTTATTCATTACATTTCCAACCCAACCCTGATCTCTTGTAATGAGTTCCGGTGCACCAGGTTTTGTAAGCTGATAATCTGGGAACAGTGATTCAATACTATCGATACCGTGTGACAGTTCAGTATCGTGATCGGCTTCATAAATACGAATCGCATTCTGCAGGCTACCTACGTTGCTGGTCTTAGCCATAGCAATAATGGATTCCTGATCAGAATGAGTCAGTGTGTTCTCGTTACTATGAGTTTCTTTATCAAACACATTATGTTTCATTTCTTCTCCTCCTTCGGAATTGTGTTCTATTTTTTCATCGGATTCGTCGTCCTGATCATCAGAGTCATCAGTTGCAAGGGCCTCACCAAGTAAATAAGAAACGACTTTTTTCTGTTTCTCATTTAAAGTTTCGAGGATATCTCCAACCGTTTCGTCGTCAGATTTCTCAGAGTCATCTGATTTCTTTTCGGATTCTTCTTTTTTAGATTCTGCCGGTGATTCATCACCATGCCACAGACTGAACTCTTCGCCGGTATAAATGATTCCTTCATCAGCATCAGCGTGCTCAAGTCCAATCTGACTGATAGACGCTCCCGGATTAGCAGGTGTATAAACAAGACTTACTTCACGAATAACGCCATGAGATACATTTTTGGCAGTATCCTGAATAAGCCCATTTGCATGAATGGACAATGATGTGATGTCACCATGCTCAACAAGTGCTTTAGCTTTCTGAGCATTATCGCTATTATTGAATGAGCAATATGCCATTACGCCGTCATCTGTATACTCAAGATCGGCATGACCAAGTACATTATCTGGGACATCGTGTCTATGATTCCAAATGAGCGGAACTCTTCGACCGTCGTCATCTTTGAATGCACCCGTCATAATGGTCCTGCCATCGGTACATTTCATGTTGGCTTTTGTCGCCCATCCAGCAAAGTCATACTTCTTCTTTGCCATTTTGAATTTCCTCCTTTAGTTGTGTTTGTTCAGAACGGTCCGCTGTAGGTTTACTTAAGTTAGCATTCCTTAACTCATCAGCCTTAGGATCATCAGACGGTTTCATTCCGATAACCTGACGCATTTCATTCTTCGTCATGATTTCATTTCTTGTGAACTTGTCTGCTATCTCAGCAATGCTATTTACGGGAACTAACTTGAAAGGATCTCTAAAGAATTGAATAGAATGATTGCGTGACCTAGCGTTTTTTGTTAAGAACTTTCGTTTCATTTCGTCAACCATAGCCGATACAATCGGTTCAATTGAACGGTTGTAGTAATTCAGCATGGTCTTCTCATCAGCTGTACCATCCAGAATTGACTGAGTAATACCAAGCTGGCTGTATAATAAATTTGTAAGATACTCGATTTGAGACATTAGGTTGTTATCCACTGATCGATTGAGCTGAGTAACTTTTTCAGCAGCGTCTATGTACGCAACACCATATTTGGAGCCAGCCAACTGCATCTCAAGCTCTTTCTTGCGTTCTTTGGCTTGAGCACGCTTAAGATCAGATTTAACAGTGTATGGTAATTGAACAATCAAATCGAGCTTCCCGGAACCAGACTGCTCATCAATAGCATCCAGTAGATTCAGCTTTCGAATCAGCCGCTGCATTGTAGAGTTCGGTTCGTTCATAACTGCAAACAATGGATTTTCAATAATTGCAACCGTTGATTTCGGAACTTTAATGTCTTCTTGATAACCCTTCTGAGCGTTGTAAACTCTGACAAGAACATGCCTTGGGTACCATTCCAAAATCTTTCCAGTTCTCATAGATAAAATTCCATAAGAATCAGTAAGGTCTACATCATCATCTGTTTCGATGGGAACAAGAGCTACGCATCCCTCATCCATCATTGACATGACTGCATCTTGAATAAATGAACGTCCAGTCTGATCAATATTTGCTTCCAGACTTAAACAGGTGTTCAGTCCATCATTAACTTCATCTTTGTATCGTTTTTCGTCGTCGAGTAATACGTGCCGAATATTAAGTGCTGCAACATCGAGTGCAATTCGGTTGTATACCGACGTAACAATTGATCGTTCGTTACCTCGACTAAATCGAACTCGGTCTGGTCTAAACGAGTATCCTGGTCCAGTATCATATTGGTACCGTGTCGGATCTCGATTAAACACATTCCAAGCTTTTTTAACTGCGTTAATTAAGCCCATTTTGTTCCTCCTTTGGGTAAAAAAAGAGACCATGCGTCAAGCATGATCCCTGTCTTTCAAATATTTATTCATATTTAAACTTTTATATTATGAATTAGAAGATACTGATATAATAGTACGAATGTTAACCATATAAAAAGTAGGCCCAAATCATGTATGCAATTAGCATAATACCTGCAACAATAAAAATAATTCTATCAGAGCGTGTTTCATTCTTCTTATTTTCTCTCTCAGTAATTTCATGCTCAGTAGCTACTGCTCTCTTTGTCTCTTCTTTATCTTTCTGAACTTCTTTCCAGGCATGACTCTTGATTCGCTGCATGGTCACCTGGTCGCTTTCCTCAACCAGTTCTTTTGAACCACAATACGGACAAACCTTTACATTCCGGGTTTCGTCAACATCCATAATTCCACCGCAATGTCGGCATTCCAATCGCTTGGACAACACAGGCTTTTCTTTTTGCGGTACTGGATGACCACAAACATGACAGAATTTTGCACTATTGAATAATTCAGCTCCACATTTTTCGCATTTCATAACATTCACATCCCCCAATAAGATGTAAACATTATAGCATACTTAAATTTATATTGACACCCCCATATAGACATACTACAATGTACTTGGACGTAATTAATAGTAGAAAGGGGTGACAATATGCGTCAATATATGCGAAGAACCACTGATGGTTTCATGCTTAGTATAGTTGTCGATAGTTGTGCATGGCTTATAAGTCATGGAACGATAAAAGACAACCATTTTGTTGTGACTACACATAATCATGAATTATTGTCTGTAGATTTGGAAGAATTACTCGAATTAGT
>ERZ856578.3518-NODE-3518-length-23166-cov-6.014163_pt1 | contig 23166 bp, 9 predicted proteins | sample MGYA00514384_ERZ856578 | MGnify/ENA primary metagenome ERZ856578 (study PRJEB29103, sample SAMN06111958) | human gut metagenome | biome: human gut; feature: ankylosing spondylitis patient; material: healthy_person | host: Homo sapiens | place: China:Hangzhou... | reverse complement strand
CGACAGGAAGGTATATTGGCAGACAGTAAAGATATATCTGCCTATTTGCAGGATGCAGGTGATTCGGAACGAAAGTCGCAAATACTCCTCGAACGCTTTGCAAAACTTGAACAATATATCCTTAACCATATTCCCGACGGCTCTTTGCGAATTTCATGTAAGCAACTGAATGAGAACGCCGTAAACGACGGAATCAATACATCCAAAGAAAAAGACATCCGAACTCTGCTCTATTTCCTTACCGTAAAAGGATATACACGTAAGAAAGAAGATGCGGTCCGTAATATGGAGATAAGCCGTCAAGCAGACTTGGAATCTACCATCAGACGCTTCGAAAAACGATTGGAAATAAGTCGTTTTACCGTGGAATGGTTATACAAGTTGGCCTCAGATGCAGAAAAGGAAAACACACCCGGCAAAGCTATCCAGTTCTCTGTAGTAGAACTTCTAAACCGAATAAAATCAAGTCCTCAATCCCTTTTCGGCGGACTTGACGACATTCAGTTAGAAGACGTGGAAGAAGCACTTCTATACTTGTCGAAAATCGGTGCGCTAAAACTTGAAGGCGGCTTCTTGGTACTTTATAATGCCATGAATATCCAAAGAATAAAGGATAACAAGTCGAGATACAAGCAAGACGACTACCGGATGCTAAATGAATTCTACAAACTGAAAATCCAACAAGTGCATATTGTGGGCGAATATGCCAATTTGATGGTGAAAGATTATCATGCAGCACTGCAATATGTTCAAGACTATTTCCAAATGGATTACAGGAAGTTTGTCACAAAATATTTCAAAGGCGACAGAATTAGCGAGATACAACGTAACTTGACGCCACAGAAGTACAAGCAGTTATTTGGGCAATTGTCCAAACGGCAAATGGAAATTATCTCCGATAAGGATTCACGTTGCATTGTGGTCGGAGCTGGTCCAGGTAGTGGAAAAACACGAGTATTGATTCACAAACTGGCCTCACTTCTGCTACTTGAAGACGTGAAACACGAACAGCTCCTGATGCTGACATTTTCAAGAGTAGCCGCAACAGAATTCAAACAAAGACTCATGGAATTGATAGGTAACGCTGCCCATTTTGTCGAAATAAAAACATTCCACTCCTATTGCTTCGATCTTCTGGGACGGATAGGAAATCTTGAGGATGCAAAAAATGTCGTTGCAAAGGCAGCTGAGATGATCAACCAAGGAGAAGTAGAACCAAATAAAATCGGCAAGACGGTGCTGGTCATAGATGAGGCTCAGGATATGGGAGCTGAAGAGCATGCGCTTGTAAAGGCTTTAATGACTGATAATGAGGAAATGCGTGTGATAGCAGTGGGAGACGATGACCAGAACATCTATGAATTCCGCGGTTCCGATTCCGACTATATGTACCGGTTGGCGCAAGAAAGCGGAAGTACATTTGTCGAAATGACTGAGAATTACCGCAGCGCGCGCCAGCCAGTGGATTTTGCCAACGGATTCTTGAAAACTATTAATAAAAGGATAAAAAGTACACCTATCATCTCTATGAGAAAAGAGAAAGGTTGGGTGGAAGTAATACGTCATCATTCAACATATATGTATCAGCCGCTTGTGGAAAACTTACTTCAACACAAGGACAAAGGCACTTCGTGTGTACTCACCCAAACAAACGAAGAAGCCGTCATCTTGATAGCCCTCCTGCGAAAGCATGGTATAAACAGTAAACTGGTACAATCAATGGACGGTTTACGTTTTTGGAACATGGCGGAAATGAGATACTTCCTGAGGTATATAGACAAACGGATAAAAACACCGCTAATCACAGAAGAACTATGGGAAGAAGCCAAGCATGCAACCTTTTCTATTTATGACAGAAGTCTAAGTTTGACGTATGTGAAGCGGTGTGTGGAACAGTTTGAACAAACCAACAAAACAAAATATTTCAGTGACTTCAAGGAATTTGTATTTGAGTCGTCAGTGGAAGACTTTTGCGACACATCAGGCACCGATGTCGTAGTATCAACCATCCACAAGACTAAAGGCAGGGAGTTTGATGATGTATATATGCTCATATCCGACAACTATGTAAAGGATGCCCATCTGATGCGTAGATATTACGTAGGAATAACTCGTGCAAAAAACAGACTATTCATACATACAAATGGCGATTGCTTCAATCATTTAAGTGCAAACTTATATCTCATTGACCAACAACAATATGATATGCCTGAAGAAATTATACTACAGCTCTCTCACAAAGATGTCAATTTGGGATTCTTCAAAGAACGGAAACAAGAGATTTTAGCACTAAGAGGAGGAGATTCTTTAATTTACAATGATTTCTTCTTGTATAGTTCATCAACTGATAAACCTATAGCAAAATTATCATCAAGAATGCAGGGTACGTTATCCGAATGGAAACAAAGAGGTTACAAGGTAAAATCCGCATCTGTACGGTTCGTTGTGGCATGGAAACCTAAAGATGCACAAAAGAATGAACCGGAAACGGCTGTTCTTTTAGCAGATTTGGTGCTTTCTATGTAAGTCAAGATAATGCCTGTGAAAGAAGTAGCTAACAAAGTAAATTGTACCCTAAAGAATTAGAAAAAGTGTCAATCTTATTAAAACATCAAAATGAAAAGTAACAGAGTCTTAAAAAAGATTTACTTAGTTTACTCATAAACTATTTATGCAAATCAGCAGTTGGCAATCATCTACTTTTTCGCTTGTTAAAATGTTACAATTCAGTAAATCATCTCATTAATCAGTTTTCCAGTCTCCATGACAATCAGCATATTAGAAGAATAAAACCACTCATTGTTCTAATTATGATTCCCAAAGAGAAAGAATTAAAACTTATAAAAATATATATGTATATCTACGATGTTTACGAGTCTTCATTCAAGTTCTACTACCAGAGGTTCAGTAATAACAATCATCCAATCTTTACCGTTCAGAAACTGCTTACTGTATACCTATTCTGCGGAGCTTATCAGCAATATTTTAAAATCAAAAACATACATACTTTTACCAAGGAATAACTACTTTCATGGTTCCCTGACTTGCCTTCTTACCAAACATTCAATTATAGATTGAATTTGATGCCGGAAGCAATCAGTGAACTTGTCAGACAGTTAATTCACTCAAACCTCAAAATTGTGACAGTATGAAATCATTGATTACTCTAATTTTTAACTAATGAACCAAATACTGATTCACATTATTTATCTTTAGTGAATGTAACCATAAACTCTTTGCATTTACGTTTATCCGGCCGAGCGGCTGCAACAGAATACGGACTATACTTCTCGTATATATCAAGTCCACGTCCCATTGAAATTATCCAACCATTGTCGGTCCTAATACAACGATCGTGAAATTCACGGAAGTTATAATCAAACTCAATGCCATAGCCAATCATATCGTCTTTTATGTCATCCAGTTTATCTATGAGATCAGGTAACTTATCTTCTTCTTCATTGGTCACCAGATGCACTCTAAGATCATCTACGTCGCGGGTATCAATGAGCATCGTCAGAAATTCCATGAGATTCTTTACTTGCCAACTTGTTCGGATGAACGGGTCTTCAATCGTAATTTCAGTTGCATCCTTGAGATATTCGGCGAAGAGAGACTGATAAGTGACACCGGTCTGTCCCAGACGGAAGAACTGATTCTTTTCCTGCAAAGAAATGAATCTTTTGCGAGACTGTCGTTCTGAAGAAAGCTCTACTTGCATTGTTGTTTCAGTTCCTTCTTGGAAAAGCGGAATATCGCTATCATCCAAATTTGCCATAATAGTAGATCCTTGGTGAATATTGTTAGGGATGATAAGTGCATTGCTCACCTTCTCCAAAGTTTCCACACTAACCTCTACACCATCCTTCTCACGCACATATCTGAACTTAGCAGGCTCTGCATTAAACGTCTCATCCACGATATACAACTGGTCTTTGACGCGCTTTCGGCTTTCGGCAGCAAAGTCTATCAACTCAAATGCCTCTTCGTCCGTCATGTTACCATCCGGATAAATCAACTTCACCATGCCAGAAAATGTTTTCCGAATGGCCAAGTGATCACGTTCAGAAAGGGAACCATCAAACTTAACATAATCCTTCAATAATGCTGTCAAATCTTTATTGCGCAATTCGTGCATAATGGCTGCTATGTAATCGGTAATCAGACCGTATCCTTTTGAGAAGCTATCTTTCTTCAGCATCCTAATCTCCCAACCCGGGTTGTAGAGGTGGATACGATCTAAAAAAGCTCCCTTGATAAACGAGGTAGGGATTGATTCAAAAAGATGGCTATTCTTTAGCATATAAGGAACCGTATGCTTCGTGTTACCCACAAAGCAAATAGAAGCGGAAGCCTCATGCGTACCCTTACCACGGTTGAATGACTTATTGGCCAGATAATTTTGCATGGTATCAATTAATACCGCATCTACGGCACGACCTTTTTGCTGCTCAAATTCATCCCAAGCCACTACATCCCAGTAACCCACCAATCCTAAAATCTCTTTATTACCGCTCATTTTAACAAACAGACGAGGACTGGTCACATCACCACCACTCACTAAAACACCGTATGGTGACAGTTCCTGAAAGACATGACTCTTACCGGTTCCTTTAGGTCCTAATTCCATAAAGTTGAAATTATTCTCAACATGAGGGAGTAGACGAGCTAACGTAATGAACTTCTCACGCCGATTTAAGGTGTCGGGGTTCAACCCAACGGTATGCATCATGAAGTCCAACCACTCCTCTGTAGTAAAGTTCTTGCGTTTATCTATATAATCTTGAACATCCACATTGGATATTTGTACAGGCTTCAAGGTTTGAATTTCCCAGCGCACTTTAATATCTTCGCCTGATATATAGCCAATAGTGACGATACACCAAACACCATTTCCAGATAAGAGCTTGGGATTGTTTGTCACATATTGAGTGCCAATAGGCACATTAGTAAGACCTAAGTTAGCAAAATGAGCTTGGTATTCGTCCGCTTTCTCATTGAGAGTAACAGTCACCTTATCAATGATACGATGGCGACCCTGCTCACGGATTTTACCCTTAATGACTTCTGACTCCGCGCGATGCACATAATTGTTTTGGATCACTTGTCTCACTTTTTCCAAGCCATCTTCTATGGTTGCTTCGTCATCACAGGCGCAATACTGCCCAAGCAGATACTCCAATACGTATGTAGGTACAGGAAGCCCTCCCTTTACAAGAAAAGCCAAATCTTTACGAACCACTTTACCTATGAAAGCATTCATTATTTTCTGTTGTAGTGTCATATCAAAAAACTTAATCACTAATACTTAAAAGTCTTGTTCTATCATTGTATTATTCTTCACCACTTCACGAATAAGTGGATTCAAACAGTCTTCTTCATCATACACACGTAGTTGTAGCATACCTGAATGTACTGAATGATTCAAGGTCAGCACAACCTCGTATACTCTATTATTCAAATTGATCGTATCAGCACTGTCAAGCGTAATGGTTTGCTTTCCGGTTACGGGTGTATCGCCTTGATACACTTGACAAACGACCTTACGTTCAACTACCGTCATGGATACCGCTTCACTTTGTATCAATTGAAATTTCAATCTACTGCTTACCATCACGAGATTGTGATCAACCAATGCCACACCCACTTTATTGGTCTTATCAGAGCGTTTCTGCGAACTATGAATCACGGGAATAAGCATTTCCTGCAAGGTCGCTCCGCCATGGGCAAAGCTATATCCACCAGAAGCAGCCAAACGGTTGGTACCCATAGGTACTCCTATATATATAGGAGTCTCGGCTTTTATTCCCGATACTTTGTCCAATGGCATTGTTACCACCCCTTCTTGCGCGCTAACTTGATCACTCACGTAGTAACGCGTTTTCTTCTCGATAATACCCGCAACCGTCACCGCATGTTTATCCTTCTCTGCAAATTCCACGTCATTGTAGAGAAAACCATGGTCAGCTGTCAGCACAACATTCGTCACATTCCAGGAGGCATGAAGGCGACGAATCAGCACAGCGAGCTGTTCAATAGCTTTGCGACAAGCCGCAATTACATCTCCGGCTCCAGCCCCATGACTAGCAGCGTCAATTGTATCATGGAAAATATAGACTAATGGACGTTTAAATAGTTCGCGTGCAGTTTTTACATCTGCTTTGATTACAGTTTCATAGTCTACACAACAAGCACTTTCTTTGTATTTGGCCACCTGTGCCGAACGGCTCTCTAAAGTGTCTAATACTTCACCATCTGCCAGCATTTCTTTGTTCTTCCATATCAATGAAGTATGAGGCAGAAGAGCCGGCTTGCAGTATTTGGTTTCAGTAGGCAACATGGCCCGATATGCAGATAATTTTGCTATATGTTTCTCTTTAGCCAGTTCCTGCATCAGTTCTGCCGCCACTTCATAGCGTAGTGCATCAGAGATGATTACTACCTGCTTACTGTTGCTGACACATTCATTTGCATAAAAATCCTCTTGTTTTTTCAACGACAGGTCGTTAAAGTAGTTTCCTTTTTCTATCACACAGGTCATCCATTCCAGATTGAAAACATTGACCACACGTGCATACTCTCCATCAAACTGTTGTTTCAGTCCATTCAAACAAGTAAGTATAGGAACATCCTTTGACAACAATTCATGATATTCTTCCAATGCACAACGATAGAAGGTGTCAAGCCTGTACAAGTCATTCGTATAGAGTTGCACATAAGCTTCCGGCGTATTCAACTTCAGGCTACCCAGTCCTCTTACCATTTCATAATAAAAGGCCACTTGCATCAAGAAGCTTATAGCTTGTTGAAGCACACTATCGGCAGGAAGTTTTTGGGAAAGCAAACGCAAACGTTCTTGCATTTCTGCAGGTTCTGTCACGAGTTTGCTACCGGCAATTTCTTGCAATATAGGCCAACCTAATTCTTCCGTCAAGTAATAGAAGGAGGCATCCATGCCATAAATGGTAGTCAGCTCCTTTTCGTGAATATCAGCACCTAGTTCTTTCATCACTTTCATAAATTTATCTACAAACTCCCGGTCACGTGTACCCAGTTCATAGATACGATTCATTTGTTCAAGTGCTATACTGCTCTTTATTTTGTAAGCCTTGTAGGGATCATCGGCAATCACATCAAGAAGTTGGGTGATACTATTATACTTCAAACTCTCCACCAACTCTTTCACCTTCGCCTCTTGGTTGGGTTTGTAACTGAATCCAAATATCTTGGTCAAACGCTCATCAACCGCTGTCTTGGCATCCTTGTTTCGTTCCAACTTATGATAGAAATCCAACCGTTTCTTATTTTCTGAATCCAATCCGAGTATAAACATTCTTATGATGATGTTTTCCCATTCCAAGAGTCTCTTTTCACCCAGATAAGAAGAAATAAAACCGCGGACTACTACATCCTCACTGAATGCTTCCGGCGTAAACCGGTCTTTCAGCATTGCATTTATCTTATTCGACATCAATTCACCGATATGGCGGCTGATAAAGGCGCGATATTTCTCAGGAAGTTTATATTGTTGCATGAATGCGGCATAATCTTCCTCTTTATATTCCATGTTAGCTTTCAGCATGTCCATAAGAGGGAATCTGAGCTGTTGTTCCTCACTTATGGGATAGGTGCCTAATGGGAAGAGCAACACCACACGTTTCTCTTTCCATGCGTATTCAATGTTATATTTAGTATTGAACCAAGCTCCATCAAATACTTTATAGATATATTCAGTTTCCCACGAACAGTCTGCCAAATCATTCATAATGATATTCGCCTTGTCAAAGATAAAAAGCACATGCAACTGTGGGTTACGCTGAAAATAACTGTATATTCTTTCTTGAGTCATAATGATTGCTTCTTTTTATACTTTTGATTCATATCAAAAGGGTTATCGGGAATGGTTCGCTCCAAATACCCTGCTTCTACTAATTCAGTAACATATCTTTTGATATTACTATTATGATATTTCACTCCTACCCTCTCAAGTATCTCCCGACTACTTCTCGGTACACTACAAAAGTTTACTATATCCTTTTGTTTATTGGTAAGTTTCATCTGATGAGTGTTAGGGCATTCATCAGAAGTGTTAGGGGTAGTGTCTAAGTGCTCCGAAAAAGTGTTAGGGCATTCATCGGAAGTGTTAGGGGTAGTGTCTGAGTGCTCTGAAAAAGTGTTAGGGGTAGTGTCAGAGTCAGCTAGATTACTATCCAAGTCTTTGTTTCTCTTTATGGTAGTTAGAAACTCATGTATCCGTTCATCATTCGTAAACTCTACTTGCACTCCTTCCTCCAAGGCACGTTGAATACCACTACCTGCACCTGTATAGGGAAGAAGATAGATAGCATTGCTAAAAAGGAAGTTGTTACGGGGCATCGAGGTGCCATTGGTAATATCTTCTACTTGCAAGCCGTTAGGCAACGTGCCCGGGCTGTGAATTTCCACTCTGTTATCAAAGATAAAGATACGTATGGGAGCTTTCCAATTCAGCGAACGATGGACCAGTGCATTTACAACAAACTCCATCAGGCTCACGTATGGAATCTCAAGCTCGCCCAATGAATTGAACTCTTTTTCCACTTGCACATTCTTGAGGTTGCGAGTGAAGAAAGACATAATGGTCTCAAATTGGTGCAGAAGATTTCCTTCCATTACTGCATCGTTCACCTTATCTCGAAAGGCCTTGCCGCCAATTGAATTACCTACATAGCTAATACATTTTGCCGTCATCACAGGTAACCAACGCTGGGTGTACTTACCAAACAGTAATATGGCAGCCACTGTAAGGCTTCCATCCGGACGGATAAAACGTAAGTTGCGCATTAGTTTATTAAGATCATGTCCTTTGGCAATCGCATTGGCTATCTCATCAAGTGACGCTTCCTGCAAAGCATCGCCAATCATTCCTTTTTTCTCCAATACCATAGCAAAACGGTTTTGCAGGAACTGCTTGATAGTGCCTTCATCCAAATCATCCAACGTGGCATCTCTAACGGCGGCTTCATCGGGAGTAAAACTACCGCACTCGGTCATCATCTCCGCCAACTCCGCATTATCGAAAACCTTACGCTTATCCGCTCCATTTTTCATCCACACGATACCTTTATTATCATGATAGGGCTTGTTAATTCCTTCCTTAATAGTAGCTATCACTACACTGCCACCTTCAACGCTGACCGTATCTATCTCAAGTAGGATATTGGGCACCACATTCTCCGAAGCCATATTGCTCAGTAGATTGGTGGTTTCCTGCACTTCGGCATACGACAACGGATTAAAAGCTCCTGTCTTGTCGTTGACGCCAATGACAAGTTGACCTCCGCGAGCATTACTCATGGCAACCAGCTCGCAACCTATATCATATTTATCCAAGATACGTTCTTTGAACTGTACCTTGCTCACTTCGCCGAGGTCTCTGAGTTTCTGTATATCTTCTGTTATCATATGCAATTAGCGTAAATTATCAGGTTCTCGTTATATTTATTTCCTATCAATTCGCTTTCTCCTTCATTAAGATTAGGAATAGAAAGGAATAATCGATGCTTCGCACGACTACAAGCCACATAGTACAATCGATGATCATCTTGCACCTTATTTAAATCTGTTTTAAGCAGAAAATCCAATGCACTTTTCGTTTCATCAAATACTAAAAACACATTATTATACTCTAAGCCTTTGGCTTTATGTATGGTTAGATGCATAGACTCTTCATCTTTATTACGAATCTCTTTTGCAAAACTGAGATATACATTAGAAAATAAATCAGCAGCTGCACCTCTTGTTATTTTGGGCAATGGCGTTTCTCGCAAAGAATTGACTAATTTGTAAAAGTCTGCTAAAGAAGTTTGTCTATATTCTGATTCATTATTAAGAATATACAATAACAACTTAAAAGCTCGTTCTTTATTATTAATATTATTTTTATCTAAATGAAAGGCCTTGAATATAAAAGTCATAGCATCCTTCATAAGCATCATCTTTGCATTTTCTACAGCCATAAGACAGTAAAAGACAAACTTTGCTCTATCTGTTCCAGAAGAACTATCAACTAACTCGTTTAACAACCCATCTGCTCCAGAAATGGCCAAATTTAATTTTAATGAGTTTGCAGTTGTATTGCTCCAACTAAGAGATACTAAATCTTCTTGGCTACATAACTGCTTTGCTTTAATGTAATTGTCCTTAGCTTCGCCAACCATTATCATAGGCTTTCCAAAATCATCTTTCAATAAAGATTGTTGGTTCAGATCTTCTCTCATAATATTTAAGACGTCCAAAATCGATTGTGTACTTCGTCTGTTGTCTTCAATTTTAAAGCACTGTAGATCAGGTACAATAAAGGAAGCAATATTATTTATATCACTACCAGCAAAGCGATAAATAGATTGTGCCTTATCTCCTATAATAGTAACTTTTGCTCCTGCATTTGCGATACACTGAAATATATAATGCTGAATAGAATTAGTATCTTGATACTCGTCAATCAGCACGAATGGAAATTTTGCTACTAGATAATCAATAATTAAAGGATAGGTCTGTACTAATTTAAATGTAAAATACAAAACATCATCATGATGCATTAATCCATATTCTTTCCATACATATTGTTTGTAAGACTTGACTTCTTTAGCTCCAAATCCTCTAAGCGGAGATTTATTATTTGCCGCTGATTTCAATTGTATCTCCGTCTTGTCCAAATGCCAATGATATTTTTCAATGTATCTCTTCAGGGATGAATAATCCGTAAAACTCATTGCAAAATACTTCATAGATTTAGGAACAATTTCAACTAAAGAGCTATGTCCTATAGCTATATCATCATCATGACCATCCAGCTTTTCAATTGCGAAATATTCCGTTTCTGAAATCAGATGGAAATAGGGTTTGATAACATGAGCATATAAAAATGCATGGATGGTAGATACTTCCAATTCTTTTCCCCCATTACCAACACGTTCCTCTATGCTTTGGGCTGCTTTATTGGTATAAGTAATACAGGCAATTTTACTTGTTGAACCCAATTTTCCTGAATTTAGTATCTGACGTATCTGACCAGTTATCCAATATGTCTTACCGGCACCTGGACCTGCAAGAACTCGATTGCAATGATTGATGTCTTGAACATCATCCGAATGTATTATTCTTTCTTTAGTAGCCATAATATCGCGTCTTTAATATATGTCGGGACATTGAAATTTTCTTTTTCTTCATTAGATAAATCCATCAAAGCATTGGCTAATTCTAAGGCATTTTCACCCTTCTTTATCGAATCTAAATAACGAGCGGCTATCAGACCTTTCAATTTATCTGATTCTTCCCAAGTTGCATTATCCGAATATATATCAATCAGCTTAGCAGATTTACATTCTGACTTTAGTCTATCAAAAGTACTTGCAGACATCATATTTTTTAATTCTTGTTTGTTTGCAACGGAATCAGTAAGAATATTCTGATTGGTATAATTCATGCGGGCTATGTCATATTCTAATGTCTTTCCATGCTCATCTTGACTAAAGAAACGGATATTGGGATGATTGGCATATTTTGCAACAAACTCCTCTGAGTGATTCTTATAATCATATTCAATCGGTAAAGCATTGTACTCAATAGGCCAACAGCTTAAATATGATTCCTTTTCGCTACCATTTGCCTTTCTCTTTCTTGCAGGATCTCTATCTGTAATACAAGCAACTCGAATAGGTAGTGTATTTTCATTTGTACCATCATACATCTTCAGAAAGTGGTCAAAGTAGCGACCAGCTATGTTAATGACTATAGCTTGTTGACTTAGCCAATCTTGGTTATATCCTAACAAATTCACAAAGACAGGAATCAGTATTTGTTCAGCTAAACCCTCAACAAAAAGGATTTTGCCTGCAAATAACATATCTGCGCGAGTTGCATCTAAATAGCGTTGAACAAATTTCTTAGATTTTGGTTCACTTGCATATATCTTGCGCGGGTAGTAAGCATTCACTTTGTGCCTATGATCTTTAAATAGGCAGCACAATTCATCTAATTTAACTTTAGCAGTCAAACTAGGCGAGTGAGAGGTTATGAATACTTGTTTCACTTTCTTATCAGCTATGGTCTGACGCAAAAAGTCAAGGAATTGATATTGCAATTCAGGATGTAAATGAGCTTCTGGTTCCTCAATTGATAGAACAGAAAACGCTTTTGCATTTGTAGTTCCCATGTATGAAATTTCTTTATTTGATTGCATTTTTGCAAGCAACAAAGAAATATATATTAGATTATTGTAACCAAGTCCATTATTAAAAATAGGAATATTGAAACCAACAGATGTAGATACTAATATATTTAAGACACGTAACAACTGTTCTTCTGTAACGGAACCGTCGAACAGTAAATCACTCTCATTATAAAGTGCACCTGTCTTATTTGCGTATTTTATAATCTCATTCTTACCGTCTTTGATTCTTTCAATCAAGGAATCAATATTCTTTTGGGTTTCTAATTGAAATGAATCACGCTTTACCTTTATCTCATTCTTTATTTCTCCTTCAGTTTTATCACTTGACTTGATATTATAATCCAAAAAATAAGAAAGAACATCATGAAGTAATTCGGCACGGCCAGAAAATAGTTCGCTCTCAACGTTTCGGAGTGCATCTACCTTTTGGAAGTCAATTTTCCGAAGATCTTCAGAAGTAACTTGTTGATGCAATGCAGGTTTTCCACCATAGATAGAATAAGTGTATTTACGAATAAATTTACTTTCAATCATTTTCATTATTTCAATTGTATTCGAAGCATTCGCTACATACTCTTTGTATGATTCTATTTCTGTATTTGGAAGAAAGAATACATAAGTCATACATGCTACTAACTTAGGTTCTAAAGAAATTGCATATGAAGAGAATAACGCAGCATCACTTGAAATATTCTCTTCTGCATCTGACATAGAAAAATATAAGCTTATCTCTACAGATGGAGCTTTGTCTTTTAATGTATCCAATGAGATTCCTTGATAGAAATCCCATACAGATAGTTTTCTATTTCTTTCTGAGTTTAAAACTAGAGATATAGCGTCTAACAGTGTACTTTTCCCACCATTATTATGACCTAAGATGACATTTAAACCATCTTTAAGTTCTACCTCAGCCTTTTCGAAGCCTTTATAATTAGCTATTTTAACTTTAGAAATGTACATGATTATGAATCCAATTTGTAATTACTTCAACTTTGCCACTACATCACCCAATTTAGCATAATTCACCACCACACCATCGTCAAGATCAAGCGGGATAGCTTGCTCGGCTACTACAGCGAGGCGGTCATGATATTCACGGCACTCTTCAAGTTGTTTGTTCAGCGTATCAAGCTTCTTGCGTTCGGCTGTGCTGAGGTCGGCAGCACGAGTTGTGAGATCGGCAATCTTGCGCCCCAGTATTTCAATGAAGGGTAACAGGTATTTACTACGAATGCGTTCAGGGGTATAGGGGGTCATGCGATGCAGATAGGCAATGCACTGAAAGGTTCCCTTCTTTGAGGCAAAGAGCCAGTATATGGGACGGTTCTGATACATTTTCTTATGATCTTTCCAGAAGTCCTTCTGCCAATACTGCTCGATGGTTTTACCGAGAGTATGCTCAATGTAGTTGAGGTTCTCCACCTGATACTCCGCACCAAACACATCGCTCACGAATTGAGCAGTACGTAGGCAGGCATTATCGGTAAAACCACTATCGGCAGCCATCAAGGGGAAAATGCCATCATCATCTATCTCGATGATGTGACCGTTATAGGTATAAGAAACCAATTCCTCGGCTGTGGGGTTGGGGTGAGCAATATGTAAACCGGGCTTGCTGAGGCGATAGCGGCCCATCCATACTCCTACAGCGTAACTGAGAAGTTGTTTCAATATTACTTCATCGTGCCACTTTAGGACATTGCTCTCAATGCTCACTTCTCCCTGTCGCAGGATGGTGATTTCATTTAAAGGTACGTCGGGAGTAAGTTCGTCTTGTAAGTCATAGATATCAATGAACTGGCGGTTAAGTTCTTCTTCATTGGCATGGAGCTGCATAAAAAGAGCATTCCACTTCTGGTGATAACGCTCCATGAGGTCTTGCAATTTGACTGCACGAAGACTTTCATCAGCTTGCTGTGTTACTACATTACTGTATGTAGTATTACTAAACAAGGCAGTCAGTGACTCTTTTGCAAGGCTTTGTTCAGTGAAATTTATAAGGGAAATAAGTTCGTTATGTTGAAAGTCCCAAGAGGTTTCGTGGGAGTCCCAATCAAGTTTACTTATCGAGATGTTTTGTTTAGCAATATTCTCGACGATAATTTTATATCTTTCAATAATGTAAACTGGTAGTTTTGAAATATGCCCCACTTCATAATTTAATGTAGGAGAAAGCACTTTTAGGAATGATGATACAATTTTCGAATTCAAATATGCTAGAAAATAGTGATACAGACATTCCTTATCGAAGAAAAGGCTCATTGATGCACAGTCAAATACATATCCTTTAGGAGTATATCTAAAAGTCGTTTGGTTTGAACATACTTTTGGCCAACTAATGCTGGACCTAAAATATAATTCCCTTGAAGGTAAATGATTCCCTAATGTTAATAGTATATCATAATTTTCTTGATTAAATGCAATTAAAGAATCATTATCTCCATACCATTTAGCATTACCACCTTTGTTGTGTGGAAACCATTTTTTACCACTACTTAATGCTTCTTCTTTAGAACCTGCATTCCAAAAAATATCACAAGAGTTTATTTCAAACCATAGTCTTATAAAGCGTTGGTTATCTCCAGAAGCTAAGCCTTGTCTTGGTTTTCCAAAAACATCAATTTTTTCATGACTAAAAGCCTTTATAATTTTCTCACTAACCCAGTATCCAATCGGGCATCCAGGAATCTTCACAAAGTTATCCTGCGGCACATTAGAGTAGTATATCTTTGCACCGTGTTCGGAATAGACAATATCCTCCACATCCTTACTGTAATCAGCAAACAGATATCGAAAGTCATGGTTTAACAATGTCTTTTCAAAGAGTAGTTGCAGATGCTTTTGATCAAACTCTTGGAAGGTGCGTTCTATAAGGCGGAAGTAAGTACCACAAGCATCGGAACTCTTCGTATTGGCAATAACGGCCGAAGAAGCCCCAAAATCCGCACCAAATACACCACGACTTAAATGAAGCAGTGAATCAATTGTTTGATTATTGATGATACTCTTTCGTATGCCTTCGAAAGTACTCAAGAACATCCATGAAGGAGGTATAATGAAAGCATAACGACCGTGAACTGATGCACGTTGCATCATCATCTCCACAAAAACAGTTGCAAGATCAGCCTTACCATCTATATAGTTATCCTTTACATACTTACTCAGTACCTCATTCATATTACCTCCCCCCATATACGGCGGATTCATCACCAAAGCATCATACTGCTCTGTCAACGCTATCACCAACGCTGCCGCTTCATTCTCTTCAGCCCGCGATGCCACCCATTCACGAGCGGCAGGTGTAAGTTCAAACTTCATGATGCTACCTAAGGAATCAGCATGTTTCAACAAAGTATTGACTGCATCAATCTCAACCGCTAATCGAGTATCAGCGGGCAAAGGCAATTGAACCTTCGGCATCGTCAGCACCCGTGGCAAGCAATGTGCATCTGCAAAGCTATGATCGCGTTGGCAAGCTTTCAGCGTCAACGCAAAGAGCGAAAGTTGCTGTGCACGAGGATCGAGATCGATACCCGTGAGGTTATCTTGGAAGATATGTGTAATGGCTTCGACACGTGTATAACCTTCAGTGATATAAAGTTCGTAGAGTAGATCGAAGCACTCATTAAGGATATGTCCCGAACCACAGGCAAGGTCAGCTACCTTTAAGTCGGCCAGTTCATTGTAATGAAGAATAGCTTCAGCAGGAGTAGGTTCTGCAGGCTCCACGAGGTATTGCCATTTCTCCTTATAAGCCAAAGTGGTATAGGGATTGTTATCGAGATAGATACGTCCCACCGTATTCTGTACCATGTACTTCACAATCCAGTTAGGTGTAAAGATCTGCGTGGCGGCAGGAATCTCATCAGCCTCAAACTTACCTTTCTTGGCAAACACCTCATCCTTACGTTCACTGATGTAGAACTGATAAAGCCACCCAATCAGTTCGGGCGAGCGAAACTCCTCATCGGTTATAAACTCGGTGTGGTTCAAGAGGTCGATAAAGCCATTCTCCGCCAAAATATTGGCGGGAAGCAACAGTTCAGTATAGTCCTCCATAGTGCCAAAGCAGCGTTGCAGGATAGGGTTAGCATGGCACCATGCCACCAAAAGCACAGCAAACTGTTCAGTAACTTTCGTATCGTCATCTAGGAGTTCCAAGAGGTGACGCTTGCTCGCCTCTTCCATTGGAGGGAAGAGCCCTTGCCGGGCTTGGTTTACAATCTGCGGGGTATGTGCAGAGTCGGCGTATGTACTTACCGGTTCGCAAAGTCCGTTCTTTTGTAAGATACGAATGGCTACCAGACGATTAAACCATGTGTAAGCTGCTTGCTCATATACTTCGTTCACACCCTTAGCCTGCACCTCCTCATAGAGCCGCATCCATTGGTGATAGAATCCTTCGGAGAGAGTCCGTCCATTCCAAAGCGTACCGCCCTGCAAGAGTTGCGGACGTAAATTCTCAGCCACTTCGCCCTTGTTGTTGAAGCCCAAGCTGGTGAGTTTGGCGGCAATACCCGCCTTTAGTATATTGCGTGCTTCAATAGCAAATTTCTTTAATCTATTAGTATCCATCTATCTTATTCCTTCATTTCATTATTTGATAATCATTACCGTCTCGCCTTTGTCAATATGTGCCATTAGCTGCTTCTTGAGTTGTGCCAAATACCTATCCACATCAGCCTCTGAGCCAATAGGTAAAGTGGTACGAGTACTCAAAGCTACCTGTGTAGGATACTTCTTAGCAGGAATTTCTTCCTTCTTGTTTTTGTCATCACCAACCGTAGGTTTAGGCTTCGGTTTTGCAGCCAATATCTTCGCTGTTTGCTCAGCAAAGAATGCATTGGTATCGAGGTTGGTCTGCAACACAGGAATGCTATCCGGTTGTGTTTTGAGTTTTACTATGACCTCTTGATCTGAGAGAACAGAAGTCGATACCTCGTTTTCCTTACAGCCTTGCTTCAACTGAGCATACGTTTTGGCATATTCTTCAGCAATTTGTTTGCGAAGTTCTGTTCGTTTAACATCGATAGCCCCGGCAAGAGTGTTGCGAAGCTTCATATAAGTACGTATGCCGATGGGCCATGCTGCATTCTCTATTTCTAATAACTGTGTGACTGTTTCGTGAAGCTCTGAAGGTACAAAGCTAAAATTATCCCGATTATCACGCACAAAGCGGAGTACATTCTTATAATTGTCCATTTGGTCTTGGACAAACTGCACGACTTCTTTACAAGTATCGAAGAGGGTACGCGCCTGCTGCTGTTCGTCAATCACACGACGGAAATACTTCAACGGATCGCGCTCGGCAAGCCAACCTTCGAACAAGGTCACCATCTCGTCGAGCGGTGCACTGAAAGAGTATGCGGCAATATCCTTGTAGAGCAGCTTGTAGCATGCTACTACATTCTCCACACTTCGTACATTCTCTTTCTCTCGACTGAGACGGAATAGCTGGGTACTATCGGTAGTGGAGAAAGATTCGCTCACGCCAAAGATGTTCTTCCAAGCGGCAATGAAACCATTAATCACTTCGGACGAAATGGTTACAGCCGGACGAATGGTAAACTTGTTGGTTTCACTCAGCAAACGGTTTGCTACAATATTCACCTCCACATTGGGATTATTGCTATAACTATAGTCACGCTTATGCCGGCGTACGAGTTCGTTCACCACATAAAGAGTACAGATGCCATCCCAACCGAACGGAGCTTTAGAGAACTTGGCTACCACATCACCCACATTCAACTCCTCGTATTGCTTGTTGAGGTAAATTTCCACCTCATGTTCTGCTTCAGTAAGCGAGTCATTTAATCCCTCGTAATCACCCGGGTTCACGGGACGAAGGATAGCTGTCTTGAGTTTATCGCTGTTTCGGGGAATTTGCGGTAAATCTACCAGTCCTGCTTTGGTATAGATACCGGAGAGGTGTTTCTCTATAGCAGCCAAGTAGCGGTCATTCCCTTTTTTATTACCCAACTCTACATCATCAATCACAGAGAGACCACTTACTAGAGGACAGGTGTCGAGAATCTTTTGGAACTCTCTCTCAATGATGCCAGTCATCACTTCGCTGGCACGCTTTTTAAATTCTTCGCGCACAGCAGCATTCTCGTCGCTGGTAGCAGGATTGGCGATCATATAACTCTGCACCTTACAATACCAATAAAAGTTGTTGCGCAAACGAGCATTGGCACGGAACTGTGGCCCCACATAGTACACCAACCGATTGGTCTGGTTTTGCAGAGCAAGTTGTTCGGGTGTATCATAGTCGTCATCCATCATAAATTCCAGCACTACATCGGGGTTATTACTGAGGTAGTTGCGCTGATTGATGGTCATTCCCACGGCAAACGAACGAGTTTTATATTGTTCCTTGTTCTTCAATCCTTTCAAGTAGCGATTGAAGATTTCTTTCAGTTCACCGGCTTGCAGGTTGTTATCAGCAGTCTGACTTTTAATCAGCTCGGCTACCTTCATTTCCTCTTCGCTATAGAACGAGAAGAAGTCGGGCGCACCCTGACGGCCTTGTTCACGACGGATGATGTTGTTGTCGCAAAGAAAATCGACCACCTTTTCTACCTCATTCTTCAGATTGAGGCGAGGCGTGGTCATATCGTTAATCAGCAACGTGGTGATATTGTCGAGCGTTGCCGGGAAAACTAGTTGGTCAGTTTGCGAAATATTGCAAACCATAAAGAGGACATTGGCTACACGTACAGCCAATTTCGGGTCAGTATAGGTACGGGCAATGCGGATAGCATTATCCACAGCCTTTTGTCCACGAGCCTGCAAACCCTCCTCGAACATATTGTTGTAAAGTTCATCAAACGAAACGAACTTACCTACTTCAGCCTGAGCATTGTTGGGAGCCTTAGCCGTAGCGTGAATCACCTTGATGATGCTTCGTTCATTACCTTTCACCTCCTTAGCCACATACCCCAAGGCAAGGAAAGAGTCGAACACCTGCATGATGAGCTTAAACTGATAAGGAACAAAGGGGTAGAAGTCGATAAAGTCAGTCTCCGTATCGTAACTCTTATACGCATTTGGTAACTTAAACTGGAGACTGAAGGCTCCTTGCTGCTGCTCGTACATGGCAGCTAAATCGGTTTTCACCTCTGGTTTCTTTTCCAAGATACGCTTCTGTGTAATCACTTCAGGCTGCGTGCCTTTGAGTGATACTTTCACTTCAAAACGACCTTTAATCTTTCCTTCCTTATCCTTTTCTTCACCAATATTGCAGTCGTCCATTATTTCGCTAAGGTCCTGTTGAGCGGTACAAGCCACCCACACCTGATTGTTGCAAGCTTCAGAAAGTTTAGTGATAATTTCTTGCAGATTCAGATAACGGTCACGTTCCTTATTGATAAACTGGCTCACCTCATCGGCAAGCAATATCAAGCGATAATCTTCGCCTTTGTCCTTGATATAGTCTGCCAGTTCCATGCCGAAGCGTTCGATGCTAATGGCATAGTCGCGCTTGTCGATATGGTTGTAGAGAGAGTTGTGATCAAGCTGTGGATTGAGTTCACAAGCGGCATCTACAACCATCTCCAAGGCTTGATCCACCAAATCGGCAGCCTCGCTGGGATTGTTCCAATCGCCACCCATATCGGCAATTACCTCCTTAAATTGCTCCAACAGCCCACGCTCCATCAACGGTTTTTCCAAAAGCTGTGCTAAGGTGAGATTAAACTTGTTCAGTCCACGTTTGCCGTTAAACTCATCCCAAAAGACCTGCAAAAAAGCCTTCTTTTTGTCGGTAGCCGCATTGTAGGAAGTTTCGAGGTTGAAGATACAGGTATCAATGGTAGCAGTCTTGAGCCATGAAGCAATATCTTGAATCTGTGAAAACTCAAACTGAAGATTATGCTTACCATCGAAAGGATCGATTTCTTTCACAGCATCAAGTAAACGTTCTAAGGCTAAATCGCGAGTTTCGGAAGTAATGCAGTAGTCAAGGTACTTTAAGAAGTGAGATTTACCCGAACCGTAGTAGCCATCAATCCAAATACCAACATGGTCGTAAGGTTTGTTGTTCTTTATAGCATTCAGAATGCGATAAAGTCCATTGAGGATTTCATCGGTAAAAACGTATTCCTTGATTTCAATATCAATGGTATCTTTATCGAACTTGGTAGCAGAAACCGCCGGATTGACCGGACGATTAATGGATTTGATATACAGGTCTTGTAGTTGCATCGTTTATTCGTTTATTAAAAGGGTTGCGCGATAAGTATGATGGTCATTTAAGGTATCAAAGAGTTTGAATGAATTTTGTTCCCGATGTCCTGGATAAAAAATAATGATTTTATAGCGTCCGGTCTCATTATAATCCTCGTACTTTGCCAAAAGTTCATTGGCACGAAGATAAGGATACATGGTGCCGATGCCATAGATAAACACGTATGGACGACGATATTCATCATCAATCGTGATATGCGCCACGATCCGCTCATGTAGATATTTCACGAACTTCTCACTATGGGCATGACGTTCCAATGTGCTGAATATCTTATCGCTCGTATCGGGCTGCTCCTGTTCTTTCTCGAGCAAATATTGCAGCATGGAGTCGAACTTGAGAAACTTTTGTCCATTGAGGTAGTTACAGAACTCTTCAAACAAGTCGAGCGTGAGCACATCCACATAATTCGTGGGACGGATAAGGTTTTGTTTGAACTCCTGTATCTGCTTACGGATATCATATTCTTTCTCTGCCGGATATTGGTAGATGAAGAAATTATAAAATAAGTCTCCGTTCTCAGTATCCTGAAATCCGGGACTATTAAGTTTATCATCCAGTTCTTTTATAGTCATACCAAACTGTTTTTAATCTTTTCAATTTGATAAGGCTGTAACAAACAAGCCTCCAGAAACCAAGATTCGCCAATCTGCAAATAGTATGGATAGTTGGTACAATCAAGCACTTGCAATTGGTTAGTTCTATCGAGAATTCCTATCTTTCGCAAAATAGATAAATAGGCACTAATCACTTTGTCCTTCGTAGCTTCACTCCACGAGTCAACAAATGCATCACGAGCAGATATTTCATTAAACTCCATGAGGATATCTTCTCTCTTCACAGACTTAGCGACGCTGTTCCAACGACGTATCGTCACGTTTACATGAAAGTCAAAAAGTATTTTGTACGTCTTCAACATCACAAAAAAGAGAGCAATAGGCTGCTCTACGGCAGTCATCGCTAAAAAGTCCTGCCAGAAAGCTGGTGACATCGTATCATAACGACGACTAATCTCTAGGATTGCCTTCTTTCTTGATGTTTCAGCATTAATCATCAGTACGCGGTTGTTCAATTGTTCATCTTTGAGAAGTTCTTCTCGATCTTCACTTTGCAAGAGAGGAAGCAGAGCAAGCGTCTCATTAAGTAAAAAACCTCCACCCGTAATTGCAGCCGTATAAGGGCTATTTATCTTCATTGCCATATTGTTCTTTTATTCTTTCGATTTATTAATCAGTTCTCGCACATCAATCTCCAAAACTACTTTAATGCGATTCAAATCTGCCATAATTGCATACATAACGCAAATGTAATGAAGTTACTCGGTTGAACCATAAATTTTGCCACCTTTCTTAACACAATAAGTGTATTTCCCACTTCACTAAACCATTGATTCCAAATAGCGGTTGGGAAGGATGCCAAAAACATTACCTCAATCTCTCCGACTCCTAAACGCAAAAAGCGTGCAACTCATTGAGCTGCACGCTTTTGCTTATTGTTTATTATCTGTTTCCTTATCGGAATCATTTGACTTCCTCGAAGTCTGCATCCTGAATATGTTCATCCTGTCCACCATTAGACTGTCCACCAGCTTGTTGTCCACCGTTCATATCCGGACCAGCCTGAGCACCACCTTGTGCACCGCTCTGTGCATACATCTCAGCACTTGCAGCCTGGAATGCAGTATTCAGTTCAGCCATAGCACTGTCAATAGTTGCAAGATCCTGCGCTTTGTGAGCATCTTTCAGTTTCTGCAAAGCTGCTTCAATCGGTGCTTTCTTGTCAGCAGGCAACTTATCACCCAATTCTTTCAATTGATTTTCAGTAGAGAAAATCATACTGTCAGCCTGATTCAGTTTATCAATCTTCTCACGTTCTTTCTTATCTGCCTCAGCATTAGCTTCTGCTTCTGCTTTCATCTTATCAATTTCTTCTTTGCTCAAACCACTGGAAGCTTCAATACGGATCGCTTGTTCCTTACCAGTAGCTTTATCTTTAGCAGATACTTTTAAGATACCGTTAGCATCGATATCGAATGTTACTTCAATCTGGGGTACACCACGACGAGCCGGAGCGATACCTGTCAGGTTGAACTGACCGATTGATTTATTCTGTGCAGCCATCGGACGTTCACCTTGCAACACATGAATAGTTACTTCTGTCTGATTATCAGCAGCAGTAGAGAATGTTTCACTCTTACGTGCGGGAATAGTTGTGTTAGCATCGATCAACTTAGTCATCACACCACCCAGTGTTTCAATACCCATTGACAACGGAGTAACATCCAACAATACCACGCCTTTGATTTCGTCTGTTAACACAGCACCCTGTACAGCAGCACCGACAGCTACTACTTCATCGGGGTTAACACCCTTAGAAGGAGTTTTACCAAAGAAATCTTCAACCAGTTTCTGTACGGCAGGGATGCGTGAAGAACCACCTACAAGGATTACTTCATCAATATCAGAGTTACCCAGACCTGCATCCTGCATTGCTTTTTTACATGGTTCAAGACAAGCCTGAATCAAATTATGGGCCAGAGATTCAAATTTAGCACGTGTCAATGTCTTGACCAAGTGCTTAGGTACACCACCTACCGGCATAATATACGGTAAGTTGATTTCTGTACTTGTAGAAGAAGATAATTCAATCTTAGCTTTTTCAGCAGCTTCTTTCAAACGTTGCAAAGCCATCGGGTCCTGTGTAAGAT
>ERZ856578.3509-NODE-3509-length-23224-cov-14.264656_pt1 | contig 23224 bp, 22 predicted proteins | sample MGYA00514384_ERZ856578 | MGnify/ENA primary metagenome ERZ856578 (study PRJEB29103, sample SAMN06111958) | human gut metagenome | biome: human gut; feature: ankylosing spondylitis patient; material: healthy_person | host: Homo sapiens | place: China:Hangzhou... | reverse complement strand
GCGCCGGTACGTGGAGTCCCTCTCCTCTTACGCCCGGATGTTCCTGGGCCAGATGGAAAAGCCCGACGTGGACTATATCGACGGCCTCTCCCCCGCCATCTCCATCGACCAGAAGACCACCTCCAAAAACCCCCGCTCCACCGTGGGCACCGTCACCGAGATCTATGACTATCTCCGCCTGCTGTGGGCCCGGGTGGGCACCCCCCACTGCCCCAAGTGCGGCAAGGAGATCCGGCAGCAGACCGTGGACCAGATCATCGATCAGGTGATGACCCTGCCGGAGGCCACCCGCATCCAGGTCATGGCCCCCGTCATCCGGGGCAAGAAGGGCGAGCATCAGAAGATCTTCGAGGACGCCCGGAAGTCCGGCTACGTCCGGGTCCGGTGTGACGGGTCCATCTACGACCTCACCGAGGAGATCAAGCTGGACAAGAACAGGAAGCACAGCATCGAGGTGGTGGTGGACCGGCTGGTCATCAAAGAGGACGTCGCCCGCCGCCTCACCGACTCGGTGGAGACCGCCGCCGGCCTCTCCGGCGGCCTGGTGGTCATCAATATCGTAAGCGAGGACCGGGACCTTCTCTTCTCCCAGAACTACGCCTGCGAGGATTGCGGCATCTCCATCGAAGAGCTGGCCCCCCGCATGTTCTCCTTCAACAACCCCTTCGGCGCCTGTCCCACCTGTACCGGTCTGGGCAGCCAGCTCAAAGTGGACCCCGCCCTCATCATCCCCAACCCCGGTCTCTCCATTCTGGAGGGCGCCATCTCCGCCTCGGGCTGGAACAACGTGAAGGGGGACTCCATCTCCCGCATGTATTTTGAGGCGCTGGCCAAGCAGTACGGCTTCAAGCTCACCACCCCGGTGAAGGATCTGCCCCCCGAGGTGCTGGACGTCATCCTCTACGGCACCAAAGGGGAGAAGCTGAAGCTCACCTACGACCGCGCCCAGGGCCAGGGCACCCTGTACCAGGCCTTTGAGGGCGTGGTCAACAATCTGGAGCGCCGCTATCGGGAGACCCAGTCCGACGCCATGCGCCGGGAGCTGGAGGACTGCATGTCCGAGCGCCCCTGCCCCGACTGCGGCGGCAAGCGACTGCGGAAAGAGGCCCTGGCCGTCACCGTGGGCGGCATCAGCATCCACGACTTCTGTCAGATGTCGGTGACCCAGGCCCTGGACTTCGTAGGCGGGCTGGAGCTCTCTCCCCAGAAGCTGCTCATCGCCGAGCGCATCCTCAAGGAGATCAAGAGCCGCCTGGGCTTTCTCCAGTCGGTGGGCCTCCAGTATCTGACCCTCAGCCGCTCCGCCGGGACCCTCTCCGGCGGCGAGAGCCAGCGCATCCGCCTGGCCACCCAGATCGGCTCCTCCCTCATGGGGGTCCTCTATATCCTGGACGAGCCCTCCATCGGCCTCCATCAGCGGGACAACGACAAGCTGCTGGCCACCCTCAAGCGGCTGCGGGACCTGGGCAACACCCTGCTGGTGGTGGAGCACGACGAGGACACCATGCGCGCAGCGGACTATATCGTGGATATCGGCCCCGGAGCCGGGGTCCACGGCGGCGAGGTGGTGGCCTGCGGCACGGCCGAGGAGGTCATGAACACCCCCGGCTCCATCACCGGCGACTACCTCTCCGGGCGGCGGAAAATCCCCGTCCCGGCGGAGCGCCGGAAGGGCAGCGGAAAATTTCTCACCGTCCGGGGGGCGGCGGAGAACAACCTGCGGCACGTGGACGTGTCCATCCCCCTGGGGACCTTCACCTGCGTCACCGGTGTGTCCGGCTCCGGCAAGTCCTCCCTGGTCAATGAGATCCTCTACAAAAAGCTGGGGGCCGATCTCAACCGGGTGAAGGTCCGCGCCGGCAGGCACGATGCCATCGAGGGGGAGGAGTATCTGGACAAGGTCATCGACATCGACCAGTCCCCCATCGGCCGTACGCCCCGCTCCAACCCCGCCACCTACACCGGCCTCTTCAACGACATCCGGGACCTCTTCGCCTCTACCCCCGACGCCAAGGCCCGGGGCTACGGGCCGGGCCGCTTCTCCTTCAACGTGCGGGGCGGGCGGTGCGAGGCCTGCTCCGGAGACGGCCTCATCAAGATCGAGATGCACTTCCTCCCGGACATCTACGTCCCCTGCGAGGTCTGCAAGGGCAAGCGCTACAACCGGGAGACCCTGGAAGTCAAGTATAAGGGCAAGAACATCTACGAGGTGCTGGATATGACCGTGGACGAAGCCCTGCCCTTCTTTGAAAATCTGCCCCGCATCTACAACAAGCTCCAGACTCTTTACGACGTGGGCCTCTCCTATGTGAAGCTGGGTCAGCCCTCCACCGAGCTCTCCGGCGGCGAGGCCCAGCGGGTGAAGCTGGCCACGGAGCTGGCCAAGCGAGCCACGGGCCGGACCATCTATATCCTGGATGAGCCCACCACGGGCCTGCACACCTACGACGTCCACAAGCTCATCGAGGTGCTCCAGCGCCTGGTGGACGCAGGGAACTCCGTCGTGGTCATTGAGCACAACCTGGACGTCATCAAGACGGCGGACTATGTCATCGACCTGGGCCCCGAGGGCGGCGACGGCGGCGGCACCATCGTCTGCACCGGCACGCCGGAGGAGGTGGCCCGGTGTGAGGCCAGCTACACCGGCCAGTACCTGAAGACCGTGCTCAAGTAGAGGCCGGGGCAGACGATGCCCCATCGCAAGATGGCGCGCGCCGCCAGGCGCGTACAAGCGTTTTGGCCCAGGGCCAAAACCTTGAGCCGCCCGAATTCACTTCGGGCGGCTGAGATTCAACCGGGGCCCCCGGCGGGCCTGCGGCCCGCCGGGGAACTGCACCGGCACGCCGGAGGAGGTGGCCCAGTGTGAGGCCAGCTACACCGGCCAGTACCTGAAGACCGTGCTCAAATAGGCGGGCCGGGCGCCATACGGCGCCCGGCCTTTCTACGCCATTGGATTTTACACGAAGAATACGCCCAGCAGAGCTATCAAGATGGGCGCCATCAGTGAAACCCAGAAGATGGGCATATAGGAACGCTTATGGTCCAGCTTTCCCATTGTGAGGATGAGCACTACAAATGAGTTCCAGGGCACGGTATCAAACCCGCCTGAGGCGGTGACAACCACACGGTGAATCCACTCCGGGTCCAGCCCTGCGGACAGCCAAGCCTCGCTGAACATATCCAGCGTCATGGCGATGGCGCCGGAGGCGGAGCCGCAAATGAGGGCCATAACATTAGTGATACCCACGACCGACACGGCGGTGGCGACTTTGGAGGTGCTGCTGAAGGTCAAAAGCTGATTTTTCACCACATCGAAGGCATCCGTCTGCGCTACGACCTGGGCAATGCCCACCACAGCGGTGACCATAATAAGGGGCATAACGCCATTGGAAAAGCCCTCATTCAGCGCGGGAACCAGCTCGCCGGAAGGGATGCTGCGGTAGAAAAGGAGAATACACAGGATGACACTGATGCCCAGGCCGTAGATCGGAGGGAGTTTTGCAAAGTTGATAAGCACCACACCGACCACGATAGGGAGGATGGCTGCGATGATATTGGGGGCGTTCTCCCGGTCCATGCCGGCGTCTGCCTCATCCACAGGAGGCAGGGAATTGCGCTTCCACTCCACATTTTTGGCGCGCTTGAGCTCCCACACAAAGTACAGACCACATATCGCAAAGTATACCACGGTAAATACAACACCCATGACCGGTGCGGCTGTTAGATCTGTACCAAGGATCTGTGTGGGTATGATATTGTGGCTCTGTAGACCACCGGGAGTCATCAATTCCGGCCCGATAATCGGTACAATCGTGATGGCCGGCCACATATACCAGGGGGTCCCGGTCTCCTTGAAAATAGGCTTGGCCAGGGGAAGCAGAACAAAACAGATAACAAAGGTGGAGATACCGCCGTATTCCAGAACGGCAGCCACGGCAATATAACCGATCAGTGCAAACTTGGTTCCGCACTTGTCCACCACAGTTTTGCCGATTTTCCAGGCGGCCCCGCTGGCATCATACAGCTTGCCCAGCATAGCGCCCTCGCAGAACAGAATGAAATAGGAAGCGGCGTAGGATGTAAAACTGCTGACATAGTTTACCGTCAGCGCCTCGTACAGGTTCAAGCCGTTGGTCACCGCGATGATAATGACGCTGATGATACTGCTGTACAGAATACTCCATCCCTTGTAGACCGCCGCAGTCAGGAACACCAGGGCAACCACGATGCCGCCAAGTCCGATGGCAAAGGACATAACTGCTCTCCTCCTCGATTGAAAATATTTCTGTGGATTGTCCGCTTATGAAAGGCTCAGAATGGCACGTGCCTCCTGGGAAGTGGCCACCTCATAGCCAAACTCCTCAATGACTCGACGGGCACGGGCGATCAGCTGCATATTGCTCTCCGCCAGGATTCCCTTTTTGTAGACCACATTGTCCTCCATCCCCACGCGGATATGGCCGCCTGCTGCGATGGCGGTATACATGATCTCCATCGCGCCCTTACCCACACCGAAGGCGCTCCAGGTGGAGCCGGGGGCCACCTTTTCTAAGGTGGCACGCATAAACAGCAGGTCCTCCGCCGTGGCGTCGATTCCTCCAGCACAGCCCATACAGAACTGGAAGTGGAGCGGCGCTTTCAAAATTCCCTTTTTGACGTAGTAACCCGCATCGTAGATCATACCGGGGTCGAAGACCTCAATCTCCGGCTTGACGCCGGCCTCCTGCATGGCATAGCCCATCTTCTCCAGAAAGGGGGGATTGTTGTTGAACACCCCCATGTGCATCCAGTTCATCGTCCCACAGTCAAAGCTTGCCATCTCGGGCTTCAAAGTCTTGAAGGGCGCCATGCGGTCCTCCTCAGAATTGGCGATGCCGCCCGCAGCAGTCAGATTCAAGACAATGTCGCAGTCGGGATGTTCGCCGCGGAGCGTGTCGATGACCTTACGGAAGGTCTCTACCTTCATGGAGTCGTTGCCCGCCTCGTCTCGGACATGAACATGGGCTACGGAGGCGCCGATCTTCCAGCACTGATAGATCTCCTCGGCAATCTCATCAGGCTGGAGGGGGACATTGGGATTATTCTCTTTTTTCGGCCATGCGCCAGTGGTGGCAACGGTAATGATACGCTTGTTCTTCAGCTTAGACATAATACAATACCTCTCTTTTATAAAAATTATAAAATGATCCGGACGTGTCCTGTCAGGTATAATTTCGGCTCGCCTTCAGCTGTATGATGAGCCTTCGGTTGAAGTCGTTTTTCACCTGCTCCCGTATCTCCTCCGGGTAAGAGAAGAAGCCCTCTCCCGTCTTGAGTCCCAGCTTCCCGGCTGCCACCTTGTCCTGCATCATCCCACAGGCGCGGTCCGAATTGGAAAGCTCCTTAAAAAGCGTGTTTTCCACGGTGCACCAGACGTCCAGTCCCCCCATATCCGCTACCTCCAACATGCCGGTGGTGGCACTGCGGAAGCCGGGTCCGAACTTGAGTGCCTTGTCAATGTCCTCTGGGGAAGCCGCCCCCATCTCGATGAGCGAGAACACCTCCCGCGCCAGAGCGTGGAGCATTCGGTTTGCAATGAGTCCCGGGATATCCTTGAGGACCTTGACAGGCTGTTTTTCTGCCCTGAGATAAAGCTCATAGACCTCATCGAACACCTCTTCGCTCATATTTCCGAAGTGGGAGAGCTCGGCAATGGGGATGAGATGGGCGGGATTATACCAGTGGCACACCATGGTACGGGTCTTCCTCTCCTCCGAGAGGAGCGCGGTCATCTCATGGAGAGGGAGGCTGGACGTGTTGCTGGCGAATATGGTGTGCTTGGGGCACAGGTTGTCCAGCTGTTGAAACAGATTCTGTTTGAGCTGCATATTCTCCGGGACAGCCTCAATAACGTAGTCTGCATGCTCCACAGCGGGTCCCAGCTCCCGGTAGATTGTAATGTTAGAGAGGGTCTCCTCCACTTTGGTACCGGGAATATAGCCCTCCTCCACCATAAATTGCAGCTCGGACCAGATCTGCTGCATCACGCCTTCCCGCACCTTGTCAAAGGACTCGTAAAGGTTTACCCTGTACCCGTGCATGGCGAACACGCTGGCAATGCCATGCCCCATGGTCCCAGCGCCCAAAACACTGATGTTTTGAATCATATCCATAATCGCTCCTTTTTTGATTTTTGGGATCCACCCTTCTATCGCTCAGCAAGAACCGTGCCAAGTCAAGAAGGTCTTTGCTTGCAAGGCTTTGCCCGCAGGATCACCGCAGGGAACCACCGCGCTTTGTTGCGGTTTTGCCACATTCGCTGTAGTGTTTTCACCACAGTTTTGATTGCCAATCCCATCGTGCCATGCTATAATCCAGACAGGCCGCCGGGTCAGAATGGAGGGTGCTCACCATGGATGAACTGATGCAATGCGCGCTGGAGTCCTTCCCAAACTTTGTGGTTGCGGATGCGAAGGGGCGCATCGTCTATCTGAACGAGGGCTATGCCAGACTGCTGGGCACGACCTCCCGCGCTGCCATCGGCCGCCCCGTCTCGGAGGTCATCCCCAATACACGGCTGAACATCGTTCTGAAGACGGGTCAGGCCGAAATGGGGTCCATCATGACCCTCTACGACCATGTGACAGAACGCGAGATCACGCTGGTCTGCAACCGCATCCCGGTCCGTAAGGACGGCAAGTGTATCGGCGTTTTGGCTGCTACGACAATGGGCAACATCTTTGAGGTGACCCGCCTCTATGAGGAACTCGAGCACATCAGACTGGAAAATCAGAAGTACAAGGCCGAACTGGAGGCCCTCAGAAACAGTATAAAGCCGCTGGATCGGGTCATTGGAAAGTCCTGTACCATTCGGGAGGTCAAGCAGACGATTTCGGACTATGCCGACTCCAATCTGACCTTTCTGATCACGGGAGAGACCGGCGTGGGCAAGGAGGTCTTTGCCAGGGCAATTCACCAGTCCAGCGGCCGTTCACTTCAAAGCTATGTCAAAATCAACTGTGCAGCTATTCCAGGAACGCTTTTGGAGTCCGAACTGTTCGGCTATGCGGACGGAGCGTTTTCAGGTGCGGCCAAGGGTGGCAAAATCGGCAAATTTGAGTTGGCCAATCACGGTACCCTCCTGCTGGACGAGATCGGCGAGATGCCCCTGGACCTCCAGTCCAAGCTGCTCCGCGTTTTGCAGGAGAAGGAGATTGAACGGGTGGGGGGTATCAAATCGGTGGAGGTCGACGTGAGAATCATCTGCTGTACAAATCAAAACCTGGAAAAAATGGTCCAAGAAGGGCGTTTCCGGGAAGATTTGTATTACCGTATCAATGTAGTGGAGCTGAACATTCCACCCCTGCGAGAGCGGCTGGAGGATATTCCACCCCTTTGCAGCTTTTTTCTCGAAAAAGTCAATGAGGAGAATGGCTACGCCATTACCGGCCTGGAAGAGGATGTGCTGACTCTTTTTGATGCCTACCCATGGCCCGGCAACGTCAGGGAACTGGAACATGTCATCGAGCGTGCCGCTGTGCGGTGCAAGAGCGGAATGATGACCACCAGGCATGTTGACTTTCTCGCAGCCCGTGCCAGCCGCCAGAGGGAGCAGACCCAGCTGGAACCGGCCTCCCTGCGGGAGCGCACCCAGCAGGCAGAGTTGGAATCGATTCTCCAGGCTCTGGACCGGACCGGGGGCAACAAGACCAAAGCTGCTCGGCTCCTGGGGATTGACCGCAGCAGACTTTACAGCAAGCTAAAAAAATACCATCTCGGTTCCCCCTGAGCGGCAAGGCGGCCAGCCGCCTCCCTTTCGCCAAAACTTCACAAAATTTTTATGGTTCCCTCTCTCACCCATGTGGTACAATATCTCCCATGAGGTGATCGTCGTTTTGGATCTGTTAGAGTGGCTGCAAAACAATCAGTTGGGCGAGATGGTCTTTACCACCTTGGTGTCCATGGTGCCGGTGGTGGAGCTGCGGGGCGGGCTCCCCTTCGGCGTGGCCTTGGGGCTGCCCTATTGGGCCGCCTATCTGTCCGCCGTGGTGGGGAACATCCTGCCCGCCCCCTTCATCGTCGTCTATATCCGGCGCATTTTTCAATGGATGCGCCGCCGCCTGCCCAGGCTGGACCATCTGGTGGACCGGCTGGAGGCCAAGGCCCACCTGAAGGGCCGGAAGGTGACGAAATACAAATATCTGGGGCTCATGCTTTTTGTAGCGATGCCCCTGCCCGGCACCGGAGCCTGGACCGGCGCGCTGGCCGCCGCCTTTTTGGACATGCCGCTGCGGAAGGCCCTGCCCTCCATCTTCGCGGGCGTGCTCATCGCCGGGTTCCTCATCCTGGGCCTCACCTACGGCTTCACGTCCCTTTTTTAACGAAAACCCGCCCCCGCGCATAGAATGGCGCGGAGGTGGGTCATTTTGCTACACGCTGTTTTGGAGATCTTCCTGTCCCTGCTGGCCGTGTTCGGCCTCTTTTCCCTGGGGTGGCTGGCCTTTGGACGCATCCTGGCCCCCAGGGACTTTTACGCCCCCGCCTATGCCGTGGTCCCCGCCCGGGGGGACGGCGCCGCTCTGGAGCAGACCGTCCGGGCCCTGCTGTGGCTCCGGGCCGGGGAGCTCAGGCGCTACACGGTGGTCATCGCCGACGACGGACTGGACCCTCTGGGCCGGGCCGTCGCCAACGCCCTGGTGAGCCGGGAGCCCAGGGTGATCCTGTGCCCTATGGGCGCCCTGACGGAGTATTTGGTATGAAAAGGAGTTTTCCGCCTTGGAGGAGAACAAGGAATTGACGGTCCTGGAGGGCACGGTGGACTCGGTGGTTTTCCGCAATGAAGAAAACGGCTACACCGTGCTGCGCCTCACCGTGGGGGAGGGCGAACCGGTGACGGTGGTGGGCTGCATGCCCGGCGCCGCCCCCGGCGAGGGGCTCTCCGTCCAGGGAAGCTGGGGCCGCCACGCCTCCTATGGAGAGCAGTTCAAGGCTGAGATCGTGGAGCGCCGGGTCCCCGTGGGGGAAAAGGCCATCCTGGAATACCTGTCCTCCGGCGCGGTGAAGGGGGTGGGCTCCTCCACCGCACGGCGGCTGGTGGAGGAGTTCGGCGCGGATACCTTCACCGTGCTGGAGGAGCACCCGGAGTACCTCACCCGCATCAAGGGCATCACCCGGAAGCGGGCCCTCCAGATCGGGGACGCCTTCCGGCTCCAGATGGGCATGCGCCTGCTGCTGGCCTTTCTGGGGGAGCACGGCCTCCCCCTCCAGTTGGGCATGCCCCTCTACCGCCGGTACGGAAATCAGGCCCTGGACGTGCTGCAGGACAACCCCTACCTGCTGGTGGACGAGGAGCTGGGCGTATCCTTTTCCACAGCGGATCAGCTGGCCCTGGACCTGGGCACGGCGGGAGAGGACCCCCAGCGGGTGGAAGCCGGGCTCCTCTTCGAGCTCCGGCACAACCTGATGAACGGGCACACCTTCCTCCCCGCCCGCAAGCTGGCGTGGGCCACCGGCCAGCTTCTGGGGCTGGAGGACGGTCTGCCCCTCACCGAGGCCCTGGACGCCCTGACGGAGCGGGGAGAGATCGTGCGGGAGACCGTGGCGGGTGAGGACGCCTGCTATCTGGCCCAAATGCAGGAGGCGGAGGCCTATGTGGCCTTCCGCCTCACCGAGTTCTGCCAGCGGGAGCTGCTGCCTCCGGAGGGGCTCACGGGCATCATCGACCGCATCGAGGCCGCCCAGGGCATCCAGTACGCCCCCCAGCAGCGGGAGGCGGTGGGCATGGCGGCCTGGCGGCAGGTGATGTTGCTCACCGGCGGGCCGGGCACCGGCAAGACCACCTGCCTGCGGGGGGTGCTCGCCCTCTTCGACCACCTGGGACTGGAGACCGCCCTGTGCGCCCCCACGGGCCGGGCGGCCAAGCGGCTCAGCGAAGCCTGCGGCACCGAGGCGGCCACCATCCACCGCCTGCTGGAGACCCAGTTCGACCAGCACACGGGGGAGCTGGTCTTTGCCCACGGCGAGGACGAGCCCCTGGCCGTGGACGCCGTCATCGTGGACGAGACCTCCATGGTGGACATCCCCCTCATGCGGGCCCTGCTGGCCGCCCTGCGGGGGGACTGCCGCCTCATCCTGGTGGGGGACCCGGATCAGCTTCCCTCCGTGGGGCCGGGGAATCTGCTCTCCGATCTGCTGCGCAGCGGCCAGGTGCCCACGGTGCGCCTCACCGAGATCTTCCGCCAGGCCGCCCAAAGCGCCATCGTCATGAACGCTCACCTGGTGGACCGGGGAGAGGTGCCCGACCTGCGGAACCAGTACAGGGACTTTTTCTTCCTCCGCCGGCGGGACCCCCTGCGGACGGCGGAGACCGTGGTGGAGCTGGTCAGGACCCGGCTGCCCGAAAAAATGGGCATCCCGGCGGATCAGATCCAGGTGCTCTCCCCCACTCGCCGGCACCAGAGCGGCACCTTTTCCCTCAACCAGATGCTCCAGGCCGCCCTCAACCCCCCGGAAGAGGGCAAGGGGGAGCGGCGGTTCGGCTCTTATCTCTTCCGCACCGGGGACCGGGTGATGCAGGTGCGGAACAACTACGACCTCATGTGGAAGGAGTCTGGGGGGCTGGGCGCCGGTATGGGGGTTTTCAACGGGGACATCGGCCGCATCACGGAGATCGACCCCAGGGGGGATCGGATTACTGTGGACTTCGACGGGCGGGTGGTGGAGTACGCCCCCGATATGCTGGGGGAACTGGAGCCCGCCTACGCCATGACCGTACATAAGGCCCAGGGCAGCGAGTACCGGGCAGTGGTGCTGGCGGTGTGCGACGGCGCCCCCCTGCTCCTTACCCGGGGCGTGCTCTATACCGCCATCACCCGTGCCAAAGAACTCTTCATCCTGGTAGGGGATGAGGAAAAGGTGGTCCAGATGGTCCGCAACGACCGGCAGCAGCGGCGGTATTCCGGCCTGCGGGCCAGACTGGCCGCCGCGGAGGCCGGTCCACCTGTTCAGTCCCCCTAGGAGGGGGGACGGAGGGTTCCCCCCTCCGGGGGTGGAGGGGACCGCCCTCCGCGCAGCGGCCAATTGGTATCCAAAACCGTTTCTTTTTCAAAGGGAAAAAGAAATGGGTTTGGCCCCCGGAGGGCGTGCCCCTCCCCACCGGAGGATTGCCCAAATTTCAAGCCGTAAGAATGCACTAAAAATAATCTAATTTTTACTGCAAAAGATATGCTTTGCTTACCTGATGAACGGAGGCAAGGCATATGGAAAACCGAACGCATCTGAGCATCCGTATGGACGGAGAGCTCCACGACAAGCTGCAATATATCGCGGCCTATGAGGGGCGGTCGATGAGCCGTCAGGTCCTGCACCTCATTGCCGCCTGCATCCGCGCCTTTGAAAAGGAGCACGGCCCCATCGATCTGGAGGACAAGCCGTGAGCGGCGGGGCGTCGGTCCTGCTGGACCTGCTGTTCCCGCCCCGGTGCGCCTTCTGCCGCGCCCTGCTGCGCCGTGGGGAGTCCGGCCTGTGCCAGCGCTGTCAACGGGAACTGCCCTGGATCTCCGGCCCCGCCGCCGAGCAGAAGCCGGAGTTCGTCTCCCTGTGCGCTTCCCCGCTGTGGTACGAGGGCGCGGTGCGCGCGTCCTTTCACCGCTTCAAATTCAAAGGCCGCAGCGGCTATGCCCAGGTCTACGGGCGGCTGACGGCCCAGTGTGTCCGGGATCACTTGTCCGGGCGGTACGATCTCATCACCTGGGTCCCGCTGTCTCCGGAGCGGCTGAAAAAGCGGGGTTACGACCAGGCCATGCTCCTGGCCTGCGCCACCGCTCTGGAGCTGGGGGACGTGGCAGTGGAGACTCTGCGGAAGGTCCGGGATGCCGAGGCCCAGTCCGGCCTCGCCGGAGGAGCCGGAGCCCGCCGGGCCAACGTACTGGGGGCCTATCAGGCCGCGGACCCGGAGCTGGTGGCCGGACGGCGGGTCCTCCTCATCGACGACGTGATCACCACCGGCGCCACCATCTCCGAGTGCGCCCGTACCCTGCGCACCGCGGGCGCCGCCGACGTGCTCTGCGCCACCCTGGCCCGGACCCCCGGACCGCAAAAAGAGCGGCCTTCCGCCCCCTTTCCCCCTTCTTTTTGAAATTGAGGTTGAAATGCGTCGGAACACCCGATATAATAAATAGGATCAACCGTACATATGCTGATAGCAAAGGGGATACATTATGGGTCTCTGGGCTAAAATAAAGGAAAAGCTTCACAGATTTCGAGGTGCTGGTATGTTCGCAAAAGACATCGGTATCGATTTGGGTACCGCTTCCATTCTCGTATACGTCAAGGGTAAGGGCGTGGTGCTGCGGGAGCCCTCCGTGGTGGCCATGGACAAGGACAAGGGCACCCTGCTGAAGGTGGGCACCGAGGCGCAGCAGATGCTGGGCCGTACCCCCGGCAACATCGTGGCCATCCGCCCCCTGCGGGAGGGCGTCATCTCCGACTTCGACATGACCGAGCGGATGCTCAAGGAGTTTATCCGAAAGGCCGCCTCCTTCCGTCTCTTCAAGCCTCGGGTGGTCATCTGCGTGCCCTCCGGCATCACCGAGGTGGAGGAGCGCGCCGTGGTGGACGCGGGCATCCAGGCCGGCGCCCGGCGGGTCTTTCTCATTGAGGAGCCTCTGGCCGCCGCCATCGGCGCGGGCATCGACATCACCAAACCCGACGGCCACATGATCGTGGACATCGGCGGCGGCACCACCGATATCGCCGTCATCTCCCTGGGCGGCATCGTGGAATCCACCTCCATCAAGATCGCGGGCGACCAGTTCGACGAGGCCATCATCAAGTACATACGCCGGAAGCACAACGTGCTCATCGGCGAACGTACTGCGGAAGAGATCAAGATGCAGATCGGCTGCGTTTTCCCCCGGCCCGAGGAGCAGACCTTCGAGGTCAAGGGCCGCTGCCTCATGACCGGCTTGCCCCGGGTGTTCACCGTCACCTCCTCCGAGATGATCGAGGCCTTCGAGGAGGTCTCCACCCGCATCCTGGAGGCCATCCACGGAGTGCTGGAGCGCACGCCCCCTGAGCTGGTGGCCGACATCTCCACCAACGGCATCGTCATGACCGGCGGCGGCAGCCTGGTCTGGGGCTTCGACAAGCTCATCGAGTCCCACACCGGCATCGAGACCCATGTGGCCGACGACGCCATCTCCTGCGTGGCCTACGGCACCGGCAAGAGCCTGGAGTGGGTGGGCGATATGCAGGACGGCACCATGAACATCTCCCGCCGCAAGCAGATGAACAACTGAAAACGCCGCTGCTCTCTTGGGGCGAATGTACTGTATGGAAAGAGGCCGGACGCATCTGCGTCCGGCCTCTTGGCTTTTGAGCTGTCAAACTCGGGCAGCGCGGCGGCCCTCCTCCAGTCCAGTATAGGGGCCGCCCTGGAGGCGGGACGTCTACGGGCGGGCGCTGCTGGAGATGTCCTGCAAAAACGGCGCATACTCCGCCCACTTCTGGCAGATATCGTACATCCGGTCATAGGGGGTGCTCTGGTAGTCATAGGCCGGGCGTACCCACAGCGTCTCCCCGTCCAGGTCCACCCGGACCAGCCCGCCCTCGGCCAGAAAGAGGACGCCGTCCCCGCTCCCGGCGGTATAGCGGACCGCCGCTCCGGTCAGGGCCGCCGGGGGCTGGGCCTCCACCCAGGCGTAGAGATACAGCCAGGTCCCCGCCACGCCCCATAAGGACAACTGCTGTCCCTCATCCCGGTAGTAGTCGGGCTCCGAATAGGTCCGCAGTCCGGTCTCGGCTCCCCCGGCCCAGGTGAAGCTCTCCAGCGTCCCCTCCTGCGCCAGCACCCGGGAGAGCCGCCCCCACACGTCGCCGGCGGGCGCGCCCTCCAGCAGCCGGATGCTGTCGGCGGAGATGTCCTCTCCCGCATACTCCTGCCGTAGCCAGTCCAGGGCCGCCCCCTCCGGGGTCAGGAGGTCCGCCTGCCCTCCTTGGATGGGGTGGACCCTGCCGGTCTGCTCCTGGAGGTCGGCGTAGTACTCCGCCACGGGTACGTCGGTGGAGGGCAGGACCGTATAGCGGCTGCCGTAGTTGTTGTCCTGCCACCGCTCCACACACCAGATGCCCCCCTCCCCCTGCACGGCGGGCTGGGAGAGGGTGAGGGTCATGGATTGGGTGTAGTCGGCGTTGTGGTAGCTCACATAGCGGTGCTCCCCCGGCCAGAAGAAGTCCCGCTCCAGCGCCGCCCCGCCGTCGCAGGCCGTCAGGCCGTTGCGGGCGATGAAGTCGGCCTGGATGGCCGGGAATGCCTCGAACAGTGCCTCCCAGTCCTTCCACCCCTGGCCGCCTGCGTCGGTCTCCCCTTCGTCGGAGCGGTAGTACTGCACATCGGTGGCGGTGCCCCAGCCGTAATAGTACGCCCCGTCCCGGGCGAAGAAATCCAGGCCGCCGGCGCCGCCGTTCACGGCCAGGTAGTTTTGCTCGTACTCCACCTGGTCGTACCGCAGGATGCAGAAGAGAAAGCCCGCGGGTGAGCCGTAGTCCGTCATGCCGTCCTCATAGCTCTTCTTCTCGTAGACCCACACCAGATACGGCGCCTCCCCCAGCTCCGCCTCCCCGGCGGGGAAGACCAGCAGCTCCTCCGACACAGCACCGGGGACGGCCAGAGTCATACCGTTGGGGAGGTCATACCCAGTTCCGTCCTCCAGCAGGGCGGAGGCGGCCTCCGGCGGCGTCTCCCGGGGCGGAGCGGTCTCCGGCGGAACGGTCTCGGCGCCGCCCACCAGGGCGCAGCCCCCCACCGCCAGGGCCAGGATCGCCGCCAGGACGGCGGCGGCGGGCCCCCCCTTCCGGTAGCCCGCGATGGACACCAGCCGCTCTCTCAGATGTGCCTTCTCCTCGCACAGGGTGACGGCCAGCACCCCCATCCCCGGCGGGGGCGGCGTGGCCAGGGCTAGGAGGGTCTCCCCGTAGCGCCGCCGTCCCCTCTGGTCCAGGGTGCGGAGCACCGCCTCGTCACAGGAGAGCTCACAGCGGCGGGCCACCTCCCGCCGCACCAGGTACATCAGGGGATTGAACCAGTGGAGGCTGGTCACTGCCGCGGTCAGCCATTTGTAGAGGAGATCGTGCCGCCGGGCATGGACCAGCTCGTGGCAGAGGATGTCCTCCAGCCGCGCGGGGTCGTCCACCCCCGCCGGGAGCACGATGAGGGGCCGCAGCACCCCCAGCAGCATGGGCGCGGGGACGTGAGGGCTCTCGGCCAGCGCCGCACGGCCCGCCGGGTCCAGCCGCCGGAGCAGGGCGCGCGCGGCGGGACATGGCGGCTCCGCCGTCCGGCGGACCGCCCGGGAGAAGCGGAGGTATCCCCGGACACAGCGCCCCAGGCACACCGCCGCCCCCAGCCCCCACACCGCCGTCCACAGGGCGGGGGCCGTCAGCAGGGTCCGGAGGGAGGCGCCCCTGTCTGTCCCGCCGGGGGAGGGGGAGGCCCCGTCCGTTCCGTCCGCCGCCTCCCCCACTGGGGGCCGTGGGGCCGCCGGAACCAGCTCCGCCCCACCGGGGAGAGGGGCCGTCTGGACCGGAGCGCCGCCGGTCTGGGCGGCGGGGGTGGGAAATCCCTCCGCCGTCGGCACCCGGAGGGTCACCCCGAAGGGCAGGCACAGCCGCAGCAGCACCAACAGCCAGAGGTAGTAGCCCGCTGCCCGGCTCAGCCGCCGGCGGAAGACCCGCTCCAGCAGCAGCACCACGCCGGTGAGCAGGGACCCCAGCACTGTCAGGCGCAGCAGCGTCTCCAGCAGCGTGCTCACGTCTCCCCGCCCCCCTTCTCCTCCCACAGGGCGTCGAACATGGCCCGGAGCTCGCCCACATCCTCCCGCTTCAGGGCCTGCCGCTCCACCAGGGCGGCCACCATCGCCTTGGCGCTGCCCGCGTAGAGCTTGTCGATGAGGCGCTGGGTCTTGTAGCGGCCGAAGTTCTCCCGGCTCACCAGGGGCCGGTAGTAATAGACCTCCCGCTTCTCCTGCTCCACCGCCCCTTTCCGGCACAGGCGGCGCAGCAGGGTCTTGGTGGTGTCCCCGTTCCAGCCCCGGGCCCGAGCCATGGCCTCCTTCACCTGGGACAGCGTCATGGGGCCCTCTCCCCGCCACAGGGCCCCCATCACCTCCAGCTCCGCGTCGGTGATCCGCTCCTCTGCCTCCGACATTTCACAGCGCTCCTTTCTGCTCTCAAAGATTCGGAAACCCTCTCCGCCAGGCAAAGACTCTCTGACAGGAGAAGAGGTTACAGTTGTACCCTATATCAATAGGGTACAACTGTAACCTCTCTTTGTCAAGGACAATTTGGTAACAGTTCGGTGTCAGAACAGGGGGGCCAGTGTCCGCGCCGCCTCCGCCAGGTTCTCCGCAGCCTCCACACCCGGAGGGACCGGCTTCCCCTTCCGGTTGAGCCAGAGGGCCCGGATACCCAGAGCGCGGGGCGTCTCCACATCCCCGGCCAGCGAGTCCCCCAGGTGGACGGTCTCCCCGGGACGAAGGCCATACCGCTCCAGGGCGAAGCGGAATATCTCCGGACGGGGCTTGGCGTACCGGGCGGCCTGGCTGGTGACAGCGCCGGCCACGGGGAGGCCGTACCGCCGGAGGGCCTCCTCCACAAAGTGGTCGTCGCTGTTGGTGACCAGATACACCGGGGCGGGGGCCGCCTCCAGAAAGGCCCGGGCGTCCTCATAGAGGGGCGGGGCGCACCAGTGCTCCACCATCCGGTCCGTCAGGGCCCTGGGGTCCTCCGGAGAGCCGAAGCGCTCCACCGTCTCCTGGAAGCTCTCCACGGCGATGTCGTACCGGGTGCGGAAATCCACGCCGCAGCACCGCGCCGACAGGGCCCCGAACCGCTCCCACCAAAAGGCCACCACATCCTCCGGGGCCGCGCCGCAGCTCTCCGCCACCCGGCCCACCACCTCCAGGGAGATGGGTCCGTTCTCATGGACCAGCGTGCCGTAAAAATCGCAAAAAATAGCCTTTTTCACCCCCGTGCCGCCTCCGGAAGGCCGGGGATGGTCCCGGCGTTTTTGGCCTCCAGGGCCCGGATCCCCTGGAGCATGACGGCGCTGACCGGGGTGGGGATGCCGTGCTTCTCCCCCAGGCGCACCACGGCGCCGGCGAAGAGCCCCACCTCCGTCTGCCTGCCCCGGTCCAGGTCCTGCAGGGTGGAGGGCCGGCTGGCGGGGTCCTGGTTGTAGACGATCCTGTTCCGGAGGGCCATATCCTCCTCCGTCAGCTCCACCCCGGCCTCCGCCCGGGCCACCGCCGCCACCTCGGCCATCAGGGCCCTGCGGATCCCGTCGGCGGGCCAGCCCTCCCGATAGGCCCCGTAGGGCACGCCCAGCAGAGCGCAGGGCAGGTTCTCGCTGACGTTGCCCATAAATTTCAGCCAGATGCAGTGGATCATATCCGGCTCCACCCGGCAGCGGACCCCCGCCCGGCGGAAGAGGTCCTCCAGGGCCAGCACCCGCGGGCCGGGCGGGTCGTTCCGGGCCTCCCCGATGCGCACCATGCCCCGGGGGTTATAGACCGCCGTCCCGTTTTCCATGCTGGCGTCCACCCACATGCTGGCGTAGAGCACCTTTTCCGGGCCGTAGACCTCCCCGGCCTGCCGGGCGCAGTCCAGCCCATTGAGCACAGGCAGGAGGATGGTGTCCTCCCCCACGAAGCGGCCCACCTGCTCCAGCGCCTCCCGGTAGGCGTAATCCTTCACGGCCAGGATCACCAGATCCACCGGCTCCGCCGGGCCCTCCGGCTCTGTCAGACGGAACGTCACAGGAGCGCCGTTCACCATGACGCCCCGGGCCAGCCGGGCCTTCCGCACGCCGCCGGCCACCACCCGGAAGCCGTCCCCCAGCGTGGCGGACAGCCCCGGCGCGAACACCGCCCCCATGGCCCCCATGCCGATGAGGGCGGCGGTCCTGATCTCTCTCATTTCCATAACCTCCCGCTGCTTGTTTGGGTATTTGGATATTATTTTAGTGCACAAGGCGGCCCCCGTCAATCCCGGAACGACCGGGGCCCTCGCCCATTGTCACCCCGTCCACCACGTGCTATAATGGCCCCAAAGCGGCTCCCACGCCTTCCGCCCGCCCCGGTTGCGGGCGCGGCGCGCCGAAACACGCCGCCCTTGCCCGCGGAGGAAAAGCATGGTATAATCCTGTTGCAGCCGCATTTAAACAAAAAAGGTCGGATCCATATGAAAAAGTACTTCAGCGGCCCCGCGCTTTTGTGCGCCCTGCTGGCCTTTCTCCTCTTCGTGGTGGCGGCCTGCGCCACCTACTACTGGACGGCCGGGGTCTTTGTAACCGCCCGGCTGGCCCTTTTATATGTCGTCCTGGGCGCGGCAGGCGCCCTGGCCCTGCTCCTCCGCCGGGTGTGGTTTGCCTTCTTTTTCTACATAGGCTGCGCCCTGGGCTGGGCCGCCGGCCAGTTCGTGGGCGCTCTGGAGGGGGACTTTGCCCCCACGGCGGGGCTCATCTGCACCTTCTTCCTCATGGCCGTCTTTGCCTTCATCGGGGCGTGGCTGGAGTGGAAGCGTTTCCGGCACCGCCGCCGAAAGGAAAAGGACCGCCGGGAGCGGCAGCAGCAGGAGGACGAGGCGCGGGAGCGCGCCCTTCTGGCCCAGCAGCAGGCCAAGGCCGCTGCGGCCCAGCCTCCGGCCCCCGGGGATGCCGGGGCGGAGCCCGGCGCCGGGACACAGGAGCCGCCCCGGACCTGAATCAATGTACTGTAAGGAGGACCCGCCATGGAGTCGAACCAGCTCTTTTCCATCCGCAAGGCCGTCGCGGACGATGTGCCCCTCATCCTGCAATTCATTCTGGACCTGGCCGAGTACGAACAGCTCCGGCACGAGGTGGTGACCGACGAGGACACCCTCCGGACCTGGATCTTTGAACGCCACGGTGCAGAGGTCCTCATCGCCCAGGAGGGGGACGAGCCGGTGGGCTTCGCCCTCTATTTCCACAACTTCTCCACCTTCCTGGGCCGCTGCGGCATATACCTGGAGGATCTGTTCGTCCGCCCGGAGCACCGGGGCAAGGGCTACGGCCTGGCCCTGCTCAAGCGGCTGGCCGCCATCGCCGTGGAGGAGGGCTGCGGACGGCTGGAGTGGTGGTGCCTGGACTGGAACAAGCCCTCCATCGACTTCTATCTCTCCCTCCCCGCCCAGCCCATGGACGAGTGGACGGTCTACCGCGTGGCGGGGGAGGACCTCACCAATCTGGCCAGGGGCGGCTGAACCGGGGCATTTGATCCCACGCGGGGCGGGCGTTCCCCCGCCACAGACCACTAGCGATCCCTAGCATACAGGTGTTTCAGCAGACGGAGGGGGCGCGGCTTTTTCAAAAGCCGCGCCCCCTCTTGTTTTCCACCGTTCTCACAGCGCCATGCGGTAGATGGCGGCCAGATCGGCCTCCTCCAGGCGGCGGACGGCACCGCCGCCCCCGCGGCAGGCCGCCGCGCACTTGCGGGCCAGCAGGGCCAGCTCCGCCTCGGTGGGCGCCACCCCCAGCTCCCGGAGGCTGGTGGGCATGCCCAGCTCCCGGTAGAAGTCCTCCATGGCCCCAATGCCCCGGAGGGCGGTCTCCTCCGCATCCGCCCCGGCGGGGAGGCCCAGCACATGGACGGCGAACCGGGCGAACCGCTCCGGGCAGGAGCGGTATACATACCGGGCCCAGCTGCCCCACACCGCCGCCAGACCCGCGCCGTGGGCCACGTCGTAAAGCCCGCCCAGCTCGTGCTCCAGCTTGTGGGTCATCCAGTCCCCGCCCGCGCCGCAGCCTGTGAGGCCGTTGTGGGAGAGGCTCCCCGCCCACATCACCTCCGCCCGGGCCTCGTAGTTCTCCGGCTCCTTTGTCAGGACCCGGGCACTCTCCATCACCGTGCGCATCAGGGCCTCGGCCAGGCTGTCGGTGAGGGCCATGCCCGCCTCCGGGTGGAAGTAGCGCTCCATGGTGTGCATGAGGATGTCCGTGCAGCCGCAGGCGGTCTGGTAGGCGGGCAGGGTCATGGTGAGCTCCGGATTCATGACGGCGAACACCGGGCGGCACAGATCGCTGCTGTACCCCCGCTTGATCCAGCCGTCCTCGTTGGTGATCACAGACGAGTCGCTCATCTCGCTGCCCGCCGCTGCGATGGTGAGCACCGCGCCCACCGGCAGGGCCGCCCGGGCCTGCCGCTTTCCGCAGTAGAGGTCCCACACGTCGCCCTCCTCTGCCGCGCCGTAGGCCATGGCCTTGGCCGAGTCGATGACGCTGCCGCCCCCTACGGCCAGAAGGAAGTCCACCCCCTCCCGCCGGCACAGGTCCACGCCCTCCCGCACCAGGGAGAGCCGCGGGTTGGGAAGCGCGCCCCCCAGCTCCGTCCACTCCAGGCCCGCCTCCCGCAGGGAGTCCTTCACCCGGTCCAGCAGGCCCGAGCGCACCGCGCTGCCCCCGCCGTAGTGGAGGAGGACCTTTTTGCAGCCCCGCTCCCGCACCAGGGCGCCGGTCTGCCCCTCGCTCCCCCGGCCAAAGACTACCTTGGTGGGCGTATAGTAGGTAAAATTGTTCATCTGATCCGCTCCTTCCAGCCATATTTCACGCTCTCTTCTATTTAACCCCTCAGAGCGGCCCGCCGTCAAGTACAAATCCCGTTGCCCCCTTGACATACCTCGCTCATCGATGTATTATATACCTAGATAATCGATGTATCTGATCCACAAGGGGGGACGACGCAATGGCGGACAAGACTCTGCTCTCCGGCAGCACCACCCTGCTGGTGCTCTCGCTTTTGTCGGAGGGGGACAAGTACGGCTATGAGATGATCGCCGAGCTGGACCGGCGCAGTGACCACACCTTTGCGCTGAAGGAGGGGACCCTCTACCCCATCCTCCACGCGCTGGAGCGGGATGGGGCGGTGCGCGGCTACCAGGCGGAGGCGCCCACGGGCCGGGTCCGGAAGTACTACCGCATCACCGGGAAAGGGCTGCGGGCGCTGGAGGCGCAGAAGAAGGAGTGGCGGACCTTCACGGCGGCCGTCAACGCCGTCCTCTCCGGCGCGGCCCCGGCCATGGCCTGATGGAGCGGGCTGATTTCGCCGCCTGGTGCGCGGCGGTGTGCCGGCACATCCGCTACCGCCCGGCCCGCGCCCAGGCGGCGGCGGAGCTGATGGACCACCTGACCGACCACGCCGCCGCCCTGGAGGACGCCGGCGCCGCGCCGGAGGAGGCGGCCCGGACGGCCCTGGCCGCCATGGGGGACGCCGGGGAGGTGGGCCGGGCCCTGGACCGGGCCCATCCGCCCCTGCTGTGCGCCTCCGTGGCCCTCACCAGGGCCTGCGCCGTCCTGCTGTCCGTGGCAGCCTGCCTGTTCCTGCTTCCGCTCCTGTTCCTGAGCGCCTGGGATCTGCTGATCTACCGGCCGGTGAGGAGCATCCCCCGGGAGGAGATCGTCCGCGCCGCCGCGGGGGACACGGCGGCGCGCATCGGCAACAAGGTGGTGGTGGTCACCGATGTGGTGCAGACCCGGGATGGGACCCTCTCCGTGTGCCTGCTGGAGTTCAATGTCCCCCCCATCCTCAACAGCTTCGGCTTTTACGGCTTCCAGGTCCGGGATGGGTCCGGGCGGACCTATCTGGGCGGCGGACAGAGCTCCGGGAGCTATTTCCGCCGCAGCATCGACTCCTACCGGGACTTTCCGCCCACGGACAGCGTGACCCTCCTCTACGATGAGCCCGGCCGCGCCTGCCAATTCACCATCCCGCTGGAGGAGGTGGGGCCATGAGCCTGCGCGCCAAGTTGCTGCGGAACCTGGCCCTCATCCTGGTCCTGAGCTGGGCCCTCCGTTCCTTTACCTCCAGCTATTTCACCCCGGAGGGGGCCTTCCGGGCCTCCGAAGCCGCCGCCAACTACGGTCCCTCCACCGTGGCCTATGTGGCGGAGGACGGCGGAACGCGCTGGTTTCTGGCCCGATACCTGGACTCCTGGTCCTTTGTCCCCATCTCCCGCCGGGGGCCCTTCTGGACCTTCGGCAGCCGGGCCACCCTGAGCATGGACGACAGCCGGCCCGTCCAGGCCTACTTTGGGGACGGCCTCTCCGACGCCGTGCTCTACGGCTACCGCGCCGACCCGGCGGTGGAGGCCCTGGAGTTCCGCTTTCAGACCGAAGGGGGGCCCGTCTCCCTCTGGTGCCGGACCTTCCGGGAGGACCTCTTCCTCTGCTCCGCCCAGGGCTTCGTGCGGGATCAGGCCCTGGACTGCCGGGCCTACGGCCCCGGCGGGGCCCTCCTGTGGGAGGGCGGGATCATCTGACCGTTTTCCCGTGGTTTTTCTTCCATTTTATGGTATCCTCCCGGTAGACCATGCCGGGAGGATGCTTTTTATGCAGGAATTTGCCGCGCTGCTGCTCTTACTTTTGCTGCTGTGCCCCACCGCCCGCGGGGAGGAGGGTCCTGTTACCCGGGGCGGCTTCGTCTCCGCCCTGTGGGAGAGCGCCGGGGCCGTGCCCTACGATGCCCAGACCCCCTTTTCCGACGTGTCCCCCCGGGCGGACTACGCCCCGGCGGTGAGCTGGGCCGCCCACCAGGGACTGGTACTGGGGACCGGGGAGGGCCGCTTCCAGCCGGAGCGGCCCATTACCCGGGAGGAGGCCGCCGTCCTGCTGCGCCGCTGGGCGGCGCTGCTGGAATGGGATACCTTTCTCCCCGACGGGGTGGCGGCCTGCAACGACTACCAGGACATCTCCCCCTGGGCCGACGACTCCCTCTACTGGGCCTGCGACGCCGGCGTGCTGCCCTGGTCCCCCGGCGGACGGCTGGACCCCTCCGGCACCCTCACCCAGGCCCAGACTGCGGATATCTTCTCCGCCTTCGCCCGTCAGGGCAGGCCGGGATAGGGCCCTGTTTTAACGCACTTCCAGCAGATCAGGCCCCCGGGGACCCTGTGAGGGTCCCCGGGGGCCTTTGCGCTGCCCGCGTCACTCCGGCCGGTCGCTGCGCCGGGACTTGGGCCGGGCCCGCTCCGCCGGCGGCGCTCACGCCTGCGCCCTGTAGTCCTCGCCGGTGATGTCCCGGTACTGCTCCCTGGTGATGACGCCCTTGCGCACCGCCGTCTTCACCATCGGCTTGCTCCACAGGCCCGCCTCGTAATAATACTGGATCCGTTCAAAGCTCATGTTATACCACCTCCGCATCGTCCAGGGTGAGCATGTTCTGATATTCCAAGCTGG
>ERZ856578.3506-NODE-3506-length-23267-cov-3.618197_pt1 | contig 23267 bp, 21 predicted proteins | sample MGYA00514384_ERZ856578 | MGnify/ENA primary metagenome ERZ856578 (study PRJEB29103, sample SAMN06111958) | human gut metagenome | biome: human gut; feature: ankylosing spondylitis patient; material: healthy_person | host: Homo sapiens | place: China:Hangzhou... | reverse complement strand
CCACGTCAGCGGCACACTCTTTGATGCGGACATATCAGAAATTCGCTATCAGACAACGCCAGTAACTCTTGAACTTACAATAGAAAAAGGCTTCCAGCCCGGCAGAAAGATTCTCGAGGAAAAGGGCGCGAGAGTCGAATCCCTCGCAATAATCGAGAAGATGGGCAACGGCAGCATAACTTTCAAAGAACAGGACAACTGAGTTATTTTTTCCCGCCGACATCGCGGGATAAATATAAAAAATTTTTTGGAGGTACGTCAAAAAATGAAGAAATTCACAAGAATCCTCGCAATTGTTCTTGCACTCGCTACCATTTTCGCCTTTGCGGCTTGCAACAACAAGAACGGCGGCGAGAAGAAGATGAAGGTCGGTTTTATCTTCCTTCATGACGAAAACTCAACTTATGACAAGAACTTCATCACCGCAGCTGAGGAAGCCTGCAAGGAGCTTGGCGTTGAGATCATCAAGAAGACCGGCATCAGCGAGACTGCTGCCTGCTTCGATGCGGCGGCTGACCTTGCCGAGCAGGGCTGCTCCGTTGTTTTCGCCGACAGCTTCGGCCACGAGAGCTTCATGATCCAGGCTGCCGAGAAGTATCCGGACGTCCAGTTCTGCCACGCTACCGGCACTCAGGCTCACACTAAGAATCTCAAGAACTTCCACAATGCTTTCGCTTCCATCTACGAGGGCCGTTATCTTGCGGGTATCGCCGCAGGCATGAAGCTCAACGCTATGATCAAGGAAGGCAAGTTCGAGGCTAAGGACGCTAAGATAGGCTATGTCGGCGCATATCCCTATGCAGAGGTTAAGTCCGGCTACACCGCATTCTTCCTTGGCGTAAGATCCGTCTGCAAAGAAGCTACCATGGAAGTCCAGTTCACCGGTTCATGGTATGACGAGGCCAAGGAGAAGGAAGCTGCTACCCTGCTTATCGGCAGAGGGTGCAAGCTCATCAGCCAGCACGCCGACTCCATGGGCGCTCCCACCGCTTGCGAGAGCGCAGGCGTTCCCAACGTCTCCTACAACGGCTCCACTCTTGACGCTTGCCCGAACACCTTCATCGTTTCCTCCAGAATCAACTGGGTACCTTACATGAAGTACATGATCGAGTGCGTCAGAGACAACAAGGCTATTGACACCGACTGGTGCAAGGGCATCAACGAGGGCGCTGTCGAGCTGACCCCCATCAACGAGAAGGTCGCCGCTCCCGGCACTGCCGAGGCTATCAAGGCTGCCGAAGAGCAGTTCAAGGCCGGCACTCTCCATGTTTTTGACACCTCCACCTTCACCGTTGACGGCAAGACCCTCACCAGCTACATGGCCGACGTCAACACCGACGAGAAATTCACCCCCGACACCGAGGTTATTTCCAACGGCTATTTCCACGAGTCCGAGAAGCGTTCCGCTCCTTACTTCGATGTCAATATCGACGGCATTACTCTTCTCAATGAGGGCTGATTAACAAGCAGTAACTTTCATTCAGACGGGGCGACGAAAGCCGCTCCGTCTGAAGCAGTTAAATTAAAAAGATTTTAAGTTTGAAAAGCCGATTATCCTTCCTGTCTTAATCGGCTTTTGAGATTTAAAATAGGAGGATAAGTGGGCTTGAACGCAGCAATCGAACTGAAAAATATTTCAAAAAGCTTCGGAAGCATCGTTGCCAACAAGGATGTATGTCTGACCGTCAACCGCGGCGAGATACTCTCCATTCTCGGCGAAAACGGCTCCGGAAAAACAACGCTGATGAACATGATCGCCGGAATTTACTATCCGGATCACGGTCAGATTTTCATCGACGGTAAAGAGGTGGTCATCCGCTCCCCCAAGGACGCGCTTGACTACAAAATAGGCATGGTCCATCAGCATTTCAAGCTCGTGGACGTGTTCTCCGCAACGGAGAATATCATCCTCGGTCTTGACGAGGGCAAATTCAATGTCAAAAAGTCTGCCGAGCGCATAAAAAAGATAAGCGAGCAGTACGGCTTTGATATCGACCCGAACAAGAAGATATACGAGATGTCCGTCTCCGAAAAGCAGACCGTTGAGATAATCAAGGTGCTCTACAGAGGCGCCGACATACTCATTCTTGACGAGCCCACCGCCGTTCTCACTCCGCAGGAGACGCTCAAGCTCTTTGACGTCCTGCGCCGTATGCGCGACGACGGCAAGGCCATCATAATCATCACCCATAAGCTCCACGAGGTGCTCTCCCTCTCCGACCGCGTATCGGTTCTCAGAAAGGGCGAATACATCGGCACGGTCAACACCGCAGAGACTAACGAATCCGAGCTCACCGAGATGATGGTCGGCAAGAAGATAAGCCTCAACATCGACCGCAGCGAGCCCGTTGACCCCGTGGACAGGCTCATCGTCAAGGATATAAACTGCATAAACCGCGAGGGCGTAAAGCTCCTCGACAACATTTCGTTCACCGCGCGTTCGGGCGAGATACTCGGCATCGCGGGTATCGCCGGAAGCGGTCAGCGCGAGCTGCTTGAATCCATCGCCGGACTTCAGCATCTCAACAGCGGTGAAATACTCTATAACAACCCCAAGACCGGCAATCAGGACAACCTGCGCGACAAGACGCCCATGCAGATTCGCGAGCTCGGCGTGCGCCTGTCGTTCGTCCCCGAGGACAGACTCGGCATGGGACTCGTCGGCAACATGGATATAGTCGACAACATGATGCTGCGAAGCTACCGCAAGGGCAAGAGCGCGTTCCTTGAACGCAAGAAGCCCAAGACGCTCGCGGAAAAGGTCATCAGCGACCTCGAGGTCGTCACCCCGAGCGCGAATACGCCCGTTCGCCGTCTCTCCGGCGGCAACGTGCAGAAGGTGCTCGTCGGCCGCGAGATTGCCTCCTCCCCTACCGTCTTTATGGCTGCCTACCCCGTGCGCGGACTTGACATCAACTCATCCTATCTCATATATAACCTGCTCAATCAGCAGAAGGAAAAGGGCGTCGCCGTTATATTTGTCGGCGAGGATCTCGACGTTCTGCTTGAGCTCTGCGACCGAATCCTCGTCATAAACTCCGGCAAGATAACGGGAGTGGTTGACGCAAGGACTTCCACAAAGGAAGAGCTCGGTCTGCTTATGACAAAAACCGACGGAGGTGAAACCCATGAGTAAGTCAAACGGACAGAAGCGCGAGCCGCTTTTCCACATAGTCAAGCGTAGCACCGTTCCCTCATGGGCGGCATGGCTTATCAGAATCGGCGCGGTCATTCTGGCGCTGCTCGTCTGCGCGGTCGTGACCGTCGTCATCACCGGTCAGAATCCCGCGGAGGTCTATTCCGCGATAATCTTCGGCGCGGTCGGCTCGCCCAGGCGCATATGGAGCCTGTTCCAGAACCTCGCTATGCTCCTTTGCATTTCGCTCGCAGTCACCCCCGCATTCAAGATGAAATTCTGGAATATCGGCGCCGAGGGACAGGCGCTCATGGGCGGCTTCGCAACCGCCTCGTGCATGATTCTCTTCGGCGACAAGCTCCCGTCTTACCTCCTCTTCCCCGTCATGATAATAACGAGTGTCATTGCGGGTGCGATATGGGCTTTTATCCCCGCGTTCTTCAAGGCGAAATGGAACACCAACGAGACGCTGTTCACGCTGATGATGAACTACATCGCCACACAGATAGTCGCCTACTTCTGCTACAAGTGGTCGAACCCCAAGGGCTCGGGTCACATCGGCGTTATCAACAGCGTCAGCCACAGCGGCTGGCTGCCGAGTCTCGGCAATCAGGATTATCTGCTCAACATACTGATAGTTGCGGCTCTGACCGTCTTTATGTACATCTATCTCAAGTACAGCAAGCACGGCTATGAGATTTCCGTTGTCGGCGAGAGTGAAAACACCGCGCGCTACATCGGCATAAACGTCAAAAAGGTCATCATGCGCACGATGCTCCTCTCCGGCGCGCTCTGCGGCATAACCGGCTTTCTGCTCGTCAGCGGCACCGACCACACCGTAGCGACGAACACCGTCGGCGGACGCGGCTTCACTGCGATAATGGTATCGTGGCTCGCAAAGTTCAACCCCGCCTACATGATCCTCACCTCGCTGCTCATCGTTTTCTTCCAGAAGGGCGCGATTCAGATATCGACGAGCCTCGGACTCAACGACTCGTTCGCAGATATCATAACCGGCATAATAATCTTCTTCATCATCGGCAGCGAGTTCTTCATCAACTACTCTGTCAAGTTCCGCAGCAAGGAGGCGAAGGCATAATGATAGTTATTACATTTATTCAGCGTGCTATAATGCAGAGCATTCCTCTGCTCTTCGGCTCAACAGGCGAGACTATAACCGAAAAGGGCGGCAACCTGAACCTCGGTATCCCCGGCATAATGTATGTCGGCGGTATCTCCGGCGTTATCGGTGCGTTCTTCTATGAGAAAAACGCCGCCGCGATAAACCCGTTCCTCGCAGTGCTCATTCCCCTGCTCTCGAGCATTCTCGGCTCGGCGCTCATGGGTCTGCTCTACTGCTTCCTGACCGTCACGCTGCGTGCGAATCAGAACGTTACGGGTCTTGCGATGACGACCTTCGGCGTCGGCTTCGGCAACTTCTTCGGCGGCTCGCTCATCAAGATAACCGGAAGCGACATCCCCTCGATAGCGCTCAGCGCGACGAGCAACTGCTTTAAAACCACGCTTCCGTTTGCTTCGAAGCTCGGAAAAGTCGGAGATCTTCTCTTCTCCTACAGCTTTCTCGCCTACACCGCGATAATCATCGCGCTCATAACCGCCTACTTCTTCAAGCATACGCGCACGGGACTTCAGCTTCGCGCAGTCGGCGAGAACCCCGCAACGAGCGACGCGGCGGGCATAAACGTCGGCAGATACAAGTATGTTTCGACTGTTGTCGGCAGCATTATAGCAGGTCTCGGCGGTCTCTACTACGTCATGGACTACGCAAACGGCGTTTGGTCGAACAACGGCTTCGGCGACCGCGGCTGGCTTGCGATCGCGCTCGTTATCTTCGCGGTTTGGAAGCCCGACCTCGGCATACTCGGCTCGTTCCTCTTCGGCGGTCTCATGGTCGTTCACAACTACATCCCGAATCTCAGCTTCGGCGCGCAGGAGCTGTTCATGATGACGCCCTACGTCGTTACGATAATCGTTCTTGTCGCTGTCAGTATGCGCCGCAAGCGCGAGAATCTGCCTCCCGCGAGCCTCGGACTTTCTTACTTCCGCGAGGATCGATAATATTGATTTTTTGAAACTCATGGTGTATAATAAAGCCATAAAACTTAGGAGGTTTTACTATGTTAGTTTCCGCAGCAAAAATGCTCAAAGATGCAAAGGCCGGCAAGTACGCGGTAGGTCACTTCAATATCAACAACCTTGAGTGGACAAAGGCTATTCTTCTCACCGCTCAGGAGCTCAACTCCCCCGTTATCCTCGGCGTGTCCGAAGGCGCGGGCAAGTATATGTGCGGCTTCAAGACCGTCACCGCCATGGTTGACGCTATGGTCGACGAGCTCGGAATCACCGTTCCCGTTGCGCTTCACCTTGATCACGGCTCCTATGAGGGCGCGCTCAAGTGCATCGAGGCGGGCTTCTCCTCCGTCATGTTCGACGGCTCTCACTACGGCATTGAGGAAAATATTACAAAGACAAAGGAAATAATCGCTCTCGCTCATTCGAAGGGCATTTCCGTTGAAGCCGAAGTCGGCGCCATCGGCGGCGAAGAGGACGGCGTTATAGGCGGCGGCGAGGTCGCAGACCCCGAGGAGTGCAAGATGATTGCCGATCTCGGCGTCGATATGCTCGCAGCGGGCATCGGCAACATTCACGGCAAGTATCCCGCAAACTGGAAGGGCTTGAGATTTGATGTTCTCGCCAACATCCAGGAGCTCACCGGCGAGATGCCCCTCGTTCTCCACGGCGGCACGGGTATCCCCGCAGACATGATAAAGGAAGCTATCTCCCTCGGCGTTTCCAAGATAAACGTCAACACAGAGTGTCAGCTCGCTTTCGCTGACGCTACCAGAAAGTACATCGAGGCAGGCAAGGATCTCGAGGGCAAGGGCTTTGATCCCAGAAAGCTTCTCGCACCCGGCTTCGAGGCTATCAAGGCTACCGTCAAAGAGAAGATGGAGCTGTTCGGCTCGGTCAACAAGGCATAAGAAAAGCTCCAAAAAGCAATTTACCGGCAGAGTAAAATCTGCCGGTTTTTTCATTTGCAAAGATGATAAAAAATTGCCGCCGATATTTTAACTCGGCGGCTTTTGCATATGAGAATGAAGTTATTAAAGCTTCTCCAACAGCTTCTGACGCTGTTCGTCATACTGCTCCTTGTCGAGAGTCCCCGCGGAGAGTTCGTCGTTCAGTTTCTTGAGCTGTTCTTCGATACTTGGCTCCGGACTGAACACCTTGAATAATAAAAGCGCATGTGCGGCAACGGTGATTACGGGGAGAACTAAAGCTGCAATTCTCAACCACATTCTGTTTATATCTTCGAACCCTGACAAATCTTCTATGATATATGTAATTTCCTCTATAAAATCGGCATTACTCTGTATCCATACAATGCACGGAAATACTAAGAATATAACACACGCCACTTTAAACAACTTATATTTACCAATTTTAAGAAAATATAAACCTGCAGGTAAAGCGGCAATGGGCAACAGCAAAAACAGGAAAACCATAAAATCCTCTATATCCGGAGAGCTAAAGGAAAAAACTTCACTGCGAATCAGCTGATATATTTCCAACACTACTTCAGTTAACACAAAAATTTTAAAGAGTTTATACGGATCTGCCTTTTCGTCTTTTCCTTTCACATATATGTATATGCTCACCCCAAAAGGCAATCCGTAGGCAATAATTGATTTTATTATGCCCTCTATTACACCACGTGTAATGTCATGTATGTCATCGGCTTTAAAATAGGGATTTTCATAATATTCAGAGTATTTTACAATTGCCGAGCCGATTTGACTAACCAAAACTATCGCTACCATAATCGCAAGCAGGATACAAACCAACTTCATTTTATCCGCATGATAGCTTAATTTTTTATTCACTTCTTATTCCCCTCTCTTGATTTCTCTAAGATACTCTTCTTCTGTTATGAGTCCCTGATCTTTTAGTCGTTTAAGCTCTGTCTTTCTATTACTTTTATCCGTTCCTTTATTATTCCCTGCGCCCAAATCACTTTCCGGTTTTGTGCTCACGGAATCAGAATTTGCCTTTTTCCGATATTCTTCTTCGGTTATAAGCCCCTGTTCTTTTAAACGATCAAGCTCGGCTTTTTTCCTGTCCGCATCACTTTCTTTCATTTTTGTCAAAAAATTTTGATTCTCATTACCACTGTTTACACCAAAAAGTGATTCTGAAGCGCTCACCGTTCCTGCACTCTCCAGAGAAATCTTTCCTACAGTGATAGTACTGTTTTCCACAAGCTCACCAAAGGCGTACATCGGAAGATTAGTTAAATACGCCATGAGCGGGCCCAAGATCACTGTAGCTATACCGCCAAAACAAAGTCCCCACAAATCATACGAATCTACTATTCCGACAATTATCATAACTATTCCGCCTACACAAAAAAAGAAGGCATCAATCCACATAAAAGTTTGAGCTAATCTCTTTATTGTCCCTCCTATGTTCTTTTCTCTGCTGTACTTTAAATTGTCAAAAAAAGTTTTAAGCATCCAAAAACCTCCCTCTGTATTTTCTAACCATATAAGGTTAGTTTTATTTTATATTAAACCACATATGATTAATTGTCAAGGGTATACTAATCATATATGATACAATTCAGCAAAACTGACAAAAGAGAGCTGCTGGAATTATGCAAAAATACTATTATCAGAGACTGCGCGACATTCGTGAGGACAGAGAAAAAACGCAAAAGGAAATTGCGGAAGTGCTCAACACGACCTACCAGTATTACAGCGCATACGAGCGCGGTGTGCGGGACATACCGAGTCACCATATAAAAACTCTTGCGCTCTACTACAACATCTCCGCAGACTACCTTTTGGGACTTACGGACGAGCCGAGAAGAATCAAATGACCGCCGCACAGGCGGTTATTTTTTGCGTATGCCGATTGAAAAAATCCGATTGATATTCGCGCACTACAATAGTATCATTTGGTATTACACTGTTAATAATACCACCGTTTGATGTTAAAGTCAATAGTATCGTTTGATATTATGATAGGATTGTGACAGTATACAAAACGAAGGAGGCTTTTTCGTGAAACTGTCACAAAGAATACGGGCAATGCGTGAGGATCACGACCTGACCCAGACGGACATAGCAAAACTGCTCAACACCTCGCAGACGGTATATTCACGCTATGAGCGCGACGAACGAACTCTGCCGACCGAGATGCTTTATACTCTTGCGCTCTACTACAACATCTCCGCGGACTACCTTTTGGGGCTTACAGACGAGCCGAAAGCGTTGAAATAAAGTTTAACGCCGAGTGCGGATATCTCTATTGACTGCACTCGGGCGTTATTGTATAATCAACTAAAAATCTTAGGGGGAACAGATAAATGCTCACTATAAAAGACGGCGAGTTTAAAATGAACGGCGAGAGCTTTCGCATATATTCCGGCTCGATGCACTATTTCCGCATTATGCCCGAATATTGGGAGGACAGGCTCAAAAAGCTCAAGGCGGCGGGCTTTAACACGGTCGAAACCTATGTCTGCTGGAATATGCACGAGCCTAAAAAGGGCGAATTTGATTTCACGGGCAGATTTGACATCAGGCGATTCATCAAGACCGCCCAAAAGGTCGGACTCTATGCTATAGTCAGACCCGGCCCGTATATCTGCGCCGAATGGGACTTCGGCGGGCTGCCCGCTTGGCTGCTCAAGGACAGAAATATGCGCCTGCGCTGCGCCTATCCCGATTATTTGCAGCACGTTTCGGACTTCTATCACAGGCTGTTTGAGGAGATAGGCGACCTTCAGCAGAGCGAGGGCGGCAACATAATCGCCATGCAGGTCGAGAACGAATACGGCAGCTACGGCAACGACAAGGAGTATCTCAGATATATCGAAAAGCTCATGCTCGACTGCGGCGCAAAGGTCATGCTCTTCACCTCCGACGGCGACGACAACAGTATGCTCTCCGGCGGCACGCTCCCCGACCTGTTCAAGACGCTGAACTTCGGCTCGCGCACGGCCGTTATATTCAATGCCCTTGACAGATTCCACGAGACCGCGCCGAAGATGTGTACGGAGTTCTGGTGCGGCTGGTTTGACCACTGGGGCGAGGAGCACCACACCCGCGGCTCGGACAGCGTATCTGATGAGATAAAGGCTTTTCTCGATATCGACGCAAGCTTCAATTTCTATATGTTCCACGGCGGCACGAACTTCGGCTTCACAGCCGGAGCAAACTACTACGACGAATATCAGCCGACCGTCACAAGCTACGACTACTGCGCTCTGCTGACCGAATGGGGCGACTACACGCCCGCCTACCACGCGGTCAGAGAGCTTCTGCTCAAGGCGCAGAATCTGCCCGAAACCGAGCTTCCCGCCTCGCCCGAGCTTCAAAATATCGGAAAAGTGGCGCTCGGTGAGAGCACCTCGATTATGAGCAATCTCGACAATCTCGGCGAGCGCCGCCGCGTTCCCCTGCCCGAGAGCATGGAATATTTCGGTCAGAACAGCGGCATGATCTACTATGAAACGAAGCTTGAGCAGATATATAATCCGCACAGCCTGCGCGTTGCCCACGTCCACGACACGGCGTATGTCTACATCGACGGCGAGCCCAAGGCGAAAATAGACCGCCGCGACGAGAACAAAATAAAAGGCTACGACACCTTCGATTTTGACGGCTGCACGGACGGCTGCACCATAGGCGTATTGGTTGACGCGATGGGACGCGTAAACTACGGCGAGCACATCTACGACCGTAAGGGAATTGAAGCCATACGCTACGGCAACCAGAACCTCATGGGCTACGATGTCATCACACTCCCGCTCGACAACCCGGAGAAGATCGACTTTTCGCTCGCAGACAGCAGGTATCCCCTTTTCATGCGCGGTCACTTCAAAGCGCAGGGGCAAAATGACTGCTTTGTACATTTAGACGGCTTCAAAAAGGGCTTCGTCTACATAAACGGCTTCAACATCGGCCGCTATTGGGAGATAGGTCCGCAGCGCGCGCTCTACATCCCCGGAGTCCTGCTCAAGGACGAGAACGAGATAATCGTACTCGAGCTTGAAGGCTGCGAAAAGGCAGAGGTCGAGATAACCGCCGAGCCGGATTTGGGATAAGAAAAAAATATATAAAACACAAAACCCCGAGCTGTTTTCACAGTTCGGGGTTCATTTATGCTATGCTGTTTTTTTACTGCTTTGCGCCGTTATCGAACATCTCGAGAGCCTTGACGCTGATCGCGAAGCAGTTTGCAAGTCCTTCTTCGTTCATGTTGTCATAGGTATCTCTTCTGGTATGATAGTAGTCCTCAAGCTTATGATTGAGGCCGGTGACGCCGGTCGCTCTGAAGCCAGCCTGAGCGAAAGCCGCGGAGTCGGTAGCTCCGCCGAGAGGCGGAACCCAGCCCTTCTTGCAGGCAATGTCAAGCTCCTTGGCAGCCTCCATGAACAGGTCGGAAACGTCCTTGTCGGCCTTTACAGTACCGTTGAGGTCGCGGTAGTTGGTCATGAGGTAATTGGGATCGTGAATCGTATCATAGGAGAAGATGAAGGTCGGGACATCGTCGAACTCACCCTTATGAGCCTCGCACCATGCCTTTGCGCCGCGCAGACCCGCTTCCTCGGAGCCCGTGAGGATAACGCCGATTTCGGTATTCTCAAGCTCGATGCCCTCATCCTTGAGAGCCTTGAGGATAGCAATACCCATGTAGCAGCCGGAGAGGTTGTCGTTCGCGCCGTCAACAACGCGGTTCTCGTTCCACATCCAATAGAGACCGATAAGGAACGGGACAAACACAAGGCCTATAAGGCGAAGAAGTCCGAGAGTGTCGCCGGCATCGAACGGCGGAACACTAAGTCCGTTCTTTGCGACAAGTATTATAGAAACAACAAGATAATATACGGCGCCTATACCGCAGATAACCGCGTGACCCTCAAAGCCGACACCGCCGAGCTTATAGTTTACGGGCCACTCCCAGGCAGCGTCCGGATGGCCGTTGAAGAATATGCGGCGCTTGACCTCGCCCTTGCAGCTCTTGACTGCGGTGACGTTATGGCCGGTCTTTTCCGGGAAGCAGCGGTCGATAAGCTTCTTATACAGGCCGAACTCCATAAAGACGATGAACAGTCCGACAACGATAAGAATTATCGAGATGAGAGGATAAAAGAACGAAAGGGCAATTGCCGCGAGGACGAAGGTGATGGTGAAATAAATCCATCCGTAGAATGAGCCGGGGTTCTCCTTGAACGGCTCGACGTCGGCTCTCTCGCATCCGCACTCGTTTTTGAGCACGTCCGCCATGTACTCGCAGGCCTGATGCTCGCCCTTTGAACCGGGATCGCGCTTTTCGAAGCTCTTGCATATGTGAGTTATCTCGCTCACCATATACTCGGCAGCTTCTTTCTTCTTGTCAATTATCGACTGAAGATTCATTTTTTATTACCTCCTTGAAATATATAAGTCGAGCGGCCGCCCGAGGCTGCTGCACTTTTCGCGGCTGCCGCTCAAAACAGTCTTTTATCTGCGGGGACCGGTAAAGCCGTTCGCCTGCTGGAACTTGTCAATTTTGTCGATAACTCCGAGGACGACGTCGAAGCCGTTGCCGACGGTTTCAACATCGAAGCGCTCGGGCATATCGCGCCAGGTGTGATAATAATAGGTAAGGGTCGGATCCTGAGCCGCAAAGGTGACGGACTTGGCACCGGCCTTTGTCATCGGGGTGCTGTCGCAGCCGCCGACAGGGTTATGTATGCAGCCCTTGGTCTTGCTCTCTATTCCGAGCTCCGCAAAGGTATCCTTGAACATCGTTTCAAGATCCTTGTCGAAGCGGCAGAACTGCCAATCGTCCTTGACAACGACCTCGAAATAGTCCTTGTCGGCGACGGAGTCGATATTTATGTTCCAAACGTTGTCAAGAATCGGCTCGCCCTTATGCATACGGGTGAACGCGATGGAGCCGCGCAGACCCGCCTCCTCGGAGCCGCAGTTGAAGTCGATTATACGGCAGTTTTTGGGCATCTTCTCGGGATTCTCTTTGAAATACTTCGTAACGACATAGCTGAGAGCGCAGCCCGTTGCGTTATCCATAGCGCCGCGCGAAGCGTTGCGCGGATCGGGATCTGCCCACATGATAAGGAACGCACTGCCTATGGCGGTAACGAGGGGCATAAAGCGCATAGCGAACATGAAGTTCACAAATGCGGGCGAAGCAAAAGCCTCTACTGCCCAACCTGCGCCGAAATAATATCCGGTGTAGATAGTCGCAACGGCGACAGAAGTGCCGGCGAGGAAGAAGAAGCAAAGCGCACCGAAGCCGACCTTGGCGAAGGTAGCGATGAGGCCGAGCTTGGGCTTCGTATAGGCGTGCTCCGAATGACGCCAGTTCCAGCTGGTGTCGGTATGTCCGGAGAGGACAATGGTATAGTCATACTTGCCGTCCTCCGGGAGCAGCTCGCCGTAGGTGTTCTGCGATATCTCCTGCTTAAAGAACATATCGAACCATGTCTTATAAAGGAAAACGCTGCATACGAGCCAAACAATAACGGCTATCGACACGAGCGCCATTCCGTACCAGACCGAGGGGATACCCATTGCAATATATACAAGGGCGCTCAGCGCAAGGCCGACCCAGCCGGCATAGGGGATTCCGCCGATGGACGCACGCGGAGAGACCGCAAATTCTTCACGAATCGGCTCGATGCCTATCTCTCTGAGCTTATCGCCCATATAGGCCGCAAATTTTTTCTCATTGTCGGTACCCGGCAATCTTGAACCGATGTTCTTCGAGGCGTGATTGACTATGTCATACACCTCTTGAGCATACTTTCTGTGTTCTTCTTTCATAAAAAGCGACACTCCTTCCGTAAATGTGTCATAATTATACAATATTTCGGAGACGAAAAGCAATAGACATTAAATAGAATACAAAAATTTCTTTAAAATTTGTTAACAAATAAATTATTTCGGCGATTGGCGGGAATAATAGCAAATACAAGATAAAATATTCTCACAAGAAAGGATGAATGAAAACGGACAAGAATAAAAGAAAAAAGATTTCCGAGCGCGACTGCCCTGCCCCGAGCGCCGCTTCCGTAACGGGCGAGCCGGAGGACGTGTTTGACATGGTAAACAAATACGGCACGTACAACATTCAGCCCACCGCCCAGACCGAAAATTCCTTTCCGTATATTTCGCAGGGATTGCCTGAAAAAAGCAAAAATATTAAAAAGAATTAACTTCTTCTCCGCGGTATTAACCGCGGTTTTTTTGGTATAAAGCAACTTTTCTTGTTTGAAACGCTCAAAAATCGTTGACAGAATTTGTATAATCTATTAAAATATGAAAAGGAAGATATTATTGGGGGGAGTAGATAATATTGTTAAGAATCGCAGTATGCGAGGACAACATTCGCGAGCTTCGTGAAATCATGTCGCTCATTGAGGAGTACCCGCGCAAGTCGGCCTACGGGATAGAGGCTACCGCCTTTTCCGATTCCGAAGAATTGGCAAAACGGATAGACGAGTTTGATGTTTTTCTTCTCGATTACCTTATGCCGGGAATAGACGGGCTCGAGCTTTCAAAACGTATCAGAGAGAAATATATGACAACAAAAACCATTATATTCATCTCGCGGTATGACGACATCGTCTACGATGCATTTGAGGTTCACGCCCATCGCTATCTCATCAAGCCCGTTGAAAAAGAAAAGCTCTATCAGGCGCTCAACGAGCTCAATGTAGACGCATATGCGTTTCGCCGACTGCTTGTCAAGAACGGCGGAGAGTCAATGCTTATCGATATAGACAAGATATATTTTATCGAAGTCAAGCTCAAGAACACGCATATCCACTATGAAGAAAACGGCGAGGAGAGAGTTTTCGTATGCAGAAAATCGCTCAACAGCTTTGAGAGGGAGCTCTCCCCTTTCTGGTTTCAGCGCACACACCGCGCCTACCTGACGAACCTTGCGATGATAGAGTCGTTTGACAACAAGAACATATACATAAAAAATCTGGAGAGACGTCTCCCCATAGGACCAAACCACATTAACAGGATATCGAGCAGGCTCTTTCAGCTGACCCGGCAGCGCAGCGGAGGCGATGCGGGGAGGTCTGCGCTATGAATACATTCGCAGCGCTCTGTGCTCCGCTGAATCTTGTCAGCTGTGTGTGCTGTATACTACTTGTTTACACATTTTTGTATTCGGTCGGTTACGAACAGAAAACGAGAAAAATCCCGCTCACTGTTTTCTGTTTCGTCCTCGCTGTGCTCAGCTTCGCTCCGACATTTTTGCCGAAATACCTCGATGTGGCCGACACCGTTGACATGACATCGACTCTGTGCCACATCGTCTATCCCTATCTGATGTTCAAGTCGCGCAAAAAGACGGCCTTTTTATGGATAGGAATAGCCATGGTATCGAGCCTTGACTACCTGGCGTTCATATTAAACTATGCCATGAGGCTCGGCGTCATAGGTCAGCTGATAACCTGTATTGTCATATATCTAATTATATTCGCCGTCACCGCACTGATAGTCAGAAAGAACGGACGAGCAGACATCACGGAAGCCTTCGACAAATTCCCGCCTGTCGCAAGCCTGATGATATACGCGGCTTTTCTCGCCGCATATTACAGCGTCACGGTCTCGTTCAACGCGGAATACACAAAAGAGACCGCAAACTCGCTGACGATGTTTTCTTCGCTGCTTATCGTCGGCTGCATAGCGTATCTGGTAATAAAATATCTCACTGCCTCGCAGAAAAAACGCGCAACGGAAAAGCAGCTCGAGCTCGAGCTCAACCATTACAGCAACATGGTTGAAAAGAACCGTGATATGCGCGTGTTTCGCCATGATTTCAAGAACAATCTTATCTCCGTAAGAGCCCTGATAGTCGGCGGTCAATATAACGAAGCGGAAAAATACATAGACGAGCTCTACGGCAGACTCGACGCGACAAAGAATGCGTTTTCAACCGGAAACCATCTCGCGGACGCCATACTCGCCGAGAAAAATTCTGCGGCCGTTTCGCAGAAAACCGAAATAGATTTTGACGGAATCATACCGAGCGACGGTATAGACAACATCGACCTTTGCACAATCCTTGCAAATGCGCTCGACAACGCCCTTGAAGCGAGCAAGCCGATTGAAAATGCGATAATCAATGTGCGTGCCGCCGTAAATTCCGCGGTTTTCATGCTCACAGTCAGCAACCCCACCCTCCAACCTGTCGAGATAAAGAACAACCGTGTAAAGACAACTAAAGCAGACAGCGTAAACCACGGACTCGGCATCGGGAGCATAAAGAATGCGGCAAAAAAATATAACGGCGAAGTAAATCTCAAATATGAAGACGGACATTTCACTGTTGAAGTGATGATGATAATGAGAAAGGGTGCAAGAAAAAATGAAGGGTAAAATCAAAGTAAGGCTCAGGAGATTCTTGAGCATTGCTCTCGCGGCGCTTATTCTGGCAGGCTGCGCGGGGGCGGCTTTCGCCGACGGCTCGGACGCGAGCGGTACGCTGAACGGCGTTAACTGGGTATATACCGCCGCCGACAAGACGCTTGTTTTGAGCGGCAGCGGCACACTTGACGCAAGTTCTGACGCCTTCAGCACATCGGCTTGGAACGCCGAATATGTAAAGATCGGCGCAGATGTAGACATCAAAAGCGGTTTGGTATTTAATCACTTCAATTTTGTCAAGGCATTTGAAGTGGATGCGGACAGCAAATATCTCTGCAGCCCCGACAGCATGCTTATGAGCAAAGATCAGACCGTGCTGTTAAAATACCCGTCAAGGAATAATGAATTTTCGTTCTATACCATTCCGGATACCGTAAAGACCATTTCTTACGCTGCTTTTGAGTATGCCCCTCTCAAAACCGTATTTCTCAACGACGGTCTTGAGACTATTGAGGGCTTCGCGTTTTCAAACAGCAGCCTGCTTTATATCACAATACCCGGAACTGTTACTTCAATAGGACAGAGTGTTCTGGCACAATGCAGCTCTATTACAAAGGTAACTTTTGAAGAGGGCGTTACTGCAATACCGACGTCTGCCTTTGACAGATGCCGAAATCTCGAAACAGTCAATCTTCCCGATTCGCTGACGACCATAGGCGATATCGCATTCTGGGACTGCACCAAACTTAAATCCCTGAAGCTCCCGAAAAATCTTCGTGAATTCAAAGGCACTCCCGGAAGAAATATGGGCGGACTCAACATCGCTTTGACGGTCGATCCGGAGAACCAATATTTCAGCACGGATGAGCTCGGTGTGCTCTACAACAAGGACAAGACCCTGCTCTACTATTGCCCGAATCTCCCCTATACTTTCGACTACACGGTCAGATGCAACCTCAGCGAATATGCATTCAAGGGCTGCGAAAATCTCAGGAATGTTGACATCGCCTACGACCTGCATATCATCCCCGAAAATACATTTAACGGATGCACAAGCCTCGACACCGTGACTCTTCCCGCAACGCTCCAGCGAATCGACAGCACGGCGTTCAACTCATCGCTCAAGACCGTAAACTACCGCGGCACGGAGGAGCTCTGGAACCTTATATCCGTTTATAGCTCCGGCAACAACGCGCTTAAATCGGCAAATATTGTTTATAACTACAGCGAAGAGGAAGAGCCGGAGGAGATAACGCTCACATACGACAAGGATTCAAACACCGTGACCATAACGGGAAGCGGAACTTTGACTGTCAACGACCTGAACAAATGGAGCACAGCGGAAATAAACACCTACGGCCTCAAGGTCAAAATAGGCAAGGGCATCAACATAACGGACGGTCAGATATTCAACGACTGCTCGACGGCGTTCTACTACATGACATCTTTCGAGGTCGATTCCGGCAACCCGTATCTCAGCTCGCTCAACGGAATTCTCTACAACAAGGACAAGACAAAGCTCATCAGGTTCCCCGACAGGCACACAACGGCAAGTTACGACGTTGTCGAGTGCACGGTTGCATCGACGGTAAAAGAAATCGCGCCATATTCGTTCGCGAGCACGGGAGTCACCGATGTCAATCTCCCGAGCGGACTTGAAACCATCGGCGACCGCGCCTTTTACAACGCTACAAAGCTTGTTGACATCACTATCCCCGACTCCGTAAAGACAATAGGCACAGGCGCATTCAAAAATTGCAGCAAAATGACAAAAGCAACCCTGCCCGAGGGTCTTGAAACTATTCCTCAGGAATGCTTCTCGGGCTGCAAAAAACTCGAAAGCGTAACTATCCCCGATTCCGTCACAAGAATCGAAAAAGGCGCCTTTACGGGCTGTGCACTCAAGGAGATAAAGATATCTAAGAATCTGACAAATATCGTCGTCCCCGGCTATACCTTCGCAGGATGCCCCGCGGCGGTCACGGTAGACGCAGACAACCCGAGCTACAGCGCAGACAGTCTCGGTGCGCTCTATAACAAGGACAAATCGCTCCTGCTCCACTGCCCGAACTTTGAAAAGGCATTTACTTTCGACATAAGCTGCGGCATAGAGCAATATGCGTTCTCCAGCTGCTCGAACCTCACGGACGTGACCTTCTCCTTTGCAATCAAAAAAATCCCGTTCGGCGCGTTCAGGAATTGCAGCTCGCTCAAAATAACCACCGTTCCCGACACGGTCAGGATGATAGATTCTGTGGCATTCTCAGGCTGCGCCATGACAAACTTCTATCTCCCCGACTCTGTCGAATACTTGGGAGACAGCGTTTTTGAGCGCACACCGCTGACACATTTTGAGTTCAACGACAAAATAGATACCTTTAAGGACATATTCCCGATATGCAAAAATCTCAGGACGGTCGTTCTCGGTAAGGGCATAAAGAAAATAGAGTCCGGTGCGCTCGGCGGCACGAGCAAGATAGACACGATATACTACCGCGGCAGCAAAAGCGACTGGGAAAAGATAAACGTCACCGACGTTGCCTCGGCGCTCAAAAATATCAAGATTGTCTATAACTACGGCCAGACGAGCGGCGTTTGCGGAGATAACCTCACATGGAGCCTGCAGCCCGACCTCTTCCAGATAACTGTCGAGGGCAGCGGCGATATGTATTCCTACGACAACGCTGAGGACTTCGCCTGGAGCAGCACCGCAGACGATGTCACGGGCGTTGTAATCGGCAACGGCGTCACCTCCGTAGGCAAGAATGCGTTCAACAGCTTCCCCCATCTCAACGAGGTACTGCTCGGAAGCACCGTTGCAAGAATCGACTCTCTCGCATTCGCAAACTGCGGCGACCTTATGACAGTTGCGATAACAACGGAGGGTGACACGGAAATAGAGTACGATGCGTTTGACGGTCACAACGAAAAATTCCTGCTCATATGCGACGAGAAGAACACCGCCGCGCAGGCTTTCGCCCTTGATAATGAGATGCCGCTTGTGACAGTAAGCTACGACGAGGAGAAGAAGGTCATAAACTTCAAGGGCACGCTCACCGTCTTTGAGAGCGTTGCCGGAAGATACCTCGCCTACTACGCGTCGAGATACCCCGATGCCATGTATCTCCACTTCGACGTTCTGACCTTCGACGGAATCAAGACGGCAGACTCGACGGACGGCAAGAGATTCGAGTGCGTCGATCCCGACTCCGAATATCTCACCTTCAAGGACATCTATGTGAAGATAAGCGTTATGAAGGACGGCGAGGAAAAGGACGTCACCTTCGGCGAAATGCTTGAAAGATACGAAAACGGCGACTACGACGCTTTCTATGCCGAAATAGAGAACGACAACGGCACGGACAAATCGCTCGTTGTCAAGGCTTTCCAGGCAATCTTCAAGCCGATTCTTAAAATCACGTCATCTATAATTAATTTTATAAAGAAGCTGTTTAAATAACACAGACGAGCCGCTCTGCAAAACTCGCAGGGCGGCTCTTTTTGCGTTTCGTTCGCGCTTATTATTGATTTTCTTCCCTCGAAATGATATTATCAAGGGCAACAGATTTTTGGAGTCGAGTTTTGTGTTTATTCTGACGCTCGGCAGCACCGACCCGTTTTTCAATCTGTCGACGGAGGAATATCTGCTCCGCGAAAAAATCGAGGATTTTTTCCTGCTTTGGAGAAATGAGCCGTGCATTGTAATCGGTAAGAATCAGGTCGCCGCGGACGAAATAAACCCCGATTATGTCTCGGCCCGCTCCCTGCCCGTTGTCAGGCGTATGACCGGCGGCGGGGCAGTTTATCACGACGCGGGCAACCTCAATTTTTCGTTCATTCAAAACGGCGAGCCGAACAGAGCAAAGCTATGCAGACCTGTTATCGAGGTTCTTCGCTCCCTCGGCGTTGAAGCGGAGCTTTCCGGGCGAAATGATATCACAGTCGACGGCAGAAAAGTTTCCGGCACCGCTATGTGCTCGCACGGCGGTAGATCGCTTTTTCACGGAACGCTGCTGATAAATTCCGACCTCGACGCCCTGTCCGAAGCGCTGAGAGCGGACGGGGAAAAGCTTGCGGGACACGGGGTAAAATCAGTAAGAAGCCGCGTGGCAAACATCTCTGAATTCACTGAAAAACCGCTCCGCGCAGAGAATGTCGGTGCTATTCTCGCCCGTTATATGACGGAGCGCGGCGGCGAAAAATACGAGCTTAACGAAAATGAGATAAGCGCCGTTTCGGCAATTCGGAACAGCAAATATACCGCCGACTCGTCGAGCTGCGGGGCTGAGTATCCCGAGCAGTCGGAGCGCGTGCGTCTCAGGTGCGGGACGGTCTGCATAAAGAAGAAAACCGCCTGCGGGAGAATAGAGGATATCCGCATTTTCGGCGACTTTATGAATATCGGAGACGTATCGGAGATTGAGAAGCGTCTTAAAGGAATCGAGCTTCGGCGCGGGGCGATAACATCGGCGCTCGAATCGGTTCAAACGGAAAAATATATCCCCGGGCTGACAGCCGGGGAGCTTGCGGACATCATAACAAAAAGCGAGTGATACACATGAAGAGACTCAAAAGAACGGCCGCCATACACGATATATCGGGCTTCGGCAAGTGCTCGCTGACAGTCGCGCTGCCGATAATCTCCGCTATGGGCATTGAAGTGGCGGCCATACCCACGGCCGTGCTCTCTACGCAGACGGGCGGGCTCGAGGGCTTCACCTACCGCGACCTCACGGCAGATATGCGCCCGATAGCGGCACACTGGAAAAAGCTCGGAATAAAATTTGACGCGATATACAGCGGCTTTCTCGGCTCTGTTGAACAGATAGACATAGTGACGGATTTCATCGATGACTTCAAAGAGAAAAACACCGTTGTGCTTGTCGACCCCGCCATGGCGGACGGCGGCAGTATGTACTCGGTGTTCAACATGGACTTTGCAAGGCAGATGACGCGCCTTTGCGCAAAGGCGGACATAATCGTTCCGAATTTTACGGAGGCCGCGTTCATGCTCGGCGAGGAATATCGACCCGCCCCATACACAAAGGAATTTGTCGAATCGACGCTCAAAAGGCTCTCCGAGCTCGGGCCGTCAAAGGTGGTTCTAACAGGCGTTGCATTCGACAAAAAGCAGGTCGGCTCGGCTACCTACGACCGCCTGACGGGTAAAATAAGCTATGCGCTTTCGGACACGGTGGACGGATATTTTCACGGCACGGGTGACGTATTTGCGAGCGCTCTGCTCGGCGCGTACCTGAACGGACTCACCCTCGCCGAGAGCGCACGGATAGCCGTTGACTACACCCACGGCTGCATAGAGAGGACAAAGGAAGCCGGAACCGACCTTCGCTACGGCGTTGACTTTGAGCACGGAATCCCTGACCTGCTTCGGCAGACGGGAATAATATAAATATAAAGAGGAGAGGACTAAATGAGCTACGCAGACGAAGTATTTATCGCAAACTGCAAGGATATACTCGAAAACGGCACTTGGGACACAGACTACAACGTTCGCCCGCACTGGGAGGACGGCACGAGCGCGCATACGATAAAGAAATTCGGCATTGTCAACCGCTACGACCTTTCAAAGGAGTTCCCCGCGATGACGCTGAGAAAGACCTTCATCAAGAGCGCAACGGACGAGCTGCTTTGGATATGGCAGAAGAAATCGAACAACGTCAACGACTTCAACGGCCATGTCTGGGACTCCTGGGCGGACGAAAGCGGCAGCATAGGAAAGGCATACGGCTATCAGCTCGGAGTCAAGCACCACTACCCCGAGGGCGAGTTTGATCAGGTTGACCGAGTTCTCTATGACCTCAAGCACAACCCGCTCAGCCGCCGCATTCTGACTAATATATATGTCCACGCTGATCTGAGCGAGATGCACCTCTACCCCTGCGCATACAGCATGACCTTCAACGTCACGGGCAAGAAGCTCAACGCCATTCTCAACCAGCGCTCGCAGGATATGCTCACGGCGAACAGCTGGAACGTCTGCCAATATGCGACGCTCGTTCACATGATAGCGCAGGTGTCGGGGCTTGAGCCGGGCGAGTTCGTCCATGTCATAGCCGACGCGCACATATACGACAGGCACGTTCCGATAGTCGAGGAGCTTATAAAGCGCGAGCCATACGACGCGCCGAAGTTTATACTCGACAAGTCGATAACCGACTTCTACAAATTCACGCCCGACAGCGTGCATTTTGAGGACTACAAGTATCACGAATTCACCGAAAAAATACCCGTTGCGATATAAGGAGCCAAGATGAAAGCAATAGTTTGCGCCGACATAAATTGGGGCATAGGAAAGGGCGCGGGAATGCTCTTCCATATCCCCGCCGACCTGAAATTTTTCAAAGAAAAGACCATGGGCGGCACCGTCATAATGGGGCGCACGACATTTCTCTCCCTGCCGGGGCCGAAGGCTCTGCCGGGCAGAAAGAACATCGTGCTGACGCGAAGCGACGGCTGGAGCGCCGAAAATGTTACGGTGTGCCGCAGCACAGATGAGCTTGCGGACATAATAAGCAGCGACGAAAAAGTGTTTCTTATAGGCGGCGAGGCAGTCTACGGTGAGCTCATAGACGCCTGCGACGAGGCGTTTGTAACGCGCGTCAACGCGGACGGGGGCGCAGAAAAGTTCTTCCCCGACCTCGACGCCCGCGCAGGCTGGAGGCTCGTCGAGCGCTCCGCCGCGCAGGAGAGCAACGGATGCGTTTTCACGTTTGACAGATATGTAAAGAAATAAGCTATACGAAACGGGATTGACGGACTGACCGCCAATCCCGTTTTTTTGTTTTATTCGGTCGGGTCGGACTTTTTTCGGTTCTTTAATCAAAGATTTATTTTTGCGCTATCGCCGTTCTTGCCGCAATATGCACAAACAAAGCGCCCGACATTTGGAAATATTGACGAGAGAAAAATAAAGTTTTTCCGTTGACAAACGCCGAAAAGGATGATAATATACAACTGAGCTATTTGAGATAGCTCAGTTAGCTAACTTTTTAATACGGAGGACAAATCGTGATTATACTCGATTTCCACTCAAAAACACCTATCTACGAACAGATCGAGGAGCAGGTGATGCTCATGGTCAGGCGCGGCGTGTACAAGCCGCACGACCGTCTGCCCTCCACCCGCTCTTTAGCTTCCGAGCTCAAGCTCAACGTGAACACCGTAAAGCGCGCGTTTCAGGAGCTTGAGGCAAAGGGCGTGACCTATTCCCAACCCGGGCGCGGAGTCTTTATCAGCGAAAACGCGGCGGACAACAGCCGCGTGCGCGAGCAGGCTCTTTCGGCGCTCTCGGCCGCTCTGCGCTCGGCGAAGGCAAACGGGCTGAGCGAAGCGGATATTGAGGAGCTTCTAAAGCAGGTCTACGCCGAAAACAAATGAAAGGAGCAAAGAGGCAAACGCCATGATTGAATTCAGAAACGTCACCAAAAGCTACGGCGATTTTACCGCCGTTGAGGACATATCCTTCTCCGCCTGTGACTCGTCCGTCTGCGGTCTGATAGGCTACAACGGCGCGGGCAAGACAACGCTTATAAAATGCGCCGCAGGGCTCTATAAGCCGGACTCCGGCAAGGTGCTTATAGACGGCGAATCCACCTACAATTCCGATGAGGTGCGCTCACGGCTGTTCTTCGTGCCGGACGATCTCTTCTTCCCCGTCGGCTCGACCCCGAACAGCGCGGCTCGCTTCTACA
>ERZ856578.3488-NODE-3488-length-23432-cov-25.991437_pt1 | contig 23432 bp, 22 predicted proteins | sample MGYA00514384_ERZ856578 | MGnify/ENA primary metagenome ERZ856578 (study PRJEB29103, sample SAMN06111958) | human gut metagenome | biome: human gut; feature: ankylosing spondylitis patient; material: healthy_person | host: Homo sapiens | place: China:Hangzhou... | reverse complement strand
GATATAGGGCTCCATATCGTCCACCTTATAGGCCACATGGGGCTGCTTGGAGAGGATCTCCGGAAAACGGGTCCCCTCTTTCTTAATTAGCCCTATGATCAGTTGTGGTATCCTGTTCGTGGGAGGTGCAGATATGGCTAAATTCATCGTAGAATGTTCCAGCCCGGAGGCGGAAGTTCTGCTGAAGAAACGGCCGGATATTTCCGCATTCGTGAAAAGACTGCGGAGGCTGGCGGAAGAAAACCCGGACGCAACATGGCTGATTATGACCGGAAATCGCTTTCAGATCAAGCGCAAGCTGCTTGAAAATATCATTGATTCCCTGGGATGTTATCCAATCGCAGAGTTGTATTGAGCCGAGATCACGGCAAATAGGTATTGTGCATCTTCAAGGTGCATTCTCTGTCTTTTGCCCGCGCGCTACCCTCTCCCGCGGCCGCCCCTCCCAGCTTCGGATCACGAAGCGGCGGCAGCCCTCGGCTCCGCGGGCCTCACCATCCCGCGGTCAGTCAAAATTTTGAAAGTAATAGGCCGTATGTTTCCCCTCCGGTCGGATATCCGTAAGCACTCCGTTATAGTGCCTTAAATAAACCGGCTGAAAGGGATGGCTCCGGCACGCCTCTTCCCTGAGCTCCACACCCAGCCCCGGCCGGTTGGGCACATGGATCTTCCCGGCGCGGAACTCCACCATTTCGTCCGTCAGCTCCCTGCGCCATGACACATCCGTGAGCATGATCTCCAGAATCGCATAGTTGATTGTGGCGCCGGCCAGTTGAAGGCAAGCTGCATTCGCTACCGGACCGCTCGGGTTATGCGGCGCCACACTGACATAATAGGGCTCTGCCATCGCCGCCATTTTCTTTACCGCCAAAATCCCGCCGCAGTGGCTCGGGTCCGGCTGAAAAAAATCCGCACATCCCTTCTGGAGGAATTCCCGGCAGGCGGCCAAGGAATAGATCCGTTCCCCGGCCGCAATCGGGACCGGCGAGCGGCGGTGGACCTCGGCCAGGGCGTCCAGATTGTCTGGCGGAACCGGCTCCTCAAAAAACATGGGGCCGTACGGCGCAAGCGCCCTGGCCATGCGCGTTGCCGTTTCCACGTTCAGCCGCCCATGTCCCTCTATCAGGAGCTCCACATCTCCTCCTACCGCGTCCCGTACAGCCGCCACACAGTCTATGCTCTCGGCAAATTCGCGGCGTTCCAGCGTCAAATAGGCCGAGCCAAAGGGATCCCATTTCAACGCACGGACCCCCTTCTCCACCGCGGCCCTGGCCTTTGCCGCGAATTCCTCCGGCTTCCTGGCCCCCGCAAACCAGCCGTTTGCATACAGCTCGATTTCCTCCCGTACGGGACCTCCCAAAAGGGCATGGACCGGCGCACCATAGTATTTTCCCGTGATATCCCACATGGCCATCTCCACCGCGCTGATGGCGCTCATCAATACCGGGCCTGTCCTCCAGTAGGAGTCCCGGTACATGTGGAAAACGTGCTCCTCAATTCGGCGGGGGTCCGTTCCCAAAAGATAACCTTTCAGGTCTTCCACCGCTCCCAACAGAGCATGCTCTTTGTATTCAAGAGTCCCTTCTCCCACACCGGTGATTCCCTCGTCCGTATAAAGCTTGACAAAAACAAAATTTGTGCGGTAGGCATTTGCTACAAAGGTCTTGATCTCCGTGATTTTCAATGTTTTATCCTCCTTTTTCCTCGGCGGCGGGAGCATACCTCCCTGGCCCGCCGGACTTGACGGCGCTGTGCAATGCCGATACAATGGGGTTGCCACGCATCTTTTGCTGTACAAAATGAAAAGCAATCCGGGTGCCAACTTTTCTCCTAAGCCTGTGGGAGGGATACCGTGAAACGCATCGCCATCATCAGCAACATCCCCATTACGGCCGACAACCATAAGGCCACTCTGGAGAGCCTCTTCAAGCATGTCTCTATCAAAGTGGTCACGATTTCCGAGTGGCATGGCGGCAGGATCGAAGCCGACGTGGCTCTGGTTACCGCGCTGGATCTGGTCCCTTACGCGCAGAAATATCTCAATCCGGAATGTACCATCGTCCAGAGCGCCTATACCCTGGAAAAATTCCAGTTGAGGACCATCCAGGAGCTGGAGCGTTCCGGCCCCATCGTAGTGGCCCACGAGTCTCCCCGGGCCGCGCTGGCCCGCTACACCCTGCTCCAGAGGCTGGGAATTCCCGCCGAACGGATGCGGGTATGGTATCCGGGCCTGGAGGAGCGGGCCCTTTCCGGACACATTGTGCTTTTTGGAGACATGAATCTTCCGCATGGATATACGGAGAATCTTCGCATCAGAGGGCGCATGCTCAGCGTGACCACCGTGTTTGAGATCGCCCTTGGCCTTGGTGTCCAGGACATCACCTCCACCCAAGGCTTTATCGATTATTTTCAGCAGGTATGCACGCAGTTCCGCCCATCTATCAACGACTTGTCCGTCAGTGAATTCAACGCCGTCATTGGGAATGAGCCCCCACAGCGCGGCCTTCTGGCCTTCACCGGCGATCTGCATATTTTCTACTGCGATTCCTACGTGGCCTCTCTTATTCAAAGGTCCCCCCAATCGCTCATCGGCCAGCCGCTGTTTGACGCCTTCCCCTTTCTGCGCTCCTGCCAGATCCACCGCGGGAACGAGACCCAGGAGCAGTTGGTGGCCTATGACGGGAAGACATACGCCGTCAAGCTCAACCTTGTGCTGCAGACCGGTCGTGAAACAGGCTACCTGCAAATCTCGGATTACTGGGCTGAGGAGCAGCGGCAGGGGAAGCTGCGCCGTCAGGTGACGGGGAGCAAATCCACTGCGAAGTACACCTTTCAGGATATCGTCGGCAGCAGCAAAAAGCTGGCGGAGTGCAAGGCCATTGCCCAGCGCATGGCCCGCTCCAACTCCAACATTCTGATTACAGGCGCCACCGGCGTTGGCAAGGAGCTGTTTGCCCAATCCATTCACAACGCCTCCGCGCGAAAGAACCAGCCCTTTATCGCCGTCAACTGCGGTGCGCTGGTGGAGAGCTTGCTGGAGAGCGAGCTGTTCGGATATGAAAAGGGCGCCTTTACAGGCGCCAACAAGAACGGAAAGCAGGGCCTTTTTGAGTTGGCCCACAAAGGCACCCTTTTCCTGGATGAGATCGGTGAGATGCCCCTCCACCTTCAGGTCCGGCTTCTCCGGGTCCTCCAGGAAAAAGAAGTGGTCCGCGTGGGAGGCGATCTGGTCATCCCCGTGGATGTGCGCGTGATCGCCGCCACCAACCAGGACATTCCGCAGATGATCCGCAGCAAGGAGTTCCGGAGCGATCTTTTTTATCGGCTCAATGTCCTGCCGCTCTATATCCCGCCGCTGGCAGAGCGCAAGGAGGATATCCCTCTGCTCATCGCCTCCTTTCAGCAGCGCCTGAAGGTCAGCTTCACCCTCTCCTCCGCTGCAAGGCACCAAATTTTGTCCTACTCCTTTCCCGGCAATATCCGCGAACTGCGCAACTGTATTGAGTACCTCTCCAATCTGGGGCTGAAGGAGATCCAGGTATCCGATCTGCCGCCGTACATTTTGGACAACGCCCCTCAGGAGGACCACATAAGCGGAGCGGCCAGGCAGGATGCCGCCTCTGTTCCTGCGGAGGCGGCGGAACGCTTGCGGATTCACTCCGTTCTGGAGGCGGTCTCCATAATCAATTCTACGGGCATAGGGGCTGGACGGCGGAGCATCCGTACCTATCTGCTTAATCAGAGCCAATTTTGTTCCGAGAGCTGTATTCGGAGAACGCTAGAATATTTGTCCTGTCAAAATTTTATTCAGATGGAACGTGGCCGCGGTGGCGTCCATCTTACACCCCGTGGAGAGGCATTTTTAAAGCAAATTTGATTCTCTGTGCGATCAGTGCCGTGTCCCTTTTACCCCTTTTTAAATATAAAAGGGGTAAAAGGGACACGGCGCTATTGTCATTTTCAGACTGCCCTACACTTTCCAAGGCGGCATAGCCACCGGAAAATCTCCGTCCGCATATTATTTTTTAGGATTCCTCGAAAAAGGGCACATATTGGCATCTAACTTGCTGGTTCTAAATTTGACTTGACTCCATCACCTAGATCACGGTGTTTCACGGCAAAGCAGATTGATACCGTACGATTCCAGATGGAAGGAGGGACATCCACTGCCGTGTGAACTCCGCCGTTCCCTTGCTGAGAAAGCATCTGTCTATCGCCCATTTACAAGAAAAAGGAGAGAATAAACTTGAAAATGAACATGCGAAAGTCCCTTACTCTGGTTCTGGCCGGCGCCATATCCCTTACTCTGCTGGCCGGCTGTGGCGGCGGAGGTTCCCCCTCCGAGACGATTTCTTCCGGCTCCACGGCCCCCATCCAGAAGGATTCCGCCATTTTGGCCACCAGCGGGGAGCCCACCCGTTTTTTCCCCTGCGGTGCCGACGGTTCCAACGGCAACGACTATCTGGTCCTCAACAACATCTATGATACATTGGTCTTTCTGGACGCGGACGGAACCATTCAGCCCTGTCTGGCCAGAGAGTGGAGCGTCTCTGAGGACGGCCTCTGCTATACCTTCCATCTCCAGGAGGGCGTCACCTTCCACGACGGCACCCCGTTGACCGCCGAGGATGTGGTTTTTACCTATGATCTCTCCGTGCAGAATTCCACCGGCAAGGCCCTCATCATCAACTATGATCGCGCCGAGGCTGTGGATGATAGCACCGTAAATATCTACCTCACCGCGCCTTACGCGGCCTTCCTGAACGGCTGCGCCTCCCGGGCCGGCGGCATCATCAGCAAGGCCTACTATGAGCAGGCGGGCGAGGACGGCTACCAGTCCGCCCCCATCGGTACTGGACCCTACAAGTTTGTCTCCGCTGTCAGCGGAGACACCATTACCCTGGAGGCCTACGAGGGCTATTGGCGCGAGCCTGCCGCCATCAAGACCATCTATATCAAGACAATGACCGACGCCAGCACTCAGATCATCGCCCTGGAAAACGGCGATATTGACGCCATCCGTTCCCCCTCCATCAGCAGTTGCCTGAACCTAAATGAGGCCTCCGGCGCCACTTGGGCCAGCGCGGACTCCGCCGGCCGTGTGACCATGTATATCAGCGCCAACAGCGGCCAGCCCGGTGAAAACGCCGATTTCCGCAAGGCCGTTCAATCCGCTGTCAACAAAGAGGACGTGGTACAGGGCGCCACAGAGGGCTACGCCACAATCATTGACATCGACATGTGCCCCTCCTACTCCGGCCACCCCTCAGGCTATCAGGTGGTAGAGCAGGATGTGGAAAAGGCCAAGGAATTCCTGGCCTCCTCCGGCTATAACAACGAGGAGTTCCAGATCATTGTGGAGGCCGGCACCGTCAGCGACACCACCGCTCAGATCATCCAGGCCCAACTGATGGAGATCGGTATCAACTGTACCATCAACGCGGTGGATACTCCCACCTTCAATGACCTCTGGTATGCCGGCACCTTCGGCGCCATGATCCGCAACACCAGCAGCTCTCTGCTGGACGCTGACGGCTTCCTAAACTACTTCATGGCTACCGAGGCCAACTATGCCCAGACGCTCAACAACCAGTATCCCCGCACCCAGGAGATCTACGATCTGGGCATGGAGGCCCGGGAAGCCCAGGGCGATGCGCGCAAGGAACTCTATCTCCAGATGGTGGACATCTGCACGGAGGAGGCCTACGAGGTGCCTCTGTTCTCCAATCCCAGCACCATGGCCTACCGCTCCGCACTCCAGGGCATGAAGGTCTATCCTCTGGGCGTGGTCTATTTCTACGATTGGTCCTGGTAAGTCTTTCGGGGCATGGCCCCGCAAAGACTGAGCAAGCATAGCTGAGAGGCCGCTTCCGGGCACGGCGATGTGCCCGGAAACGGCCCTTATTCCGGGAGGGAAAAACTTGCTGAAATATATCATAAAGCGTCTGCTGCTTCTGATCCCAGTGGTATTTGGAATCACGTTTATCATCTTTGTGGTACTGAACCTCGCTCCAGGCGACCCCGCCGCCATGATACTGGGCCAGGACGCCACCGCCGAGGCACTGGCCGCCAAACGAGCCGAGATGGGGCTCGACCAACCGATCGTCATCCAGTACATCCGCTATATTGCCGGCGTTCTCCGCGGCGACTTCGGAACCTCCTGGCTGAGCGGCTATGAGGTGCTCCCCGAGTTTCTCCACCGCATCCCCTACACCATCTTGCTGGGCTCCCTTTCCATGTTCGTCGCCGTTATCATCGGGATTCCCCTGGGAATCATCGCCGCCATCCGCCAGTATCACTTTGTGGACTATGCCTCCCTGGCCCTGGCGCTGATCCTCTTCTCCCTGCCCTCTTTCTGGTTTGCCATGATGGGGCAGATCCTGTTCTGCCTGACGCTGGGATGGCTGCCCGCCGCCGGCGTTGGCTCCTTGGCACATTTTATCCTGCCTTCCATCACACTGGGTGCCAATATTCTGGCCTCACAGCTCCGAATGACGCGCACCAGTATGTTGGATGTCATCAAACAGGACTACATCCGCACTGCCCGCGCCAAGGGCGCCGATGAGCGCCGGGTCGTCGCGCACCACGTGCTCCGCAACGGCATGCTGCCAGTCGTCACACAGGTTGGCATCTCCTTTGCTTCCTGCATGGGGGGCTCCGTCATTACAGAGACCGTCTTCTCCATTCCGGGCATCGGCTCTCTGCTCATCAACGCAGTCAAGGGCCGGGATATTCCGGTGGTGATGGGCACGTTAATTTTTATTGCTATCTTCGTGGGTATCGTGAATCTGATCGTGGATGTCATTTATGCCCTGATCGACCCCCGCGTCAAGCTTACCGCATAGAGGAGGTTTTGATATGAAACATCATACGGATAAGACCCCCTCTGTGCGGCCTGTAAGCGGACGCAGCGTCTGGGGCATGGTCTGGTTTCGCTTTCGAAAAAACAAGTTAGCCATGGCAGGGCTTTTCCTGCTCCTGCTCATGATGCTCGCCATCCTGGCCGCTCCCCTGTACGTCCCTTACGAACAGGTGGTCAAGCAGAATATTGTGGACAAATTCACCCCGCCTTGTGCGGAGTATTGGTTCGGCACCGACCAGTTCGGCCGCGACCTCTTTGCCCGGATCGTCTACGGCGGGCGTATCTCGCTGTTTATGGGCCTTGCCGTGGTGGCGATCTCCTTTGTGGCTGGCTGTGCGCTGGGAGGCGCGGCGGGGTATTTCGGCGGCAAGGTCGACTCCGTCATCATGCGCATCGTAGACATGTTCATGGCGATCCCCGCCATGCTGCTGTCCATGGCCGTGGTGGCCGCGCTGGGCACCGGCGTGGACAAGCTGCTGGTCGCCCTGTCTATCTCTCAGATCCCTCGCTTCACCCGCGTGGTGCGCTCGTCCATCATGACGCTGCGCAATCAGGAGTTTGTCGAGGCCGCCAAGTGCTGCGGCACCAGTTCCGCGCGCATCATTCTCAAACATATTCTGCCCAACGGCATGGGACCGGTTATCGTATCAGCCACCCTAACCCTGGGGCAGGTCATCCTCAGCATCGCATCCCTCGGCTTCCTGGGCATCGGCGTCTCCTCCCCCACGCCGGAGTGGGGCACCATTCTCTCAGAGAACAAGGTGCACATCCGTTATTATCCCTACTTGGGCCTAATTCCGGGCATTTGTATCGCGCTGGCGGTTATGGCCGTCAATTTCATCGGTGACGGACTCCGCGACGCGCTGGATCCCAGAACCAAGAATTAAGGGGGTGTCTCGACTATGGATAACGCACTGCAAAACAGCGCCGGTGGGGATATCCTACTGGAAATCAAGAATCTTTACGCGCAGTACAATACAGACGACGCGGTGGTCCACGCCCTTAACGGCTTTCATCTGACCCTGCACCGCGGCGAGAAGTTAGGGCTGGTAGGCGAGACCGGCGCCGGAAAGACCACAATGGCTCTGTCCATTCTGCGGCTCCTGCCGCCCCGGGTAGGACAGATCACCCATGGCAGCATTCTCTATGACGGAACGGACATTCTTCACGCGTCTCCCAAAGAAATGCTGGGGCTGCGGGGCGAGCGTATTTCGATGATTTTCCAGGATCCTATGACCAGCCTGAATCCGGTCTCCACCGTAGGCGATCAGATCCTGGAGGTCCTCAATCTCCACTTTCCGGATATGACCAAAGAAGAGAAGGACCGCCGGGTGGACGAGATGATGCAGATGGTCGGGATTCCCGCGGCACGGAAGCATGAATATCCCCACCAGTTCTCCGGTGGAATGAAGCAGCGGATCGTCATCGCCATGGCCTTGGTGGCCGAGCCCGAGCTCCTGCTGGCAGATGAACCCACCACCGCATTGGATGTCACCATACAGGCCCAGATCCTGGAGCTCATGAAGCAGCTCAAGGAGAAGTTCAATTCGGCCATGATCCTCATCACCCACGACCTGGGCGTGGTGGCTGAGTTCTGTGACAATGTGGCCATTGTCTATGCTGGAGAGGTCATTGAGTACGGCAGCGTGGAAGAGATCTACGCCCGTCGTAAGAACCACCCGTACACGGCCGGACTTTTTAACTGCATCCCCGATCTTTACACCACCACCCCCCGTCTGGACCCCATCCCCGGGTTTATGGCCGACCCCACCGACCTGCCTGAGGGCTGCAAGTTCGCCCCTCGCTGTCCGCACTGCATGGACTGCTGTGCCAGTGAGGCTCCGGAGATGTACTATATGGGCGGACACGGAATCAAATGTCACCTGTTCAGAGAGGAGGGGACGCACAATGCCGATACCACTGATTGAAGCGAAAAACCTGAAAAAATACTTTAAAACTCCCGCCGGTATCCTCCATGCCGTCGACGACGTCAGCTTCCGGATCAACGCGGGAGAGACCCTGGGCGTGGTGGGAGAGTCCGGCTGCGGCAAATCCACCCTCGGCCGGACCATCCTGCGCCTGCTGGAGGCAACCAGCGGAGAGGTGCTCTATAACGGGGAAAACATCCTCTCCTATCCCAGGCCCCAGATGAAGCAGGTCCGCCTTAATATGCAGATGATCTTTCAGGACCCTTTCACCTCGCTGAATCCCCGTCTGTCCATCAGCAGCATCATCGCCGAACCGATCAGGGTCTGCGGCACCATCAAAAGCAAGCAGGGGGTTCGGGACAAGGTGTGCGAACTCATGGAGGTATGTGGCCTGCCCGACCGCTATGTGAACACCTATCCCCATGAGCTGGACGGCGGGCGGCGGCAGCGAGTAGGGCTGGCCCGTGCACTGGCAGTTGATCCGAAGTTCATCGTCTGTGACGAGCCCGTATCCGCCCTTGATGTCTCCATTCAGGCACAGATCCTCAACCTGCTGATGGATCTGCAGGATAAACAGGGCCTGTCCTATATGTTCATCACCCACGATCTGTGTGTGGTGCGGCATATCAGTACCAATATCATGGTGATGTATATGGGCAAAGTGGTGGAGTACGCACCCAAAGAGGAGCTTTTTCTCCATCAGGCCCACCCCTATACCCAGGCACTGCTCTCCGCCATCCCCACCACCGATCTCAACCGCCGGAACCGAAAGCGCCACGCTCTGGCCGGAGAGGTCGCCAATCCCATTAACCCGGCGCCGGGATGTCGCTTCGCCCCCCGCTGCCCCTATGCCTGTGAGCGGTGCAAGGAGCCGCAGGCGCTCCGGGAGGTCTCCCCCGGACACTACGCAGCCTGCGTTCTGTGCCAGGAGTAAACTGATAAGGAGGAATTCCTACGGATATTTATGAGAGAATGAGATCACTTGGGATCACACTTCCCAAGGCTCCCACCCCCGTCGGTCTTTTCGTCCCCGTCAACCAGGTGGACCACATGCTCTACGCCTCCGGCCAGGGCAGCTTTTTCGGCGAACACAGAATCGAGGGCAAGGTGGGCAGGGACGTCACACTGGAGGACGCCCGGCTGGGCGCCCGCTACTGTATGCTCAACACCCTGGCCGTGCTGGAAGAATACCTGGGAGATTTGAACCGCATCCAGCGGGTGGTGAAGCTGCTGGCCTTTGTCTCCAGCGACGACGGCTTCTATCAGCAGCCCGCCGTTGTCAACGGCGCATCCCAGCTCCTTCTGGACCTGTGGGGAGAGCAGGGCCGCCACGCCCGCTCCGCCATCGCCGTCAACACCCTCCCCTCCAATCTCAGCGTGGAAATCGAAGCGATCTTCACGCTCAAGTAAAGCCGGGATACCGGAATTTAACGTTCGGGAGGAAACCTCTATCATGTCTTCTACAAAAGGAAATGCTCTTTGTTTCCGCTGCGACTCCTGCGGCGCTGAGATCGACCTGCGTGAACCGGTCAACCTGTGTCCCCGCTGCGGCGGCCTTCTGGAGGTCCAATATGATCTTAACGGTCTGAAGCGTTCCGCACATTTGTTTCGTGAATATGTCCGCGGCCCCATTTGGTACTATCGCGACTTTTTCCCAAAAGTTTCCGACCAAAACATTGTCTCACTGGGTGAAGGCGGGACGCCCCTGGTCAAATCCAAATACCTCGGTCCAACCCTGGGCATAGAAAACCTTTATTTCAAAAACGATACCCTCATGCCGACGGGCAGCTTCAAGGACAGGGGCTATTCCCTGGCCGTGAGCTATGCCATGGACATCGGCGTCAAGCGAGGCATCACTTACAGCTCCGGGAATGCCGGTGCCTCCTTTGCTGCGTACAGCGCCAGAGCCGGTTTTCCAGGTGTGGTGATGGTGGAATATCAGGCAAGTCCCATGAAAAAGACCATGATTATGCTTTATGGCGCCAATACCGCTGTCTTGGATTTCGACAATTTTGCCCAGATCGAAACCATGCTGGACAAGGCTGTTACCGACCTGGGCTGTTATGTGTTTGTAAATTTCATCAACCCCATACGCCACGAGGCCATGAAGACCTATGCTTATGAAATCTTCTCCGAGCTGGGCCGCGTCCCTGATTTCTCCTTCCACCCCATGGGGACCGGAGGCGGGGTCTGGGGCACTTGGAAGGGCTATAACGAGTTGGCCGCCATGGGCGTGACGGACAAGGTCCCCCATATGGTGCCTGTACAGCCGGAGGCCGTGTGCTGGCTCAAGCGCGCGGTGGACAGCGGCGCCGAGGTGGCTGAGATGTACGGCGACAGCACCCGCACCATCGCGCAGAGCATCTCCGGCAACAGCCCGCTTCAGGGCGGACGGCGGTTGATTCGCGCGGTACGGGAATCGGGCGGCGCCGCCATGGCGGTCAGCGACGACGAGATTCTCGCAGCTATGGTGGACCTGGGACATGAGGGCATTGGTGCAGAGCCCTCCTCCGCTTCCACGGTAGCGGCCTTCAAGCAGGCTGTAAAAGCCGGGAAGATATCCTCCTCCGACACCGTAGTCTGCGTCATTACCGGCACCGCATTCAAGCAGCCCAGCGTGGTGGAACACATTGCCGCTCTGCCCAAATACACCATACGTGCCGATGTGGATCAGTTAAAGGGGCTTTTGGTGCGGCTGAAGCTCCTCTGACCCGGAGGTGAGACACGAATGACTGCCATCCCAGTCCAAGCCTTTCAAAGCTCCAGCGGTTCCTTTGTACCAGCCCTGCTTCACCTGGAGGGCGGCAGATGCCTGGGCCTGGAGGAGCGCCGTCTGGGCGACAGCGGCCTCTTCATGGCGCCCGGCTTTATTGATAGCCACGCCCATGTCTATCCCGGCGCTACCGATCTGGGGATCCCTGCCGACCGGGTGGGCCTGTCCACCGGCGTCCATCTGGTAGTGGATGCCGGCAGCGCAGGCAGCACCAGCTTCCCCTGTTTCCGGCAGTATGTGCTCCCCACCTTTCAGACCGAGGTGCGCTCCTTTCTGAACATAAGCCGGGTGGGTCTTATCACCAAGCAGCCCTATTTTGACCGCAGGAATCTGGATCTTCAGTCCGCAGTGGAGTGCATCCGCAGCGACACCAGCGGTCTGTTTCTCGGGATCAAGGTCCTCTCCAGCGGCCTCGTGGTAGAGGATGCGGGTATGGCCCCCCTGCGCCTGGCCATTCAGACAGGGGAGCTCTTGAGCCGTCCCGTCATGGCCCACCTGGTGGAGGGCCCCCCTTCCAACGATAAGACCCTTCCCCTTCTGCGCCCCGGTGACATCATCACACATATTTTCCATGGCGCTCCCAATCTGGAGGCCAACCGGAGGGCCGGCAAGGGCGCGGCACCCGACTTGCGCTATTGCAGCATGGCCAACCTTATGTGGAATCCCGACGGAACCCCCATCCCTCCTCTAGCGGACGCCATCCGCCGCGGCGTATTTCTGGACGTGGGCCATGGGGCGGCCAGTCTGGATCAGAACGTGGCCCGGGCGGCTATCTCCGCCGGCCTGCGTACCTTCTCCATCAGCACCGATGCCCATATCCGCAATGTCGACACCGTGGTGCACAGCCTTCCCCACACCATGAGCAAATTTCTCGCTCTCGGAATGCGTCTGGATGAAGTTGTAGCTGCCGTTACCACTATCCCGGCCCGACAGCTCGGTCTTGCCGGATGGCTGGAGCCGATCTCGCAGCGCGCCACCCTTTTCCGGCTCCGTCCGGTCAGTCCGGGGGACCCGCCCTTCCTGGACGCCTACTGCTCTGAAATTCCCGTGGAGCAGGTGATCGAGCCCGTGGCGGTAATCCAAGGCGGGGCGCTTACGCCCCTGCGTCCCGATTGGTGCCCCGTCTGTCCCAGCAAATGAAAAAGGAGGGATTTCATGCATCCCATTTTAAACCGCATCCGCTTGACCGGTATTATCCCTGTGGTCAAGCTGGAGGACGCCGGTGATGCCGTTCCCCTTGCCCGTGCCTTGGTCTCCGGTGGACTGCCCGCAGCAGAAATCACTTTTCGGACCTCTGTTGCTTCCGAGGCCATACGGCGTATGACCTTTGAGCTGCCTGAAATGCTGATCGGCGCCGGCACAGTACTCACCTGTGAACAGGTGACACAGGCCGTAAACGCCGGTGCCCAATTCATCGTCAGCCCCGGCACAAACCCTCGTGTGGTCCACCGCTGCCAGGAGCTCGGGGTCCCTGTTCTGCCCGGCGTAGTCACCCCTACAGAGATTGAAGCCGCCTTGGAGCTGGGCCTGGATGTCCTCAAATTCTTTCCCGCAGAACCCTCCGGCGGGTTGCCTATGATCGAATCCCTGGCCGCTCCCTATCCCGGAGTGCGCTTTATGCCCACCGGCGGCATCAATGCCTCCAATGCGGGCACCTATCTTGCCAGCCCAAAAGTGCTGGCCTGCGGCGGGAGCTGGATGGTCAAGGACACCCTGATCCGCGCGGGACGCTTTGACCAGATCGAGCAACTCTCCCGCAAGGCCGCAGACATCGTAATGGGTCTATCCAGGAGGGAATGATAAAATGAGCAAAAGAGTGATTACCTTTGGCGAAATCATGCTGCGTCTGGCTCCAAACGGCTATTACCGGTTCTTCCAAAACGATCAGATGCAGGCCACCTTCGGCGGCGGAGAGGCCAACGTGGCCGTCTCCCTGGCCAACTATGGTCTTGACTCGGCCTATGTCACCAAGCTTCCCTCCCACGCCATCGGACAGGCCGCGGTGGATTCCCTGCGGTATTTCGGGGTGGACACCTCCATGATCGTCCGCGGAGGCGACCGCGTGGGGATCTACTACTTGGAAAAGGGCGCCTCGCAGCGCGGAAGCGTCTGCATTTATGACCGCGCCCACTCCGCCATCCAGGAAGCACAGCCCTCTGACTTTGACTGGGAGGTTATTTTCGACGGGGCAGATTGGTTCCACTTTACCGGTATCACACCCGCCCTCGGTCCCAGCCTGACAGCCATTTGCGAAGATGCCTGCAAGGTCGCCAAAGCCAAAGGCGTCAAGGTCTCCTGTGACCTCAACTACAGAGGGAAGCTATGGACCCGTGAAGAGGCGCGGGCCGCCATGACGGAGTTGTGCCAATACGTGGATGTTTGCATTTCCAACGAGGAGGATGCAAAAGACATCTTTGGCATTGAAGCCGCCGATACAGATATTCGCGGCGGAAAGCTGAACACTAAGGGATATCAGTCTGTGGCAAAACAACTGGCGGATCGCTTTGGCTTTGAAAAGGTGGCCATCACCCTGCGCACCTCCCTCTCCGCCAGTGACAACGACTGGGCAGGCATGCTCTACGACGGAAACTCCTGTTACTTCTCCAGAACACATCACCTGCGCATTGTGGACCGGGTGGGAGGCGGCGACAGTTTCGGCGGCGGCCTGATCTATGCTCTGCTCAGCGGCAAGTCCGAACAAGAATCGATTGCGTTCGCTGTGGCTGCCTCGGCGCTCAAACACTCTATAGAGGGGGATTTCAACCGGGTCACCGTCACCGAAGTGGAAAAACTCTGTGCCGGAGACGGCTCCGGCCGGGTGCAGAGGTGACCTCGGCGCCATACGGGTGATACTGGCTCCTGGAAAAGCGAAATCCCATCACCAAACGGCGCCATGCCGACTGTACGGAACAGGACGGTCTTTTCGAAGCCACATCCTTCAGATCATACCCAGAGGTCAACAATCGGGCCATAAAAAGCCATGGGGAACTGTCAAGTTTGACAGTTCCCCATGGCTTTTTACAGAGTCGATCCTTCCAAAAATCCCATTCTGCCACGGACCATTATGCCGCAATGCGGTAACTGGCTTTTGTAAAAAGTCGGAGCAAACGATATGACGTTTGCTCCGACATGGCGGAGCGGGTGGGATTCGAACCCACGTGCCCTTGCGGACAACTTGATTTCGAGGGGCGTGAAACGGCGAAAATCCCTTATATCTCCACATATAACCGCATAAAATGTTCCTAAAGAGCCTGTAAAATCAGGCTTTTTTCGTATCTTGTTATTTGTGTCCACAGCTTCTTACAAGGCCGCTTTTTACGTCCGGGCACCATTTGGGCACCATGGGCAGCAAAAAAGTGGTGCAAAAAATTCGAAAATGGGTACCCAATGTCCGTCAATTGTGCTATAATAAAATTGAGTAATTATAATTAGCCGAAAGAAGGTGAGTACTTGATTGAAAATAACCTTATTCTAAATCGGCTCTTTACTCAAAATGTTTTCCTTGGCATGATTCAATCAAGTGCAAGTAACAATACCACGTATGGAGCAGTAATTAAGCGTTTCATAGATGAGCCAGAAGACAAAAATAACGGAGCGTTAATTAGTGAAATATATCGTTTCATGTCGAAATCATATAGAAATGAGTACTTCTATCAGAATACTTTGCTTAATAAACTTCTCCTTGGCCGACATAGTGTAAATACTACAACGGCATTAACACAAATACCAATAAGTAAATCGAAAGCTGATTTCATTTTGATAAACGGAAGAGCTGTTGTTTACGAAATTAAGACAGAATTGGATACGTTTGATCGTCTTGAAACACAGATTCGTGATTATTATAAGGGTTTCAATTATGTTTGCGTTGTAACTTCCGAGGGGCAGTATAACAGGGCAAAGGAACTCCTTGATAATACGGCTGTTGGCATATATGTCCTCACGCCGCAAAATAGAATCAGCTCAACATTACGCAAAGAGCCGCTTGAAAATAATTTGCATTTAGATCACACTACTATTTTCAAAATATTACACAAACGCGAATTTGAGAACATATTGATGCGATATTATGGAAGTTTGCCGAAAGCTTCACAAGCATTTTACTATGGGGAATGTCTTAAACTCTTTTCAGAAATTCCCATCTTGGAAGCCTACACAATGGCTTTGAAGCAGTTAAAACAGCGGAATCACATAGAAATAAGCGAACTTGAGCAAGTCCCCTATGAATTAAAATCTCTGTTTTATTTTGCAAACCCAACAAAACTTGAGTGGAAAAAACTCCGCGAATTTCTAAATAAGAAGTATGGAGGTTAAGACGATGTATTTCCCTTATTTACGAGGTCGGCAATATGAACTTTTGGCATTACGCGAACTCGCTACCAACCATCTGCTCGGAGATTATGTCACCCCCATTGTTGAACCCGTTAAACTATCTCCGACCCTTGTAAATACGATGGCAGACTTCATTAAAGTCAATCACTCGATTGCAATTATTCGCAACCCCGCTGTTGGTACATTTATGTCTGACTGGCAGGACGTTCAAGACGAAACAAAGGAAGCTGTGTATAAACAGCGATTTACAGAGCAATACGAGAATCCAGCTATTATCAAATCCTTAATTATGCAAAGAAATGCAAAATCTTTACTGGCCTTTTGGGACAAAAAAGGTATCAACAAATCGGAGCTTCTTGTTATAAATACAGATCGCGATTATTTGAACTTGTATGAAACTACATTTGGTACGATTGTGCCGCGTTTTGCATTAATGCCAGACGAAAGCGTTTTTAGGCGCAAAATACGTCACCACAAAGTGTTGCTTGATGATAAATTCGAAAAGCAAGAACGAAACGCTGACTATCAGGATGAAGATGATGAATTCTTCTCGGACGATCATCTTTACTATAAAGAAGATGGATTTGTTGGGTTTTCAGATTATTCTGTTGTAGGCAACGAATATCTTGAGGCTGGCTTTGCCCCATATGCAGTAGCAATTCACATCGTATATTTTGCCAAAGACGGTACTCTACGAGTTCGGCACTTTGTTTCTGATTCAAACGAAGATATTACAAATCCTGCGCTGAAATTCTATGAGGCGGTTTCAAAACTTGTTGCATGGTTCAATTCTGATCCACACCCAGTTATACTTACGATGGGGTTAAAGGCATTTTTGCAACATTATGAACAGCAGTCTTATCCAGGCCTTGGAACTGTCAAAAAGCTCTCTCTTATGCACCACCTTGAACTGATGGGCAAATATCTGAGTGAGGTTTAATAGTATGTTCTGTTGTAGTAATTGTTTTACTGATACTGAAATTAAGGCAATTATTTGCGGCAATAAGACCATAGGCAACTGCGATTTTTGCGGAAACCACAACGTTCCAGTTTACGAGATAGGTAAAGATGAAACGATTACAGAACTCTTTGATGGCTTGCTGGATATTTATACACCTGTCTCTAATTTACCATGTGACTTTCCCCGTAGTCAAACAGACTTAATGAAAAATATCTTATTTACTAACTGGAATATTTTTAACTTAAAGGCTGACGCTATATATCGCTTGATTACAAAACTATGCTCTATTAGATATAGAGAGCAACCAGAGCTTTTTGATGGCCCTGTGGGAATTAGACAGAGCCAAGACCGTGAGTACTTAGAGGAAAACTCCATATTGAAAAATAACTGTTGGTCGGATTTTGTAAAAGGCATCAAGAGGGAGAACCGCTTTCATAGCGATTTCGTTAATACGGACAAGCTTTTCACATTTTTGCGTTGCGCTGTAAAACAACATCGCAAAGGCGAAATTTTATTTCGTTCAAGGATATGTCATGATGAGAAAGGGTATCAACGCGAAAAAATGGGAGCACCCCCAAATGATAAAGCAAAAGGAGGGCGTGTCAATCCTGAAGGAATTAGTATACTGTATCTTGCTGATGAAGCAGAAACTACATTGTATGAAATCCGCGCTGGTGTCTATGATTACGTTACAGTGGGGCGTTTCAAACTTCTAAAAGATATTGAGGTTATTAACCTCGCTAACATTGATCAGATTAGTCCATTTATTGGAATAGATTATGGTTTTGATCTCACCCAATATGCAATGAACATTGAACATCTTAAAATGATTGCACAGGAGATTTCGAAACCTTTAAGAAACGATAATGCATTAGATTATCTTCCCACCCAGTATATAAGCGACTATATTCGCAGCAAGGGCTATGATGGAATTGAATATGGAAGCACTATGCGTAAACAAGGATTTAACCTGGCGGTATTTGACCCTACATTGTTCAAGTGTACAAGTACTAAAGTATACGATGTAAAATCAATTTCTTATGATTATAAACCAATTTAACAGATCGGTAGAAATTAGAGGCAAAATAGCGACCATCATTTTGATGGTCGCTATTTTATGCCTATCAAAAGTTAAGGAGGAAATACGATGCAAACAACTTCTAACACTCTCACTGCAAGGGGCATTATACTCCAATCCGGCGAAATCAGCAAGGATAAAATCAACCTTGTTGCCGGAGCTATCACGCAGCCATTCGCAGAAATGGTATGGGTAACGACGGGCGGCGATATGGACACCATCAACCGCCTGACGGACACCCTTGTTACCATGAACACCCCCGCAGATCGCGGCAAGCTGTTCAAGATTATCAAAATGCTGTACGGGCTTATGGGCTTACAGTTTTCCGAGGAAGCCGAGCCTATGGACGCAGACCCCGCCGTTTTGGAATACTTCATTTTTTCCTTTACGGCAGACTTTGGCGAGATCATCAAGGACTATCTTGCGGAAGCCTAATAATCCATTTTCACAGCGGCGTTTCTTCACTCCCACGACAAGGAGAAAAGAGACGCCGCTTTTTTATGTCCTTTGTTACGCAGTAGGGGCATAAAGAGCCTTGCGCCATGCGGCTTTACGGGCGCGGTTTTGGCGGGGCAAGGTGTTTATACCTGACCCCTCAAAATCGCGCTTCTACTGCGTAACAAATCTACCGCAAAGGAGTATCACACTATGGCAGTTTTCCGCGTGGAGCGCAACCGTGGCTACACCGTCATGTCAAACCACCATCTGCGCAATAAAGAGCTGTCCCTAAAGGCAAAGGGGCTGCTGTCACAAATGCTTTCGCTTCCCGAAGATTGGGACTATACCCTTGCTGGCCTGTCCCTTATCAACAAGGAGAAGATCGACGCTATCCGCGAAGCGGTGCGGGAATTGGAACGCGCCGGGTATATCGTGCGGTCAAGGGAGCGTGACGCGAAAGGCCGCTTGCGCGGCGCGGAGTATGTGATCTACGAACAGCCGCAGCCGCCTACATCGGATTTACCTACGTTGGAAAATCCAACATTGGATAATCCAACGCAGGAAAAGCCTACGTTGGAAAAACCTACGCAGGAAAATCCAACGCAATTAAATAAAGATATATCAAGAACTGACTTACCAAAAAAAGACCAATCAAGTACGGATTTATCAAGTACCGATTCCATTCCTATCCTTTCCCCTGACCCCTCACCTTTGGGGCGTATGGCGGCAGGGCCGCCGGAACGGAAGCGAAAGGAAGCGGCAACACAGAGCGCGGTTGAGATTTACCGGGAGACCATCATGGAGAACATCAGCTATGACATTCTCGTGACCGACAGCCAGGTTGACCGGGACAGGCTGGACGAACTTGTGGACATTATGCTGGAAACCGTCTGCACCGCGAGGACGACGGTACGGATTGCCGGGGACGACTACCCCGCCGAACTGGTAAAGTCAAAGTTTATGAAGCTGGACAGCGAACATATCCGCTTTGTGCTTGACTGTATGCGGGAGAACACAACGAAAATCCGCAACATGAAGCAATACCTACGGACGGTGCTTTTTAATGCTCCGTCCACCATCAACAACTACTACACTTCCCTTGTCGCCCACGATATGGCGACGGGGCAAATCTGAAAGGAGCGCACAGCATGAAACAGGGAGCCTTGATTTTCGACGAGCGGACAGACCGCTACGACATTCGCTTTGGCCTTGGGGACTATTACGGCGGGCTGCATTGCGGCGACACGCTGGAAGTGTTCACAGGCCGCAAGTGGAAACCCACCCGCATTGAGTACGGCGCAAACTGGTATCTCGTGGGAATCCGCGCCGAGGATTTGAGCGGCTTGCGGGTGCGTACCTGACCGCCGCCCCATAGACCACAGCGAAAGGAGGGACACAACCCATGCAGGACGAAATCAACGAAAAAACCGTTGCCCTGTATATCAAAACCGGGAAGCTCACCGCCGAAATGCTACAAAAGGCCATGAAAGCCCTGTTAGCCAAGGGCAAGCAGCAGATCGGCAAGCAGCCCCACGGAAAACAGACCTTGCGCCAGCTTATGAAGCAGAACACAGGCGTTTCCAACATCGAGATCACCGACGGCAATATCAAAGCCTTTGAGAGTACGGCGAAGAAGTACGGCATTGATTATGCGCTGAAAAAGGACACGACAGAGCAGCCGCCCCGTTACCTTGTGTTTTTCAAGGGGCGGGACGCTGACGTGCTGACCGCCGCTTTCAAGGAGTTTTCCGCAAAGAAGCTGACGCAGGAGCAAAAGCCGTCTATTCGCAAGGCGTTGGCGGCGTTCCGGGACAAGGCGAAGCAGCTTAACGCCAGCCGCCAAAAGGTGAAGAACAAGGAGCAGGAGGTATCGCTATGAAGCCGGAAATCAAGAAGCTGCTTATCCTAAACGCCCCCTATCTTCTCTTTGTCTACCTCTTTGACAAGCTGGGCGAAGCGGTGCGCCTTGCCCCCGGCGCGGACGCAAGCCAAAAGCTGCTGCACATGGGCGAGGGCTTCACCGCCGCCTTTTCCAGCTACGCGCCCAGCTTCCACCCGGTAGACCTCTTGATTGGCCTTGCGGGTGCGCTCATTATCCGGCTTGCCGTCTACATCAAAGGCAAAAACGCGAAGAAGTACCGCAAGGGCATTGAGTACGGTTCCGCAAGATGGGGGACGGCAGAGGACATAAAGCCGTACATAGACCCCGTATTTGAGAACAATATCCCCCTGACGCAGACGGAACGGCTTACCATGAACAGCCGCCCCAAGCAGCCGAAGTACGCGAGGAATAAAAATATCCTTGTAATCGGCGGTTCCGGCAGCGGCAAGACCCGTTTTTTCGTCAAGCCGTCGCTTATGCAAATGCACAGCAGCTATGTTGTCACAGACCCGAAAGGTTACAATATACCAAGATAGAAAAAGGTAGCGTTTTATCAACGCTAATTACATACAGAAGGGAGGCAAAACCGTGGCAAAGAAAGAAGAAATCAAAATCACAGCTCTATACGAGCGATTATCCAGAGACGATGAACAGGCTGGCGAATCGAACTCCATCCTAAATCAGAAAAAGTATCTCGAAGAATATGCCCGACAAAAGGGACTGAGAAATATCCGCCATTTCTATGACGATGGCTACTCAGGCACGAATTTCAACCGCCCCGGCTTTACCGCCCTGCTGGAAGAAATCGAAGCCGGACGGGTGGACACTCTGGTAGTAAAAGACCTTTCAAGGTTTGGCAGAAATTACCTGCAAGTCGGCTATTACACAGAGATTGTATTCCCGAAAAAGGGTGTTCGCTTTATCGCTATCAACAACAATGTGGATAGTGCCAATCCAACCGAAAATGACTTCACACCGTTTTTGAATATCATGAACGAGTGGTACGCCAAAGACACCAGCAACAAAATCAAGGCTGTCTTTAAGTCCAGAATGAAAGAGGGACTAAGGTGCAGCGGTGCTATCCCCTATGGCTACAAGCGTATCAACGGAGATAAGCAGACCCTTGTTGTGGATGAACCGGCTGCTGAAATCGTCAGAAAGGTGTTCCGTCTTGCCTGTCAAGGTATGGGCGTGACGGCGATTGCGGAACAACTGACCGAAGAAAAGGTGCTGATACCATCTGCATATACGGCAAAGTATTTCCCCGAAAATTGCAGAAACAGGAGCTTCAGCGACCCTTACCGTTGGAACGCAAATACGATTGGTCATATTCTGGACAGGCAGGAATATCTCGGTCATACCGTGTTGGGCAAATCCATCTGTGAGAACTTCAAGACAAAGCAACGCAGAGCCGCAACGCCGGAAGAACTGATGATATTCCCCGATACCCACGAAGCCATCATTGACCAAGACACATGGGACATTGCCCAGAAGCTCCGTGTTCGTGCAAAACCGAGAGCCGCAAACGGAACTTATTCCCACCGTTTGTCCGGCATGATCTATTGTGCGGATTGTGGTTCACGAATGGGATTCATCAGCCCCGAAGCAAGGCAAAGCGGAAAACATTATGATTCCGATTCTGCTTTTCAATGTGGCAATTATCGAAATCAGAACAATGAATGTGTTTCCCACTTCATTAAAACCTCTGCTCTGGAAGCGGCGATTTTGCAGGCAATCAAAGCGGTCAGCCAATATGTCATTGAGAACGAAGCAGAGTTTATTTCCCAGCTCAAGACCGTATGGAATGAGAGCAAATCCAAGTCAGCCAACAACGGACAGCAGGAAATTGACGAAGCCAAGAAACGAATGGCTGAACTGGATGCAAAGATACAGAAGCTCTATGACAGTGCCATCAGCGGTCTGTTGCCGGAGCGACAGGCACAGCGAATGATACAGCAGTACGATGAAGAACAGCTTATGCTGGAAAAACGAGTTGAGGAATTGCAGGGACAGATACAAGAGGAAGAAGTTGAGAAAATCGACACCAACCGCTTTATCGCCTTAGTCAACAAGTACCGAAACTGCGAGGAACTGACGGACACCATGCTCTATGCCTTTATTGACAGAGTGGAAGTCCACGAAGCCACAGGTGGTCGCACCGTTTACCGTCAGCAGAATATCGACATTTATTTCAACTTCATCGGCAACTACTATCCCCCTGTTGAAACTGTTTCCGAAGAAGAACGCATTGCCGCCATCGAAGCCGAGCAGTTGCGAAAGAAGCAGGAAAAGGCGAAACGAGCCGCAGAGGTTCAGAAACAGAAAAAAGCAGCATTGATGAAAGCTGTTGAAGCCGGAGACCCGGAAGCTATTGCTGAATATGAACGCAAACTTGCCTTGCAGCGTGAGCGAAACCACCGCAGACAGCAGAAAATCAAGGAAGCCAGAGAAGCCGACCCTGCCTATATCGCCCAAATGGAAGAAAAGGAACGCTTACAGCGTGAAAAGCTACTGGAAGCGGAACGCAAACGGACAGAACGAGCCAACAGGCAAAAGAAACTTTCCCGAAAGGAGCTGAAAGAAGCCGCCAAGACAGACCCGAAAGCCGCCGAGGAATGGCAAGCCTTGAAAGAAAAAGAAGCCGTAGCCAGACAGCGAAAAAAGGAGCGTGAGGAAGAACGCATGGCGGCAGACCCCGAATATGCCGCTATGATGGCAGAACGCAAGGCTGAATACACGAGGACAAGAACTGCCAAGCGACAGGCAGAGCGTGAAGCCCTTGTAGAGCTTGCCAAGACCGATGAAGAAGCAGCAAAGAAGCTGGCTGAAATGCGAAAGTATCAGAGCCAAGCTACTGTCAGAAGCTATCAGAAAATGAAAGCCGATGCAGAAGCCGGAGACCCCGATGCAATCAAACGCTATGAAACTACCCTTGCCAAACGCAGGGAAGAATATCACAGAAAGAAAGGTGCTTGAATATGGAACTGAATTTTATCAAATGTGGAGACTACTACATCCCCGACATCAAGCTGAAAAATCCGAATATCCGTCTTGGCAAGTGGGGACGGATGCGAAAGGAGTATCTGCGACTGGCTAATCCAGTCCTGTTCTCCGACATGGTGCTGAATGAAACTCTCTATGAGCATTGTGCGGAGATTGAGGAAACCGCCAAGAAGCGTAT